>Ga0208979_100017_pt1 | contig 383199 bp, 347 predicted proteins | sample HotLakConsUCCSLE_FD_184738 | JGI IMG/M metagenome (GOLD analysis project Ga0208979, IMG submission 184738) | Hypersaline microbial mat communities from Hot Lake, Washington, USA - Hot Lake Consortium UCC-SLE (SPAdes) | ecosystem: Environmental > Aquatic > Non-marine Saline and Alkaline >... | reverse complement strand
CTCGACTTGCATGTGTTAAGCCTGCCGCCAGCGTTCAATCTGAGCCATGATCAAACTCTTCAATTTAAGATTTTGATTCAAGGTGGTCCCTAAGGACCTGCTCAACTCTGAATTGTTGGTTCTTACTTCTCCTGTTACAGAGAATTTGTAAGGCTCCTTCCATTCAAAGCTTCGCGTTTTGCTAACCGAAGTTAGCTTTGTGCGATGCTTCTCATGTAAGTGCCCACACAGATTGCTTGGCTTGATATATTGTTAAAGAACGTTGCTTCTGCTCGAAGCGAGGTGCGCATTCTACACACCCCATTTTTTATGTCAACCGCCTCTGAAAAACTTTTTCCATTTTTCTATGTTTTCGGTGACTATTTGCTCACTTGTTAAAATATAAAGGTTCTTTTTCACACCTTTGATTCCAACTTTGGAACGAGCGGCGCATTTTAATGAGTTTTCTTGGAAGTTCAATCCCTAACTTTAGGTTTTCACTATTTTTTTCATCCGGTCTTTGCCGCCCAGCCCTATAACAGCTAAGATAGAGAGGTTCATTTTTCAATTCCCTAATTATAAAAGGTATCTCCATGGAACAAGCTCACAGCGCGCAACGTATTCTTGTCGCCGCCTTATTAGCTGTAGTTTTTACACTTATCTCTCGCTTTTTTATCGACGCCAATAACGGAATGGCGCTTACCCTCATTGCGTTAGGCACATTCTTGGGTGGTGCGTTAACGCCGTTTCTTGCACAACTCCTAAGCATTAAACGCACCAAACGTCCAACAAAGATTACAAGCCATTCGGCACCGTCGGGAGAAGGCACAACCCTCTACGTGGGGAACTTACCCTTTAAAACCGACGAAGCTTCGGTTGAAGCGACATTTTCGAAATTTGGTAACGTTATCTCCGTTCGCTTAGTGAAGGATCGACGCACCGGACGAAAGAAAGGATACGGATTCGTAGAAATGGATGCCACGGGCGCAGATTTAGCACTAGCAAAACTGAATGACAGAGAGTTTGAAGGACGAACGCTCAAAGTTCGTCTTGCGCACTCAGAACAAGATGAAGATTAATCTGAAACCGGAATTTAGAAAAAAATAAAATGGGGAAGCAATGCTTCCCCATTTTTTTACTCTCAGTTCACTCCCACTAGAATGAAACCACCACTTCCGCAGAACAAGTATTTGTACATGCCTCACACACTTGGTAGCTCATCGAACCACTACCACGCATGTTGGTGCTGTCAGTATAAGAACCGCTGTTGTTTACTGAGGTTAGCAATGAGCCGTTGCGATAGATATCGACTTGTGAAGTCGTTGCACCACTCCAAGCTAAGTCTGCTGTCCAGCGACCTTTCACTTTGTAGCCTTGACCACTAAGTTCTACGGTTACATCACCACCCGTATCTCCCCCAGTGTCGCCGCCGGTATCACCGCCTGTATCACCACCGGTGTCTCCACCCGTGTCACCACTACCAGCACATCCACCTGCAGTGAGTGCATCAAATGCAGCTTTCGCTTGCACTAAGCCAGCACCGAAACTATTCGCGTCGCCCAATGGTTCGGCTGTCGCTTTCAGCGCATCGCGGATCTCGTCGTTTGTACACTCTGGTAAATGGCTCCATACCAGTGCCGCGACACCCACGACATGAGGAGTTGCCATTGAAGTACCATTGAAACTTGTGTAATCACCCGCACCTAATGCTACAGTTGCAGACTGTCCGATAGCACCAAGCGCATCTGCGCCGTCGGTATCACTAATACCCACTGTAGGAATGGAAATATTCGTGGTTCCTAAAGTACCACTGAGTGCGCCCGCCTCATTGTTGTAAATAACGGCTGCAATACCGCCACCGGCTTCACATGCAAGAGCTTTATCGGCAAAGCTAATCTGACCACGTTCGATCAAACAAACCGCGCCTTGTGATCCAGAGCAAGTACTTGTGCCTAGACCACAGTTCACCAGATTACCTATGACTCTCCCTTCAGGAACGGTCGACATCACGTCTACACCAGGTGCCGAAATTTCAACCTGATCAATACGCTGAGAAAATGAAGCAAGTTGCTTATTACGATCAATGGCAGCAACCAACATAACGGCATCGTATGACGCAGGGTATGACTAACGCATCGTACCATCGTTACTTGCGGCAGCGATGCTCAAAATACCTTGATCGTTCAGGGTCTGAAATGCATAACGTTCGGTGTTGCTCGCACAAGAGCCACCTAAGCTCATATTGATCACATTTGCACCGTATTGCGCACGCTCTTCCGCAGCCGCGACGAGTGACGAAGAATACGCCCAACCGTAGCGCCAAACACCTTTACAATGTGTAGGTTAAGTTTTCCGTTCGGGATAACGCCTACAACACCTTCGCCATTGGAAACCACTGCAATCGTACCAGCAACGTGAGTACCATGACCATTCTCGTCTGTGTACCAGTTGCCTGAGCCAGAGTCGAACTCAGCATTCACAAAATTCGTTTGGAAATCTGGATGGCCTAAATCATAGCCTACGTCGATAATACATACCTTACGACCACTCGCGAACTGCGCAGTTACCTGATCTGCTTGCACCATTCCAATGCCGTATGGCTCTCTCGATTCAAACTCTCCCATTGGCTCACGTTTAAAGTCTTCTTCCACAAACACAACATTTGGGTTGTTCCGCAAGCCATTGAGTGCTTGTGCTGGTACTTCAATCGCCATTGCGTTAAAGCTGCTTAGATCTACAACTTGACGGCCACCCGCACGCTCAACAGAGCGCATCACGGCTGCCTTACTTCCGAGCTAGAAATCCACAATTACGTGTTCACGATCAGCAGATGCCTCAACAGATGATACTGCAGACACTTTTACCGCTGTTCTTATCGCTGGCATTAACATTGATTTGGAAACCGACATGTAAATACCTTGTTTTAATTTTATCTTTTAGTTGTTAGCTTCCATTGCTGAGTCAGGTTTTACTTCCAAGGCTACATAGTTTGACAAGTTTTAGCGCTTGTAAATTTTTGTAACAACTGTTTAGGAACACACCAGCTGAATTTGCATTTCAACTATGAATTTATACATTTCACCGCTTCGTGCGTGATTTACCAAATCGAGGTACAATAAGCGCCTTGTAAATAAAAGCGCTTTAGAGAAACGGAGCCAAAGTGTTAAAAAGTTATAAAAAGCAACTTGAAGAGAAAAAACGAGCGCTTGAGCAAAAGTTGAACAACTTTTACCCTAAATCTGTGCAAGTTTTCGAATCGCCTGAGCAGCATTACAGAATGCGAGCCGAGTTTCGTGTTTGGCACGAGGGTGATGACCTCTACTATGTCATGTTCAATTCAGAGACGAAAGAGAAATACCGAGTTGATCAACTTCCGATCGCGGGTCACCTCATTAACCAGTTAATGTGTGTGCTTATTGAAGGTGTAAAACACAATGAGCTACTTCGGCGTAAACTCTTCCAAGTCGACTTCCTCACAAGTACTTCGGGAGAGGCCGTCATTTCTCTTCTGTATCACAAGCAACTCAGCGATGAGTGGCAACTCTCAGCCGAAACATTCCGCAAGGAATTGCAAGCGTTCGCGAGCGTTAGCTTAATAGGTCGTGCAAGGAAGCAAAAAATTGTGCTTGGACACGACTTTGTCATTGAAGCACTGAATGTTGCAGACAAGCTGTATTACTTTGAGCAAGTCGAAAATAGCTTTACTCAACCGAATGCTTTCATGAATATAAAAATGCTGGAATGGGCCTTGTGGCAGACTCGCGACATTGGCGGCGACTTACTTGAGCTCTATTGTGGTAACGGCAATTTCAGTATTCCTCTCGCTCAAAATTTTGCGAACGTTCTAGCCACGGAAATATCTAGAACTTCCGTGAACTCAGCGCAGAAGAACATAGAGCTGAATCAAATTCGTAATTTGAAAGTTGTGCGCATGTCTGCAGAAGAGCTTGCGTTAGCATTGAAAGGAAAATTCGAATCACGTAGAGCCGAGGCGCTTGAACTTGCCACCTATCAGTTTACCACTGTGTTAGTTGACCCACCGCGCGCAGGCTTAGATGCAGATGCAATCGAGCAGATAAAGCCTTATCAACACATTATTTACATTAGCTGTAACCCAGACACATTAGCCGAGAATCTTAAAAAGCTCTCGGAGACACATGAAGTAGTCGATGCCGCGTTATTTGATCAGTTTCCACAAACGCACCACACGGAAGCTGGCGTTCATTTACGTAAACGTAGCTAGGAGTACAGAATCGCTTAGTGAGAAACTTCCGGAGTCGAGGCCGTGTCATCGACTTCTTCACAAGGAACCCGGTTTTTCACCCGGCACAAGTGGAGGTTTAGAGTATGAGCTCCGATTAACAAACCCGACCCCAATATAATTGCAAGTTGTTCCCAAGGCGAATGTATATCGTGCTTCGCTACGAATATTAATACCCCAGCTACTAGCATAACCACTGGCACGATACTGCCGTGGTGGCGAAAACCAAGAATAACAGCCACCCCACCGATTAATGCACTCAATGATAAAACGGCCATTTCAACCCAAAATAACCCTAGAAAAGCCAACCCCAACAAACTTAAGGTGGGCAATACAACGGGCACAAGCAAACAGTGAAGCGCGCACAAGAGCGCGACCCATATTCCAGCTTTATCAAATGTTTTGTGTTGCATACAGTCTCCTAAGAACTGTTACAGTATAACATACAGGGTTCTATTGAGAACAGTTGCACCATGAATTAATTATTAAGATTTTCTAAAGTAGTATTTACACTGAGGCTGGAAAAGCTAAAACGTCTTTAATATTGCTGCGGCCTAAGCTTAGCATTAGTAGGCGATCAAGCCCCATTGCAACGCCTGCACAGTCTGGGAGTCCTTCTCCCAGAGCCGCTAAAAATTCTTCATCAACCGGAACCTCAGGCAATCCTAATTCAATTCTTCTTTTGTTGTCAGCTTCGAATCTCCTGCGTTGCTCTGCAGCATCACTCAGTTCCCAATAACCATTTGCTAACTCAAGTCCTCCGAGAAATACTTCAAATCGATGGGCAACTCTTGAGTCATGTTCACAAACTCTCGCTAAGGCAGCTTGATTCGACGGATACTCAGTTACAAACGTGAGATCTCCATGTGGGAAGCTTGGCTCCACCAACAACGACATCGCTAAGTCGAGCAAACTATTTCTATCATCCATCACGACCCGACAATCTAGACCTTCCGCTTCAAAGCTGTGGACTAAATCAGACGAAGAACAGGTTAATGGGCACAACCCCAGTGTTTCTAGGAAGGCTTGTTGATAGGTTACTTTCCTCACTCCCGAAAAACTCACGAGTTTATTCAGTAAAGACACAATTTCTTCCATTAAATCTGCATCGGTGAACCCGAGTCGATACCATTCGAGCAATGTGAATTCTGGGTTATGGCGTTTACTCACGCCGTCATCTCGAAATACTTTCGTAATTTCAAAGCAGTCGCCAACGCCGCCAGCGATCAGGCGCTTCATGGCATATTCTGGCGAGGTTTGCAGATATTGCGTACGAAAGGTCGACGAAACAGCCGCACACGTAACCGTCAAGTTAGCAATGTGAGGTTCAGTCACACCACATGGTGCCAACACAGGTGTTTCAACCTCCAGCACACCGCGCTCCATAAAAAAAGCCCGAATCTGCTGATATAAAGCAGATCGAGCTTTTATTGTTTCGATGCTGGCAGTCGGACGCCAGCTTATATCGTCAATCACTTTTGAACGCGAGAAACGTATTCACCTGAGCGTGTATCAACTTTGATCACTTCGCCCGTTTGCACGAATAATGGTACACGCACCACTGCGCCCGTCGATAATGTGGCCGGCTTGCCGCCCGTTCCAGCAGTGTCACCTTTTAAGCCAGGATCGGTTTCTACGATTTCTAGCTCAACAAAGTTCGGCGCCGTTACACTGATGGGCTTTCCGTTCCACAACATCAGAGTACAAACGTCTTGCTCAACGAGCCACTTCACTGTTTCGCCGATCGCTGCTTCATCAGCTGCCAATTGCTCGAAGCTCTCGTTATTCATAAAATGCCAAAACTCACCGTCGTTATATAAGTACGCAAGTTCAACTTCCATTACGTCTGCCGCTTCTACTGAATCGCCAGATTTGAACGTTTTCTCAACGACTTTTCCGCTCAAGAGCTTGCGTATTTTAACTCGGTTAAACGCTTGCCCTTTACCAGGCTTAACCATCTCGTTTTCAATAATTGAACAAGGCTCACCGTCTAACATGATCTTGAGGCCGCCTTTAAATTCACTAGTGCTGTAACTTGCCATGAGTTCCTCTTCATTTTCGTTGGCAAAATATGGCGCCAATAATAAACCAAAAGAACGTGGATTTCAGGTAAAATAAAACACTAAGCAATTAAAATTTTACCTATGACAGCAAAAATCTCCGTTCGCCCCGTTTGGCAATCTGAACTTGCACAAAGCTACAAATCACCCGCAGAGCTTGCGCGAGCGCTTGAGCTACCAGACACATGGGTCAAAACTCATGAGTCTGCTCGACAGCTTTTTCCAATGCTCGTGCCAAAGCCTTTTGCCGCACTTATGAAAAAAGGAGAGCCCAACGATCCTTTACTTTTACAAGTGGCACCTCACGCTTCAGAATATCTGCAAGCTTCTGGCTTTAGTCACGATCCGCTGCAGGAAAATGGATTAGAAGGCCCTTCTGGTTTATTGCACAAGTATGAATCTCGTCTGCTAATCGTTTTCAAAGGGGGTTGCGCGGTTAACTGTCGGTACTGCTTTCGTCGTCATTTTCCGTACGAGGAGCACTCATTCGGCAAAACTGAACAAGAAGCGGCTCTGCAATATATTTCCCAGCATCCCGAGGTGAATGAAGTTATTCTTAGCGGAGGCGATCCGCTGATGGCGAGTGACCCTCACATCATTAACTTCGTGAAACGGCTCGAAGCAATTGCGTCAATTACCCGGTTGCGAATTCATTCTCGACTTCCAGTTGTCATTCCTTCGCGTTTAACTCAAGCGTTAGCTCGCGAACTTAGCTCGACAAGGTTGAAAATCATTCTGGTTTTACATGTCAATCATGCCAATGAGTTGAGCCAAGAACTAAAACATCGGCTCGCTGAATGGCGCAGCGCTGGAGTCTGGTTACTCAACCAAACCGTGCTTCTTAAAGGCGTAAATAATAGCGTTGAAGCACTTTCAAGCCTGAGCGAGAAGCTCTTTGATTGGCATGTATTGCCGTACTATTTACACATGTTAGATAGAGTCCAAGGTGCCGCCCACTTTGACTTACCATTCTCTGAAGTAGAGCAGTTGTACCGAGGGCTCTTGGCAAAATTGCCAGGTTTTTTGGTGCCCAAGCTCGTGAAAGAAATACCGGGTGAAAGCAGCAAAACACCGTTGCTCCCGCGCGCTCATGAGCTGCCAAGCACGCTACATGAATTGCTCAGCGAACCACCGGTTTAACATGTTGAACTCAGGTGTAAGGTAAGCGTCACGGCGCGTAACTCTGGGAAATCTTGAAATTCCCTCGGTGCGAATCGCTCTACCTTCAAGCCGAATGTCTTCACCAGATTCAAGAACACGACCTTCGCTATCGACCCATTGAAAATCAATGACCATTGCAGGGAATTCATTCGGCAAGACTCTGCGCTCGAATGAGTTGCCACTCATTCCCGTGTTCGACACCAAGACGCCCGCCATATCGTAATCCTTTACGGTGAGTTGTAATTCACTACCTTCACTTAAGTGCATTTCTGCGAGACGTGAAATATGCTTTTCTATTCTTGAAAACAAGAGATTAAGCTGCTCGTTGTTCGGATCGATATATTCAGTCTTCGCATCGGTGAAGTCCTCGGGCGACTGCCAAGTCACCAAGGCCGAGCCCGCGAAGACAGCAACTGAGTTTGTAAGCACAAAGCTCACCAGAACAGAGAGAATGACTTTAGACATGGTATGCCTCCAATGTTGCAAATAAGCTTTGGAGACTTAGTGAGGAAATTGGCGCCTTACACCCGAAGATATAAGGCGCCCACCAATCAAGCGTTACGCTGTTGTATTGATGATACTTCCTACGGCAGCCCCCGGAGTAGAGTTCTGCTTAGGTGCCGATTGCGCAGCAGAGTCAAGAAGTTCAAGCGTCGCTGCGCCATCTTGTTTCTGCTGGTTCTTCGCCAACTGAAGCGAAACCAACTCGAGCTGTTGTGGACCTTGCGATGCAATTTCCATTTTGGCCTCCTTTACTGCCTAAGTTTGCACGGTGTAAAAATCACCGCATCTAAGGTAACGGCAGGCGCTTCTGAAACTTTAGAAAAATTATTCTTCAAATCGAAATCTAAACCAACGATCTAACATAGCACGTTCATAATCTAAGAGTTCATGCTGCGAACGCGCTCGAATGTTGGTTCGACCTTGCCCCGGAAGGTCTCTGCCGCGGAGCCTTTCATTTCCTTCCAGAACCACATTCCCCGAGTCATCTAAGTGCTTGAAATCAAATTCAATCGCAGGGAAATCTGCATTCCGAACCTGGCGTACCAAATTCATTCCACCACCAATATTGATAGGCAAAACTTCCCCTGCCAAATCTAAATCTTTCACGGTCACTTCTAACACGTGATTTTCGGGTAACTTTTCAGCCAACTCTTGAAAATGCGCTTCTAAACCATCGAACACACGACGTTCAAATCGCGTTTGATTTTCTTCAGCCGCACGCACGTCTCGGTAACTATCAGGATCATCCCAAGTTACTTTCGCCGTTCCAGCCCACGCTGTCGTGGTCAAGACCATAGATAAAAATAAAGCTGCTGTTAAACGTTTCATCGGACCCTCCTAAATTCTGAATCCATTACTTACGTTGTACAGCATATACGTTGCTACGTAAATTTGCGGTCACAAAGATTGTAGTTGTGTAAAGATTGGTAAATCACAAATAAAAAAGCTGCGCACGAGGCGCAGCTTTTCAATGTTTTGAACTAAAGCGGGTGGCTTACATCATGCCGCCCATGCCCATGTCGCCGCCTGGCATTGCTGGAGCTTCTTCTTTTGGTAGCTCAGCAATCATGGCTTCGGTTGTGATCATGAGGCCAGCGATTGACGAAGCGAACTGCAGCGCTGAACGCGTCACTTTCGTTGGGTCTAAGATACCCATTTCAAGCATATCGCCATAAGTGTCGTTGCCGGCGTTGTAACCGTAGTTACCTTCACCTTCTTTCACTTTGTTTGTTACAACAGAGGCTTCCGCGCCCGCGTTGTATGCGATTTGACGAAGTGGAGACTCCATTGCACGTAGGGCAACTTTGATACCTACATTTTGCTCTTCATTGTCGCCACGAAGGTCAGCAAGCTGGCTCGCAGCGCGCACTAATGCAACCCCGCCACCAGGCACTACACCTTCTTCAACCGCTGCACGAGTCGCATGCAATGCGTCTTCAACGCGCGCCTTCTTCTCTTTCATTTCAACTTCGGTAGCAGCACCCACTTTGATTACTGCAACGCCGCCAGCTAATTTTGCAAGGCGTTCTTGAAGCTTCTCTTTGTCGTAATCTGAAGAAGTTTCTTCGATTTGCTGACGAATTTGCGTTACGCGGCCTTGAATCGCTTCTTGGTTACCCGCGCCGTCTACGATAGTCGTGTTGTCTTTGTTAATTACAACACGCTTCGCGCTACCTAAGTCTTCTAGCTGAGCTTTTTCTAGCTCCATGCCGATTTCTTCTGAAATCACCGTACCGCCTGTGAGCACTGCGATGTCTTGCAACATTGCTTTACGGCGGTCACCGAAGCCAGGTGCTTTTACTGCAGCGACTTTAACGATACCACGCATGTTGTTCACAACTAACGTTGCTAAGGCTTCGCCTTCCACGTCTTCTGCGATCATTAATAATGGCTTGCCAGATTTCGCAACACCTTCAAGTACCGGCAATAATTCACGAATATTGCTGATCTTCTTGTCTACTAACAAAATGTAAGGGCTGTCTAACTCAACCGTGCCTGTTTCTTGGTTGTTAATGAAGTAAGGCGATAAGTAACCACGATCGAACTGCATCCCTTCAACCACTTCTAGCTCGTCTTGCAAGCCTTGGCCTTCTTCAACAGTAATGACGCCTTCTTTCCCTACTTTGTCCATTGCTTTGGCAATGATCTCACCAATCGTGCTGTCTGAGTTGGCAGAGATAGTACCTACCTGAGCAATCGCTTTGCTGTCTGAACAAGGCTGAGAAATCTTCTTCAGCTCTTCGACCGCAGCAATCACTGCTTTGTCGATACCGCGCTTCAAGTCCATCGGGTTCATGCCGGCTGCAACGGCTTTCAAACCTTCTGTAACGATCGATTGAGCAAGTACAGTTGCGGTAGTAGTACCATCACCTGCTTCGTCGTTCGCCTTAGACGCAACTTCTTTTACCATTTGTGCGCCCATATTCTCGAACTTATCTTCAAGCTCGATTTCTTTCGCTACGCTCACACCATCTTTGGTGATCACGGGTGCACCGAAAGACTTTTCTAAAACGACGTTACGACCTTTAGGACCCAAAGTAACTTTTACTGCGTCTGCTAGTGTGTTTACACCTTTAAGCATCTTCTGACGCGCTGTATTACCAAATTTAACTTCTTTAGCTGCCATTTTTCTTTTCCTTCACTCAAATTCTGCTGAATTATGAAACGTTCAGTAATTACTCAACGATTGCTAAAATGTCTGATTCAGACATGATCAGAACTTCTTCACCATCCAACTTCTCAGTTTTTACGCCGTAACCGTCGCTGAATAGCACTGTGTCGCCCACTTTTACGTCAAGTGGCTTCACGTCGCCATTCTCAAGAATACGACCGTTACCCACCGCGATGACTTCACCACGCGTCGATTTCTCTGCTGCTGATCCAGTCAGTACAATGCCGCCTGGTGATTTGCTTTCCGCTTCTGAGCGCTTAACAATCACACGATCATGTAAAGGACGAAGTTTCATCGTGATACTCCCATAAACAATGATGGAAAACCGACCGGAACCATTCCGGCCAACTATAAAAATTAAGGTGCAAAGAAAATGGGGGCGAGGCGATCAATTGCAAGGGCTCCCCAACAAAAAAATTTAATTTTTTTTATCTTCCGGCAACCGATCATGATCTTCTTTACGCTCATACTCGCCGTCGAAGGTTTTTCCTTCACTTTGATATGTATTTTCTCGCGTTTGCTGCTGAGTGTGGGAAAAACTGAAATGTACATTTGAACTCGTTGCAAGCTTTTGCAACAACCACAGCCCCACTGCCGCTTGAACCGGGGGGAGCAGCATCAACAAAGCTAACGCGTCGGTTACAAATCCGGGGGTTAGCAACATAATACCGGCCACCACAATCATAAATCCTTGCAGCAACTCCTTTCCGGGAAGCTGCCCTTGTGCCATTTTCAACTGTGCATTCGCTAAGGTTTGAAACCCCTGACGTTTTACCAACGTGGAGCCAATCAATGCGGTTAGAATCACCAGCCCAATGGTTGCCAACGCGCCAATCTCCTGGCCAACTTGCACCAGAACGGTAATTTCAACAATTGGCATCACAATAAAGGCGATAAATAATAGCAACTGCATGATGAACTCCTCTTGGGTTATCATGTCGATCTCTGGGCGAACGCTCAGAAATTCAAGCCATGGAGGTTAACAATGAAGCCCTTAATGGTGCTGTGTAGTGCACCAACCTCAGAGCTCGCGCAAGAAATTGCGTCAGGGCTAATAAAAGAAAGGCTCGCAGCCTGCGTACAAATTTTGCCACAGATGCAGTCTTTTTATCATTGGCAAGGTAAGGTAGAGAGCGCGTCCGAATACTTACTATTAATTAAAACCAATACAAGTCAATACAGTACGGTCGAGTCCTACATACAAATAACGCATGAGTATCAAGTTCCAGAAATCATCGCTATCGATATTAGCCACGGGCTACCGCAATACTTAACGTGGTTAAATGGGGAAGTTTCAGTATGAAAAAACTATTTCTTTTGAATATTTCGTTCCTAGCACTCATAAGTTTCCAAGCAAACGCACAAAGCACCTCACTTGCCGATGCACTTGCAAACCAAGGCTCACAATTCCCTCCACCTGAAGAGGTGTTTGTGCTTGATTACCAACAAATTGACCACGAGCTTACAATCACCTTTGATATCCGCGATGGATTCTATTTGTACCAACATCGGTTTGGCTTTGAGCCGGAGGGCAAACTTGCCGGGCCACTCAGTTTGCCCGAAGGTATTGCTTATGCTGACGAGTTCTTTGGCGACTCCATTATTTATCGCGAGCAAGTCACTTTTAACGTGCCTCTGAATGCAGCACGCCGCAATGAGCCACTTACGCTTAAATACCAAGGCTGTGCCGACGAAGGCTTTTGTTACCCTCCAAGCACACAAACCATTTATTTGCGTCAAACGGAGGGTCTCAATGCGTCCGTTGATTCGACGAGTACTGCGAGTAACCGTTCTGAAAACAGCGAAGAGATCCCGTTTTGGCTCGTGTTGATAGGAATCATTGGTGTCGGATTCGTTCTCTGGACTCAGAAAGATCGATGGAAGACCAAAGATTAAACGCCGAATTGCCCGACAAAAGTCGAGAAATGCGCTGATAAGACCAGTAATTTGCTGCGAATTTGAATTTTCTGCTTATAATGGAGTCCATTAGCTTAGTAAGCAATTAAATTTAACTTAAAAAATAGGGTTCGCAGTAGATTGCGACAATTAGCGGCATAAAATGCAACAGAAGCTGAAAGTTTTAGTGATTCATGGCCCCAATCTTAACCTATTAGGTACAAGAGAGCCTGAGGTGTACGGGTCAGAAACTCTGCAAGATATCGACCGAGAGCTGAATGTGCTCTCACTAGAACACAACTGTGAGCTCGAAACTTTTCAAAGCAATGCAGAACATGAGTTAATCGAGCGTATTCAACATGCAGCAAACAATGTCGATTTCATCATTATCAATCCAGCAGCGTACACGCATACAAGCGTTGCACTTCGAGACGCGCTTGTTGGTGTCAACATTCCTTTTATCGAAGTACACCTGTCTAACGTGCATGCACGCGAACCATTTCGTCGCCATTCCTATTTTTCAGATAAAGCGGTAGGCGTGATTTGCGGGCTTGGCAGTTCCGGTTACAAAGTCGCATTAAAATGTGCAATTGAGAATTTACAAAAATAAAAAGTGATTAAGCTTTCATTTATAGAGTGAGACGGTTTATGGATATTCGTAAAATTAAAAAACTTATTGAGTTGGTAGAAGAATCAGGAATCTCTGAACTAGAGATCACTGAGGGTGAAGAAGCAGTTCGTATTAGCCGCAACAGCCCGAACATGATGCCCGCCATGGCCCAATACCAGCTTCCTCCACAAGCAATGGCAGCGCCTGTACCTGCGACCGCGCCAGCGCCAGCCTCTAATTCAGCACCAGCCGCGGATGCACCCGCCGAGCTACCTTCTGGGCACATCGTAAAATCGCCTATGGTCGGTACGTACTATGAATCTCCAGCGCCAGGAGCGAAAGCATTTATTACCGTGGGCCAACGTGTGAATGTTGGTGACACACTTTGCATCGTGGAAGCGATGAAAATGATGAACCAGATCGAAGCTGAAGTTGCCGGTGTGGTGAAGCAGATCTTGGTTGAAAATGAAGCGCCTGTAGAATTCGATCAGCCGCTGTTCATCATCGAATAAACGATTAAAAGGCCACTGTCATGCTTGATAAAGTAGTGATTGCCAACCGTGGAGAAATTGCCCTACGCATTTTGCGTGCCTGTAAAGAGTTAGGTATCAAAACTGTCGCAGTGCATTCAACGGTTGATAAAAATTTGAAACATGTGCTGCTTGCAGACGAGTCCATTTGCATTGGTCCTCCGTCAGCAACCGAAAGCTATCTGAATATCCCACGTATTATTAGCGCGGCGGAAGTTACCGACGCCGCAGCGATTCACCCTGGGTACGGCTTCTTGGCTGAGAATGCCGATTTCGCCGAACAGGTAGAAAACTCAGGCTTCATTTTTGTGGGCCCAACACCCGAAGTCATTCGCATTATGGGCGACAAAGTGTCGGCCATTGAAGCAATGAAAAAAGCGGGCGTTCCTTGTGTGCCAGGGTCTGGTGGCCCTCTGGGTGACGACGACGAAGCCAATCTGAAAACGGCACGTCGCATTGGTTATCCAGTGATAATCAAAGCCGCTGGTGGCGGTGGTGGCCGTGGAATGCGCGTAGTTCGCCAAGAAAAAGATTTATTGAAATCAATTCAAGCGACCCAATCGGAAGCGCGTGCTGCCTTTGGAAATCCGGTTGTTTACATGGAGAAATTCTTAGAGAACCCCCGCCACATTGAAATTCAAGTGTTGGCCGACGGACAAGGGAACGCAATTCATCTCGGTGAACGCGATTGCTCCATGCAACGTCGCCACCAGAAAGTAGTAGAAGAAGCACCCGCTCCGGGTATCACACCCGAAATGCGCAAGAGCATCGGCGAGCGCTGTGCGCGGGCTTGCGTAGAAATCGGCTATCGTGGTGCTGGTACGTTTGAGTTTCTCTATGAAAATGGGGAGTTCTACTTCATCGAAATGAACACACGCATTCAGGTTGAGCATCCGGTCACTGAAATGGTGACTGGTATTGATTTGGTGAAAGAACAGCTGCGCATTGCGGCCGGTCGTCCGCTTTCCATTAGCCAAGAAGACGTGATTGTTCGCGGCCATGCTATCGAGTGTCGTATTAATGCGGAAGATCCAGCAACGTTCATTCCTTCACCCGGCACCATTACTCGTTTTCATCCGCCAGGTGGGTTAGGAATTCGCTGGGACTCGCATATTTATACCGACTATCGCGTTCCGCCGAACTACGACTCCATGATTGGCAAGCTCATTACTCATGGGGACAACCGTGATGTTGCAATCGCGCGTATGCGAAATGCACTTGGCGAACTCATTCTGGAAGGCATCAAGTCGAATGTGCCCTTACAAAAAGACATTATGGCCGACGAAAACTTCCAGCATGGCGGCACTAACATCCACTACTTGGAGAAGAAACTCGGTTTGAGTTAATTTCCCGAAGTTAGTGAATATTGTTAGAATAGAAAAGCTCAGGCACTCCCTGAGCTTTTTTTATAAAGGAAATATGATGGCTTGGATACAACTTACGCTCACAACCGACGAAGCACATGCACGCCAGCTGGGCGATATTCTAATGGCCAATCAAGCGCAGGCGGTCACCTACCGAGACGCCAAAGACGCGCCGATTTTTGAGCCCGGCCCGGGCGAAGTGCAGCTTTGGTCTCAAACATTAGTAACCGGCCTATTTCCAGCGGAAACTAACATACAGCCCATTCTCAGCAACCTTGCAAAAGTGAGCTTCCTCGGCAAACCACTCCAATACAAAACCGATCCGCTTGAAGACAAAGATTGGGAGCGAGAATGGATGGACAACTTCAAGCCTATTTGTTTTGGTGGCAAATTCTGGGTAGTTCCCTCTTGGCACGAACCTCCTGAGCCAAGCCAACCTTATATTCTGCTCGATCCTGGCATGGCATTCGGTACGGGCACGCACCCCACCACAGCACTTTGCCTAACTTGGCTTACAGAACAAGATTTAACCGGCAAAACCATTCTCGATTTTGGTTGTGGCTCAGGCATTTTGGGAATCGCGGCGCTCAAATTGGGTGCGGCACGTTGTATCGGCACCGATATTGATCAACAAGCACTGATTGCCACCAAAGAAAATGCTCAACGAAATGGCGTTGGCGATTGCTTTGAAGTATACCTCCCCGAGCATGCACCACAATTTCAAGCAGATGTGGTCATCGCTAATATACTCGCCGGCCCCCTTCAAGAGCTATCAAGCGTAATCGCCGGCTATTTAAAACCCAAGGCGCCCATTGCCATGTCTGGAATTTTGCATCGCCAAACGGAAGCGGTAAAAGCGGCCTACCACAACCAAGTCGAGTTTTCTGAAAACCGCTATGAAGGCGACTGGTCGCTTATTCATGGGGTTGCCTACAATCACTAACAACTCCTTAACAGGGCCGCGACGTATGTGCTGGCCGGCGAATAAGTCAAGCGCAAAAATTGCAAAAAAGTCACATTTTGGTCACTTATTCGCCTTTTTTTTCACCGGCAAATTCCCTAAAATTCTCCCCCTTTCGCTGAACAGTTTTTAACCGATGCGGATTGGACACTTTGAACTCAACAATAATGTGATTCTCGCCCCTATGGCTGGCGTGACAGATTTGCCGTTTCGGCGTTTGTGCGTGGAGCTTGGTGCGGGTCTCGCGGTATCGGAGATGCTCTCGAGCAATCCTGAGGTGTGGGACACTGCGAAGTCAAAACATCGCATGGCTCACGAACAGGAGCCGGGCATCCGTTCCGTTCAAATAGCAGGGTCTGATCCTGAACTGATGGCACGTGCCGCAAAGCATAACGTGGCTGAAGGCGCGCAGATCATCGACATCAACATGGGGTGTCCAGCGAAGAAGGTAAACAAAAAGCTTGCAGGCTCTGCGCTGCTAAAAGAGCCCGCGTTGGTGCGCGAAATCATTCAAGCGGTAGTGGCAGCAGTTTCTGTGCCGGTAACGCTCAAGATTCGCACAGGTTGGGCTCCGGAGCATCGGAATGGTGCAGAAATAGCAAGTATTGCGCAAGAAGAAGGGATTCAAGCACTCACGGTGCACGGTCGCACGCGCGCTTGTATGTACAAAGGTCACGCTGAGTACGAGACCATTCGAGACATCAGGCAAGCGATTCAAATCCCGCTTATTGCCAACGGCGACATTACGACGCCGGAAAAGGCAGAGCAGGTACTTGCGTTTACCGGTGCAGATGCGGTGATGGTCGGCCGGGGAGCGCAAGGAAACCCATGGGTTTTCAGAGAAATTACACATTACTTGCGCACAGGTGAAAAGCTTGAGTCGCCAAGTAAAAGTGAAGTCATAGAAGTAATGGGTCGGCACTTACGCCAGCTGCATTCATTTTATGGCGAGCGGCGTGGTTTACGTATCGCTCGCAAGCATATCGGTTGGTATGTACAAGGTATTGGCAATCCGCAAGATTTCAAGGCGACGTTTAATCGCCTCGAAAGTGCGCAAGCACAAGTGGATGCCTTGAATTTTTTATCGTCAATTTAGCAGAGAGAAAAGAGCGCTATTATGTTTGACACTAATGGAAATCGTGAAACTGTAACTTACCCACTTATGACCCAAAGCCCAAACGCAAACCCAAAACCTTTGCGTAATTCAGTGAAGCAGGCTTTGAATAGCTTTTTAGGACAATTAGACGGACAAGATCCTGAAGAGTTATATGAATTAGTGCTTTCAGAAGTAGAAGCGCCTTTGTTAGAAGAAGTAATGACCTACACACGCGGTAACCAAACGCGTGCGGCTACTATGTTAGGTATCAATCGCGGTACTTTACGTAAGAAATTGAAAAAGTACGGTATGAACTAAGTTTCATCATCGTTTTGAAGAAGCGTCGTGTGCGATGTATGCCACGGCGCTTTTTTATTTGTATCTTCGTTTCTCTACCAGTTTGCCGTATAATGTCTTCCCGCATTCAAGGCGCCCTGCCTCCTACTTTGCAGCGAGCGACTTGCCAGCTTTATTGTGCCAGTTTCGGCCCCAACAACCTTCAATACAGTGAGTTTGCATATGAGCCAGATCCGCCCTATTCAACGCGCGTTACTGAGCGTTTCCGACAAAACCGGAATTGTTGAGTTTGCCCAAGCACTTCATCAACATCAGGTAGAAATTCTCTCTACCGGCGGTACTGCAAAGCTCTTACGCGAGGCCGGCATTCCTGTAATAGAGGTTTCAGAACATACGGGCCAAACAGAGATCATGGATGGACGTGTGAAAACCTTGCATCCAAAGATTCATGGCGGCATTTTAGCACGGCGAGAACTTGATCAAGACGTGATGGCGGAGCAGAGCATTGCCCCCATCGACCTTGTTGCAGTCAACTTGTACCCGTTTGCAGCCACCGTTGCAAAGCCTGATTGCACCTTTGCCGAAGCCATTGAAAATATCGATATTGGTGGGCCGACAATGGTTCGTGCGGCGGCAAAGAATCATCATGATGTAACGATTCTGGTGAATGCGAGCGACTATGCTCAAGTACTCAATGAGCTGCAGATTCACGGCGGCACGACCGCAGAAACGCGCTTATATCTCGCCACTTCTGCTTTTGAACATACCGCTGCTTACGACGGTATGATTGCAAACTACCTAGGTTTACAAAATCAGCCAGCAGAGACCAGTTTTCCGCGAACTTTCAATTTACAAGTTCGCAAAAAGCAAGACCTGCGCTACGGCGAGAATAGCCACCAACAAGCCGCGTTTTATACCGATAGCAACATTACGGAAGCATGTATTGCGACAGCCGAACAGCTACAGGGCAAAGCGCTTTCATACAACAATATTGCCGACACCGATGCAGCGTTTGAGTGTGTCAAACATTTTGAAGCTCCCGCATGCGTGATTGTTAAGCATGCCAATCCATGTGGTGTTGCCGTTGCAGAAAATACCCTCGCTGCATACGAGCAGGCCTATAAAACAGACCCCACTTCAGCATTTGGCGGCATTATTGCGTTCAACAGAACCCTTGATGAAGCAACGGCACATGCCATTATTTCACGCCAGTTCGTAGAAGTGATTATTGCACCGGGCGCGAACAAGAAGGCGCAAAGCTTAATTGCGTCTAAACCCAATGTTCGTTTGCTCGTAACCGGCCCACTGAGCACCCCCTCTGCTCAGCTAGACTATAAGCGAGTACAGGGTGGCTTACTGGTGCAAGACAGTGACTCTGCAGTGGTCAAAACCAGTCAGTTAAGCGTAGTGACTAAAACCCAACCGACAGAGGCGCAACTCAAAGACCTGATGTTTTCGTGGAACGTCGTGAAGTTTGTGAAATCAAACGCTATTGTTTATGCCAAGAATGGTATGACCATTGGCGTGGGTGCAGGACAAATGAGTCGCGTGTATAGTGCAAAGATAGCAGCCATTAAAGCGGCAGATGAAAATTTGACAGTGGCGGGATCAGTGATGGCCTCGGATGCCTTTTTTCCATTCCGAGACACTATCGATGCAGCCGCTGAAGCCGGCATTACAGCAATCATTCAGCCCGGTGGTTCAATTCGGGATGATGAAGTTATTGCCGCAGCCGATGAACATGGCATCGCCATGGTGTTTACCGGAATTCGGCACTTTAGACATTAATTCACAATAACTATTCGATGCCACAGGCAACGAGGAGGCAAAACCATGCAATTACGTATGAAAGTAGCAACTCTAGGTGCGGTAGTTTTAATCACCGCTTGTTCTGGTGGAGAGTCTACTCCCGTCGACACTCAAGCGGGGCTCAATGCAGCCATTAATGGCGAGCATCGTACTGCCAGTTTCGTAGAACGTGATAGTGCGCGCCACCCATTAGAAACGCTTACCTTTTTCGAGGTAGAGCCTAATATGACAGTAATAGAAATCGCTCCCGGTGGTGGTTGGTATACTGAAATTCTTGCACCTTATCTAAAAGACAGCGGTCAACTGTATGCAGCACACTTCGATCCAAACTCTGAGCGAGAGTACTATCGAAATGCCCGCGCACGTTTTGACGAAAAAATGGCAAGTTCGGATGTATACAGCAATGTAAGCGTTACTGTTTTTGCTCCTGGCACCGAGTTTGAAATTGCACCTGCAGGAAGCGCAGACCGAGTGCTGAGTTTCCGCAATATGCATAACTGGTACATGCAAGGTGATGAAGAAGCACTGAATGCGGCGTTTAGCACATTCTATGATGCGCTCAAGCCGGGCGGCATGCTCGGTATTGTTGATCATCGCTTACCCGAACACAGAGACGATAGCGAAATGGCAAGCTCTGGCTATATGAAAGAGAGCTGGGCCATTGCTTTTGCAGAGGCGGCCGGCTTTGAGCTCGTAGCAAAAAGCGAAGTGAATGCGAATCCATTAGACAGCGCAAATTATGAAGGTGGTGTATGGACTTTACCGCCGACCTTGCGCGAAGGTGACACGAACCGTGATTTATATCTTGGCATTGGTGAAAGCGATCGATTCACTTTGAAATTTAGAAAACCTGAGGAATAACAGGCGAATGAAAGTACTCATCGTAGGCGGTGGCGGTAGAGAACATGCGCTGGCTTGGAAAGCAGCGCAATCTCCTCGTGTCGAAACCGTATATGTAGCGCCGGGGAACGCCGGTACTGCACTCGAATCTGGCATTGTGAATATCGATATTAGTGCAGAAGATATTGATGCTTTGCTCAAGTTTGCACAGAGCGAACACATTTCGCTCACAATTGTTGGGCCTGAGGCGCCACTTGTGAAAGGAATCGTGAATACCTTTCAAGCACACGGGCTTGCGATTTTTGGCCCCACGCAAGGCGCTGCGCAACTCGAAGGCTCAAAAGCATTCTGTAAAGACTTTCTTGCACGGCATCAAATTCCAACCGCTGCATACGAAACCTTCACCGAAATTGAACCAGCGAAAATGTATGTTCGTAAGCACTCACTTCCAATTGTCATCAAGGCTGATGGATTGGCTGCCGGAAAAGGCGTAATTATCGCAGACACTCTGGAAATGGCGGATGCTGCCATTGACGATATGCTTGCTGGTAATAAGTTCGGCGACGCGGGAAGTCGAGTTGTAATTGAAGAGTTTCTCGTTGGCGAGGAAGCTAGCTTTATCGCTATGGTTGATGGCGACCGTATCTTGCCATTCGCCTCAAGCCAAGATCACAAAGCGCGCGACAACGGCGACAAAGGTCCGAATACAGGCGGCATGGGCGCTTATTCACCGGCGCCCGTTGTTACACCTGAAATTAGTGATTGGGTGATGGAGCATATTATGCGCCCCACCGTCGATGGCATGCGCAGTGAAGGTAACACCTACGTGGGCTTTTTATATGCAGGCTTAATGATAGCGCCCGACGGCAGTGCTAAGGTTTTAGAATATAACTGTCGCTTTGGCGATCCTGAAACACAACCCATTATGATGCGCTTACAGTCTGATATCGTAACCCTGTGCTTTGATGCGCTTGCAGGCCAACTCGGTGTAACACCGATCGAGTTTGATGAGCGCGCTGCGGTCGGGGTGGTGTTGGCCGCTGGTGGTTACCCTGATGCTTATGCGAAAGGTGAAGTGATTTCTGGGTTAGCGCAAGCAGATACCGCAGATGACGAGAAAGTATTTCATGCAGGCACACAAGCCGATGGCACACAAGTGCTAACCAATGGTGGGCGAGTGCTCTGCGCAACCGCACTTGGCAATTCGGTTACTGAAGCACAGCAAAAGGCATACGATATCGTCAAACGTATCGACTGGAATCAGGTCTATTACCGTACGGACATCGCTTATCGGGCAATTGCGCGAGAAACGAACTCGTAATCGCACAATAGCAGATACAAAAAACCCGGCAAACGCCGGGTTTTCTTTTAATCCTCTACCACCAGGTCATCTTCGGTGGAGCCGGCACTGTCGTAGTCGCTGTCGTCATCGACCACCTTCGAGCGCCCATACATGCTTCCCACTTTCGGACGGTTAATGCGCGATTGATACTTCATCCAAGCTTTCTCCACCACACTTTCTGGCGCTTTTTTGCCAGTTGCAACGGCTAGCAGAGAAGTATCTTCTGCAGTTTCTGGTGCAATTTCGCCCGCCACTAAGGCGGTAATTAAACAACCGTAGTGCAGCAATGCATCACTCTCACGAATTGAAAAATCACCTGAGCGAGCAAAGCCATAAGGATAATTACGAAAGTCGTTATACGGCTTTCTTAACAACATTTCACGCGTATGAGTCGCCATAATTTTCCACCTATGCGGCTACCAACCAAAACGTAACACCAAACATTGCTACGCAAGTGACGATATAGAGGCGTATGACTCTCTTGTCAAGCTATTTATCGAACTTCTTGCGTTTTAGTTCAATGCCGACTGAATTTTCGACGTGATCCGTGAATCTTGAGGCGCCACTGAGCTCGGAAATGCTTCAATCAGCTGACCATTTTGATCCACTAAATATTTATGGAAATTCCAGCCTGGAGGACCCGCTTGTGCTGCCAAATCAGAGAATACCGGATTTGCTCTACGCCCCGTTACATCTGAGGTGGCCATCATTGGGAAAGTCACACCAAAGTTAGCAAAACAAACTTCTGCAACTTCGTCTTCGTCAGAATGCTCCTGACGGAAGCTGTTGGAAGGAAAACCAACCACAGTGAAACCTTGGTCCTTATATTCTTGATACAGTGCTTCGAGCCCTTCGAACTGCCCTGTATAACCACATTGGCTGGCAGTATTCACTACCAGTGTTACCTTGCCTTGCGTGAGCGCACACAAGTCAGACACCTCTTCCGAGCGCAATCTGCGTTGTTCACCTTGCAAAGGGCCGTTGCATGTCATCGATGTTTCGTTTTGTGCACTGGCTGGCATTGCCCAAGTCGACATCAAAGCCACCGCACCAAGCGTGAGTAAAAGTTTCATAAGTGTTCCTACTATTTGATTAGCTAACGTTGCCATACAATACGCACATCAAGGCAAATTGGATTTATTAACTCAGGTTATTTAGTGTGGGCGCTAGAAACGCAAAACGCCACCCGAAGGTGGCGTTTTGAAGAAATTTGGAGCGAGTAACGAGGTTCGAACTCGTGACCTCAACCTTGGCAAGGTTGCGCTCTACCAGCTGAGCTATACTCGCATTTTGTTCGGAATGTCTGGTGTTCATGTCCCGAGTGCGTTGCGCATTTTACTCAATTTAGGCACCAATGCAAGCCCTTCAGAGCACATTTTTACTGTTCGTTGAAAAAATGCGCACGATAATATTTAAGCTCTTCGATCGACTCACGAATATCGGCAAGTGCTTCATGCGCGTTCGATTTCTTAAAGCCTGGCAGAATCTCAGGTTTCCAGCGCTTCGCAAGCTCTTTCACCGTACTTACATCTAAATTACGATAGTGAAAGTAAGCTTCTAATTCAGGCATATAGCGAGCGAGAAAGCGTCGATCTTGGCAAATGCTATTACCACACATCGGCGAAGTATTCGCCGGCAGGTGCTTTTTCAAAAACTCAATGGTTTGTTGCTCGGCGGCCGCAGTGTCAATATCGCTCTCTGCAATGCGTTTTACTAATCCAGATCCGGTATGGGTTTTTGTGTTCCACTCATCCATACCATCAATGATTGCTTTAGGATGATGAATCGCCAACACAGGACCTTCTGCAATTTCATTTAATTGGTCATCGGTTACAATTGTCGCGATTTCAATAATGACGTCGTTCTCGGGGCTAAGCCCGGTCATTTCTAAATCAATCCAAATCAGTCGCCCAGAATTTTCACTCATTGCGTTACCTACACAGTGTTGTCATGTAAAATCGTAGTTCGTTGCGCAGTATTGTATGATAGCTAGCATCAAATTGCTTGCCTCAATCCACTCGGAGCACCTGTGGGAAAAAAGAAAAAGCTGACGAAAGGCCAATTACGGCGCGTAAAAGCGAATCAAGCGCGTCGCTTAGCGCGTGATGTAGGGCAAGAAGAAATTGGCACGGACGCACTCGGCCCTGACGAAATAGGCCGCATTGTCAGCCGGTTCGGGCAACATGCCGATGTACTCTCAGAAGACGGCGCTATCTTTCGCTGTAATATTCGTCGAAATATTGAGTCTCTCGTGACTGGAGATCGTGTTATTTGGCGCAGAGCCAATGAAAGCGAGCAAGGAATGCAAGGTGTCGTCGAGGCAGTCGAACCTCGTGAAACCGAATTACAAAGGCCTGATATTTACGATGGCCTCAAGCCTATTGCAGCAAATGTAGATCGTATTTTCATTGTTTCGTCTCCCCAGCCTGCTTTTTCCGATCAAATCATCGACCGTTACCTCGTCGCCTGTGAAGATGCAGGTATTGATGCGATCATTGTATTCAATAAGGACGATTTAGTAACCGAAGATGAACGCCAAGCCATCGAAGCGCGCTTGGCACTCTATCGTAGAATTGGCTATCCGGTGTATCAAGTGAGCGCAAAAAGTGGTTTGAACATGGAAGGTTTAAGAAGCGAATTTAAACAGCATGTGTCTGTTTTTGTTGGACAATCTGGCGTTGGAAAATCGAGCCTTATCGACGCATTACTACCAGAAGTTAGCTTACAAATTGGCGCCATTTCAGAGAACTCTGGCCTAGGCCAGCACACCACGACGGTCGCACGCTGGTATCCACTCGCGGAGGGCGGTGCACTTATTGATTCTCCGGGCATCCGTGAATTTGGCTTGTGGCATTTGCCAAAGGAAAAGATAGAACGTGGCTTTATCGACTTCCATCCGTTCTTAGGGACGTGTAAATTTCGCGATTGCAAGCATTTGAACGATCCGGGTTGCGCGCTAGTCAAAGCCGTTGAAAAAGGCGAACTGGACGAAACTCGGCTCGCAAACTACCATCGAATTGTAGATTCCATCAGTAAACATTGAGGTTCCACTGTGTCAGCATTAGACAGGATAAAGATAGCGTTCCAATACATACTTCCCAAGCATTTTATTTCTCGTGTGGTTGGAAAACTCGCGGCCGCGCGCTTGGGCTGGCTCACCCAATTATTTATTAAACTTTTTATTCGCAACTTCAGTGTGAATATGAGTGAAGCAGCGAATTCGAATCCCAAGAGCTTCCAAACCTTCAATGCCTTTTTTACGCGCGAGTTGAAAGAAGGTGCTCGGCCAGTTCATGCGGCGGAAGGGGAATTAGTTCACCCGGTCGATGGTACCGTGAGTCAAGCGGGCGATATTAAGAAGGGGTTACTTATTCAAGCCAAAGGCCATAAGTACACGGTACAGGACCTACTTGGCGGAGAGCATGAGCTTGTTAATTATTTTAATGATGGTGATTTTGCTACCATTTACTTAGCCCCGCGTGATTATCATCGTATTCACATGCCTTGTAACGCCACGCTCAAGGAAATGATTTATGTGCCCGGTAACCTATTCTCTGTAAATCCCCTCACCGCTCGCAATGTACCTAACTTATTTGCACGCAATGAACGCGTAATTGCAATTTTTGAGAGCGAAAAGGGTCCTTTCGCAATGGTTCTAGTGGGCGCAACGATCGTTGGTAGCATAGAAACCACTTGGGCCGGAACTGTGTCCCCCCCTCGCGGGCAAAAGGTTCGTCGTTGGCAATATCCGACTGAAGGGAAAAACACAATTCAGTTCCAACAAGGGGATGAAATGGGTCGGTTTAAACTCGGCTCTACGGTGATTATGTTATTTGGCGACGATCAAGTGGACTTCAATGATTCTGTGAAAGCCGGTAAGGTAACCCGCATGGGCGAAGTAATGGGAGCTTGGGACTAATTCTATGCTAGTCATTGCGCACCGCGGTGCCAGTGCGTTAGCACCCGAGAACACGCTCGCGGCATTCGAAAAGGCCTTAGAATGCAAAGCAGACGCAATCGAATTCGATGTTCTTGAGGTGGATAACGAAGTCTATGTGTTCCACGATCGCTACCTTGATCGCCTCACTGCACAACCGGGTCGCTTCACTGATTTAACCAAGACTCAAATCGCGCGCCTTTCCGTATTTGGACAACACCCAATTCCTACGCTCAAAGAGGCCTTAGCCACGATTGCTGGACGCTGTACCATTAACATTGAGCTCAAGGGTTATGTGGCTACAAAAACACTCATAGAGCACATTGAGCTCGCGCTCTCGCAATATCACTTTGTAGAGAGTCAAATCATTGTTTCGTCGTTTAATCACCACTGGCTACAAACGCTTAAAGCGAGCCGGCCTGAAACTCAAATCGGGGCACTTACGGCAAGCTGCATGCTCGACTACGCGGCCTATGGAAGTGCGTTGAATGCTTGGTCGGTGCATATCGACATTAACTTTGTGACCGAAGAATTTGTTAAAGACGCGCATGCACGTGGCATGAAGGTTTTTGTATACACAGTAGACAACGCTCAAGATATTCAATGGCTAACAGAACTTGGAGTCGATGGTATCTTTACCAACCACCCGTTGTATGCACGCAATATATTGGAGGAGTTGCCCATGTCTGAGCAATCCCTCCATGCGCGATTTATCCCTTAGTCGCTCTCTCTAAATCTTGCACTTCCAGTAACGCTTCCTCTTCAGCTCGACGGTCGGGGTATTCCTCTTCAAGTGCCTCAAGTTCACGCGCAAGTACCTTCGGCGATGACGTATTGCGTGCCAAGCCCATATAGAGCGCTGGTACGAGGAAAATAGTGAGGAACGCTGACACTAAAACGCCCGAGAAGATCACCACCCCGATCACCATACGTGATTCCGCGCCGGGACCGCTTGCGAACACTAGCGGTAAAGCACTCATAAGTGTTGTAAAAGCAGTCATAACAATAGGACGTAGACGAAGCCTAGAGGCGCGCGCCAAAGCGTCTTCAAATCTCATACCTGCGTCACGCAGTTGATTCGCAAACTCGACGATAAGAATACCGTTTTTAGCTGCCAAGCCAATGAGCATCACAATTCCAATCTGACTATAAATATTTATCGTCATACCAGTGATATAAAGCCCAAAGGTCGCACCAAATATCGCTAACGGAACGGTGAGAATAATCACGAACGGATGTATAAAGCTCTCAAACTGAGCTGCTAACACGAGGTAAGTAATGGCCAACGCTAGAACAAATATAAAGATAATCGTACTACCACCCTCTTGGTATAACATAGACTGACCTTTGTAGTCATAAGTCACATCATCAGGTAATTCCGTTTCAACAATATTCTCTAGGAAGGCTAGCGCCTCACCGAGCGAGTAACCATCGGCTAGGTTCGCCGTAATAGTAATTGACCTCATTCTATTGTAACGATTCAATTCTGAAGCCGTAGCGCCCTCTTGTACCGTGACCAAGTTCGACATTGGGATGAGCTCACCAGTTCTCTGTGAACGCACGTAAATGTTATCAATAGCAGTGGGAGAGCGATAATCTTCTCGTTCCCCTTCCATAATTACATTGTATTCTTCCCCGTTATCTTGGTAACGCGTCACTCGACGCGAACCAAGCATACTTTCCAATGTTCTACCAATGTCTCCTACGGACACACCTAAATCTGCAGCGCGTTCTTGATCAATGCGAATCAAGAGCTGTGGTACGGTTTCACGATAATCGCTGTCAAGTTGAACTAAGCCGGGGTTGTCTGATGCACGTTCCATAACAATATCGCGATACCGAGCAAGGCTTTCAAAGCTGTTTCCTTGCAACACGAACTCTACAGGCCGAGAGCCGCCACCGCCGCGAATACCGCTGCGCATATTGGCGAATGCAACCACGTCGGGCACTTCTTCAAGGCGTGCTCGTACTTCATTTAATAGCTCAAACGAACTCCAGTCTCGTTCTTCAAAAGGTATAGTTCCAACAATTGCTATACCCGCACTATTTCCCCATCCTGGGGTGCGCACAATCAATCGCTCAACTTTACCTTGGTCAATGTAAGGTAAAAGAATCTCCTCAACTTTGTTCATATTGCGCAAATTCGATTCATAACTCGCACCCTCAGCACTACGAACAATTACAAAGAAATTACCGCGGTCTTCAGGCGGCACGAACTCTTGCCCTAATTTGTTCAATAGTAAATATGAGGCGCCCGCAGCAAGAATAACCACAACAAATGCCATCACGGGCAAGGTCATGACCTTGCGTACTGATTTCTCGTATGCTTCCTCGATACGCTTAAAGCCATTGTCGAGGGCTTGTCCGAAGCGTGAGTTGCGCTCCTTTTTCTTCAAGATTTTTGAGCACAACATCGGTGACAAAGTGAGCGCCGTTACACTGGAAAAGGCGACCGCAGCGGCAAGCGCAATTGCAAACTCGGTAAATAGAAGGCCAATGTTGCCCTCCATGAAAATCAGCGGTACAAATACCGAAATTAGCACGAGTGTGGTCGCAACGACTGCAAAGCCGACTTCTTTCGCTCCTCGATAAGCAGCTAATAGCGGCGGATCTCCGTGCTCGACCCGACGATAAATGTTTTCAAGCACTACTATAGAGTCATCAACTACCAACCCAATCGCTAACACTAGTGCAAGTAACGTGAGCAAATTAATCGAGAACCCCATTGCTTCCAGAACAATGTACGAAGAGAGCAATGCCACCGGCACTGTAAGTGCTGGAATCAGTGTGACACGCACGTTACCCAAAAATAGGTAAATCACCAGAATTACCATTGCCATGGCAATAAATAGTGTTTCATACACCTCGTTAATAGAGTCACGAATGAACACACTGGAATCGTAGCTTGGTACTAAGACCATACTTGCGGGAAGTGTGGCTTGTAAGCGTTCTATTTCACGCGCAACATTATCAACAACCTCTAACGTGTTCGCATTCGATTGGCGAAGAATACCGATACCAATCATGTTAATACCGTTCCCTCGGAACTCTGAACGATCGTCTTCAGCTTCTAGAGAGACCCGCGCAACTTCACCGAGCCGAACCAAATATCCGTCTTCACCCGACACAATAGTTAAATTCGAGAAGTCATTTGGCGTCAGGTAGCTGCGCGCCACCCGCACCGTAAACTCTCTATCGCGAGACTCAATGTCACCCGCCGGTAACTCGACGTTCTCAGCACGCAGACGGCTTTCAATATCAGCCACAGTGATATTTCGAGCGGCCATAGCATTGCGGTCCAACCATAATTTCATGGCGTAGCGTCGCTCACCACCGAGGTTTACACGCGCAACCCCGTCCGCAACCGCGAGCCTATCTACAATGTAGCGATTAGCATAATCAGTGAGTTGCAGTGTGGTCATATTTTCGCTGCGAAGGTTATACCAAACCACTGTATCTTCGTCTGAGTTGGCTTTGGTTACCTCGGGTGGATCAACTTGGTCAGGAAGATTGTTCAGAACGCGTTGAACTCGCTCTCGCACATCGTTCGCAGCTGAATCAATATCTCGACGCTGGTCGAACTCTATCGTTATATTTGAACGCCCATCGCGGCTACTCGAATTAATGGTTTTGATACCATCAATTCCACTAATTCGCTCTTCAATGATTTGCGTAATTTGACTTTCGATGATTTCCGCGTTCGCACCCGGATAATTAGTAGAAATAGAAACCACAGGCGGATCAATATTCGGATATTCGCGCAGCGGCAATGAGGTGAAAGCCACCACACCAAAAATAATAAGGAGAATATTAACAACGGTGGCAAATACGGGGCGCTTTACCGAGACATCTGATAACAACATAATTTAGCGCTCCCGTGTGTTAACAGGTAGTCCATCACGAACGCGCACGGTTCCTTCCACCACAATATCTTCTGCTTCGCTCACACCACTGACCACTTCAACCCAGCCAGGCTGACGGCGACCAATCTCAATCTCTGTCATCACGACGCGGCCTTCTTCATTGACCACATACACGAAGTGTTCAGTTCTGATTGGGACTACCGCGCTCTCAGGCACCATGAGCAATTGTTCAACGTTTCTCTCTAGCTCAACTCTCAACAACATACCGGGTCGAAGTTCGCGGCTGTCGTTAACGATAGCTGCACGCACTTGAATGGAGCGTGTAATCGGATCGACTCGTGAAGCTAAACTGACAATCTCTCCGTCAAAAACACGGCCTTCATAAGCTGCAGATTTTGCCCCAACACGCTGACCTGGAAGAAGGCTCGGAAGATAAATTTCTGGAACACTAAAGTCGACATAGATCGGGTCTAATGCATCAAGCGTGGTAATAACGTCGCCTGGACGCACTAAACTACCAATACTTACTTGACGAAGACCAACGCGGCCATCGAATGGTGCATAAATCGTCATTTCTGCCAAACGGCTGCGCGCCACTTCAAGCTCAGCTTCTGTTTGCTGCACTAACACTTCTTGCTCGTCGAGCATACTGCGCGACGCCGCATTTTCTCGGGCCAGCTCTCTTAAACGATTCAACTGGCGGGTGTTTTCGGCTAAGCGAAACTCTAACTCTTGTACTCGAGCACGCTCTTCTCGAGAATTTAAACTGATCAGAAGGTCTCCTTGAGAGACATCTTGACCGTCATCGAAGTGAATTTCTCGGACTGTTTGGGTTACCCGAGCCATCACGTTGACTGACTCGCTGGCTTTTGCGGTACCTAAGCCTTGAATAACGTCGCGGAACTCAACATACTCAGCATGCCCTACAACCACCGTTGGCTTCGGCATCTCACGTTGGCCACCTGAATTATTTCCGCCTCCCAAATACAACCAAGCAACCATCGCTGCAAGCAATGCCGCAACGATTGAAAGAGGGGTGATCAGTGCTTTTTTGGCCATGTGCTTCTGTGCTCCGTCGAGATTTTTCTGAATACCTCTTCATTCTACGCATTTTGCGGCACAACACGGCACCGCTTTAACGCTAATATGGTCTGACTTGTCGCAAAGAAACCTTGTATCAGGTGTTTAGTAACAAATACTTAACGATGATACGCCGGGCTAAACTCCTGAACCGCATGAATGAATGCTTCCGCATGCTCTGGTTTGACCGTTGGATGAATACCGTGCCCAAGGTTAAACACATGACCCGTACCCGAGCCATAACTATCCAGAATTAATTGCACTTCTTGGCGAATACGCTCAGGAGAAGCATAGAGCATACTCGGATCCATGTTGCCCTGAAGCGCGACCTGCTCTCCTACACGTTTACGAGCGTCACCTAGATCCGTGGTCCAATCAACACCAAGCGCGTCACAACCGGTCGCTGCCATGGCTTCCAACCACTGCCCGCCATTCTTCGTGAAAAGAGTTACAGGCACCTTCCGCTCATCGGCTTCACGCGTCAGACCATCAACAATCTGCTTCATATAATGTAATGAAAATTCACGATAGTCACGTGGCGAAAGCACACCGCCCCAAGTATCGAAAATCATTACTGACTGTGCCCCATTAGCAATTTGCGCGTTCAAATACGAAGTGACTGATTTAGCCAGCTTATCGAGTAACAAGTGCATGATTTCAGGAGCTTCAAACGCCATCTTCTTCACTTCGGCAAAGTTCTTCGTACTGCCGCCTTCCACCATGTACGTCGCTAATGTCCATGGGCTTCCCGAAAAGCCAATCAATGGCACTTCACCATTTAACTCGCGACGAATCGTGCGCACCGCATTCATCACATAGCCAAGGTCGTCTTCTGGATCTGGAATACCTAACGCCACGACATCTTGAAAGTCACGCACTGGACGCTCAAAACGAGGCCCCTCACCTGTTTCAAAATACAAACCAAGCCCCATGGCATCAGGGATAGTTAGAATGTCTGAGAACAAGATCGCAGCATCGAGCGGGAATCGGCGCAAAGGCTGTAAAGTTACCTCACATGCCAACTCGGCGTTTTTGCACAGCGACATGAAGTCACCCGCTTGCTTTCTGAGTTCTCGATACTCTGGTAAATATCTTCCAGCTTGGCGCATCATCCAAATAGGCGTGCGGTCTACAGGTTGTTTCGCAAGCGCGCGAAGATAACGATCATTTTTCAAAGGTGCGTTCATGGGCTACTCATCACTAAAATTTATTGAGCGGAATTCTAGCAAGCATCGGCTCACAAGTCAGTTAATTCTGGGAGCTGATTCTCGATTGCAATGACCGAATAAGCCGCGCTGCAATCGTTCCCTGAGGGGGGATTCGAGGTAAAGCGTTCATATCATACCAACCGCCCTCTATCAGCTCATCTGGAGCAAGTGTGAGCTCGCCAGAATCGTATTCGGCAATAAATCCAGCCATCAATGAATGTGGAAAGGGCCAGGGCTGGCTGAACATGTATTCTAAATTTTTTACGCGAATCCTGGCCTCTTCAAACACTTCTCGGTGCAATGCATCTTCCAACGATTCGCCACTTTCAACAAAACCCGCCAATAAAGAGAAAATGCCTTCAGGGTGCCTTAAACCTCGAGCTAACAGTATTTCGTTGCCACGATAAATGGCCACGATAATACACGGCGAAATGCGTGGATAGGAAGTAAGCCCACAATGGCCACACATGACCGCTAGCTCATCTCGAGATTGCGCCACTTCATTACCACAGGCACCGCAATATTTGTGCGTTTTAAGGAAGCCAGTAATTTGCATGCCACGCGCAGCAATTCCAAACCAGTCCAGAGATGTACGGAGTAGACACTGACGTAATGGCCGTAACCGCCACTGTTCCAACAATGGCATGTGCACCTGTCGCACCAGAAGAAACACATCAACGCCCTCATTCGTGCCAATTTTAGCGGTGTAGGCTTGATCAGCAAATGGTACGTCGGCTGCTTTCAAAAAGGGTGGCATAAACGCTTCGTGGTCCTCTGCAGTATCCACCACTTGATTATCATCAATGATGATCCAATAAACTTCTTTGTCTGCTGGTGGCATGGTATCTGGTGCAATCATAAATATCTCTTATCCGACCACCGAGAAATAGTTGATCTCAGGGGCAATACCTAAGTACAGTGGGGTTAGGCATTTAATCATTAGGAGGTGCCATGTTAAGCCGAAATCAGGAAGCAAAACAACGTTGGGGCGGTCAAGACCAAGCAATTGATCGTTGGCTAGAAGAGCGCCAGCTGTTGTTAGTACAGTATTGCAAGTTACTCGGGCTGCCTCCCTACACTGAGAACAAAGGGCAATTGCCCTCTCTTGAAAACATTCATGAGTTTTGTGAAACACTCGTAGATTATGTTTCTGCTGGGCATTTTGAACTCTACGACCGTATCTCTGAACAAGCCCAATCTATTGATCCGAAAAGTAAACAAGTTGCTGAGCAAGTTTATCCACTCATTGCCGTTACGACTGAAGCTGCATTGAAGTTCAACGACACTTATGGCGATGCCGAGAGTGACGAGCAGTTGAAACACTTCGATGCAGATTTGAGTGCAGTGGGTGAAGCCATCGAGGCTAGGCTTGAACTCGAAGACAAACTTTTACAACTGTTGAGTCATGGCGAGCTGATTGAAGAAAATACCTTATAAAAAAAGCGCGGTCTTTTCAGAGCGCGCTCTCTTTCAATAACGCTATCGAATTACTCTTCGCTCATAGGCTCTTGTTCAAGAATTTCTAGCAACTCGACTTCAAATACCAAAGTTGAATTCGGTGGAATTGGGCTGCCTGGACGGTTGTCACTACCATAAGCGAGGTCAGCTGGAATCACGAATCGATAGGTAGAACCTACATTCATCAGTTGCACACCTTCAGACCAGCCCGGAATAACGCGATTCAAAGGAATTTCCAAAGGCTCGCCGCTTTCGCGTGAACTATCGAACACGGTGCCATCAATTAATGTTCCTGTGTAGTGCACGCTTACTGTGTCTTCAGGACCTGGACGCTCACCATCACCGGCTGTAATCACTTCATATTGGAGGCCACTTTCTGTAACCGTAACCCCTTCGCGAGCCGCATTTTCAGCTGCAAAAGCCTGTCCTGCCGCTAAGTTCTCTTCTCCCGCACCCGCTGCTTGCTCTTCTGCGCGCTCTGTTGTGAGCTCAATCAGCGCCGTAATCTCTGCCTCTACTTGTTCATCTGACAACTGTAAGTCTTCATTCATGGCATCACGCACCGCAGCAATCATAATGTCGGTATCTAGCTCAACGCCTGCGTCTGTCAAATAGGTCATATTCGATTGCAACTCACGCCCTATCACTGCTCCAAGTGCATAAGCCTGACGATCCGCTTCTGTTTCCAAACTTATTTGTGCCACCTCTGCTTCTTCTTGAGGGGCTCCACAGCCAACAATTGCAAGTGCCACTGCAGAGGCTAAAACGGCTTTTGCCATATATTTCATGTATTACTCCAATTAATGCTTAGATTGAGACCAAAACCGAGCGTTTTGACTCGAAGTTTACTTTCACTGCGTAACAGACCACTATAATAAACATAAATTCCATACGAAGACTAACGAGTTTCATGTTTCTAGACCTAAAAACGCTACATGTAGCCTTAATTTGCTTAGTTTTTGCAGTTGCGTGCACACCACGGGGCCAACTTGAGAAGCGTGAACAACGCACCCAATCCTCTGTGCAAGCCGCAGCTATCTCAAGCAATGGGGCATTGAGCTTAGTTGCTAGTGCAGAAGAGGGGCTAAGGCTGTTCGATAATGAGAGTGAAACGCTCAGGCATAATTGGCAACAAGAAGACGAAGGGATTAGCCAGTTAATCTCGGTTGCCTTTACTTACGACGGCACCATCGCAGTGGCTGCAAGCCGAATGACACTCGCATTATGGGACAGCCAGTCGGGAGATATTCTCGGTGCATGGCGCAACGACGAGAGTGCTATTTTCGATATTGCTGTTGCCAATCAAGGCTCTCATATTGTGTTCGCACGCAACGACAACAAAGTGATTCTATTCGAACCGAGTACTGGACGACGGCTCGAATTTCTCGGTCATACCGATCGTGTAAACCAAGTGGCTATCTCACCGAACGGGCGTTACGTTTTGAGTGGTGGGAACGATCACCGCGCGTTTTTATGGGACACAGAGTCTGGACAGGTTGTGCATGAATTTCCCATGCCAGGACGTGTGTTGCGAGTTACACTCGATATGTCGGGCACCTTTGCACTGGTCTCGTCTGCCACCCAAAGTAATATTTTCCATTTGGTGAGCGGTGAAATTATTAGCGAGTTGCAAACGAATGTTCGACAAAAGGTCTTCAGTGCGGCAAGCTTTCGCGACGATTTAAAACTTTTAGTCACAGGCACGGCGTCTCGCCAGGTGGAAATATGGAATGTGGAATCAGGAGAGCGCATCGCGAATTGGCATGTCGAAGGGCAAGAGGGAGAGCACCCGCCACAAGCTGCGATTCTGGCAACTCGCTTTATAGAGGACGATAGAGTGAGAATAGAAACGAGTGCAGGCTACGGTGAAATTTGGCGTTTCGAATTACCGGAGGTTCTATAAACATGACTCAATTTAAAAATCCAGATGCTTTGATCGCTCGCGTGGACGATCTGGAGAGTCAGCTCGCTTTTCAAGAAGATACGATAGAAGCGCTTAACAAACAGGTTCAAGCCCAGAGCCAAGAAATCGAATTATTGCGTCGCCACATAGAATTGTTGGCCACCAAAGTGGCACCCATTGTCGAGCGTTCAGGAATAGAACAATTTAATGCCGATAACGAGCGCCCCCCACACTATTAAAAGGTAGTTTAAAAATGTCGGAAAAACATCCCATTATTGCGGTTACAGGCTCCTCCGGCTCTGGTACCACAACAACCGGTCAGGCGGTACGCCATATTTTCCGATATTTAAAAGCAGAAGCTGCGTTCATTGAAGGCGACAGTTTCCACCGCTACTCGCGGCCTGAGATGGATGTGGCGATTCGTAAAGCACAAGAGCAAGGTCGGCATATTAGTTATTTTGGTCCGGAAGCGAATAACTTCGAAGCGTTGGAACAACTTTTCCAAGATTACAGTGAAACAGGTCAGGGGAAGCATCGCCGTTATTTGCATAATTTCGACGAGGCGGTTCCTTACAATCAAATGCCAGGTACTTTTACGCCTTGGGAGGCGCTTCCCGAAAATACCGACATACTCTTCTATGAGGGTCTCCATGGTGGCGTAGAGGGAGAAGGTTACGATGTGGGCAAGCATGTCGACTTACTTATTGGCATGGTACCTATCGTAAATTTGGAATGGATACAAAAACTCATTCGAGATACTTCGGAGCGTGGTCATTCGAGAGAAGCTGTCACGCAGAGTATCGTTCGCAGTATGGAAGATTACATTCACCATATCGTGCCGCAGTTTAGCCGCACTCATATTAACTTCCAACGCGTTCCAACCGTCGATACATCGAATCCATTTAGCGCCAAAGAAATTCCGAGTATGGATGAAAGCTTTGTCGTGATTCGTTTTCGAGGAGTGAAAGGCGTCGATTTCCCGTATTATCTACAAATGATCGACGGTTCATTTATGTCGAGAATTAACACGTTAGTAGTGCCGGGCGGAAAAATGGGACTTGCGATGGAGCTCATATTAACACCGCTTATTGAGCAACTGCTTGCACGCAAATAAGCGGTATTAAATCGGCTTTAGCTGTTACGAATCTCGAAGCTATGCGTTACGTTGACACTATGCCCGAGCATGATTGAGACCGAACAATACTTATCCGCAGAAAGCTTAACCGCGCGCTCCACATGCGATTCAGCAATATCGGTACCAGCAACGATAAAGTGCATGTGGATTGCAGTGAACACGGCAGGCGTTGTGTCAGCCCGCTCCGCTTTCAAATCAACCTCACAGCCACTGATTTGTTGCCGTGCTTTTTGTAAAATAGAAACCACATCGACTGAGGAGCAGCTTGCGGCCGACATCAGTACCATTTCCATCGGGCTAGGCGCAGTGTCTCCACCGTTCCCATCCATCACGACAGAATGACCACTGCCGCTCGTGCCTACGAAACGAAGCCCGTGCAACCAACTTACTTTCGCTTCCATTAATTAACCTTTTAAATTCATCAATTCGCTATCAATCAAGTTTTTAACAAGACCAACAAATTCTTGAATAAACACCTGTTGATCGTGATCTGGGTGTCTGTCTAGTACCGAGGCCAAAACCTCTTCTAAATCATAAAGAATTGCATCAGCTTCACGCACTATTTCAAGTCGTACGGCTTGATCAATGTCATGTTGCTGACAGATTCGCATTATTTGATTGGAGAGTTGTGTCTCGAACAATTCTCGCACAGTCACAGGGGCAACGCTTGCACTATTGGGTGCGGTCGCGAATACATGCAAATGCTCACCCAAATATTGAATGAGTTCTACGTAACCCTCTGTGTCTACAATCATGTATGCCTCAACTGAGTCAAATGCTCACCCCTAGAAGCGGAGCCCCGGGCTGAGTGTGTTAGGTAAATCTACACGCTCTGCCTCCACCGATGCAACAGGGTAAGCACAATAATCTGCAGCATAATATGCACTTGGGCGATGATTTCCACTTTCACCAATACCACCAAAGGGTGCTGCACTGCTCGCACCGGTAATGGGCTTATTCCAGTTCACAATCCCCGCTCGAATGCGCGGAAAGAAGTAATCCCAATCTTCTCTGGCGTCGGCTAAGAGGCCTGCAGAAAGACCAAATCGCGTGTTATTCGCTTCTTTAATTGCCGCATCAAAATCACTGTATCGATAAATTTTCAATAGGGGTCCAAAGTGCTCTTCGTCTGGCATATCGGTCACACGAGTTACTTCCAGAATGCCTGGGGTTACGAACCCTTTGTTCGTTTCCGGTTGCGTAAGTTCAAGTAATACCGTGGCACCCTTCGCCACCAAGTCATTTTGCGCAGACACCATTCCCGCCGCAGCCTTTGCTGAGATCATAGCGCCCATAAAGGGTTGCGGATCAGCCGCATAATCACCCACAGCAATGTTTTTTGTCACCTCAACCAATCGCTCAATGAGTTGGTCGCCACTGGCACCCGTGGGAATAAACAGGCGGCGCGCACAAGTGCAGCGCTGACCACTCGTGACAAACGCAGATTGTACAATGGCATGCACCGCGGCATCGATATCTTCCACACCTTTCACAAGGAGTGGGTTATTCCCCCCCATCTCTAGTGCAAGAATCTTATCTGGACGGCCGCCAAATTGCTCATGTAAGAACTTGCCTGTAGTCGAGGAACCCGTGAAGAATAAACCGTCGAGCTCAGGATGTGCCACAAGGGCCTTCCCTGTATTCACCAAACCTTGAACGAGGTTTATGGCACCGGCTGGCAAGCCAGCTTGCTGCCATAGTTTTACTGTTTCTTCGGCCACTTTGGGCGTGAGCTCACTCGGTTTAAATACAACAGTATTACCCGCCAGTAGCGCAGGAACAATGTGTCCATTAGGCAGATGTCCTGGGAAATTGTACGGACCAAAAACTGCCACCACACCATGAGGTTTATGTCGAATAAATGCTCTAGCACCGGGCATTTCATTCTCCACACTCCCTGTGCGTTCTTCATAGGCACGTACCGATATCTCAATTTTACCAACCATTGCACCTACTTCTGTGAGCGTTTCCCAAGTTGGTTTACCGGTTTCTTGAGCAATCACGAGTGCCAGTGATTCTTGGTTTTCTTTTAGTAATGCAGCGAATTTACGAACGGTCACTAAACGCTCTTCAAGTGGCGTTTGTGACCACTCAATAAATGCGGCACGCGCGGCACGCATTGCTCGGTCGACTTGCTCAGTACTCGCGGCCTTTCCTTGCCAAATTACTTGATCGCGCGCAGGGTCGCGTGATTCAAACACCTCACCCGCACCCGTAACCCACTCATGCCCTATCAATAAATTTTTGTGTTCGCTCATTACTTTCATTCCTCTTAAAATGGTGCAACTCGAAGCGTGTCGCCTGTCTTTAAGAAAAGCGCGTCAGCCGTTCGTTCGCTGATAATTATTTGCTCTTCTTCAAGGATTGCTTTCGCCTTCAATGCTCGAAAACTCGAGAGCTCACGGTTACACATTAAATGGGTTTCTGCACCTTCCACCGAGCCAATCTTCACGGTACGAATTACGCTCGATTTCACCGTCCGTAATTGCCTAACTTCCGCTTCAACTGTGGGCCCTGCGTCAAAAATATCGACATATCCCTTAAATCTAAACCCTTCCGATTTCAGGAGCTCTAATGCAGGCGTTGTATTCTCATGCACTTGCCCGACAACTGCCTGTGCAGCTTCGTCTAGTAGACAGAGATAAATAGGGAGCCGCGGCATTAATTCAAAAATAAACGTTTTGTCGCCGATGCCTGTGAGGTAATCCGCATAAGAAAAATCCATGCCAAAAAAGTGCTTCTGTAACCACGACCAAAATGGAGAGTTCCCCTCACTGTCTGAAATGCCGCGCATCTCAGCAATCACGTGTTTCGCAAATCTCTCTTTGAATTCGGCCATGAAAAGCAACCGAAACTTCGACAGTGCACGACCATTCCGATTGACACGGTAAGGTTCGCGTAAAAATAACGTGCATAGCTCACTCACGCCTGTGTAATCGTTACACAACGTCAATGTTTCTAGCTCTTTGTGTACATTATGACGTACGGAATGATGAACTTCTTTGCCAAGCCGGTAGTGCCAAAACGCATCCGACAACCCTACACTTGCCTCAATACCGCTGACACCCATAATGTCCTGTGTTTCGGTATTCTCCATGACGAAGAGGTAGCCCTCTTCGCCCGGAAATTCAACTTTTGGTGTGGAGAAGGCCTGCTCAGCTCTACTAATTCTCTTATTCAGCAACGTTTCGTCGACAGGTAGAGAAGTAAAGCCAAACCCAGATTCTACAGCACATTGATAAAGCGCCTCGTAATCAGAGGCGCGTATCGGACGGATGATAATCATAAAGATTAATTCAAAGCTGCAACAACGCGGGCTACTGCGCGTTCGAAGCGAGCCATGCCCTCAATAATATCTTGTTCAGGGATCACCAACGAAGGTGTGAAACGAATCACGTCCATACCTGCCACGAGAACCATCAGCCCTTCGTCGCCACTCGCAATTAGGAAATCGCGAGCTTTCCCTTGGTATTTTTCGTTTAAAGCCGCACCGAGGAGTAATCCTTGACCGCGAATTTCCGCAAATACATGGTGCTTTTCATTAATCTTAGCAAGCTCCGACTTGAACAACGCTTCACGCGCCTTTACACCTTCAAGAACCTCTGGCGTGTTCACAGTGTCCATGACTGCTTCAGCCACCGCACAGCCAAGTGGATTTCCGCCATAAGTTGAGCCGTGCGTACCGACTTTAAGGTGCTCTGCGATTGCTGCAGTTGTCAACATTGCACCAATTGGGAAGCCCCCACCGAGTGCTTTTGCCGTGGTTAAAATATCGGGCGTTACACCAGTTTGCTCATACGCATAAAGGGTTCCAGTACGACCAAATCCAGTTTGTACTTCATCAAAAATTAACAAGGCATTGTGCTTATCGCAAAGCGCACGAACACCTGCCAAAAACTCTTTGTCACCAGGAACCACGCCGCCTTCACCCTGTAACGGCTCAATCATGACCGCACAAGTTTTTTCAGACATCAGTTTCTCGAGTGCAGCCAAGTCGTTATATGCGACGTGCTCCACACCTGCAGGCTTGGGCCCAAAACCATCGGAGTAAGCCGGTTGTCCACCCACGGTCACGGTGAAGAAGGTGCGGCCGTGAAAGCCTTTATGAAAGGCAATAATTTGATCTTTTTGCTCGCCGAATTTATCCATTGCCCAGCGCCGCGCTAGCTTGAGCGCTGCCTCATTCGCTTCCGCACCTGAGTTCGCGAAGTAAACACGATCCGCAAATGTTGCGTCGGTGAGTTTCTTTGCCAAGCGCAGTGCCGGCTCGTTTGTCATCACGTTACTTAAGTGCCAAAGCTTCTGAGATTGTTCTTGCAGCGCGCTCACCATCGCTGGATGACAATGTCCTAGACAACTCACCGCAATACCACCTGCGAAATCTATATACTCACGCTCTTCTTGATCCCATACCCGAGAGCCTTCACCACGAACTGGAATAATGGCCGAAGGATTGTAGTTAGGCACCATTACGTCATTAAATAAAGCGCGGTCGACTTGCACTGCTTGCGTCATAAGAATTCTCCTCTAGCGTGGCCAGAACAATAAAATAGTGCGCTATTATCGCAAATTCGGAAAGAAAAGTCTGCTACTTAAAGCATTGATTTGTATAATGAAAAAAGAAAGTCTAGATTTGCAAAAAGGACGCATAAATATGCGCCCTTGATTATTCTTCTGCGGTTCCGCGGCTTAATCGCAAACGCCTTAAATTCACGGTCCGTAATACTTCAAGTTCATGGCGCCCGAGCTGTGCTTCCTTACACATGAGCTTTCCGTCTTCCGTAGTCACTAAATTAGCAGCATGCATCATTCTAAATTCAGAGTACCTATTCGCTTGGAAGAGAATCCTCGCCAGCCCGGAAAGACCTTCTACTTCCTCTGCATTTGCAAACTCTTCATGAACGGTGCGCGTGGGAAGGTATTTCAGATCGAGACTATTGATTAAGTTTGCTGAGATTTTTCGCTCAAATTGCACCATCAGATTGCGTAAAAACAACTCCGAAGGCATGAGTTCAATCAGTGCGTTATAACGTTCAGAACGCACTTCATCACGAAGCTCTCGCAACATATCACGTTGCACGTCGTCAAAACACATACTGTATAAACGTGTAATAATGGCCTTACCAATATCATGGAACATCCCTGCAACATAAGCATGCACAGGGTCTACGGTGCCATCTAGCTCCGCGAGAACTTGTGCAGTAATAGCCGTTCCCAATGAGTGCTCCCATAATTTGCGGCGCAATAACGTAAACGGTTCCATAATTTTTGGAATCCAGTTCTGCATCGTAAATGCGGGAATCAATATTTTTAAATCTTCTGTACCCACGAAACTCATGGCATTGCGGAGGCTTGTTACTTTGACGCGCTTCGGGTCTTTCGGGTCAGCAAAGGGCGGCATATTGACAACTCGAATCAAACCTTCTTGCAACCAATTTAAACCTGAAGCAAGATCTTCTAACTTATTCAATGACACTGCCCTTGCATTAACAGCGTCTAACAAGGCAATCGAGTTCGTCTGAATGTAAAGCACACGCGCCAGAATATACTCAGGGTTATCTATGGTTTGCATGATTTGTTCATATACCCGCTCATGCAACTCAACCGACATTTGTTCGCGCTGATAGCGACGAGACGCTTCAACTCGGTCACGCTCTTCTTTCCGCCGTTGCTCCACCGCGAGCAGTTCTCGCTGTCTTATTTCTTCATCTTCACGAATAAACGTGTATGTTGAATCGAGTTTCTTAGCGAAACTTAAACTCACGAGAAAGCTGGCAAACAACCTCTCTAAGAGTGCAATTCTGCCCTCGTCGGGAGATTCTGAAACTGCTTTGAATTTATGATAATTCACGTGCCAAACCTTTCCTATCTACTTTAAGCCCTGCCAGCTCACAAAACTTTGCAAAAATACTATGCCCCGCCTCACTCAGCACCGACTCGGGGTGAAATTGAACTCCAAATATGGGTAACGAACGGTGTTGTAAGCCCATTAATTCACGAACACGATGCCCGCTATCTCTCGCAACCCAAGCGCATGCCTCTAAACAAGCGGGCAAATTGTCTTCCTTCACAACCAACGAATGATATCGAATCACCTTTAATGGCTGCGGCATACCCGCAAACAAACCTTCACCCGAGTGTTCTATTAAACTACTCTTGCCATGCATGATTTGCGCAGCACGCACTACTTCACCACCAAAAGCTTGGCCAATCGCCTGATGCCCCAAACACACACCCAATATAGGTAGTTTATCGGCAAAGTGGCGAATTGCTTGAAGTGAGATTCCTGCTTCCTTCGGCGTACAAGGGCCTGGTGAAATAACGAGTGCCCGCACCGCTAGCAATTCTATTTCTGCAATCGTAATTTCATCGTTGCGCACTACTTTGACAACTTGCCCTAACTCTTCGAAATATCGTGCCACGTTGTGGGTAAAAGAGTCGTAATTGTCAATTATCAAAATCAAGGTGAGTTGCACTCATGTAAGTTAAATTCCCGAGCTTACTATAACATTAGTTTAGTTCTATAAAAAAGCCCGAAGCAACGCTTCGGGCCTTGGTTAGAGGTGAAGAAACTTTAAGAACGTTTGGCACGTCTCCAAGCTGCCGCGCTGAGCAGAAGCAAGAAGAATAGGCCACCATTCCCTTCATACCACTTCTTCGCATCACGCGGGGCAACGTTCACAGTTAGCGTGTACTCTGCACTCTCATTGCCTGCTTCATCTGCAAGCACGTAAGTGATCACCTGCTCACCTTTAAAGGTTGGGTCAGGAGTGAAAGTAATCGATTCACCATCGGTACTGACTTCTCCACCTTCAACCACGCCTCGAATCACCACATTCACAGCGCCCGTTGGCTCTACAATAAGCGGCGCACGGCTATTGAACTCAGTTCCTTGTACATCGGCAATTGCCGTTGCAAGCGAACGCTCAGACACGATGGTTGCTGAGCCTAGCACGTCAATCGCCACTTCCGTATTCCATTCGGTATCCGCGGTTAAGTTCTGAGAATGCGCTAATGGCAGGTCGTAAGACAACAGAACTTCGCTTGGCTCAATATCAAGCATCACGTCTAATGCAGAATCTGAACTAACGGTCTCACCAGCACCATCGAAGAAATAGCTCAAACCTACAGTGCCGGAGAGATCTTCTAAGCCGATACTCGCAAATTCTGGCATTGCAGGTACTTCAACATAGTTAAAGATAATATCGTCGCTCTCTCCTAATCCTAACCACACAGAGAATGTGTAACTCGGATCAGTCGCACTAACCGTTTCAGTCCATACTTTCGCGTCGTGCCATTCAATGACAAGGTAGTCAACGCCGTTCAGCTCAACACCGGCATAATAGACTTCACCACCAAGCTCTCCGCCCATTGTAAAGTCGGACCAAAGCGGAGCAATGATGTTGTTCGGCACTTCTGCATCAGGGAAGTCAAGGTTGAAGTAGGTTGAAGTAACACTCGACTGGTCACCTATTGCAATCAGGCCATTGTCATAAACCGTAATGCTATCGTAGGTTGTACCATTGTATGTTAGCCCCCCAACACCCTCTAGACCCTCCAAGAGTAATGCGAACTCATCACATGTTTCCTCAGCACAGCCTACGCCTGCAGGCGTTACAAACAGATCGCCTGAAGCTACATCGAGCACTGAACCCGCAGGTGCCGCAATTGGCGTGATAGAAGAGCTCTCACTCGGATCGGCAAATGTCCCTGTCCAAGTGGCACTGGTATCTCCAACTTCCAATGTGCCTGACGCATTTGATTCCGAAACAGCGACATTATCGACTTCGAAACCCTCTGGGAAGTTCACAGTGACCGACACTTCTTCACCCTTCGCAGGGCTTTCAAAGCGCGATTCAACCGATGCTAATTCCCCCCACGTTGGTTCCCCGCTCACAACCTCTGTGTTTAACACCGTTGCGTCGTCTGCGCGCTCAGATGAAAACACAATTGGGAAGCTTTGCGTGCTAGCGCTCGAGGTCACTGCTAAGGAGCCAAAATTCCAGCCGTCGTCTGCGAAACGACTATCAATCGTCACAGAGAACGTCACAGACTCCCCAGCCGGAACCGAAATACTTGCAGTGTCTCCAGTCTCGACACCTTCAGAGCTAACAGTGGCGGTGACATAGGGGTTACTGAAGTTTTCTGTGGTTACCGCAACTTCTATAGCTTCGTCTGACAAATTGGTCACGGCTCTTTCCAGAGCGCATGAACTTTGACACGTGGTAGCCACCAACGACGCACTATCCAGTACGAAATCTGCAGATTCAGCAGCGCCTACGTTTAACAACCCGGCGCCCTGACCGAATGCGTCAGCCAAATCATCGTTGTTATGGTTCGTCACGCTCTCACCGTCGGCGGTGCCCATAAGCAGCGCTTTCACTTGTCGCGCATCTAGCTCAGGACGCAGTTGACGCAGCAAGGCTGCAGCACCAGCAACATGGGGAGACGCCATACTCGTGCCGCTCTTCGTACCAAACGCATCCACTAAATCAGGCGAATCAGCACTCAAAATATCAACGCCTGGCGCAGTGATGTCGGGTTTCAAATAACGGTTATCGCCATTTTGACCACGAGAGCTGAAGTCTGCCAAACGATTGACGTCATCGAGTTCAACCACACTGGTAAGAGCCCCAATCGTTAACTCAGAGTCTTCAACATAAGCATTGCGAAGGCTTATACCGTCCTCTTGAGTCACTGACACAGATGGGAGCGTTGCTGCTCCCATGGTCATGCGAATCACGCCTTCTTCGTTGTTCGCAACCACCATAGCAACTGCGCCGGCCGCTTGCGCAAAGCCCGCCTTCTCCTCAAACGAGCAGGTGCCACGATCCACAAGAACAATCGTTCCTTCGAGGCTATCTGCTGGGAACGCTTCACAGGCCAAAGAATCCGTTTCTGATACGTTTTCCGCGAGTACCAAAGGTGCTGTAATGTCCTCACTAATTGAGAAGTTACCGCTCCCCGGATAAATTTCAAGGCTTAATTCGTCATAACTCAAACGGCTTTCAAAACTTCTGCCCGTCGCAGAAGCAGCGACCGTCAGGCCTGGCTCAACACAGCCGGGGCAACCAATGGTTTGCTCGCCTGGGCCATCGTTACCCGCCGCAGTCACAACGACAATTCCTGCGTCTTCAGCATTACCGAAAATAACGTCATAAATAGAGTCGGTTCCGTTGGCACCCGGACCGCCGCCCCACGAGTTATTGATCACATCAGCGCCGTCTTCAATTGCATGCTCGAGTGCCTCCACGAGCATCACATCTGAACCGGAGCCAGGACCCGCTGGGGTTCTAAATAAGGCCTTGTAAACCATGAGATATGCACCGGGCGCCACACCTGACAACTCAACATCTGTTCCTGAGACGTTGGCATCCACAATATCACCGGCGGCCGTACCTGCTACGTGAGTTCCGTGTCCGCCATAATCAAGCGGGCTCATATACTCATTTTCGTTAATGGTAATGGTCGGCTCGGAATACCGCGCAGCAATAATCTTGTTGGTACAAAAAGACGCATCGACCGTGGCACAATAATCATCTGCTGGACGGTCGGTAGCGGGTGTCAGCCCTGCACCTGTAAACATTGGGTTTTCTGGACGAATACCGCCATCAACAATCGCAATACGTACGCCAGCCCCTGCATCAGCTCGCCCACCTGCACTTTCCCAGCTGTCAGCAACATTGATCAGGTCAAGGGAAGCGTCCATTTGCTCGTAACGTAATTCGTTTCGATACACACGAGCTACATCGGGATGCGCAGAGAGCGCTTGCATCGACGTTCCCTTCGGCACCTCAATAGCAACCGCATTCATTGCCGTTGCAAATTGACGATACATGGTTGCACGTGGAATTCGACGCTGTAAGTCACTAACGAACGAGCGCTGCTGAGCATGCAAAAATGATTCATGCTCACGCGCTTGAATAGACTGCAGGTTTAATTGCGGGCGTGAACGCTCTGCACCAAGCGTACCGATTTGCTCTCTTGCACCTGCGTAGGTAGCGAGTGGCTCTCCCTTTAACTGAACAATGAATATTTCCGTTTCTTGAAGACGTAGCGGATTCCTTGCATCGCGTTTCAACGCAGTCAAATCGCCTTCTGTTCTTTCAAACCGTTCTACCTGCACACTCGAATCTGCTGCCACACCGTAACTCACTAACAGTGCCATCGATATCGAGGTCGCAAGCAAACGGGGTTTGCTTGGTATAGACATAATCTGTTCCTTCTTACTTCTTTTCACTCTCAAGAGCGTTATTGTCGAATGTTGTGCAATGTTAACCGAGAGAGAAATCCACGGGTATCTATCGCACACTAGCGTCAGATTATCGCAGAAGCCCATCGGTTCCAAGTAAGCCAACGAGCAACTATTTACATTTTTATTACAAAATTCGCAACTCTCTATTAATTTTGATATAAAAAAGCCACCTATGATGGCCGCCAAGGGCCTAGGTGGCTTACAAATTTCATATTTAGTTACAATTTGGCGTTTACTATTTAAGCCTTCGGAACGAAACCGACCGCTCTATAAACTGTGGCCAAAGTTTCAGACGCACGCTCTTGCGCTTTCTCCGCACCTTTTCGCATGATGCCGTCCAAGGCTGCACGATCATTCCTTAGGGCTTGATACCTCTCCTGAATAGGAGTCAACAGCGCAACGACCGCATCGGCAACATCCGTTTTCAGATGACCATACATTTTGCCCTCATACTGAGGAACTAGCGTGTCGATACTGTGCCCCGTCGCTCCCGACAATATCGTTAGTAGATTTGATACACCGGCTTTTTCTTCTGGATCGAAATAAATACGCGCCTGCTCGTCTGAGTCTGTCACTGCACGTTTTATTTTCTTCGCAATCTTCTTCGGGTCTTCCAATAACCCAATAAAATTACCTTCGTTGTCGTCCGACTTAGACATTTTTTTGGTAGGATCTTGAAGGCTCATGATCCGAGCGCCATGCTCTGGAATAAAGGGCTCTGGCACCACCAGTACGTCCCCGTAAATATTATTGAACCGGGTTGCAACGTCTCGCGCCAACTCCAAGTGTTGCTTCTGGTCATTGCCAACCGGCACCTCATTCGCACCATAAATTAGAATGTCCGCAGCCATCAATACGGGATATGTGAACAACCCCGCATTCATATTCGACTCTTGCTTCTGCGACTTATCCTTATACTGTGTCATGCGGTTCAGTTCACCCATTTGCGTGTAACAATTCAATACCCACGCAAGTTGCGAGTGCTCCGGCACATGAGATTGCAAGAATAATGTGCTCTTGGCAGGATCTAGGCCACAAGCTAAATAGAGCGCTAAACCATCGAGTGTTGCCTCGTACAATGCTTTTGGATCTTGACGCACGGTAATGGCGTGTAAATCAACCAACATAAAGTAGCAGTCACGATTACTTTGCATGGCGACCCACTGACGTAAAGCGCCCATGTAATTACCAAGGGTTAATTGTCCGGAAGGCTGGCAGCCACTTAATACAACGGGTTGGTTCATTCCTAATATCCTATAAAAAACAGTTACATTAACCGAATTAACAGCTAGTTATCAGCTCACCGCTTGCTCAATTTCTGTGCGCATTTGGCGAATCACCTCTGCATAATCAGGCGCATTAAATATTGCGCTACCTGCAACGAACATATCTGCACCCGCTTTGGCGATCTCTCCAATGTTATCGACTTTCACACCGCCGTCGACCTCAAGTCGTATATCGCGACCACTTGCGTCGATACGCGCTCTCACTTGCTTTATCTTATCTAGTGTAGACGGGATAAATTGTTGACCACCAAAGCCAGGATTCACTGACATTAATAACACCATGTCGACTTTATCCATCACATAATCTAAATAGTGCAGAGGCGTTGCTGGGTTAAATACCAAACCTGCTTTGCAACCATGATCTTTGATGAGTTGCAAACTGCGATCAATATGCACAGAAGCTTCGGGATGAAAGGTAATCATACTTGCGCCTGCGGCTGCAAACTCTGGAATAATTCGATCCACAGGGCTTACCATTAAATGCACATCTATCGGCGCCGTTACACCATGATCGCGTAATGCTTGGCAAACCATCGGACCAATCGTTAAGTTAGGTACGAAATGGTTATCCATCACATCGAAATGAACTACATCTGCGCCTGCTGCCAGCACATTGTCAACTTCTTCGCCAAGGCGTGCAAAGTTCGCGGAAAGTATGGAAGGTGCAATTAAAAAATCAGCCATGCTCGCTACTCTATTTTAATCGAGAAAGCCGCATTCTATCAGTCCATACAATTTCGTTCATCTGAATGACGAAAATAACTAGGCGCTGTGCGTACAAAATGTTAAATTAATCGCTTAATTTTTAAACACGGGGGTTGTATGCGCCGCATTTTTTTAATTTCGATTGCTACAGCAGCTGCGTTAGTAATTACTGTTGCAGCCACGCAAACAACTAATTCTGCCGCTCAAGCAGACTGTGTCCCTGTGTTTAACGGTGTGCAAAGCGAAGTGTGCACCGCCAATGCAAAAGGAGAAAGCATTGGTTGGCTCAAATGGGCTCAATTCAAAAGCAAATCTGTGCAACTTCATTTCTTAGATTTAGTCGAACTTGTCTTCGGTACAGAACCTGCTCGTTCTGTGCAGCGCACTCCGGCAGACGATCAATCTCGCCTTGTTCCATAACAGCAAAAGGTTTCTACTTACACTATGACCGAGCCAACGGAGCAAAAGCCTACCTTCTGGGACGTGGTGATGAGTGTTCTCGCAGCCATGTTCGGTGTTCAAACTGAGCGTAATAGACGCCGCGACTTCAATCAAAAGAGCGGCGTTCCTTATATTGTCGTTGGCGTCGTTTTTATCGTGTTATTCGTACTCACCATTTTCGCAATTGTGTCGTTGGTAATGAAGTTCAATACCTAACCTGCCGAGGCAGCGAACTAAGCCGCCTCTTGGGTACGAATGCCAGAATGTCGCAATAAAGGTTCAAGCTCTGCCGCTCTCCCCCTGAATGCTTTAAACAGATCGGCAATATCTTCACTCCCCCCCTTCTCGAGTATGTGAGTGCGGAAATCTTTACCCGTTTGCTGATTAAAAATACCTTCTTCCTCAAATCTCGAGAAAGCGTCTGCTGAGAGAACTTCGGCCCACTTGTAGCTGTAATAGCCAGCGGCGTAACCGCCAGCGAAAATGTGTCCGAAACTATGTTGAAAGCGATTAAATTCTGGCGGAATCACAACAGCAACGCGTTCACGTACCTGATTTAAAGTCTCCTGTACGTCATTCGCGGTATTCATTTTATCGCGTGCATGTATTTCCATGTCGAATAAGGAAAACTCAAGTTGCCGTACCATTTGCATCGCTGCCTGAAAGTTTCTAGCTTTCAGCATGTTGGAAAGTAAATCTGCCGGTAACTCCTCACCTGTTTCATAATGTTTTGCAATGAGCGGCAACGCTTCTTTTTCCCAACACCAGTTTTCTAAAAACTGGCTAGGTAATTCAACCGCGTCCCATGGCACGCCATTGATGCCAGAAATTGAGCCAATATTCACTTGGGTAAGCATGTGGTGTAAGCCATGGCCAAATTCATGGAAAAGCGTCAGTACCTCATCGTGTGTAAACAGTGCCGGTTTGCCGCCCACGGGTGGATTAAAGTTGCAAGTAAGAAAAGCAACCGGCAATTGTTGGGAGCCATCCGCACGTTCACGTCTCACCATGCAGTCTGCCATCCATGCACCACCGCGTTTCTTTGCGCGGGCATATAGATCAAGATAGAAGCTCGCACGCACACGTTCCTGCTCATCAATCACATGAAAATATTTCACATCTTTGTGCCAAGTGCTGACCCCTTCAACGAGCTCGAAACGCACTCCAAAAAGTCGCGAACAGATATCGAACAGGCCTTTAACAACTTGAGTTTCGGGGAAGTAAGGTCGCAACATTTCGTCAGAAATGGAGTAACTCTGTTGTTTCAGTTGCTCTGCATAATAAGGAATGTCCCAAGCCGACAGTTCATCCACACCCTGCTGCCGAGCGAATTGCTTTATTTCTTCTAATTCCTCTTTCGCCTGAGGTAGCGATTTCTCTGCGAGATCGTTCAAAAACTTTACCACCTCGTCGGCAGAGGTTGCCATTTTGGTTGCTAGTGAAAGCTCAGCGTAATTCTTGTATTCGAGCAAAGAGGCAAGCTCTGAGCGCAACTGGAGTGTCTCCACAATCACCTGGCTATTATCAAATTCGCCTGCATTCGGGCCTTGCTCGGAAGCTCGTGTGCAGTAAGCACGGTAAAGCTCTTCTCGTAAACTGCGATCATCGGCATACATCATCACCGGCAGATAGCTTGGAATGTCGAGAGTAAACACGAACCCGTTGAGGTCTCTTGCTTGTGCTTCGGCTTGCGCCGCTTCTAATGCACTCTCAGGCAGCCCTGCTAAACGGCTCTGATCTTCCATATGCAAAAACCACGCATGCGTTGCGTCTAATACTTGGTTACTAAAGGTTGAACTCAGGTCGGAGAGCCGCGATTGAATTTCTGCATAACGAGCCTTTTTCTCCTGAGGTAAAGCCACACCACCGAGTTTGAAATCACGGATCGTGTCATGAATTACTCGCTGTTGCGGCTTGCTTAGATCGGCGAACACTGGGCTTTCTTGCAACTTAGTGTAGGCCGCAAACAGTTCTTCATGCTGCGAAATGTAAGTGCCGTAATCTGACAATAAAGGTAAACACGCGTCATGTGCTGCTCTTAAAGCGTCGTTACTCACCACTGAATTCATGTGTGAAATCGGTGACCAGAGTCTATTCAAATCATCATCTGCCTCTTCCAATCTCGCGACCAAAGACTCCCATGACGGCGTTTCTTGCTGAGCAAGCGCTTCCACAAGCGCCTTATTGCGAGAAATAATTTCCTCTACTGCAGGTTGAATATGCGCTGGCTCTATTTGCTCGAAAGGCGGCAGCGTATTCGTTGACGCCTCGACATAGTGCAACAGCGGATTGCGAACTTCAGACATAGCAAACTCCTGCGGGAAACTGAAAATAAAGATTTTGGAAACATTGTAAGCTAGAGGTGAGGACAATTTCACTTGTTTTCAAGGGTGAACTTAGTACCCTATGGAACACATAAAGAATCATTCCTAACTGGACAATTAATATGACGCTAAAACGAGTGAGTGTTGCACTAGGAGCATCGCTGCTACTGGCAGCTTGTGAGCCTAGCCAAACAGAAGAGCCAACCATGACAGAATTGAATGAAACCACGTTCACATTGGCAGAAATGTTCAATAACGACCTATTTAAGGTTGCATCGACGCCGGCAACGCGCTGGTTAACCGATGGTTCAGGTTACACCACACTCGAAGATAACCCAGCGGGCGGCAAGGACATTGTGCGTTACCATCCTGAAACGCAGGAGCGCACCGTGTTGGTTACTGCGCAGCAACTCACACCTGAAGGCGCTGAAGAGGCGCTGTCGATTGCCGATTACAAATGGTCAAACGATGGTAATAAAGTGCTTATTTTCACAAACACGGTGCGCTCTTGGCGTACCCATACACTGGGCGACTATTGGGTGCTCGATTTAACCACAGAGCAATTAATACAATTGGGCGCCGGCGCTCCCGCATCAACTCTACAATTTGCTAAGTTTAGTCCACAAGGCGATCGCGTTGCCTACGTACAAGCAAATAATCTTTACGTGGAATATTTACCTAGCGACGACAAGAACTCTCGAGTAGAACAACTTACTTTCGATGGTAGTGACGATATTATTAACGGGACATTCGATTGGGTAAACGAGGAAGAGTTTGGTCTGCGCGATGGTTTTCGTTGGTCGCCAAATGGCGATTACCTCGCTTATTGGCAAGTTGATCAGTCACAAGTAAAAGAGTTCACCTTGATCGACAATATCTCCTCCAACTACCCAGAATTCAAGTCATTCCCCTACCCAAAGGTGGGTGAAACGAATTCAGCACTCCGTGTTGGCGTCATTCCCGCCGCCGGCGGCGATACTACATGGATGCAACTCCCGGGCGCGCCCAGAGAGCATTATGTTGTTCGAATGGAGTGGGCAGGCAACAACAATAACCTCATGTTGCAACAAATGAATCGTGCGCAAAACACGATGCATTTCTGGTTGGGAAACCGAGCGAACGGCGAGGTAACCCAATTACTAACAGAGTCTTCTAACGCATGGGTAGAACAGGTCGACGACGTACGCTTCTTCAGAGATGGGCAAAGTTTTACTTGGCAAAGCGAGCGCTCAGGCTATCGTCATCTTTATCGGTATGACACGGCGGCAAGCGGAGGGGAACTCACACAGCTTACTGAAGGTAACTATGATGTAGTGCAGCTACTTGAAATCGTAGCAAATGAGCAAGGCGAAGGTTACGCCTTCTTTATTGCGTCTCCCGAGAATGTACTGCAGCGTTATCTCTATCGGGTCAACCTGAATGGTGAGGCCTCTCCAGAAAGGCTCACACCAGCAGACTGGGCAGGAACAAACCAATACCAAATTTCTCCAGATGGATTATTTGCGATCCATACATTTACCAAGTTAGGAACGCCCCCTGAAACACGTATGGTAAGCCTCCCCTCTCACGAGGTAGTTCAAGTTATTGAGAGTAACGATGCGCTGAAGGAAACATTAGCTTCACGAATTACCAGCAGTACTGAGTTTTTTCAAGTAGAAGCAAGAGATGGACTCGTCTTAGACGGCTACATAATGCGCCCGGCGAACTTCGATCCCAGTCAAGAGTATCCGTTAATTATGTACGTCTATGGCGAGCCATGGGGACAAACCGTTGCGGACACTTGGTTGGGCACTCGTTGGCTCTGGCACGAATACATGACGCAACTTGGGTATGTTGTTGCTTCAATCGACAATCGAGGAACCAAGTCGCCGCGTGGGCAAGCTTGGCGTCACTCTATTTATCAACAGTTAGGCATTGTTACCGTGCGAGACCAAGCCGATGCATTAAATGCCATGCTAAGTCGGTGGGACTGGCTCGATGCAGACCGAATTGGTATTTGGGGGCATAGTGGTGGTGGTTCACAAACGCTGAATGCACTCTTCCGCTACCCGGAATTATTCCATGCTGGAATTGCTTCAGCGCCGGTTCCAGATTTAAGGCTGTACGATACGATATATCAGGAGCGCTATTCTGGGTTGATGCCAGAATCAGCAGAGAGCTACGAGGAAACATCAGCCATTACACATGCTGAGAATTTAGAAGGCGCGTTGCTCCTCATTCATGGCACCGGTGACGACAACGTTCATTATCAAGGTTCTGAAGCGCTGATTGACGAATTAGTGAAGCACCATAAACAGTTTGAATTTATGGCGTATCCGAATCGTTCACACAGTATTCGTGAGGGGGAAGGAACGCAGTTGCACTACCATCAACTAAAAACCAACTTCTTCTTACGCCACTTACCGGTACAGAACTAACTCTTAATGTCGGGTGGTCCGTTGACCTGAACGGTGCGGACCCACCCTTTCTCAATCGCGCCGGAAAGATCTTTCTCTAATGCTTCTTTCGCTTGCTCGTAGGGCACCGTCAGACCAAGAACACCTAGCCCTTGGTTACGACCGTGTACCTTACCAATGTAGAGCGCCATATCTGCAATTTGCAGACAACGCTCCCAATCCATTTCTGCTTCCGGTACTTGTTCGAATGGGAGTGGAATAAAGCCCGCGGTCACCGTCACTCGCAGTTCACTGTCACCGGTTTGAATGGGAGTTTCACCAATTACATGGAGCACACGTTGTGTGAACTCCCCCAGCATCTCTGGGTCCATTTCCCGAAGATAAAGAAGAAACTCTTCCCCACCCCAGCGGATCACCATATCGGTTGCGCGTGATATTTCGCGAAGTCGTCTGCCAAGCTCAACTAACACGACATCGCCCACTGCATGCCCGCTGTGATCGTTAATTTGCTTAAAGAAGTCGACATCAAGCAACAACAAGGCGTCCGGGTATTTGTTCTCACTCGGCTGATCTGATTGGCGTTTACGGTTCTGCATTGCGTTCTGAAATGAACGTCGGTTGAGCAATGCCGTGAGAGGATCATGTGTACTTTGATATTCAAGCTGTTTGTTTGCTTCAGTTTCAGATTTGCACGGCGAGCCGCACGATAGAGCTGAAACAACAGAATGGAACCCATAACGACAACTGCAACAAACAGAATCACGAGCTTCTGTTGTAACTTGCCATTCTCAATGACACGTTCTTGTAATTCGTTTCGCTGTTCTAGCAAATCGATTTGCGCAGCCTGCTCATTCGCTTCATAACGCGTTTGTAGTTCAGAAAGCGTATCTTCGCGCTCTCGCTCATGAATGCTCTCGAGTAAATCCCTCTGCTCAACGCGGCTGTCGCTCGTTCGTAGAAGCCTGCTTCTACATAGGCCTCTGCAATAAACTTCAGTAAGTCCGCATAATCTGCGTCGGTATAGTCTGGCTTTAACCTTTCGGCATAGGTTTCAATCGCTTCTATACCGGCTTCAACATTCCCCGTCATCACGTCCACATAACCGAGATTGAAGAGCAACAAATCGGCTGTATATGTGTCTTCTTGTGCACGAGCTTCCGCTAATGCCTCCTCCAGTACCATTCGCGCCTGATCATATTGTTTCTCGTCGATTAATGACGAGCCGATGTTATTCATACTCACAAGCACAACGCCCGGGTAATCAAATTCGCGCGCCCATTTAATCGCCTCTTCATGCGATTGAATGGAAGCTTCAGAGCGCTGCATTTGCCCCTCAATATAACCCTTTAATAGGTATAAATCGGGTAGGTCAGCCTCCAGCCCTTCGCTCTTCGCTGTATCTATCGCTCTTTGCGCGGAGACCAATGCAGCATCATAGTCACGCAGATCGGCTTGCAGGTAAGCAATGCTTGAATTCAAGAACTGGCGCCGCAACACAGTACGCTCATCGTTCGTTTCCCGTACGGCTTCGTACGCGGCTAAATAATGAGTGAGGGCACCTTCATAATCTCCCACGCCATGCAACATACGCCCGGCAAGGCTATGGGCAAAATAGCGGACACGTGGCGACTACGCCTGATCTAAATCAGACTGCATCCGCTCCAATTCAATTAATCCTTGCTGCTCTTCATTTGTATAGTAGTAGAGTGCCACAATCGTCGCTTTTGCTTCTACAATCGCGTCGATAACGCCAGAATTATCAGCAAACTCAAGTGCTTGACGTGCAAGCTCCCAAGCTTCCTCATCGCGCTCGTAAACCATCAGGTCCATCGCATAATAACTCTGAGCGCGTACCCGTGTAAGTGCAGGCGTTTGCTCTGTTACTTTGGCAACAATAGATTCAAGAAACGCATTAGGGTTCTCAGCCTCGGGATCGCTTGGCTCAAGCAAATACGCGTCGAGTTCTGCTTCTAATACAGGCTCTTCAAAGTTTCGATAATCATAACGCTCTTGGGCACTTACTGCAGTAGCCTGTAGCAATAACACAACGGTTATAGCAACAGTGACTAAACGCAAAAACAACATGGGCAAGTTTCACTCAGTTTCGAATGATTAAGTTGTAACAAATTATGACAAAAAACAGAAGTAACGCCCGAATAATAATCAATTATTTTGCTGTCGCCAGAATTGTAAACTCAGTTCCTTGAGGTTTTGAGTCACTTTAAGCAGAGCTTGGCTACTCTCTTCAGTCACATTAACACCTTGCAAATTCATTTCTGAAAGCTCCCGAATCCTGATCATGTGCCCTTGAATTTGCTCAGTACCTTCGTTCTGTTGCTGTAACGACTTCGTAATATCTGAATTTTTATGACAAATATCATTAAGAAGTTGCCAGATTTGCTGCAATACCTCGGCCGTTTCTTGGGTTGCTTGTTTGGAGCTCTCTGCATGCGCGGTTCCATCTTGCATCGATTGCTCTGCAGCGCGAATATTGGTCATTAATGTATGGGTTACATCTCTGATGTTTTCGACTGCATTTTGAGTTCGTTGGGCGAGCGCTCGCACCTCCTCCGCAACCACTGCAAAGCCTCTTCCTTTCTCCCCTGCGCGCGCGGCTTCAATGGCTGCGTTCAAAGCTAACAAGTTCGTTTGATCGGCAATACTCTGCCCTTGCCTTACAGTATCGAAATTGCAGGACACAGAGGCTTGGGTTTGTTCGGCATAGTGCGTGACGCTCTGAATTGATTCGCGTACTTGCTCTACAGACACTGCGACTAAACTTGTGTCTTGAAACTGTCGATTAATACCATCTCGAGACTGTACCACTGCCGAACTTAAGCTTGACGCACTTTGGTTTAACGTTTCCGACGCGTCTGCAACGCGCCCAATTAAGCCTGCGGTCTCCGCTTCTAACACCTTAAAGGCAAGGGAAATATATCCGAGTTCATCATGCCTTCCCGTGTAAACAAAACGTGCAGCAGCGTCGCTACTGATATTCCGCGCTCGCTTAACAACAAAGCGAAACGGTACTAGAGCGATGTTAAGCAGACCGATAGAACAAAATGCCGTCAGCGCGAGCACTAGCGCCAGATTAAAATGACCTGTAACGAACGAGAGTAAAGCCCCGATCATTGGGACGATGGCTGCTGCGAGGGTTAATTTAGAGGCAAATTGAATTCGCTCCCATAGGCTATACCATGTTCGTTTTTCGCGGATCTTTAGATACAACGCTTGTGCACGAGAGACTTCTTCGCGAGAAGGTTTTCGCCTTACCGATTGATATTCTACGACCACCCCGTCGCGTTCAACCGGAGTTACATACGCATTCACCCAATAATGGTTCCCGTTCTTGCATCTATTCTTTACAATACCCATCCAAGAACGTCCCGACTGAATACGCTCCCAGAATCCTTTAAATACCTCCGGAGGCATATCAGGGTGGCGAATAAGATGGTGATTTTGACCTAGCAAGTCGTCGAGCGTAAAACCGCTAATATTAACAAAATCTTGGTTGGCATAAGTTATACGTCCTTTTAGATCGGTGGTTGAAAGAATGTTGGCAGACGCTTCGAAGTCTTCTTCAATTTGCGTAACGGGCTGGTTAATTTTCATATTGGCGAATCCATGACCTATTCTTATTGTCTGTGTATCACTGTACTCGCCTTTCGAGCCACTGTGTTGATATAAGTCAATGATTTAATTAACAATCCTACCTAGCTATGATTAACCATTTCGAGGGGGTTCAATAGACGCTTCTTAAAAAACGCTCGAAATTGAACCTTGAGCGCAGTAATATGTGCGCCTTTATTTGCTCGAGAGAATAGCTATGGGTCGCGCATATCAAAACCGAAAAGATTCAATTGCAAAAACAGCGGCTACGAAAAGCCGTATCTACAGCCGTTATGGTCGTGAAATTTATGTGGTTGCGAAATCAGGTGGTACCGATCCCGACGGTAATCTCGCACTTCGCAGCCTGATTGATCGTGCTCGCAAAGACCAAGTGCCAGCTCATGTTATTTCCAATGCGCTAGATAAGGCGTCTGGTGCCGGCGGGGAAAATTACGAGACGGCTCGCTATGAAGGATTTGGGCCGGCGAATTGTATGCTGATTATCGAGTGTTTAACCGACAATCCTAATCGAACATTCACCGAGGTTCGTAATTGCTTTACAAAAACCAAATGCAAAATTGGTGCACCCGGCTCAGTGGCCCACATGTTCGATCATTGTGCGATTTTTAGCTTTTCGGGCGCAGATGAAGACACCGTTCTTGAAGCGCTTATGGAAGCGGAAGTCGATGTCACCGACGTAGAAGCCAATGACGGACAGGTGACCGTATTTGCGCCAAACACCGAGTACGCAAAAACACGCACTGCTTTACAAGACGCATTTACTGACATCGATTTCGACACCGACGAAATTCAATTCGTGCCGCAAATGACCACGACCCTCGAAGGTGACGACATTACCGTGATGGAAAAACTACTCGACATGCTCAATGATTGTGACGACGTGCAACAGGTCTATCATAGCGCCCAGTTTTAAGCCTTAGGCTTCACTATCACTAAAAAAGCAAAGCGCGGTTGTCTCTCTGCCGAATTTTTGTTCAAACAACCGCGTGATACTTCTCAGTTTGCTGTGAGAAGCTTGTACGTAAAATGCATTCCGCCTTTCCTGCAACGACACGCCCAAACCCTGGTATTGCTGGCATAGCTGTCTGAAGTGCTGCCGAGCTTCGAAAGTTACTTGAGGATTAGCATTCAATACTTCTACGCGAACATCTAATATCCCATCAAACCCATAATCGAGTTCAGCATGCTCAAAACAGTAGTCGATTGTCGGCTCCACAATATCTGCAGCCTTACCATAAGTTGGGTAAGTATGGCCGGTAATCGCAGGTCCGCTGTTCGCCTCGATAACAATATAATTATCTGCCGTAGGCGCCTCTTTAATATTGCGAACTAACATATCCACGCCAACCACTACCACTGGCGCCGCCATTTTGGCCACTTTTTCTGCAATTTCTATGTAGCCTGAATGAACGAGCTCCTTGCATTCATAGCTATCAGCGCCTTCGCTGATATTTCCCAAATCATCAATTTTCACCCACACGCCAGAGGCAGGCACCGACTGCTCTGTGTAGCCTTGTTTAGCGAGCAAGTGCCGTCGATGCGAATTTAGTTTAAGCGCGAGCGTGCACTCATTGGGATTCGTGCGCTTGCGAATATTTGTTCTCGCAATTAATTCCGCGATAGTCGCTTGCCTATCTCCGAGAACACGTGGGGGAATTCTACGAACAACGCCTACACATTGGCCTTCAATCACCAATAAACGAAGCTCTGCGCAATTCGTAAATTGCTCCTCAATCAATATTTTGCTGGTCTTACTGCGCACCGATTTTGCATATGCAAATGCTTCTTCAAACAAGTTCATATCGGTTAAGCCAATGGTTGCTCCACGGCCTTTATTGCCGTGAGTAGGCTTAATCACGATGGGGCCGTCAATAGTGAGTGCAAAGGCTCTCGCTTCAACCAGCTCGCTATGATCAAATGCTTGACCACGGGCAACTGAAATGCCCGCATGAGAGATGGTATTCCGAAATACTTCTTTAAAGTTCAAAAACGCAAATGAGTCATGATTACCTGAGGCAATATGAGCACCTGAGAATTGCAGTGGCGACTGCGCGGCGGGCACAGAAAAATGTTTAGTGCTGCTCCATATGGGCAAAAATCCAAGGCGTTGAAAATCTTCAGCAATCAAAAACGCATTTAAGCTCAAAAGTTTATTTTCGGATAAATACAAGTGGAGTGACGCATGATACTCATTCGCGGGCGGGAGGCAGTTTTCCATAAGCCATTAGTTTCCTATACTTCAGTATTAACAATCGTCCCTGTTTGTCTTTCTAAGCTGCCTGTCACAGTTTTTATTTGCCGGTCAAGAGTATTGAGAGTGTTTGATTCTTGCACGCTTCGCTCAGCGATTTGAGCACGATTCTCTTGTCGATCTGCATCTCGACTCAATTGCTCAGCTTGTGCCTCTAGCGCTTGCGCCTCATTACGTTTCTTATCGGCTTCCTGTTGTAACCGCTCCGCCTGGCGCTCAGCCACCGTTGCCGTACGTTCAGCTTGCTGACGACGGTAATCGGTAAACGCGTTGACTGTAATAGAAGCCGAATCTGTTCTCATGGCAGTTGCACTCGCTGGGGCTGCAAAATCCTCAAAAGATTAGCAGCCGTTTATTTTTTGTGCAATCTAAGCGCTCAACAAACTATAAGGGATATAGAAAAGTACCGCGAGAATACCCAATAAAATCAGTGCAAGTATTGAGTTCACCACAAACTTCAGTGTTTTATACAAAGGTTTATTGGTCTGTTTCAATTGCTTCGATTTCGCCAACAATGGGGCAACCGATGCAAAAACCGTATTCGCAAGACCTCTCTTATCCGTTTCATCATTGGGCACAATCGTCATGCGCATCAGTGACCGATAAAAGAAGTTCACCAATTTACCGATCCATCCCATGGGACGCTCAACGTCCAGCATCAGAATCAACCGATGCTTGTCTGTATTATTCGAGACATGGTGAACATAGGTTTCATCGAATAATAATGCTTCACCATCGCGCCAGCTGTACTGTTGATTGTCTACATTGATCCAGCAGTTGTCATCATTTGGCGTTTTGAGGCCAAGATGGTAGCGAAGTGAACATGCAAACGGGTCGGAATGTGGCGTGAGCTTTGAGCCAGGAGGCAGTAACGTGAACATTGCCCCTTTCACTTGCGGTAATTTACTGATGAGGGCTACCGTGTTTGGGCAAGTGCGTTTTGCAGAATCGTGAGTATAGCCATACCACTTGAGGTAGAACTTGCTCCAACCATATTTAAAAAATGTTCTGAAACCTACATCGTAGTAACCACTATTCGTTTCGCTTTTGGTATTCTCGAATTCATTGTTCGCCTGCAGGGCCAGTGCCTCATCGCGAATCATTTCCCAATTTTGACGCACAATGCCGAGTTCCGGGAAATCATTTAAGTCGAGAATAGGTTTTTTCCCACGCCGTTCAGTCGACATATAAAGCAAGCAATTAAGAGGTGCGAATATCGGCCAACACTTGCGCACATACTCGTTAAAGCTCGGATGCCGATAGGTACCGCGAAATGCGTAAACATAAACCATTGAAGCCACCGTGAAGGTGGCAAGCAGAATTAGAATAATAAAAATTGGTTCCATAATGCGTAGCCATTTAAAAAATCTTTACGCTGCGCACGATAGAACCAATCCATGACAAATGCAATAGTGATTAGTTTTCTAGGGTTATTTCACCGTTCACTGTTTCAATCTCTACTTTGCCGGCACCTGTGCCCAAAGAGAATTCTAGGGAGCTGCCAGGCCCATAACGATCGCGGCGAACCTCATCGTTACTCAATCTGTTTACGATACGGCCACCGTGACCATTAATTGAAAAGCTCGCGCTCACTTCCGACAAAAACTTTAACATTACCTCGCCATTCACAGTGGTCGCTCTAACGAACCAACCGCCTTTTCAAATTGCTCTTTTTGAAAGTCGAAGTCGCCAAAACCGACTCGAGTTTCCTGCTGTATGTTCTTGGCCACACGCTGAATTTCGGCCTGCAGCTGCTGCGTTGTCAGCAGGTAGCTCGGTCGCTGGGGCTAAAGCTCGTTGCGTATGGGTGAATTATCTCGGTTAATGCCCGCGAACATCACAAGAAACACGAACACGGGCACCAGTGCCGCAAATGCATACCAGTGCCGATAGAGGGAGGGGCTATTTCTCGGTTCTAGCCGGTTCTCAATTTCTTCCCATAGCTCGGGCGTCGATTCTTCACGCTGTTTCAAAGCTTCAATAGCTTGGTCGAGATTAACATTTCCTCTTCGCCGAGCACGCCGCCTATCGGTTCCTGAATCATTTCACTGTTGGGCAACTCAGCCTCGCTCATACGATTTTTTCTCAACAGATCGATCGCAGTATTCACTGCAATTCGATAAATCCATGTCGCCAACTTCGAATGACCATCGAAGTTGGGGAGTTGCTGCCAGACTTTCACAAAAACCTCTTGAGTCGCCTCTTCTGCAAGAGCACGACGGTAAAGTAAGCGCATACACACGCGAAATACACTTGCACTATGTTTCTCATAGAGTGCCTTGAAGGCATCTTTGTCTCCACTTTGGGCGTTTGCTATCGGCTGCTCTTCAATCACTCAATTACTTTCTCTTTGCATTTGCTTGCTAAAACATTAGTCGTATTGATAAGCGAAAGGGTTTAAAGTGAAAAAATATTTTTTGCAGGGTTTAAACGGACACTAAACATGACGCCTTCCTCATTCGCTAAACAACTCGCTCTTCTTTTCCTTCTCGCATACATCGCACCAACCCTCGCTCAAAATGAAGAGAGTGAAGAGGCGCAAAGCGACCCGACATGGTCTTCACCAACAGCTCAATTAGTAGAGCAATTTTGGGAGCTAGGCGAACCATTGAAAAGAGGCACGTTCACCTTACGAACCTATCGTCCGAATTATGTTCTTCCTTATCACTACACAGATAGTGTGAATCAGGTACCGAACAGCCCTACCCGAGGTGAAGCCACCGAACTCCCACAATATGAAGATCATGAAGTAAAAATTCAGCTTTCTTTTAGAACAAAAATTTTGGAGGATTTCTTCTTACCCAACGCTGACCTTTGGGTTGCCTATACGCAAACCTCACTGTGGCAGGCATGGAACTCCGATCAATCCGCACCATTTCGCAGCACCGATCATAACCCCGATGTTTTTTACGTGGTTCCGGTAGCGCCCAATTACGACATTATTCCGGGTAAATGGCGTCTACGCATGCTCAAGGTGGGATTAGCCCATGAGTCTAACGATCAGAGTGAACCTTTGTCTCGAAGCTGGAATTATTGGCACGTGGGTGGCGTAATTCAACTTTCAAACTTCTTATTTGAAACTACATACAAAACACGCGTGAATGAACCGATCGATGACAACGACAACCCCGATCTCACCAATTTTAGAGGGAATGTAGAAAGCGTACTTACAGGACTTTTCAACGACACAAGTGTTGCGCTCACACGTACCTCACCAGAATACTCGCTCAAAAAGGGAAACTGGCAGTTAGACATCACCCATCCCTTAATTCCGAACAAGCCCGACGGCGTGCGTGTGCACTTACAGCTTTTCAGTGGCTACGGCGAATCCATGATTGATTACAATCACAAACAAAACCGCATTGGTATTGGGTTTGTGCTCATCAATATTTAGCTAAAGCGACCAGTGGCGTTTAAACTCTGCAGCTTGTCGCTTTGAAATTGAGACTTCCGTGCCATTACTGAGCTTTACGTCGAAGCCACCGCTTAGCGCTGGCTCAATATGTTCGATGAATTGCGAGTTCACCAACCAGCTGCGGTTTGCGCGCAGAAACAAATGACCGTCGATACGCTCTTCGATATTTCTCAGAGGTCGATAGACAGCGGGAGTCCCTTTCTTTAAGTGTACGCGGGTGTAATTACCCATGGCTTCAAACGCGAGTACTTCGCTTACAGACACGAAGTAACAACGTTCTCCATCTTTAATGAAAATTCGCTGCTCTGGCGACAGTTTCTGAGGCGTTTCCTCTTGTACCTTCGCGAGTGCTTTTTGGAGGCGCTCAGTTCGAACCGGCTTCATCAAGTAGTCTAATGCGTTGAATTCAAAAGACTGAATCGCATATTCATCGAAGGCGGTCACGAAAATAACTTGCGGAACCCTAGCCACCTGCGTTAACACGTCAAAACCGTTTCCATCTGGTAAATCAATGTCTAACAAAACGAGATCGATCGAGTGTTCCTCTAAAAGCGCGAGTGCTGTTACCACCGAATCGGCCTCGCCTACTATTTCCGCACTTGGCACGCAGGCCTTTAGTTGTTCTTTTAACTCAAGCCTAGCTAAACGGCTATCATCAACAATGGCAACTTTCATGCGAGCCCTCCCTCTTCTAAGGCGCACCTGAGTGGTAGCGACAGATAAGTTGTTGCGATTCGGTAATCTGCGTGCGGTATGTCTTTAAAGCTCAATTGCAGTTCCGCGCTACCATACAGCAGTGAGAGGCGCTCACGTATATTCTTTAGGCCAATATGCATTGAACTTCGCTCTTTCGCGTTCTCAGAAGCTTCCTGAATTGGGCAAGGATTTTCGACAAAAATTTCATACCATTGCCCTTCGAGTTCTCGCATACGAATACTAATACAGCCACCTTCCGTTCTTTTCGCAATTCCATGCTTAATGGCGTTCTCAACACAAAGTTGTAAAATCATCCTTGGCATCAGGGCTCGTTCAAGAGCTGCCGGCACCTGCACGTCGAGCTGTAACCGATCTTCAAACTGGATCTTACATAGCTCGATATATTCATTCACCATGTTTAACTCTTGTGCAACACTGACTTCACTACTTTCATGGCTTTGCAAACTATATCTAAGCATATCTGCCAGCCGCGCAAGTGAGTCACGTGCGCGTTCCGGGTTTTCGAGAATGAGTGCACGAATGTTGTTTAGCATATTAAATAAAAAATGCGGGTTTAGCTGCTGAGCCAGTGTGGCGAGTTGGCTACTTGCAAGTGCCTCACCGGTATCCCTTAGCTGCCTAGCTTTCGTGATAATTAAATAGAATGCGCTCCACATGATGAGCGCGATTAACATGTTGAAAGCATTACCAATGAACACTTGCTGAAATACGAAATGAAGCTGCCCAGGTACAAAAGGGTCAAGAACACCGAGTCGAGAAAGTAAGTAAACACTTACAAACAAGAGGCAGCCTGCCATGCTCGCACCAACGGCCGCATTGAAAGCAAAATATAGAATTTGTAACACCAGGCTCTTTGCTTTTAACCAGCGTTTAAAGCCAACACGCATGAAATGCGAATAGCAAGCTGCACTCATAATAAGAACAAAGGCAAAAAGGAACTCTAAAGGCGTAAACGCCGGGTTAAAATATAGGGAGCCGATTATGACGGCATAAAGCAGGCTCCACCCGGCTCCTTGATATATGGGATAAAAACGACTTTCAATCATTGAATAGCTTTCTCAGTGCGAAATCATTTACATTTATGGCTTGGTTGTTCAGTACCACAACTGCTTTTGAGCCATCAAGGTAGAAGGCAACAAAACTACTGAAGCCCGCAGTTTGTCCATTGTGCCAAGCATAGGATTTTCCTTCCGGATCCGTTGCAATAATCCAGCCAAGCGCCTGCTGCGTATTGCCACCGAGCGATTCAATGGGTGTAAGCAAGCGCTTTGCTAGCGGCGTTTGCGCAGCCCAGGCTGCTTGCATAGCACGCACATACTTCACCATATCAGGCAGTGTTGCAACAACCGCGCCGGCGCCAGCGAGTGCATCGAATGTCCACGCTGGTACTGCGTCGGTCACAGAATGCCCTTGCGCCAGGGCGTTAACGCCACTCTGCCCGTGCAATGCTACGTAGCTATTTTGCATGTCTAGTGGCTGAAAAACTGATTCATTTAGCAAAGTTGCAAAGGGCTTAATTGCAATCGCGGCAAGCGCCTCAGCTAAGACACCATAACCGAAGTTTGAATATTCATACACAGGTTCGCCCGCCTCTGTAGTTCGCAGTGCCTCAGCCAGCATTTCAGCGTCATAGTGTTGATAGGGATTGTTTATGTCTGCGGTACTCAATAGATCGTGAGGCAACCGCGGTAACCCACTGAAGTGTGTTGCCAGATCAATGAGTGTTGGCGACGACATTGCACCGGGCCAAATTTCGGTAATTTTCGTTTGCTCAGTCACTTGCTCAGCAACGAGCGCTTGTGCGAGTATATAACTCACCATAGTTTTCGTTACAGAGCCTATTTCATACTGAGTTTCAGAACTGTGATTAGCGAAGTATTCATAATCTACTTCGCTTCCATTCAACACGGCGACGGCTCCGCCGTAAGCACCTACCTCAGGTTCATTTGTTTGCGCGGTGTGAGGCTCACCGCGTTGGAGCTTTTTTAAATTGAGCGTTCTGGCTTGCCCTTGTAAAAATCGACCTTCGTAAAGCTCACCATTAAAGGTGCTTTCATAGCTCGCCTGAATCATCGGCGACTCGAAACTCAAAGCTTCTGCCGACACATCTAATTCAGTTATCGGAATACCAAAACTTTGTTGTGCGGGACTGTCGAGCGTCGCGAGATACCCGTCATTCACGACCACGATATGCAAGACTAAAGGCAATGAAGTTCTCCCGTTAAGTACAAGGTCTCCAGCGTATTGCCCCTCATAAGCTTCCATACGCACCAGTGCTTGCTCATCAAGCTTTGTCAGGTTGAGTTCGTAAGTTCGCCCTTGTTGAAACTCCCCTTTTAGCACGCCACCCTCTAAAGAGCCTGAAAAGGACGCACTGAGTCCTTCATCGGTGAAACTTACTTGCTCATCGGTCACTTCAAACGAGGTCGGCTCGCGATCAAACATGCCTTGATTAGGGCTCTCTAAAAACAGTTGGTCGCTCTCAATACGAACTCCAATAACAATATTTACACCTGGTTGAATTTCCATAGGGCCGCGCCAAATGCCCTCCAGCTCAGACGATTGTGCAACGTTAAACCAAATACTTGTGAACAAACTCACACTAAACAAGGTATATATAGCTTTCATAGCAAACACTCCTTTTGAGTCGAGAATGCCATCATAAACACCTTGTTGCTCGAATAGGTAAAAATATGACTAGCGGGACACTGGCATGACAAACGGAATTCCCGTTACACTCAACGTGTTCATTAAAGAAAGGGTTGAATAGTGAAATTTAAACACTTCTACGAACTTGCTGTGCAGCGCAAGGGCTCAAAACGTGCGGTAAACGAACGCTTACCCGTTGTTGCCACACCGGAAAAAATTCGCGCAAAAACAGATGATAGATTCTTGTCCGACATCACCAAGTGCGTTTTTCGCGCCGGTTTTGTTTGGCGTATTATTGAGAACAAATGGGCCGGTTTTGAAGAGGCTTTTAAAGGCTTTCACCCTCGCTACTGGCAGCAAGTACCGCCTGAAATATTAGAGCAACTTGCGAAAGACGAACGGATTGTGCGCAATATGCAGAAAATTGCGACCGTTCCGAATAATGCTCGTTTCATTATGGAAGTGTGCGAAGAGCACGGGAGTTTTGGTGAGTTTTTAGCGCAATGGCCTTCGTCAGATCAGGCCGGCTTACTGCTGTATTTTAAAAAGTATGGCGATCGTCTTGGTGGCGCGTCGGCGCAATACTTTTTGCGTATGCAAGGGTGGGACGGATTCATTACCTCACCTGATGTACTCGCAGCACTCACAAACCACCAACTCATCGACGCAAACCCAAGCTCAAAGCGTGGCTTAATGCAAATCCAAGACGTATTTAACACTTGGCACCTAGAAACGAAACTGCCCTACAGCCACCTCTCCAGAATTCTATCAATGTCCCTCAACTAAAATGGGGTCAAATCACTTTTTAATCTGACCCCAATTTGGTTAGCTACGCTCGATATTGGTGAAACGAAGATAGGGGCGCAGCTCGCGCCAGCCTTGCGGGAATTTTTCTTTCGCCGCTTCATTGCTCACGGTAGGGCGAATAATCACTTCGTCGCCAGGGCGCCAATCCGCTGGGCACGCTACTTCCTGCTTATCAGTGGTTTGCAAAGCATCAATCACGCGAAGAATCTCGTCGAAGTTACGGCCCACGGTCATCGGATAGGTCATTATTAGACGAATTTTGTGATTTGGATCCACGATAAATACAGAGCGTATTGTCGCGTTCTGATCCTCATTTGGGTGAATCATGTCGTAAAGTTCAGCAACTTTGCGTTCTTTGTCCGCAACAATTGGGAACTCTAAAAGCGTTTCTTGCGTGTCGTTCACATCGCTGATCCAACCTTGATGTTGCTCGACTGTGTCCGTCGACAAACCGAGACATTTTACATTTCGTTTGGCAAATTCCGGGGCTAACTTAGCCGTCTTACCCATCTCTGTAGTACAAACGGGTGTGTAATCTGCTGGGTGACTAAAGAAAAACACCCACGAGCCTTTTGCCCAGTCGTGAAAGTTAATCTTGCCTTGAGTTGTTTCGATCTCGAAATTTGGCGCGGTATCACCGATTCTTAATCCCATCTTGAATTCCTCTCTTTTTTAATTGACACATTTAATTCAACCTTTACTTTAAACGTAAGGGCGACGCCTACCGATTCCAAGTGTCTCATCTCAATCGCCCTCATCGTTCGGATACAAAAAAGGGCGATTGATTCGCCCTTTTTGATAATTTTCAACCGCGGGAGTTAACCAAAGATCAAGAAGTAGGTGACGGCCGCGATCAATGCAGGTGAAAGCACCCCTGCAATAAAACGGAATAAATGCACACACCATGGTGGACACTCATCGTCAAGAATATTGCGAATGCGTGGCCACACAATCCAACCCACAAACACAGCTGCAAGCATGCCACCTAACGGCATCAACATGTTGGAAGCGATGAAGTCCATCAAATCAAATGGGTTCTTACCGAACAACATCATGTGTTCAGCCAACGGGCTAAATGAGAGCGCCGCAGGAATACCTAAAAGTACAAAGTTTGCAGTAGCAACGGAGAAGGTCGCAATTTTACGTGAAATACCAAACTCGTCAATTAAGAACGCGACCGCCGGTTCAAGAATTGAAATTGATGAAGTAATCGCCGCAAATAAAAGCAAGAAGAAGAATAACACCGCAAAAATCTGACCACCCGCCATCTGTGCAAATAACGCAGGCATCGTAATAAAGGTCAGGCCGGGTCCTGCCGCTGGGTCAACACCGAATGCAAACACAGCCGGCAAAATCATGGTGCCCGCCAATATGGCCGCGAGAATAGCCAAAAACCCGATCCATAAACTAGCATTCACTATTTTCGTTTCTTTAGGTAAGTAAGAGCCATAGGCCAACATCAGGCCGGCACCTACCGACAACGAGAATACGGCGAGGCCTAGCGCATCAAGAACCATCCGCACTGTCAACTTCGTCCAATCCGGCGTCACTAAATAGATTAATCCGTCCATCGCGCCCGGTAGCGTGAGCGTGCGTGCTGCAAGGAAAATCATAAGAATGAACAAGGCTGGCATGAGTACCTTACAAATACGCTCAATCCCAGATTGCACACCTGCTATTACGATAGCTGCAGTCATGAAAAGGAAAATCAAGGTATAGCTGATACTGCTAAACGGCGTACCGATAAAGTCGCCGAACGCCTTTTCCAGCGCAGCGCCGTCGGTGGTAAGAATATCGCCTTGAATCGCTTCAACAATGTAAGCAATGGTCCAGCCGCCAACAACGGAGTAGAAGCCAAGTATGAGGAATACACAAGCAACCCCGATCCACCCTGCTAACCGCCAATGTTTTCCACCTAACTCTTTGTAAGCGGAAGTTGCAGATTTCTTAGCGGTTCGGCCAATCATCATTTCCGACATCATCATGACGATGCCGACAGTGAATACACAGGCTAAATACACGAGAAGGAAAACACCACCTCCGTTTTGCCCGGCGGTGTAGGGGAATTTCCAAATGGCTCCCAAACCAACAGCTGAACCCGAAGCGGCTAAGATAAAGCCTAATTTAGAACCCCAAGTACCTCTGTTATCGCTTGTTGTTGTCATATTACTGCACTCTTTATTGATGCGATTATTGTTATTTGATGCTGAAGCAAAAATTCAACAACGCACATTATTACGAAATGAGTACAATTAAAAGAGCCAAACGTCAGTTGGGGTCAGATCACAAAATAATCTGACCCCAATTTTGTTAGGTGAGCGTTACGAACTCTTCGGCGGAGGTGGGGTGGATTGCGACAGTGGCGTCGAACTGTGCTTTTGTTGCACCCATTTTAATGGCGACAGCGAAGCCCTGCAAAATTTCATCCATGCCCTCGCCAATGCCATGCATACCCACCACGCATTCCTCTTTACCAACACACACTAACTTAAAAGTACTGAGGGCTCGGTGCGGCGTAATGGCATTATACATTGCGGCAAAATCAGAATTGTATATTTTCACCTCTGCCTCACCATATTTGGCGATTGCCTCTAATTCTGTGAGGCCAATGGTGCCGATTGGTGGGTGACTAAATACCACCGTAGGTATGAGGCTGTAATCCATGTGTGCATTTGGCATGTCTTGATTAAATAAGCGCTCGGCGAGAAGCCTACCAGCTTTCACTGCCACCGGCGTAAGCTGAGCTTCTCCAGTAATATCACCCACCGCATAGATTCCCTTCACATTGGTATTCTGGTACTCGTCCGTTCGTATAAAGCCCTGCTCATCGGTTTCAACTCCGGCGGCTGCTAAATTTATTTTATCGGTGGTAGGCTCACGTCCGATCGCCCAAATCAAACAATCGACACCCTCGTGTTCCTCACCGTTTTGTGCGACCACCTTTAACGTTCCGTCATCCGCTTTCTCTACACGCTCAACTTCCGAAAATTGATGCAATAGGGGACCTCCGTCTTGCTCCATGCGCAACAAGAGCCTATCAATGATGTCGCGTTCGAAGCTGCGAAGTGGCCTATCATTACGAACCAGTAAATGCGTATCAGTGCCCAGTGCGTGCAACACTTGTGCTATTTCTACGGCAATGTAACCCGCACCGACCACAATCGCCTTTTTCGGCTGCTCGGTTAATGCAAAAAAGCCGTCCGAATCGATACCAAATTCAGCACCAGGTACATTTGGGATGCTTGGCCGTCCCCCCACCGCAATTGTGATGTGATCAGCGGTAATCCGTTCACCATTCACTTCGACTTCATTTGGGCCAACGAACTTTGCAAAACCCTCAATAAATTCGACTCCATTACCGGAAAATCCCCGATGATACGCCCCATGAATTCGCTCTATATAGGCTTCACGGTTCTTCACCAAGGTCGACCAGTCAAAACCGCGCTGTTCCAACTCAAAGCCATAAGCACTTGAATATTTGATTGCTTCGGCGATATGCGCTCCGTACCACATCACTTTTTTTGGTACGCAGCCTACATTTACACAGGTTCCACCCACTGCTTTCGCTTCAATAACTGCAGCCTTTGCGCCGCGTTTGGCGGCTCTATTAGCGGACGCAATACCACCGCTCCCAGCACCAATGCTCAAATACTCGAAATGTCTTTTACTGCTCATGACTCTATTTATCTCATTATTTAGAAAGTTCGTTATGTTCTCATTCTGATTTACACTCTGCAAATCGAGTTTTTCTCTAGCATTAAACGATTCTTTGCGGCAAGCTTTGAATATGAGCGAACAGTTAAGTCTTTTTACATTGCGGCTACATAAACCTTTGTCCATCCTACTTCTTTTGGCCTGCCTTAACGTGGACGGCGTTGCTGTTGCCGAAACCCCTGAAACGGCAGAAGAGGAGGAGCCGCTTCCACCGCATTGGATAGATGGATTCAAAGGCGGCGTGGAGAACACAGTAGACAATACAGCGCGTTGGTTCGATCGTTTTTTTGGCGATAATCGACGCTTTGAAGAAGGTTACGACTCTCAAGGGCGACTCACTATTGAGCCACAATGGAGTGCATACGATGGCTGGGAGGTGAAGTCGAGTTTTCGTGCGGAGTTTCGTTTACCACAAGCAGAAGAGCGTTTCTCAGCAATTATCGGGCGCGGTACTTTCGACGATGTTGTCAGCGATGAGCCAACTCAATTCAGAAGCTCCGTTATTGATAGCGCAGAAGATGAAGAATGGATTTTAGGCCTCGGCTTTAACCCAAAGCAAGGCGAAGCAAACCGTTTTTATTTCAGCGCGGGTATTCGCGGTGGTCTCAAAGCCGACCCTTATGCACAGGTACGCTATTTATGGCAGCGCAGGGTAAATGACTTCTCTCAGTTACGCCTACGGTCCTCATTGTTCTGGCGCGACAGCGACGGCTTCGGCGTAAACCAACGCATCGACTGGGAAGCAAGTATGCGAACTAACTGGCTTGCTCGACTCACATTAGACGGCACACACGCGGAACGCACCGATGGCATTCGATGGACGACCATTGCAGCAATTTTTCATCTGTATGAAGAAGAAAAGGCGATTGCAGCAGAACTTTTCACCCGTGGTCAATCAGGGCAACAAATTCCTTTAAGAGATGCCGGGTTTCGATTTATTCATCGGCAAGAATGGTTTCGAGAGTGGCTCTACTTAGAATTCTGGGGTGGTCTGCATTGGCCGCGAGAAACCCTTGAGGAGACACGCCAACAACGCTGGATGTTCGGTATCGAAGTCGCCATGTGGTATGGCGACTCCTGATCTGAACCTAGTCAGTAAAGTCTTCTAGATCGACGTCTTCATCGAGATTAATATCGGCGTTTGCGCGTTCTTGTAACAACTCAATGGTTCCTTGAAAACCGCGCTGGCGCAACGATGCCTGCATCTCGGACTGCTGTGCATTCAACATACTAACTCCCTCAGCAACCAAGTCATACGCCAGCCATGGCGAATCTGGAGTGCGTCTCTGTAAATGGAAGTCGAGACGAACTGGTGGACGTCCACCCTTTTCAACAAGCTGAGCACGCACCACAATACGCCTTTCATTCTCGAACTCGCCATCACGGCCGAACTCAAGCTGATGCTTGGTTTCGTCATACTGCGTGAATACCCGCGCATACGTTGTTACCAAGTAGTCTCTAAAGACACTCACGAACTGCTCTTGCTGCGCTTCTTCGAGCCGCTGCCAGTTACGTCCTAACACCATACGTGCCGCAAATTCATAATCTGAGTGTGGCAACAACTCTTCGGCCATAATCGTTTTCAAATGACTTGGGTTTGAATTAATCGCCTCACGCTCCTCACCTATACGCTCAATCAAGTCTTCCGCAATAGTTTGCAGCATTTGATAAGGGTTCGTAGTTTCCGCCGCCACTGTGAACGGTGCTAACGCACACAGAACCACAACTACGATGGCTTGGAAAAATGATCTCATGAAAAACTCCGTTTGATTAAATAACTCGCTTACAAAAACGAAAAAGACACCTGTTATTCGTAAACCCTTTAATTTTGGTTCACATCATGACAGGCGTCTAGTCCAGAAAGTGTAACAAATTAGTCAATCTTAGTTAGCGAGTGTAAAAAACAACCCGGCAATAGTCGCACTCATGAAATTGGCTAACGTAGCGGCCAGTAAGGCTCTCACACCTAATTGCGCGATATCTTTACGGCGGCTCGGTGCCATACCGCCTAACCCGCCAAGCAAAATAGCAATTGACGAAATATTTGCAAAACCGCACAGCATAAACGTAATGATAACTTGTGCACGTTCACTCATATCTTCTTTATAGTTTGCGAAGTCTAGATATGCGACGAACTCGTTAATCGCAAGTTTTTGACCAATAAAACTACCCGCCAGTTGTGATTCTTCCCAAGGGACACCCAGTAACCAAGCTAATGGCTGGAAAATAAATCCGAAAATTTGTTGTAAGGTCAGTGTGTCGTGACCAAACCAGCCTCCAAACCAACCCAAAATACCGTTTACAAGCGCAATCAATGCAACAAAGGCAAGTAACATGGCACCCACATTCATTGCCAACTGTAAACCGCTCGAGGCACCCGAAGCTGCCGCATCTATTACATTTGCACGACGTTCTTCGGTAGGTACATGGGTCAGCTCATTCATAGGCTCTTCTGTTTCTGGCATGATAATTTTTGCCATCAGCAGCGCGCCCGGGGCCGCCATGAAGCATGCCGCTATCAAATATTTAAGTTCAATACCGATGCCCGCGTAGCCTGCCAACACCGAACCTGAGACAGAGCTTAAACCGCCCACCATCACCGCAAACAATTCTGAGCGCGTCATGGTTGGAATAAAGGGACGCACAACAAGCGGCGCTTCTGTTTGCCCCACGAAAATATTCGCTGCAGCAGACATGGATTCTGGCTTACTGGTTCCCAAAAGCTTTTGTAAGCCTCCGCCGATGAGACGAATAACCCACGCCATCACGCCTATATGGTAAAGAATAGAGATTAGTGCAGAGAAGAAAATAATAACGCCAAGCACATGGATAGCAAAAATAAAGCCTTGTGAGTATGCGCCAATTTCACCAAACAGAAATTCAAAACCTGCATCGGCATAGCCGATGACGGTGGCAACACCATTCGACATACTAAGTAAAACATCTTGACCAAATGGCACATACAAAACGAACGCAGCTAAGCCCAACTGAATCGCGAATGCACCGCCTACAGTGCGCCAACGAATACTCTTACGTGACGCTGAAAAGGTGTATGCAACACCCAAAAGAAACACTATGCCAATCAGGCCAATCATAATTATTCCCTAAAACCGTTTACTTCATTTCCAATTACTCAGCGAGTAGCTGGCGAATTTTTGTTTTAATAATATCAATCGCGATCTCGTTCTGACCACCACGCGTTACGACTAAGTCGGCATAATGCTTTGAAGGTGCGATAAACTCAAAAAAAGCTGGGCGTACATAATTTTCGTATTGTTCTGTAATGGCGCTCAAACTCCGGCCCCGTTCTTCAATATCACGGTTTATGCGGCGCAACAAACAAATATCGAGCGGCGTGTCCATGAATACTGAAATATCAAACTGCTTTCTTAGTTTCGGATCGCTCAGCAACAGAATACCTTCTACCAAGATAACGCGAGCTGGGGTGACTTGAATAGTCTCCTTCATGCGCGTGTGCTCGCGGTAGCTATATTGCGGCATTTCCACCGCCTGGCCTGCGCGCAAAGTCTGCAAATGCTTCTCTAACAATTCATGCTCAAAAGCGCTTGGATGATCGTAGTTCGTCAGCACCCGCTGCTCGAATGCCAAATGACTTTGATCACGATAGTAGGCGTCCTCTGAGAGTACAGAAATTCTCTCACCACCGAGTTCCGCTACCAGCTCTTGGTAAACAGTTGAAGCAAATAAACTTTTACCTGAGGCCGAGGGACCTGCAATAGCGATGATCGTTGTTTTACCCACGAGCAACCTTCCGATATACATGAATTTTGAGCACAGAAGCGCGCATTATCCCCAATTCAGCCGCAATTATAAACATTAAATTGTGCTGAACTCGAGAATCCAGATTCAGGTGGCAGAAAAACCGTGCTTCGTTTATTCTCACGTTTGAGTCTTTCGTTATACAACTTTTCAAGGCGTTACCATGGAACTGCAAGCCATTCGCGAACAAATTGAAGCACTGGATCAGGAACTTTTACAGTGCCTCGCGAAGCGCCGCTCGCTAGCGCTTAATGTTGCGAGAAATAAGGCACTTAGCCAAGGGCATGTGCGTGATACGGGTCGCGAAGCAGAGCTTCTTATGAAGCTAATGGAAGAAGGTAGAGAACTCGGTTTAGACCCGGGTTATTTAACCCGCCTTTACCACATTATTATTGAAGATTCGGTACTCACGCAACATGCGTGGTTACAGCAAGGTGATGAACGAGGCCAACTCGCCATAGCGCATTTAGGAATGCCTGGCTCTTATTCTCACTTAACCGCACAAAGTTATGCCTCGAGAAGAAATTGCGCCTTGCAGGGCCTGTCATGCGAAACATTCCAAGCTGTTGTCGCGGCGGTCGAAGATGGCAAAACAGCATTGGGTGTCTTACCAATCGAGAATACTTCCTCGGGTTCTATTAACGAAGTGTATGACTTACTTCGCCACACACATTTGCACATTGTCGGTGAAGCCTATTTATCAGTTGATCACCACCTACTCGTTAAGCCGGGCGTGTCTTTAAATCAACTTAAGACTATCTACGGCCATCCGCAGGCTCTCACTCAATGTTCAAGCTTTTTGCATCATTTAGAAGGCGTAACGCTGAAAGCAAGCGCATCTTCTGCGCATGCAATGCAAGAAGTTGCGGAACTCGCAGAAACTACGGCCGCTGCCATTGGCCCGCAAAGCGGTGGCGCACTGTATGAGCTCGTGACCATTGCAGATAATATGGCGAACCAAAAGGAAAACCATACGCGATTCATTGTAGTGAGCCGCGATCCACTGCGAGTTCCCAGCCAGCTGCCGGCGAAAACGAGCCTTATCATGGCCACTCACAATCAGCCGGGCTCATTGGTCGACGCACTCATGGTGCTGCGTAGCCATGAAATCAATATGGCAAAGTTGGAATCTCGGCCTATGCCTGGCAATCCCTGGGAAGAGCTATTCTATGTCGATGTGCTGATTAACAGCGCGTCTGCACAATGGTTGGCAGCGCTAAAGGAATTAAATGCCATCACTCGCTTCGTGAAAGTGCTAGGATGCTATCCAGATGAGCGTATCAAAGCGACTCACGCGCCGATACCAGAAATGAAAATTGAAACATAACCTTCGCAACACATAACTTTGAAAGGTCGAGCAATGAAAAAGCTAAGCTATGCCCTGTTTGGAGCCACCGTCGCAATGACACTGGCGGCCTGTGCACCGAAACCTATTGATCCGAACAGCATTCCAATCGCACAACGCTGTGGCGGTGAATCGGTTCCGATCGATCGTATCAGTCGCTATTTAAGCGACACGGTCATTGTTGAAGGGGTGGTCAGCGCCACATTCTTGGGTGAAGACGCCCTGGGTGGTTTCTTCGTGCAAGCTCCCGGACAAACCCTGACGGTGCCTCGTCCAGCTCTTTTTGTTGAAGAAAGTGCGAACACGTCGAATGTGAGAACCGGCGACCTCGTTCGCATCGAAGGGGAGAAAGATGACTATGCTGGCGGTTTAGCGCTCGACGATGTTACCTCGCTCACCGTGTGTGCGCGTGCTCAAAGCTACAGCGTGGTGCCAATTGAACTACCCTTCGACTACGTTGCACAGCTTGATAATTTACTGCATCAACGCATCAAGATTAACCAGCCGATGACCGTCATCGGTAACTACAACCTAGCACGTTCGGGCACATTAGATATCGCCACAGAGCGACTTTGGATTCCCACGCAAATTACGATGCCAGGGCTTCCGGCAAGAGACCATTCAACCTACAACTTCTTGCGCCGTCTTGTACTTGATGATGGCTCAGAAGCTGAGAATCCAGAACCGATTCCATATCCACCGGTCGGTTTAAGTGCGAACCAAACGGTGCGCGCAGGTGACACCATTACCGGTATTGAAGGTGTACTAGTAAAAGAGGGTGACAGTTACCATATTCACCCAGTGAAGGCGCCAGAGTTCGAAGCAACCAATGCACGCCCGAGCGAAGTTTCTCTGCCGAACTCAGGGGATATCCGTGTTGCCGCCTTCAATGTTCTCAATTACTTCAATGGAGACGGACTCGGTGGTGGCTTCCCAACGCCACGTGGTGCCCAAAGCCCAGAAGAATTCGAGCGCCAGCGCGCGAAGATTATTGCAGCGATGCTCCGTATGAACGCCGATGTTTATGGCCTCATGGAAATAGAAAACGACGGTTTTAGCAGCCAAAGTGCCATTGCTGATCTCGTGCGCGGTTTGAACGAGCAAGCGCCTGCTGGCGCCCGTTACGCCTACGTAATTCCAGAAACCAACCGCATCGGTGGCGATGCCATTGCGGTAGGCATGGTTTATCGTAGTGACAAGGTGACTGAGGTAGGTACTGCGGTGTTCACCGCAAGCGGCCCCTTTGAATGGGGTAGCCGCCCGCCACTTGCACAAACCTTCCGAGTGAATAGCACCAATCGCAACTTCACGGTCGTTTCCAATCACTTTAAATCAAAAGGAAGCTGCCCAGATGAAAGCGCTAATCCGAACGCCAATCGTGGCGACGGTCAAGCCTGCTGGAACGCTTTACGCACTGAAACCTCGGTGGCCTTAGCACGTTGGATGCGAAATAACCCCACTGGCATCGATACGCGCAATATTATCTTACTCGGCGATTTCAATGCATACGCCATGGAAGATCCGATGATGGAACTCCGTCAATATAACTACATCAATATCGCCAATCGCATGGCACCTGAAGGGTACACTTATGTATTCCGCGGAGAAATGGGGAGCCTTGACCATATACTCGCACACGGTACTATGCTCGATGCGGTCACCGGCATCGATTTCTGGAATATTAATGCCGATGAGCCCGTTGCTTTGCAGTACGGATTGAGATTCAAATCCGACGCACAGCAACGTAATTTGTATGATACTTCGCCCTATCGATCTTCAGACCATGACCCGGTAGTCATTGAAATCGACTCGCGAAGACTTCCACAGTAAGAAGCATATTCACAAAAGCGATTAGCCCGATTGACCAGAATCAGTGTTCTTTTCATTCGGGTTTGCTAATATAAAGAATACATACTGAAAAGGAGTGGAAGTTATGAAACAACTAAATGTAATAGGCCTCGATAAGCAAGGCGCTGAAACACTTGCCGCTAAACTTAATGAACTCTTAGCAAATTACCAGATTCTTTACATGAATGTGCGCGGCTTTCACTGGAATGTACGTGGAGAGCGGTTCTTTGAGCTTCATGCTAAATTTGAAGAAACCTACAACGAATTATTACTCAAAGTGGATGAAATCGCGGAGCGCATTCTGACACTTGGGCAGAAGCCTCAACACAGTTACAGCACCTACATTCAAGGCAGCCAAATTAAAGAAGCCACAAATGTAGTTGACGGACGTGACTGCGTCACGCAATTACTCGAAGGTTATAAGGTACTCATTGCGTTACAACGCGACATTTTGGAGCACGCCGGTAAGCTCGATGATGAGGGAACCGCATCACTCATGAGTGATTACATTAAAGAGCAAGAGAAAACCGCTTGGATGCTCACTTCATATATGGGCTAAATACTGTATAATGCGCCGCGATTTTAACCGCTCTGAATTTACGATTCAGTAAGCTGAAGGAAAGACATATGAACTACATCTGCGCGGCGCTCTACAAATTTGTAGAGCTCGAAAACTTTACTGATCTTCGTGATCCGCTTTACGACGTCATGGCAAAACACGACGTTAAAGGCACACTACTTCTCGCCCGAGAAGGCATCAATGGTACGATTTGTGGAACACGAGAAGGCGTTGATGCCACACTTACTTGGCTCAAAAACGACCCTCGCTTAGCAGCACTTGAGCACAAGGAATCTCCGAGCGAAACTCAGGCTTTTTATCGCACCAAAGTGAAGTTGAAAAAAGAAATAGTCACTCTGGGTGTTGATTGGGTTGATCCGAAAAACTTGGTAGGTACTTATGTCAAGCCTCAGGAGTGGAATCAATTAATTCAAGATCCGGAAGTGCTGCTCATCGATACCCGAAACGATTATGAGGTTGCGGTCGGTACGTTTGCCGGTGCAGTTGACCCAAAGACTGTCACCTTTCGTGAGTTTCCACAGTACGTTGAAGAGCATCTCGACAAGAGCAAGCACAAGAAGGTTGCTATGTTTTGTACCGGAGGGATTCGCTGTGAAAAATCGACGGCTTACTTGAAAGGCCTTGGTTTTGACGAGGTATATCACTTACAAGGTGGAATTCTTAAGTATCTGGAAGAAGTGCCCGCCGAAGAAAGCCTGTGGCAAGGCGAGTGTTTTGTCTTCGATCAACGCGTCACGGTTAAACACGGTTTAGAACAGGGAACTTACGACCAGTGCTACGCCTGTAGAATGCCTATTACTGAAGAAGAAATGGCTTCTGAGCGCTATCAAAAAGGTGTGAGTTGCCCACATTGTTTCGACAAAACCACGCCTGACCAGAAAGCGCGCTATGCAGAACGTGAGCGACAAATTCAACTCGCGAAAGCACGCGGTGAAAAACACATTCGCGATGGCCGGTTAGAAGGCTAATCATCTGAGTTCAAGGCGGGCAGGCGAAAAGCCTGTGCCGCTGCGAACACACCAATAATGCTGAGCAAAATTAGTACCCACGCAGACCCAAAGAACTGATCCACCACACCGAGCCCGCCGCCTAATAAAAGCAGTATCCCGATCACGGTATTACTCACCGCAGTATACTGCGCGCGATTTTCTTGGGTTGCCATGTCTACCAAATAGGTTTTGCGGCCAATTCGAGCCCCTTGGTGTGCAATTGCCGCTATGAAAATGAGTATGCCACTCACCCAAGAGACCCCTAACCAACTCGCGGTCAACGCTTGTAATAGCACTGTTGCGGCCATGGTAAAAGAGGACAACAATGCTGCAGCCGCCATGACTTGATTGCTTGAGCTGTCTGACCAACGCCCCCAAAAACGCCCCGCAAACAGTCCTGCTGCACCACTCGCCAGCATCAACCCACCTAAACTAGTGAGTGCACCCGAACCTTCTCTTTGAATTAACACCACCATGTAGGGAATGGCAAATGCGGAAGCGATGAGTAACGCGCGGGTGGTAACAAATTGTCTGAACTTAGCATCGGTCTGCAACAAACTGAGTGACTTAATAGCTTCTGCAATCGCATTACCACCCCCTGCCGTTGCGCCTGCAACTTCAGGTACGTTTGCGTACAGCAACGCTGCAAGCAACCACAGCAACGCTGCTCCGCCAAGAAGTGCAGCGAAGATAGCTTTGCTACCCTCAACTTCAGGAGCGAAAATAACGATGAGTGCAACGCTGAGCGTCATCAAACCCGCTGCACTTGAAGCAAGCCCCGTCAACCTTCCTCTTCGGGTTTTCGACACGCTCTTGCCCATGACATCTTTACTTGCAACTGAACAAACCCCACGCGCAATGCTGAATACAATGAGTGCACTCACAATCGCGTAGCCAAGTGCAGCGCCTTCGAGAGTAATGACCGAGATAGTCATCGCGAGTAACGAAAAAGCCTGCCCTATGGAGCCGCCAACCCAAAACCACTTACGCACCGGGAATTCTCGCATACGCTGCGCTACAAAGAGTTGTGGCAGAAGCGCCAGCGATTCCCTGAGTGGCACCAGTAAACCAATGAGAAAACTCGGTGCTCCACCCGCTGTAAGTATCCAGGGCAACACTAAGCGAGCTGACACCAAGGAGTCTCCCCACTTCGTAAGAACTAGCGACAGTAGGTGAAGAACAAATGCTTTCGGCTGTTCGTTACAGGCTGAGTCGGGAATATCTTTACAAACACGCGCATCTTCGTCTTCGGCCAAGAAACCATACGTTTTCTCGAGTAATTCCTTATTATTTTTTGCCATGGAAACATTTTCCTTTGTGTATGAGGTGCTTAGCTAGACGTACAAAATTTGTTCAATTGCAATTTTTTTCGTATACTTAAGGGTACGCCATTCATTCGCGGGAGGCGTTTATGCAAGTGACAAACTACGACATGTTTAGCGGCTTTGTACAGTTCGTTAATAATCGCAATTTGGTCAATCCAAGTGCTAACGATAACGAACTAAGTACCTCGCTGACAAATCCAGGGCTCGAACTCGCGACCGAGCGCCTCGGGTCACTTGTATCCGAAAATAACCGTCAGTACACAGAAGCACGCAGTAATGCGATTGAATCGGGAAGCGCGGCGTTCGCGAATGAAGATCTTCAAGAGCGCATGGGCTCACTTCGCGATCTGGCCTCCGCTGCGAGCAATGAAAGCCTCGCACCAGAAGAAAGAGCCGAGCTTCAAAGCCAATTCAACACACAGCGCGATGAACTTAACGAACGCTTTGGTTCGTTAACAGAACGCAGTGGTCAAAACGAAAGCGACACGCAAAACTCAATTCGCGCTTCGTTCCAGGAATTACAGAGTCAAGCTTCGTTTTTAAACGAAGTCGACTTCGATGATCCTGAGTCTTTATCGGCAGCAGCAGACCAGTTTGCACAATTTGAAGAAACGGCGCAAAATCAACGGAACGAATTTGTCGAAAATAGAGAAGAATCTTTGTCGAGTGCCGATACAATACGTAACGACACAGACGAAATAGACCGTGCGAGACAGCAGCTTTCTAGTATTGAGGAAGCGACCACGCGGGCGCAAGAAATTCAACAACAGATATCACAAAGTGGGGCCTTTGTGACGCAGTCGCAAGCGAACATCTCGCAAGCGTTTGCAGTGAGTTTACTCACCTAATTCTGTTGTTTGGGCATACCACTGACTCTGTAGGGGGAGTCTATGAAAATTGAAAATACGCAAAACACACAGAGTTTGCTTCAGCAAATTCAAGAGAAACAAACCGATCGCATGCGTCAATTAGCATCTGGGAAGCGGGTAGAGCGCGCTTCCGACGACGCCGCGGCCATGCAAATTATTGAACAACTGACTGCCGAAAGCAACGCGTATCAACGCTCGGTTGGTAACGCTTACGACGGTATTTCAATGCTGCAAGTTGCAGAAGGTGGCTTAGAAAGCGTTGGCAACGATGTCAATCGTATTCGAGAGCTGACTATTCAAGCAGGGAATGGCGCATTGGCAGATTCTGACCGCCAAGCGTTGCAAAGCGAAATTGAACAGTTGCGTGGCAACATTGATCAAACGCTGGAGCGCACGGAATTCGCAGGTAAACCGCTGCTCACATCTAACGCTTCAGAGGAGTTCTTAGTTGGCAGTAGTGCCGGTGAGTCTATTTCAGTGAACTTGGTTGATTTTCGTGAGCAAGGGCTCTCTGCGCTGGAGAATATCGACCTCACAGATGCCGATTCACGAGACAACTTATTGGGCGAGCTTGATAACTTGCGCGACACCATCTCTTCACAACGTGCAGAATTTGGGGCCACACAAAATCAGTTCGAGTCAGCCGCTCGCAATCTAATGAATACTGATACAAATATGCAGGAAGCTCGCTCGCGTATGCAAGATTTGGATTATGCGATGGGCACTGCGGAGAACATTCAAGGGCAAATTCAGCAGAGCGCTGCCATCTCGGTTCAAAGCCAAGCTAACGCGCGCAACGAGCAGGTACTCTCCGTATTGGGCGGTTAATCCGCCCTCTGTGAAAGAAGCCGTTCTAGACGGCTTCTTTTTGCAGATTTTCTTGTACTTTAAACCAGATGCGATTCACCAATGCCACAAGTCGAATCCAGTCTGGCAGTTCGTCACGTGTTACTTGAAAGGGGGCATGATTGTTGAACTCTTCTAGAAAAACTTCGATTTCATCCTCGAACAAATCATTCATGACCACAGTCATGGCAACGTCGAATGCTGGGTGCGAATAGCCAGCATACTCCCAATCGATAATTCTAAGGTGGGGATTTAAAAATAGATGGTCCATACTGAGATCGAGATGACAGAATACCTGAGGCCCAGCTTCCCAATGCGAGAGAAGATGGCTGTAATCTTTCAAATCTCGCCGCAAGTTGCTTGCGATTACGGGATGAGTTTCAGTTAGCGAATCACAATAGGTATACAAGCGATCTCGTAACGACCATTGGCTCACACGAGGCGCTAGTCTGTGAATCCCCGCCACCGCTCTTGCAAGTATTCGCAGTTTCGTTTCATGCTCTGTAACTAACTCATGGATTGAGTTGGGCAAATGCTCGTACACCACAATTTTATGTTGGGTGTCTACATAAATAATTTCAGGCCCTAAGTGCTGTTCCGCAACATAATACTCCAGTGCTAGCACCTGCTGTAGGTCCCTTGCAAACACCTCTTCGTAACGAAACTGCTTAGCAAAGAATTGGTATTCGGCCGAGCGCACCAACCAAGTTCGATTCGCAAGCTGCTCACCCACGGGTTCAATATGCCAAGGGCCGTTTCCCGGAAGTTCTGCAAGCAACGTTTCGGGGAACCTGTGCGCAATCATCACTTACTCGCTCCCTGAGCTTGCATCCTTGTCATTTCCAACCTCCAAGTTTTATAGCCATAAATTGCCATAATTAAGAATAGCGCGTACAAGCATGACGTAAGCCAGTAACCCTTCGAAGCAAATAGATAGACGTACACGGCATCAATCACAACCCAATACCACCAATTTTCTACTAGCTTCTTTGCCACCATCCAAGTTACGGCTAAGCTAGCAATTGTTGTTAATGAGTCTAGCACGACCGCTTCAGCTTGTGTGAACGTAGCTAACAACCATGCAGCCATTGCACTTACCAGCAAAATGCCGAATATGAAGCCAGCATGCCAGCCTAACGGCTTACTTGAAATGGTGAGTGTCTGAGCATTAGTACCGGCAAAACGCCATTGCCACATGCCGTAACCTGCCATGAACACGTAGAATACTTGCAAGCCCGCTTCCATGAGTAAGCGACCTTCAAGAAACAAAACCGCGTAAATTGAAGCGCTCAGTGCGGCGGCTGGCCAACACCAAATGCTTTGCCGAATGGCAAGCCAAACGTAAGTGAGCGCTAACACTACGGCAAGCGTTTCAAAGCTCAACAGGCTCCTCATTATCTCCGTCATGGGCGTAAATCTTTGTTGATGAATTTACACACAAGAACGTGTGGTGGCACTTCTTGATAAACCACTTCGAGCTCCCGTGAAATTGCAGTCATCACCTGGTGATAATCACCAAATATCTGCGTACTCATGCTATTGGTATGGATCTCTAAGCCTTCGTACTTATTGAGTCTCTCAATAAACGAGAGAATAACGTCACGATATGCTTCATTCGCCAGTGGGTAAAGCGAAAGCTCGGCAGAAATAATCATCACTTCACTCCTCAGAATAAGAGCTGAACACTCGCGCCCACGCGTCGAGGTTCTCCATATTGAACATAGTTCTTCGGTGTGTAATCATCACGGGGATCGTTCCCAAAATAGAAACCCCTGGTTGTGTAATCGGTATCCAGTAAGTTACGCACGTAGAGGCTAAAACGCCACTGACCCCAATCGTAATTGAATCGAGTGTGCAGCAGTTCATAGGCTTCACTGCGCTCATCATGGGTATTTGAATAGTAGAATGCGTCTTTTGCATCGATTTCAAACCGCCAAGACAGAGCCTGAGATATTTGCCACTCGAAGCCGCCATGCAAATTAAACGCTGGCGCATGGGCCTGCTCTCTTCCTCGCAGGTTGGTACCGTCTTGCAACAACAAATCGTCAAATTCTGTTTGCAACCATCCCGCACTGGCAAAAACGCGAAGCGCTTGTGTTGGCACCCACTCTAAATTTCCTTCCAACCCGTAATTAACTCCCGAGGCTGCATTGTCGCGATAAGTTACAAATACTGCGCTTCTCTCCACATAAGCGTTCACTTGCATATCGTCGCGCCAACTATAGAACCCAATTAACTCAGCACGTATGCTTTTTGCAGGAGAAAAATAACGAGTTCCAACTTCAAAAGACGTGAGATATTCGGGCTTATACTCAGCTTTAGTCTCTAGAAAACTACGAAACTCAGCTAAATTCTCATCTTCAACTCGGCCTAAAGCCTCGCCATTCACGCCGCCTGACTTGAAACCGCGCGCGAGCGATACAAATGAGCTCAACGTATCGCCGTGGCGATATTCTAACGAGCCTCTACCGCCCCATGCACTTGCATCAGGCGCGGCTACGATCCCGCGGCTATCTGAGTAATCGTTACTGTAAGTTTCATATCTGAACCCTAAAGTTGCGTTCAAACGCTCACTTAACCGTGAATCGAGCTCTCCATAAATGGCCGCGTGCTCAGTATCATATTTACTCGAGAAAGGCGCCGCTAAATAAGTATAGTTACGAGTCAACTTCGCCTCACGAGATTGAAAATAAGCGCCAGCAAGCCAATTTATAGTTCGGCTCCCGAACGCAAGCGGGGTATTCGAGAGAAGACGAACTTCAAACTCCCCTTGGCGGCGCTCCCGCGCGTATTCATCATACGAGTTGTATTCCCAATCTGGGCGTATCCCTTCGAATGCCCAATCTTCATCGAACGCATAAAGCTCATCAGCGGTTAGCAAAGAGACGCTTAACTCGGTTTCAAAGTTAGAAAAACCAGAATAATTTACGCGCACACGACCCGCTGTGCTCTGTAACTGGTCAACACCCGGTGTGTCCGATAAAGTTTCTCGAGTGAGATCTAATGAAAACGCGTCATAACCATTATCGACGTCGAAGTGATGCAGAGTGACGACACCCGCCCAATCTTTATTCAACTGCCAATCTGTGTTTACGCGCACCACGGTCTCGTCTTGAGCTTGCGTATCGTCGCGATTTAAAAAGATATTACGAGTTAAACCATCACTTGCATACTGATACACGCTGATACGTGATGCCGCCTGTTCATTGTGACGCCAGGTGCCGGCAAGTCCGCTGCTATATGTGTCATAGTTACCACGTTCGACCGCCAAGATTCCATCTCGGTACTCGGTCACGGGAGTACTCGTTAAATAAATGACACCCGCCATGCCGTCGGCACCGAAACGTGTGCTCTGCGGACCCCGAAAAACTTCAACCTGCCCCAGGTCAAAAGTATTTGCTGCAGCACCGAGACCACTATAATTGATCCCATCAATTACCAAGCCGACCGAAGGATTGATTGGATCGACAAACTGACTGCGTTCGCCAATACCACGGATTTGAAAAAATCGGCCTCGAGAGGCGCCAGCGGCAATATTGACATTCGCCGCCATGCCCAGAATGTCCTCAATATGAGCGGCTTGGCGTTGTGCAATATCTTCTTTGGAGAGCACACTCACGCTGGCTGGAATGTCTTCGATTCCCTTTGCTCTAAACTCACCGAGCACTTGGATGCGCTCAATGCTCTCATTTGCGTCAGAATCGTTTTCGCCTTCTTGTGCAGCCACAGGCGCAGTAAGAATGAGTGTAGAAAAATATGGAATTAGAGCTGTTTTTAATTTCATTTGGGATCTCTTCTTTTAAACCAACAAAGATGAGATCCGGTTATGCGGAGTTTGGGTGTGTTGCTTACCAATCCCTACGCCAGTATTAACCGGATCAGGTACAAAGAGTTCGCAGATTGCATCTCAGCCTTTCGGCACCCCTTTGGTAACATCGTCAATATCATTGACTGGCGCGAAGTATAACGCGCTTTCAAACGACTTCCAACCAAATCGCTAATCTATAAAGCTAAGCGCATCTCCCATCAACTGCTCTTTCGGAAGCCCTTTTTTGTAAAAGTCGTCGCGAGCCGTTTTCACCATATCAAAGCGCCCTGCAATGTATACATCTAACTCGGCTAAACTCTCAAAATCGGCAAGCACAGCATGGTGCACCCAGCCCTTCGCAAAAGCCCAATCCGCAGGTGGAGACTCTAAAACTGGGCGATAACTAAAGCGCTCGTCTCGTGTCGCTAGAGCCAGCAGTGCCTCATGTTGATAAAGGTCTTGTTGTTGCTTTGCGCCCCAATAGAAAACAAGTGGACGATGACTCTCAGATTCCAAATGTGCAGAAGCAATTGACCAGGCATAGGAGAAACCAGTACCGCCTGCAACTAGCAATAAAGGCCGTTCGCTGCTTGCGCGATACCCCGCAACGCCTTGTGGTGCGGTCATCTCAACTCGCCCCTCTGAACGCATTCGCTCTAACACTTCCCATGCATAGGGATTATCGGGCGTAGCACCAATATGAAGCTCAATAAAACGAGTTTCCGACGGCGCCGATGCAATGGAAAAAGGCCGATAGTCCTGTGCATTCATCACGATCGAAATATATTGACCGGCAACAAAGTTAAGGGGTACTTCGGGCGTTAGACGCACTCGATACACCGATTCAGTGAGAGGTTCAATTGACATTACTTCACAAGAAAATTGGTTTAGCTCAGTCATTCAATATCCCTAATTCTTCCCACATGTCGTCTACACGCGCTTTCACATCAGCGCTCATTTCAATGGGTACGCCCCACTCACGATCCGTTTCTCCCGGCCATTTATTCGTCGCGTCCATACCCATTTTAGAGCCTAAACCAGACACCGGAGATGCAAAATCGAGGTAATCAATCGGGGTATTCTCAACAAAAGTCGTATCCCGCGCAGGATCCATTCGGGTGGTCATGGCCCAAATGACATCTTTCCAATCTCGCGCATTCACATCGTCGTCGCATACGATCACAAACTTGGTATACATAAACTGGCGCAAAAAGCTCCATACACCCATCATGACCCGCTTTGCATGCCCCGGATATGATTTTTTCATGGTCACAACCGCCATGCGATATGAACACCCTTCTGGCGGGAGATAAAAATCAACAATTTCGGGAAATTGCTTTTGTAAAATAGGCACAAATACTTCGTTCAAAGCCACGCCCAGAATCGCAGGCTCGTCTGGCGGTCGCCCTGTGTAGGTACTGTGATAAATCGGATTCTTCCGATGCGTGATACGCTCAACGGTAAATACTGGAAACGTGTCTACTTCGTTGTAATAACCCGTGTGATCACCATAGGGTCCTTCTGGCGCTGTTTCATTCGGATCAATATAGCCTTCAAGCACAAACTCGGCTTGCGCTGGCACTTGTAGATCGCTTCCCAAACATTGTACAACCTCGGTTTTGCTATCTCGCAATAGTCCTGCAAATGCATATTCAGACAATGTATCTGGTACCGGCGTCACCGCTCCTAAAATCGTTGCAGGATCAGCTCCAAGAGCTACTGCTACGGGGAATTTTTCTCCCGGATGTGCCTTCTTAAACTCCTGAAAGTCTATCGCGCCACCGCGATGACTTAACCAACGCATAATCAGTTTATTTTTCGTAAGTAACTGCTGGCGATAAATACCTAAATTTTGTCGCTTCTTGTGTGGTCCCCGCGTCACCGTGAGCCCCCACGTAACAAGTGGTGCCACATCTCCTGGCCAACAGGTTTGAATAGGGATCGTATTTAAATCAACATGCTCACCCTCAACCACAACTTCTTGACACGGTGCCTTCTTGAGTACCCTCGGACCCATACTTAATACTTTCTTGAGTAATGGTAATTTACTGACTGCATCTTTGAGTCCTGCGGGTGGCTCTGGCTCTTTCAAATACGCGAGTAATTTACCTACTTCTCTTAACGCATTCACATCGGCTTGCCCCATGCCAAGCGCTACTCGCTCTGGCGTACCGAATAAATTGGCCAGTACCGGGGTTTGTGAACCTTTGGGGTTTTCAAACAGCAGCGCCGGCCCCCCTGCTTTCAAAGTACGGTCGGCAATCTCGGTCATTTCTAGGTAGGGGTCTATTTCGCGGGTAATGCGTTTTAGCTGTCCACGTGCCTCTAACTGCTCAATAAAGTCACGTAAGTCACGGTATTTCATGCAAGCTGCTCACTATTGTGTTTCAGTCTCGGAAAATGAAACTTGATTATAGGGCTTTTATTACGCAAATTCAGTGTAAAGCGATTGAAAAAACCTACAAAAAAGCCGCGTAACTCTCGTTACACGGCTTCCTTTCAGAAACAAATCAAACTACTTCTGGCGTTTCATCGACTCGAAGAATTCGTCGTTAGTTTTCGTCATTTGTAGCTTATCAATTAGGAATTCCATCGCTTCAATTTCACCCATAGGATGCACAATTTTGCGCAGAATCCACATTTTCTGAAGCTCGTCCTGCGTTGTGAGTAGCTCTTCACGGCGAGTTCCTGAACGGTTAAAGTCGATTGCTGGGAATACACGCTTCTCTGCAATCTTACGGTTTAAGTGGAGTTCCATATTACCGGTTCCCTTAAACTCTTCGTAAATCACTTCGTCCATTTTTGAGCCCGTGTCTATCAACGCAGTCGCAATGATGGTTAAACTTCCACCCTCTTCCACATTTCTCGCCGCACCGAAGAAACGCTTTGGTTTGTGCAAGGCATTAGCGTCCACACCGCCCGTTAAGACTTTACCCGAACTTGGAATCACCGTGTTATACGCACGTGCCAAGCGAGTAATCGAGTCGAGCAAAATCACGACATCTTTCTTATGCTCTACCAAACGCTTCGCTTTCTCGATCACCATTTCCGCAACTTGCACATGACGGCTCGCTGGTTCATCAAAGGTAGAAGCAATCACTTCCCCTTTCACCAAGCGCTGCATTTCAGTCACTTCCTCTGGTCGTTCATCAATCAGCAATACCATCAAATTACAGTCTGGGTGGTTTGCTGCGATCGACTGCGCAATGTTTTGCAATAGAAGCGTTTTACCCGCTTTCGGAGGCGCGACGATCAATCCACGTTGCCCTTTACCGATCGGTGAGGCCAAATCGAGGATACGTGCTGTAATGTCTTCTGTAGAGCCGTTACCACGCTCCATCACCATGCGTTCATTGGCGTGCAGTGGCGTTAAGTTTTCAAAAAGAATTTTGTTGCGGGAGTTTTCTGGCTTGTCGAAATTAACTTCTCGAATCTTCAAGAGTGCGAAGTAGCGCTCGCCATCTTTTGGGGGTCTTATCTTGCCGGCGACCGTGTCACCCGTGCGCAAGTTAAACCGACGAATTTGGCTTGGAGATACGTAAATATCGTCTGGTCCAGCTAAATAAGAGGAGTCACCCGACCTTAAAAAACCAAATCCATCTTGGAGGATTTCCAGCACACCGTCGCCGAAAATATCTTCACCACTTTTCGCGTGGGCTTTTAAAATTGCAAAAATAATGTCCTGCTTGCGCAGGCGGGCCATATTGTCTAAACCCATGCTGGCTGCGAGTTCGACCAGTTCATTGACAGGTTTGTTTTTCAGTTCTGTTAGATTCATAAGCGGTAGGTTGGTTGGTCTTTGATTATTGTTTCAGTTGATTAAGTTATCGCTAGCACACCACTTGTGAGCACTCAAAGTACGCAACTGCGGTTATCTAGCTCTACGGAAATCCTGTTACTCAGTAGGCCTCGGGAAAGTCAATGAAGGCCTTAGAAGTGCGATGGAAATAAAAGTAACACCAAATTCGAGGAACGTCCAGTTTTTAACCGCTTTGTTGCAGCGCGGTACTCTCATGAGCATTTCACAACCCCACTGCAACAGCGGCTAAAACTTACGTATTAAACGTGCTCGTTGATGAACTCAGCTAACTGAGTTTTTGACATGGCACCTACTTTCGTACCCACAACTTCACCGTTCTTGAACAATAAGAGCGTTGGAATACCACGAATATTGTACTTAGGAGGCGTTTGATTGTTGTGATCTACATTCAGCTTACCCACTTTCAACTTGCCATCAAACTCTGTCGCGACTTCATCAAGAATTGGCGCGATCATTTTGCACGGCCCACACCACTCAGCCCAAAAATCGACAAGGACTGGCTGGTCAGCGTTGATTACGTCAGCGTCAAAGCTGTCGTCACTTAGCTGAACAATCTTATCACTCATGTTACTTCTCCAAATTTAGTTGCATGCGCGTGCTAATCGACACACATTATAGAACACTCTTGTACGCATATTGAAGCATTTCTGTTTCCTAATGCAAGCGTAAACCTGATACAATTTAGTTATGACAAATAAACATTTAACAGAAACCCAGTTTGCCGAGCTCGGTTTACATCCTAACGTACTGGATGCACTCAAAAATCTCGGCTTTGAGTACTGTACGCCAATTCAAGCCATGAGCTTGCCTGTAGCGTTGCAGGGTAAAGACGTGGCTGGCCAAGCACAAACAGGAACCGGTAAAACCATCGCGTTCCTAGTTGCCATGTTTAACTATTTAGCAACTCGGCCGAAACGCTTAAACGATTCAACACAACCTCGCGCCCTTATTATGGCTCCTACGCGAGAGCTTGCGGTACAGATCTATAATGATGCTGAAGCCATCGCAAAATCTTGCGGCATGAAGGCAATGGTAGTTTACGGCGGCGAAAATTACGAAGCTCAACGCGCCGAATTGCAGGAAGGCGTTGACGTACTGATTGGTACCTGCGGTCGTTTGATCGATTACTTCAAGCAGGGGATCTATAAGCTCGATAATATCGACGTAGTGATCCTCGATGAGGCCGATCGCATGTACGACTTGGGCTTCATTGACGATGTCCGCTACATGTTGAAAAAAATGCCACCGCCGGGTGAGCGTTTGAATTTGCTTTTCTCTGCGACCCTGTCGTTCCGCGTAAAAGAACTGGCATACGAGCATATGAACGACCCGACTGCGATAGAAATAGAACCAGAGCAGATGACTGGTGCGCGCATCGAGGAAGAACTACTTTATCCGAGTAAACCCGATAAAATTAAGCTATTGCTTACATTAATCGAGGAAGACTGGCCAGAAAAAGCGATCGTATTTAGCAATACCAAGCATGGGTGTAGCGAGGTCTATCACTGGTTGGCTGCAGACAAACATCGAGTTGGTTTGCTCACGGGCGACGTGCCACAACGTAAACGCCTCAAGATTCTTGAGCAATTTACACAAGGTCAAATTGATATTTTAGTTGCGACCGACGTGGCTGCGCGCGGTTTACACATTCCTTCAGTGAGCCATGTGTATAACTACGATTTACCCGATGACTGTGAAGATTATGTACATCGAATTGGTCGTACAGGTCGTGCGGGGGCAAGTGGTAAAGCAATCAGTCTTGCTTGCGAAGAATATGTTTATAACTTGCCCGCAATTGAAGACTACATTGGGCACGCGATTCCGGTCACTAAATATAATCCTGAAGCGCTACTCAACGACTTGAAAAAGCCGCACATTCCGCATAAGCGTCGTATGCAGAGCGGTAAGCAGTACAACCGTCGTGGCGGTCAATCGCGCCCACGTAAAAACGGTTAATACCGAGCCGGAGCCTATGCGATCGAAGAGTTATTATGCAGCGATTGATTTAGGCTCCAATAGCTTCCACATGCTCGTGGTGAGGGTGGTGGCTGGTTCTATTCAAATTGTTTCCAAAATTAAACGTAAAATCAGGCTCGCAGAGGGGTTGCAGGAAGATGGCACGCTCTCTGCCGATGCACAACAACGAGCCCTCGATTGTCTCGCTATCTTTTCCGACCGCGTAAACGATATTGCTCCTCAGAACATTCGAGCGGTCGGCACTGCAGCCCTGCGTAAACTCGCTGCAGACGATCCTTTTCTTGTAGCAATGCAAACCGTGTTAGGGCATCCCATCGAGATTATTTCCGGTGAAGTGGAAGCACAAACGATCTATCAGGGCATTGCGCACACCACCGCCACTAACCATGCACTGATGGTCTGTGATATCGGGGGTGCGAGTACGGAAATTGCCATTGGAGAAGGTTATACACCACTTATCGTTCGCAGCTTGCACATGGGCTGTGTCACTTGGAAGCAACAGTTTTTCCCAGGTGGTCACATTAGTGCCGAACGCATTGCGAATGCAGTTGCTGCAGCACAAGAGGTCATTGCGCCGCACACCAGCGCATTTGCACAGGCACAAGGTCTCAGAGTACTCGGTGCTAGCGGCACTTTTAAAGCACTCCAAGAAATTGCGAGATTCCGAGAACAACCTGAGGTTTTCAAACAAGATTGGCTCGAAGCCCTCCTGGCTGAGGCCTCTGAATATACCGATTTAGAAAACTTAACGATGCCGGGGTTAAAGGCCGACCGCGTTCTCGTTTTCTTGCCTGGTTTGTGTATTTTAGTCGCGCTTTTCAAAGAACTTAGTTTGCAAACAATCGAAGCAACGGAAGCCGCACTTCGGGAAGGCTTGGTTTATGGCATGCTAAAAGAACTTCAGCATGACGACGTACAATTAAGAACGCTAGAGAGTTTGTCGGCCCATTATCAAACCGATCTCGAGCAGAGTATTCGGGTGCTCAACACCTATCATGAGTTACGATCGCAGCTTCATCACCCAGCGTTGAATGAGGAGTCGATGCAGGCAGTTGCACGCGCGGTGGCTTATTTACACGAGATCGGTTTAAGTTTGAGTTATAAAAGAGCAAGCCGGCATAGCCGCTACTTGTTAAAACATTCTAATTTACCCGGTTTCTCAGTTCAGGAGCGTGAAGCGTTGCTCAAAATACTCGAAGGCGTCGGTGGGATTATCGATGAAGACAGCGCTCCAGACACATTACAGAAAGGGGAACTTGCGCTGCTCACTCGCATTTTGCGAATCGCAGTTTTGCTCTGCCAACGCCGCAATAACGACCGCATCCCACAAATACAAGCAAAGCTGCAAGGCGAGTGTATCGTGCTCCAACTCCCGAGCCGCTTTTTTACTGAAAATCGTTACTTAGCAAGTTTATTGATCGAAGAGCAACAGTTCCAAAAGGACTTTGGAGGGCTTTCCCTGCAGGAAGGGTAAGCCGCCTCAGTGAGCTTTAACGATTAGCCAGACGCTCAGCCATCCATTTCGCAAAGTAAGTTAAGATGCCATCTGCACCCGCTCGTTTAAAACACAACAATGATTCTTCAATGGTCGCTTCGGTGAGCCAGCCATTCTGAATCGCAGCTTGATGCATCGCATATTCACCACTCACTTGATAAGCAAAGGTAGGCACGCCAAATGTGTCCTTCACTCTGCGAACGACATCTAAATAAGGCATTCCCGGTTTTACCATCACCATATCGGCACCTTCTTCTAGATCGAGTGCAATTTCATGGAGTGCTTCGTTCGTATTCGCCGGATCCATCTGATACGTCTTCTTATCGGCACCTTTCAAATTGGCAGCAGACCCCACAGCATCGCGGAACGGTCCATAGTAGCTCGACGCATATTTTGCCGAATAAGCCATGATCTTTACATTTACATGACCTGCTTCTTCGAGTGCTTCACGAATTGCTCCGATGCGGCCATCCATCATGTCGGAAGGTGCGACTACATCAGCGCCCGCTTGCGCGTGAGAGAGCGCCTGCTTTACCAGTGCTTCAGTTGTAATGTCGTTCTGCACATAACCTTTTTTATCAATAATTCCGTCTTGCCCATGAATCGTAAATGGATCAAGCGCTACGTCGGTCATAATGCCCAACTCAGGTACCGCCTTTTTAAGTGCCTTAATCGCTTGTTGCGCAAGTCCCTCTGGATTCCAAGCTTCTTCGGCTAACTCCGACTTTGCTGATTGCGGCGTTACTGGAAATATCGCCATCATGGGCACACCAAGCCTTGCAACTTCCGTGGCTTCCTTCACCAGTAGATCGATTGAAAGGCGCTCAACACCCGGCATTGAGGCGACTGACTCTCGCTGATTCTCGCCAGGAATAACAAACACAGGATAAATTAAATCATTCACTGTCAGCTCATGTTCGCGCATCAGGCGGCGGCTGAAGTCAGCACTGCGCATACGGCGCATGCGTTTCATGGGAAAGCCTGCAAATGGGTAGGTCATGATTTCAATCCTCTTTCGCTTGGGTCTGACCGTCTTCTGTGGTCTCTATCTGCGCACGTGCAACCACTGTTTGATCACGCCCCCTGTTTTTCGCTTCATACAACGCGTCATCGGCGGCTTTCAGTAACTGTTCTGGAACTTCGAAAAATCCGGCTTTTGCCACACAAACCCCCATACTGACCGTAATAGAGAGTGGGCCAGCATCTGTTTGAAACTCACTATCACGAACGATGGCACCAATGTTGGCTGCTACATGTGTGGCGTCCTGCTCGTCGGTATTCGCAAGAATAATTGCGAATTCTTCCCCACCATATCTGCAAATCGTGTCACCCGGTCTGCGTACGCCCTTTTTCAAGCGTGTCGCTAAGGCAACTAAGATCTGATCCCCAATCATATGGCCATGTGTGTCGTTCACAGGCTTGAAGTGGTCAATATCCAGCATAATGAGTGCGAGTGGCTCCTTATTACGCCATGCACGACGGAACTCTGCCGTTAATTGGCGATCGAAGTGACGGCGATTATAGAGCCCTGTCAGCCCATCTTCGCTATTCTTGCGTTCGAGTTCATTGTTCACTTCTTGCAGCTCTCGTAACGCCATTTCGAGCTCAAATGTTCGGTCGGCGACCCGCTCTTCTAGCTCTTCATTCAATTGGCGCTGCGCTTCTTGTGCGTCTGCCGATTGACGCAACGCTTCTTCTTGCGCCGCCATTTTTTGCGTTCGTTCTTCGGAGTATCGTAGTGTTAACACCCACGACAACAACAAGACTTCGAGTCCCGAACCCGCCATAATGGCGTAGCGCTGAATGAATTGCGCATCAATAATTTCTAAGTAGCCTAGGCTGTTCAGTACAACAGCTGACAAGAATGCAAACCAAGCGAGAGTGAAAATACGCGCATAAACAAGCCCTCGCCGCCACATTGCAAAAGCGAGAAAAATAACAAACACACAAGCTATGACTGCGAACACAAGTAACAGTTTTATACTCAGCGCATAAGGGAATACAATGCTGGCCAGCGCAATTGCAAGCGACACGATGCCAAGAATCCAGAGCCCTCGATGATAGGTAACGCTGTAGTTTTTCACATTCAGTAACTGTGCAATAAATAGCGCCGCAAACGCGAAACTCATGCTACCGAACAATGGAATGCCTCTGTCTTGCACCCATAACATTTCCGGCCAAATATAGCGGAAGCCCGCTCCACTCAGCGCTGACATCATCAGCCCAATGAAAACCACGTAAAACGAATAACTTAAGAAACTTGGCTCGCGTGTCATGGCGTAGCCGAACAAGTTATAGACCACCATACAAATGAGCACGCCAAAATATAAGCCGAATGCGAGTTGTCGGGGGCCTTGTGCCGCATGAAAGTCAGCCTCTTCCCACAGTGCGAGGGGCAGAGTAATGGAGCTCTCACTTTGCACACGGAAATAAACGTCAAAAGATTCTTCGTCCGGCACCTCAACGACGAAATCTTCATGCGGAATTCGTCTTGCGTTGAAGGGAAGTCGGTCACCGAGGGGATAATGCGCTAACACTCTTCCCTCACGCATAAAATAGATATCTAAAGAATCGAGTAGTGGATACTGAACATGCAGTAATCGCTGACTTTGAGCAGAAGTAAGCGTTAACTTAAACCAATAGGTGCGTAAATCATAACCAAAGCTAGGATGAGGGCCGGGAACCGCTTCCCAGGCATAGTCTGGTAAACCAGCCACTTCGCCAATCGTACGCCCGCCACTTCCGTCAACAAAATAATGTGAGGCCTTTATGGCATCGGGCGTTTCTGTCTCACTTGCCTGCGCACCATAAGCTTCAGAAGCACCGAACAGTGACATCCACAGCAATAAAAAAGGTACGAGCCAGCGACGGGTCATGACATCACTTCTCCATTGCCTGAGGCACATGGCCATTCACCAAACAGACGATAGGCATTCTGATTCACTTGCTCCGCCAATTCCTTTACCGATGTCTCCCTTAATCTAGCAACATATTCACCAACATGCGGCAAATAATGAGGATAATTAATGCGGCTTGTCGGCTTGGGTCGCAAAGTTCGGGGCAGTAAATAAGGAGCATCGGTTTCTAAAAGAAGTCTATCCTGGCGAATCAATGGCACCGCCTGTGCCAGTTCCTTACCGCGCCTTTCATCGCATACCCAACCGGTTATACCAAAATAGGCATCGAACGCTTGGTAGCGCTCAAGCGCCTCCCGTCCTTGTGTAAAACAGTGCACAAATAGAGGAGGTAGTGACCCTTGATGCTCGGCTAAAATGGCAATTTGATCATCGGTCGCATCACGTTCATGCAAATACAGCGGTAATTGCAGTTGCACTGCGATCTCAACCTGCTTCGCAAATACTGTACGCTGCACTTTGGGTGGAGAAAAGTTTCGATTGTAATCAAGGCCACACTCACCGATTGCACGAATGTGAGGCTGTTCAGCAAGCGCAAATAATTGCTCTAGTGTACCATCAGCAACCTGCTCAGCCTGATGCGGGTGCACCCCCGCCGTCCCAATACAATCTTGGCGGCCGGCACAAAAGGCAGCAACGGCCTCACTCTCTTGTAGGTCACTACTAATCAGCACAAATTGCGATACATTCGCGGCTACAGCACTCGCCAGCACCGTTTCCGGGTCGGCAAACTGTGAGCTAAGAAGATTAAGACCGCAATCTATCCAATGCATTAATTTTCCTGCACTACTCGAATCCGTCGGTTCAAACCAGGCGTGCGCAGAAAGTGGGAGTTAAAAAACCCTTTTTGAATGTAATATTTACGCCCCGACTCAATTGGAAAGCCACGCTCAAACTCAGTTTGTCTCCAAACCTCGCCATTGCGCAATTTAAAATGCCAATAGTCACGATTATCCTGCCACATTTCCACGATATCTAGGAACTGTGTCTCATCGTCTTCTTCGTTCAAAGAACCTTCTGTCATGGGCGTTGGTGCAATTGATTCGGGCGCCGGCAATGCCGCCACAATATTGTCGAAACAAACTAAACGCTCAATCGCGTTGTCGATGCCCCGACAGGTCTGCAACTTTTCTACCAAGCTCGGCAGCGTTTCGCCACCCGCGTCTTGCGCTTTTGCCGTGAACGCAAACGCACCATATATTACCCACATAATTACGATTCGTTTTTTCATTTTTTTACGTCCCGAGACCTCGTATACACACCACCCAACATAATTCCCACCTCATAGAGAAGCCACATAGGAATGGCAAGAAGCGTTTGGGAAATCACGTCAGGAGGAGTTAATAACATACCGATAACGAATACTGCCACAATGACATAAGGCCGTTTCTCGCGCAACTGAGCAGGCGTAACAGCCCCTGTCCAACAGAGTAAAATAATCGCGACAGGAATTTCGAACGCAATGCCAAATGCGATGAAGATTGCCAACACAAAATTCAAATAGCTCGAAATATCGGTCGCAATGGTAATACCTTCCGGAGCCATCGCTGTAAAGAAACCAAATGCGAGTGGCAGCACAATATAGAAAGCAAACGCAATGCCTGCATAAAACAACACACTCGAACTAATCAGCAAAGGTGCAATGAGCCTCCGTTCATGCTGATACAAGCCCGGTGCGACAAACCGCCACAACTGATGCAATAAGAATGGAATGGAGAGCGCAATCGCGATCACGAAGGTAAGCTTGAACGGTGCAAAGAACGGTGCGGCTACGTCGGTCGCGATCATACTCGTATTTGCTGGTAACACCGCCATCAGCGGTGTGGCAAAAAAGTGATAAAGATCGCGAGCAAAATAAGCAAGTGCAAGGAAAATCGTGAGCACTACAAGCACACTTCGCAACAGTGTTTTTCGCAGCTCAATCAGGTGGTCTAGTAAGGAAGTCGGCGAATTCATTCGTCATCCTTCTTGAATTCTTTCCATTTTCCTTCAGCATACGGGCTTTGGACACGCGCTGCGGCCTGCTCCAACTCTTCTAATGACTTTTGTAGCTCAGGAGACAACGATTCTTGGCTTTTGAGTGATTCAATCTTCTTTAAGTTGTCATGCAACTCTTTCACACGTAGCTCATGGTTCAGCTCCGCCTGCATGCGGTTACCGAATTGCTTTACTTGCCCGAGCGTTCTTTGTATCGAACGAATCGCAGACGGCAACCGTTCGGGCCCAATCACAAGCAGCCCAACAATACCGATGACCACGAACTCCCAGAAGCCAATATCAAACATAATTAGTCAGACTGTTTCTTGTCATCATTTGGAGCGGCTTCTTTAGACTGAGTTTGATTATCAAAATCAGCGTCTTGCTCTTCGATGCGTTTTGCTTTCTGCTCTTTCGCTTCTGAGTCATTCACTTCCTTTTTGAAGCCTCTTACCGCAGACCCCAAATCGCCTCCGAGCGAGCGTAATTTCTTGCTTCCGAACAGAAGCACGACAATCAGCAGTACAATTAATAATTGCCATATGCTAATACCCATCTGAATTCCCCATTTCTCTTATTTAAACTTTTCGCTGCGGCGTTTTACGCCACGCGCATACCCAGGCTACTGCACTGAACGCCAATGCGCCCAATGTCGCGTATTCGTGTACACCTGACGCAAAAAACAAACCACTGGTAACTGTTAAACTTCCTGCCAGCATAGTCCACCAGCGGCTCACTGCCACAGCTCGTGCCAACTGCTCATTCGCTATCACTAAACTCGCTTCTTGGCGTTGATGTGTGCGCATCGTAGTCAATGTATCGTAAAGTAGCATGGGCATCTCTGGTAACTTCTCGGCCCAACGCGGCGCTTGTTCCTGTACACTGCGAAGCATCGCGCGCCAGCCCATTTGTTCTTGCATCCAACGCTCTAAAAAGGGTTTGGCTGTTTTCCATAAATCGAGTTGTGGATATAAATTTCGGCCTAAGCCTTCAACGTAAAGTAAGGTTTTTTGAAGCAATACCAATTGCGGCTGCACTTCCATCTCAAAACGACGCGCGGTATTAAACAAGTTCACAAGAACATGCCCAAATGATATTTCAGCCAACGGCTTCTCGAAAATTGGCTCGCACACCGTGCGAATCGCCGACTCAAATTCTTCCACATTAATGTGCGCTGGCACCCAGCCTGAATCAATGTGCAATTCCGCCACCCGTCGATAATCGCGGTTAAAGAAGGCAATAAAATTTTCAGCGAGATAACGCTTATCTTCGCGGCTCAATGTACCGACAATGCCAAAATCAACCGCCAAATATCGTGGCTGCTCAGGACGTGACGGATCAACGAAGATATTGCCCGGATGCATATCTGCATGAAAGAAGCTGTCACGAAACACTTGCGTGAAAAATACCTCCACACCGCGCTCCGCCAAAACCTTTAAAGGAATACCTGCACTGGTGAGAGCATCCACATCGCTAATCGGAATCCCTGCGATGCGCTCCATCACCATCACATTTTGCCGTGTATAATCGCTATAAACCTCTGGAATATATAATAATTCAGAATCGGTGAAGTTACGGCGCAACTGAATCGCATTTGCCGCTTCTCGCGCTAGGTTAAGCTCATCTAGTAGGGTTTTACGGTACTCTCGTATGACTTCAACGGGTTTGAGGCGCCGCCCATCAGGCAGTATTTTAGCAGCGACCTGAGCCACAGAGATCATCAACTCAAGATCCGCATGTATGGTTTTCAAAATGTCTGGGCGAATCACCTTTACAACCACATCTTTCGCTGCATGCTTCTCCGTGCTTTTAAGCGTTGCTGCATGCACTTGTGCTATTGACGCAGACGCGAGCGCTGGCGTTTCAAAGTTGGCAAAGATAGTTGTTAACGGGAACCCTAATGAAGCTTCAATAACCTCACGGGCCTGCTCTCCCGGAAAAGGCGGCACGCGATCTTGCAGTTTTGACAATTCACTAATCACATCCGGCGGGAATAAATCTCGACGCGTTGAAAGCATTTGCCCCAATTTCACGAACACCGGCCCTAGCGTTTCTAATGCTAAGCGCAACCGCTCGCCTAAGGCTTTCTCTTTGTGCTGATTGCGTAACCAAAACAAACTTAGCCGCGCGAGTTTGGCCCACAAAGGCACACGTTTTCTCGGCAACATTTCGTCAATGCCGTAGCGTAATAAAACACTAATAATTTTGTAGAATCTAAATACCCGCACGTGACTCTCTTGTTTAATTTAATGCATTTTTAAACCGGCTTTCGGTGCGTGCTAGCTTCGCTTCGAGCGCCTGCACTGAAGTTTTCAATATCTCAAATTCGGTCCGACTCGCAGCAATCTCGAGTTCATCCACTAACAGCTCACTCGCTCTGCGTTGCGCTTTCTTAAAGCGCATTGGATCATGCGCAGCACGCATTCGCTTTGCAATCAAATAGGCTGGAACATCACCAATTTGGGCAGCCAAAAGTGTTTCCCAATCGATGTCCAATTGCATAAACACTTGCGACGCCTGTTGTAGCAAAATCGGGTCGCCCTGCAAGGCAACCTTGCCTAGCTGAATGGCATGTGTCGCGTCTGCTGCATCCAGCAAAAGCGGTGCATCGAAAATAGAGAAGCTTACCTTCGCGTCGAACTCAGACCACTCGGAACCATGAAATTGCACTTGATCTTGATGAAAGCGAATAATTAATGGCAAAGGTATTTCGCGAATTTGCAAATGCACTACTTTACCCGCAAGGGAGCCTATCCGTTGATTGGCAGAATCGTCATGGCGTAGCGCTAAATTGAGGCTACTTTCGATACTCGCATAGATAGCTTGCGCGAACATCAGAATTTGAAGCCTCTGTGCAATGCCACAATACCACCGGTCATATTCTGATAAGTTACTTGCGCAAATCCGGCGTCTTCCATCATTTGCTTCAACGTTTCTTGGTCTGGATGCATACGAATAGACTCAGCGAGGTATTGATAGCTTTCCTTGTCTTTCGCAATAAATTCACCCATTTTCGGCAAAATATGAAAAGAATACATATCGTATGCTTTCGACAACCATTCTTCCTGCGGTTTGGAAAACTCTAAAACAAGTAGTCGCCCACCCGGCTTTAAAACGCGCAACATGGAACGCAATGCATCTTCTTTATGCGTTACATTCCTGAGACCAAAAGCGATGGTAATACAGTCGAAGTAATCGTCTGGGAATGGCAACTTCTCGGCGTCTGCCTGAACATAAGAGATATTCCCAACAATCCCCATATTTTGTAGCTTCTCACGCCCAACACTGAGCATGGAATCATTAATGTCCGCTAAAACCACTTCACCTTGTGGGCCCACTAGACGCGAAAACTTAGCAGCAAGATCGCCGGTACCACCCGCTAAGTCCAGCACTCGCTGACCGCTTCGAACACCACTACTATCGATCGTTTGGCGCTTCCACAAACGATGGATTCCCATCGACATAACATCGTTCATGACATCGTATTTAGCAGCGACGGAATCGAATACGCCTGCGACCAGTTTCGCCTTCTCACCCACGCCCACAGTTTTATAGCCAAAATGCGTGGTGTCGTCTTGTTTTCTCATAGATCGCTCGTCCTCGAAAATTCTGCGCCTAGTTTACTCTATGCAACTCGTTTGCCCAAACCCATTTGCCTTAAACTTGTGCGAAACGTTCACCTTGCGGCAGCCATCGTTGCATAAGTTGCTCCGCTTGCGCTGGATAGTTGGCGTGAATTTCAGTTGCGAGTATTTGAATGGTTGGCAATAACGCAGCATCGCGCACTAGATCTGCGACTTTCATGGTTACCAAGCCTGTTTGCTTTGCGCCCAAAAGTTCTCCTGGCCCTCGTAATTCCAAATCTCGCTCCGCGATCACAAAGCCATCATTACTCTCTCTCAATACAGACAGCCGCTCACTCGCTTGCCTTGACAGCGGGCTTTTATAAAGCAGAACACAATGTGAAGCCACAGAGCCGCGCCCAACTCGCCCGCGCAACTGATGCAACTGAGCAAGCCCAAGACGTTCCGGATTCTCAATAATCATTAAACTAGCATTCGGAACATCCACTCCAACTTCAATCACTGTGGTTGCCACCAAAAGATCGAGTTCCGCTTCCTTAAAGCGCTGCATGATGGCTTCCTTTTCGGCCGGTTTCATGCGGCCATGCACTAACCCCACACGTAATTCTGGGAGCGCGATCTGTAACTGCGCTGCGGTATCTTCAGCCGCCTGACACTGCAGCGCCTCAGACTCTTCAATTAATGTACAAACCCAGTATACCTGCCGCTGCGCCTGCTGAACGTTGTTGCGAACACGCTCAATAACCTCTTCTCTTCTGGTATCAGGAATCGCTACGGTTGTGACTGGCGTTCGCCCAGGCGGTAATTCATCAATAATCGAGGTGGCTAAATCAGCATAAGCGGTCATCGCTAACGTACGCGGAATCGGTGTCGCAGTCATTACCAGTTGATGTGGATGAATTCCCTGCTGCTCACCCTTCTCACGAAGAGCTAATCGCTGATGAACGCCAAACCGATGTTGCTCGTCAATCACGACGAGCGCGAGTTGCTTAAACTGGACCTGCTCTTGAAAAAGCGCATGTGTTCCCACGACAAATTGCGCTTGCCCAGACACAATCTTGTCGAGGGCTTCATTTCGCTGCTTGGTCGTTTGCTTTCCAACTAACCAACCTACTTCTATGCCGAGCGGCTCAAACCACATGGAAAAACTGCGATAATGCTGTTCCGCGAGCAATTCTGTTGGCGCCATGAGCGCCACCTGATAGCCCGCCTCGATCACCTGTAAAGCCACCATAGCCGCAACGAGCGTTTTACCCGACCCCACGTCGCCTTGCACAAGCCGAAGCATCGGGAAAGACAGCCTAAGATCGCGCTCCACCTCATTTACAACTCGCCGCTGTGCGCCGGTCGGCTCAAAGGGTAGTTGTGCCAGTAATCGGCGCACAAGCGCCTGGCTTGGGGGTATTGCCGGTGCAGCAACTTGCTGCGCTTGGCTTCTTACCTTGAGCATGCCTAATTGGTGCGCTAGCAGCTCTTCGAGCGCAAGCCGCTTTTGGGCTGGATGCTCACCGTTCATCAACGCTGCCACATCGTCGCTCAGCGTCGGCCCGTGAAGCTTCCGAATGGCCTCATGCAGCGCAGGTAAACCGTTGCGTAAACTCTCAGGCAATAATTCAGGCAAACTCTCTGAGTTAAGGTAACTCAAAGCTTGCGCCGCGAGCTTCTGAATTGCAATTTGGTGTAACCCTTCGGTCGCCGGATAAATTGGCGTAAGTGTTGCGGGTAAATCAGTTGCCTCGCTCGCCGCTAGCACCTTCATTTCTGGGTGAATCATTTCAGGCCCAGTTGGCCCAGGTCGCACTTCACCAAATAATTGCAAGCGAGTTCCTTCAGCATATAAGGTTTGCTGATGCTTGTTGAACTGAAACAAACGCACGGTCAGCGTACCCGTTCCATCGGAAACTGACACTAACAACGCGCGGCGGCGACCAAAATGGGTTTTCACTCCCAAAGAAGTGCCGACCACCGTTGCATGCTCCTGCACGCGCACTCTCGAAACTGGCGTTACTTTCGTACGATCTTGATACCGAACGGGTAAATGAAAGAGCATATCTTGAATGCTTACCAAACCCAGTTTAGCAAGTTTCTCGGCAACTTTAGGCCCCACCCCTTTGAGGGTTGTGAGTTCAATTTGAGCGAGTGGCGTGCGTTGCATTTAATAGCGGCCTTTGTTTTGGCAATCAATTCATCACGTAAATTGAGTATACCGACCGAATGGCGCGTAGACTAGTTGCCGAACTGTAGGTGATTGCGTTATTGTGACTGTAATTGATTATTAGGATCATCATATATTTATGGCTTTCTCCTATATTGCGCGGCAACCCATTCTCGATCGGCAAAAGAATGTGTACGGGTATGAACTTCTGTTCAGAAACAGCCAAAGAAATGAATTTCCCGACATTCACCCCGACGAAGCCACCTCTAAGCTGCTACTGCAGCAACATTTAATTGGCGATATTCGTACCGTCTGCTTAGGGAAAACTGCGTTTATCAATTTTCATACCAATACACTCCTGCACAAATTCCCTGGCTTTTTGCAATCAGACACTGTGTGGATTGAGGTGTTAGAAACGGTTGATGTTACCAAAGACTTAATTTCTGCATGCAAAAAAGCCTCTGAACTCGGCTATCGAATTGCACTCGACGACCATGATTTTAACGAACGCTGGGAACATTTATTACCCTACGTTTCGCTCATTAAAGTTGATATTCAGCAACAGCCTTTAATTACCTTGCCAGCGCGAATGAAACCCTTTCGAGAACATAATGTACCTATGCTTGCAGAGCGTGTAGAAACAGAAGAGGAATATCTTCGCTGCCTCGAGCTTGGCTTTGAATATTTCCAAGGCTATTTTTTCGAGCGCCCTGAAATAGTAAAACGCAAAGTACTCGCACCACAGCAGCTTATTCTAATGGAATTGTTAGCTGCGGTGCACCAACAAGACTTCGGCTTTAAGCAAATAGCAGAGATCATTCGCAATGATCTCTCGCTTACATACAGCTTGTTAAAGTTCGTGAACAGCGCCGCCTTTAACAAAGGGAGAGAAATTAAAGATATTCAACACGCGGTTGCCTTTGTTGGTGAAAAGGAACTTAAAAAGTACGTCGCGCTGGTGGCGCTTGCGAATGTCGCAAAAGATCAACCTGAAGAGCTTGTGTTAAAATCTCTCACGCGCGCTCATTTTATGGCAGAACTTGAACGCCTCTCTGTGGGCGAGAGCAAAGACAACGCTAGTTTTATGACCGGTTTACTTTCACTTCTTGATGTCTTGTTGCGCACGCCGATGGAAGAGGTACTCGAACGGTTACCGATGAGCCAAGAGATTAACCGCGCCATTCTCGAGCGCAAAGGGCGAGTAGGTTACGCATTACGCCTAGTGGAAGCCTATGAGCATGGTGATTGGAAGCGAGTAGAAGCACTGGCAAGCAAAATGTATTTGACTGAGCTCGATATTGGTCAATGCTTCGTATCAGCGAGTAATTTTTGCCAAGCGTTAATGCAAGCCACGAGAGCGCATTAAAGAAAGCGACGTTCACAAGATGGTTTTCTTAAACAATCTTGCTATGATGGCTTCGAAACTCCAACTACAAGGGATCCAAACGCATGATGAGAGGGTTGTTTTATCGTCGCCGACAATGGCGGCTTGGCACCTGTTTAGCAGCATTCGCGGCACTGCTACTCATCGTATTTATTCATGGATTACTTAATACCGTAGCTACTTACCCTGGCCCTGAAGTTACGGCGCAACTGAACTCTTATCAGGTTTGGGCGCTATTTAACCATACCGAATTCTGGTCAGCGCAAGCGTTTTTCTTCACCGCTGTTCAGGGGGCTCCGCAATTCTGGTGGCATCCTTTTTGGTTCATTCTTTGTGGGGCAATCTTTCTTGTACTTTGGGTACTCGCTGGCATGACTATTCTGCGCAGAAGTCTCGCTATTTGGTTGAGCCTCTTTTTGAGTGTTGCAATCCTCATGGGGCTTCATAACTTGGCCCAACTGATGGGCGTAGAGTTGGCCGCAGGCGCTGCACAAGCAGCGGCTGGATATCTTGCGGTCGGTTCTCTATTCCTCACCCTCGGGCACTGGCGTACTTAATTGAAGTAGCTTAACGCCACTTCTTAACCACGCTATACATATCAGTTCTGCGGTCTTTTAGGTTCGTCACTGAACCCTCATTGTGCAGATAACGCAGTTCATCTAAGTTTAAATCTGAAAACATCAACATTTCCGTATTTGGTGTTGTTTCCGACATTACAGCATCGTGAGGGAAGGCAAAATCGGAGGGTGAAAACACACTCGATTGCGCATATTGCACGTCTAAACTTTCAACCTCAGGTAAGTTCCCCACACTGCCACAAATCACCACATAACACTCATTTTCAACGGCGCGCGCTTGAGCACAATGGCGCACTCGTAAATAGGCGTTACGGGTGTCCGTCCAAAATGGCACGAATAGAATTTCAAGCCCTTCCTCAGCCATTAAGCGTCCCAACTCAGGGAATTCAACGTCATAACAGATTAGAATGCCAACGCGCCCCGCATCGGTTTGAAATACTTGAACCTTGTCACCACCCTCTATCACCCAATCACGTTTCTCATGAGGTGTGATATGAATCTTGCGTTGTTCTTCAACGGAGCCATCACGACGGCACAAGTACGACACGTTGTACAACACACCGTTTTCTTGCAGAGGCATAGAGCCGGTAACAATATTAATATTGTAGCTCACGGCCATTTGTGACATTTCTTTGCGGAAGCGCTCTGTAAAACCGGCTAGGAAACGAATCGCCTCCATTTGTCGACTTTGGTCTGTAAGCCCCATCAGCGGCGCATTGAAAAACTCGGGGAAGAGTGCAAAATCACTCTTGTAGCTTGAGAGTGCGTCTACGAAATACTCAACTTGCTTGAGAAGCTCTTCTACTGAATCAACCGCCCGCATTTGCCATTGCACAGCACCAATTCTCACATTCCGTGAACGCGCGCTAATAATGGTGTCTGCAGGTTCGTAAAGAAAGTTACTCCACTCGAGGAGTGTGGCATAACCTTTTGACTTCTTATCTTCCGGCAAATATTTGTAGAGTAACCGGCGGACCGTGAAGTCGTTCGCAAGTTGGAAGGTTAGAATCGGATCGTAAATTTCTCTGCGACGTACTTTTTCTAAGTATTGGCTTGCACTAATTTCATCTGCATAGCGGTGGTAATTCACAATACGCCCACCCGCTAGAATCGCTTTTAGGTTTAACTGCATGCACAGCTCTTTGCGGGCATCATAAAGACGTCTGCCTAAGCGGTAACCTCGATAATCTGGGTGAATCAAAACATCGAGACCGTAGAGCGCATCGCCCTCCGATTCATTCAAAATGGTATCGCGCTTACCCAACAAGTCATCATACTGATGTGGATTACTGAGTCTGTCGTAAGTCACCCTTACTGTCAGTGCTACGCCCACAATCGTGCCATTGTCTTCAAGGCAAATTTGCCCTTCTGGGAACTCACGCACGAGCTTACGAATCGTATGTTCTTCCCAAGCTCCGCCAATATCGTCATACACTTTATCCATCAGCAACTTTAACTGTGAGTAGTCTTCTTCCCTTAAATTGCGCAGTTGTAAATGCAGATCATCTGGGCTCATTACTTACTTCCTTAACTTATTCAAAGTGCGTGATTCAAAGTACGGCGGCGCTGAGAGAATACATGACACCTCAAAGCATTATGTTAGTGTACTACTGTTGATCGGGATTACGAAATGAGACGTTTAAACAATTCGATTGGGGCTTGCACTCCACAGCATAAGACGTATAAACTTCTGGACGTCTAAAATAACATGAGAGCATTATGACTGATTCAGTAATTAACCAACCTGAACCGAGAGCGAGCGCTTTGCTGCCTTTGTTTGTTTTCCTTGCACTATTTCTTGGTACTGGCATTTATTTCTCAAGCCAAGGCGTTGATATGGCGTTTTATCAACTCGCGAGCCCTGTCGCGATTCTGCCTGCGATTATTTTGGCCGTTTGGATGTCAAAAGAGTCGCTCAATCGACGCATTCAAACCTTTGTTGAGGGGGTTGGGCATCCAAATATTGTGACCATGTGTATGATTTATCTGCTCGCAGGTGCCTTTTCCACAGTGGCAGCTGCGACCGGCGGTGTCGACGCAATGGTTGCACTCGGGCTTGGAATTATTCCACCTAGTTTTATTCTACCCGGTATCTTTTTAATTGCCGCGGTCGTCTCAACAGCTATGGGCACGTCTATGGGCACCCTCGCCGCGCTCGGTCCAGTTGCACTAGGCTTAAGTCAGGCCGCAGGCATCGACCCAGCACTTATGGCGGGTGTACTCGTGAGCGGCGCGATGTTCGGGGACAACCTGTCATTTATTTCTGACACCACCATCGCGGCAACTCGGACGCAAGGCTGTTCGATGAAAGACAAGTTTCGAACGAATCTACGTATTTCACTTCCCGCCGCAATTCTTACTATTGTAGTGTTAGCATTCTTCCAAACCAGTGATACACCAATTAATGTTCCCGACGCCAATCTCTGGCTCGCCATCCCCTACTTTGCCATTATTATTCTCGCGGTCACTGGCTTGAATGTTTTTGTTGTACTTACGCTCGGCGTGATTATGGCGGCGGCTTTTGGCATGGTTGCAGTAGGTTATGAGTGGGTTGCTTTTAGCCAAGACATTTACACCGGCTTCACAAGCATGCAAGAAATCTTCCTGCTATCACTCTTAATCGGCGGTCTCTCTGCGCTCATTAGGCAACAAGGTGGGCTCGCGTTTTTAGCGAAAAACGTAGAGCGCGTCACTCGCAAGTTGAGTCGTAAAAAATCTCGCGCCGCGTCGTTTGGAATAGCAGGCCTCACCGCAGTAACCAATCTTTCCGTTGCAAACAATACGGTCACGATCCTGATATCAGGTGAAGTAAGTAAACGGTTAGCAAAAGAAGGCGGCCTTGCTCCTCGGCAAGCAGCGAGCTATTTAGATATTTTTGCTTGTGTAGTGCAAGGGGTCCTTCCATACGGCGCACAAGCGCTGTTACTTGGCGCCAGCTTCGGAATCTCTCCGCTTTCGGTGAGTATTCACACCTTCTACTGCTTTATTCTTGCAGTGGTTGCGATCGCCTCCATGTTCTTAATGAAACCCATCAAAATTGAGGATGATCTCAAAGAAGCTGAGCTCGCTTAGTTCGTTGAGGGCAGCTCCATCACTCCGTCTATTTCAATTTGAGCGCCCTTCGGCAAGGCGCTCACTTCGATTGCAGCTCGGGCTGGGTAGGGTTGCTCAAAATGCTCAGCCATGACTTCATTTACCGTTGCAAATTGCGATAAATCAGTTAGGAAAATATTAACCTTTACCATATCCTGCAGAACGCCGCCTGCAGCTTCACAAACCGCAGCCAGGTTTTTAAACACTTGCTGTGCTTGCTCACGAAAATTTTCGCTTACCATCGACATGGTGTCAGGTACGAGCGGAATTTGCCCCGATAAATAAACGGTGGTACCAATTTTCACAGCTTGCGAATAAGTGCCGATCGCAGCAGGTGCGCGATCTGTTTTAACTATCACTTTAGACATATTATTTCCTTAAACGAGCTACACGTTGAACATGCTGCATCTTACGAATTCTGCGCATCACATCGGCAAGATGTTTTCTATTACTTATCGTAATGGCAACGTCAATGTAATAAATGGTGGAGTCTACTTCTTCGGTTTTTAAGCCCTGAATATTGCAGCCAGTCTCAGCAATCACTTGTGTCAGGCGCGCCAAAGCCCCTTGATGATTTACAATTTCAACCCGCACTTCGGAAACAAATTGACTGTCTGGCTTATTGTCCCACTGAACAGGGAAATAACGACCCGGCTCATCTTCATGGCCACGTACATTCTTGCATTCACGTCGGTGAATCACTAAGCCCTTGCCCGGACTTACATGCGCGATAATGTCGTCACCTGGAATCGGCCGGCAACATTTAGCAAAACTCAATAACAATCCATCGGCGCCTTTTACTGCAAGGCTCCTGCCTCGCTCTTCTCCTTCCGAAGCAGATCGTAACCGTTGGTGATCTCCAACCAACCGTCGGGCTACCGCTACACTCATTAGATTGCCCAAGCCAATCTCTTTTAAGAGCGCATCTTGGCTGTCGAGCTTCATTTCCTTGGCAACACGCTTAAACTCTTCCACACTTATGTCGTCGAAGCGGAACGAGCCGAGTGCAGCACGTAACAATCGTTCACCGAGTAGGAGCGCCTCATTCGACTGCTGATTCTTTAGGAATTGGCGTATTTTCAAACGCGCCTTACCGGTCACTACAAAGTTAAGCCATGCAATATTCGGCCGTGAGCCAGCTGCAGTTCTAATTTCAACTGTCTGTCCTGTTTCTAAAGGCTTACTAAGCGAATAGGGTTTGTTGTTAACCCGCGCACCAATACAAGTGTTGCCAATATCGGTATGCACCGCATAGGCAAAGTCAACTGGTGTAGCACCTTGCGGCAGTTCTATAATGCGACCGTCTGGGGTAAATAAGTAAATTTCATCTGGAAACAATTCAGATTTTACATTCTCAATAAACTCGAACGAGTTCCCGGCGCTCTGTTGCAGCTCTAATAGACTCTGCATCCATTTTTGCGCGCGAATTTGTGCAGTAGTGCCACTTTCTTCCGCATCTTTATAGAGCCAGTGCGCGGCGACTCCGCGGTCGGCCATGAGATCCATCTCTTCGGTGCGTATCTGTATTTCCACTGGCACGCCATGAGGCCCTTTTAGAGACGTATGCAAGCTTTGATAACCGTTCGACTTAGGGATTGCGATATAGTCCTTAAAACGCGTTTCAATCGGTTTATAGAGATTGTGTACCGCGCCTAGCACTCGATAGCAGGTGTCCACCGAATCAACCACAATACGAAACGCAAAAATGTCCATCACTTCTTTGAAGCGTAACTCTTTCATCAGCATCTTGCGATAAATGCTGTAAAGGTGCTTTTCTCGACCCGATACACGCGACTGAATGCCCGCTTGCTCCAATCGTGCCTGTATTTCTTCGAGGGTTCTCTCCAGTACGGCTTTCCGGTTGCCCCGCGCCCGCTTTACCTCACTCTCGAGAAGCCGTGCCCGCCAAGGGTATAAGCCCCAAAAGCCCAAGATTTCCAGTTCTACTTTAATGTCATGAATACCCAAACGATGTGCAAGGGGCGCGTAAATTTCGAGGGTCTCTCGAGCGATGCGGCGACGTTTGTCGGGGCGAAGATGCTCAATAGTTCGCATGTTGTGCGTACGGTCGGCAAGCTTGATTAAAATGACTCGGATATCTTGAACCATCGCCATAATCATTTTGCGATAGTTCTCGATTTGCGCTTCTTCAATACTGTTAAACTGCAGTTTATCTAATTTAGAAACGCCCTCGACAAGCTCAGCGACCGTTGCCCCAAACTGTTCTGCTAGGTCTTCGTGGGTTTTCTCTGTATCTTCAATGACATCGTGAAGCAGCGCCGCCATCAAAGTTTCATGATCTAGACGCATTTCGGCCAGCATCGAGGTGACGGCAACGGGGTGCGTAATATATGGCTCACCACTGGCACGCTTTTGCGGGGCATGGGCTTCAAATGCTACATGAAAAGCCTCTTCCACCTTGCGAACTGAATCCGGCGGTAAATAAGCTTCAATTTGTTTTTTTAGGCCTTCAAATAAATACACTCAAGACTCTCAAAGAATTAGCGGCAACTAATCAAAGAATACGGCTTTCAGCAGGATTTTCCAATCGACAAATACGATTGAAACAAAAACGAGTGCCGCAGCACTCGTTTTTGTTTCACAATTTCTTTCTACAACTTCAGCAATGAACCTGAGAATTACTGCTCTGAAGGTGCGTCGCCCTGCTGTAACGCAGTCATTGCAGCTACTTCAGCTTCATCTTGAGCATACTGCGCTGCTCGATCTTCTTTATCTAATCGTGCCGCGTCAATTAAACCGGCTTCAATTTCACGCAATGCAATCACAGTTGCTTTTTCATTGCTGGTTTCGACTAATGGCGCCTTTCCATAGTTTGCTATTTGACGCGCGCGTCTGGCAGCAACCAATACCAAATCAAAACGGTTGCCAATCTTATCTACTGCGTCTTCAACTGTAACCCGTGCCATTTGTTTCTCCGCTCTACTCGAATACTATTACACTGACTTCACGCCAAGGGGAGCTGATTGTACTTTAAACGGTCTATTCCGCCAAGAGATCATGCAAAATTTCGCGATATCGAATTTGTTGCTTCGAACGACGTAACCGCTGACTCAACACAATGTGCTCGAAATTTTGCACCGATTCATCGAAATCTTGATTCACTAAAATGTAACTAAATTCAGCATAATGCGACATTTCGTGCTGCGCTTTCGCCATTCGTTTCGCAATGACTTCGTCGCTATCTTGCCCCCGCTCCCGCAATCGCCTCTCTAACTCTTCTAAAGAGGGTGGCAGAATAAAAATCGTATGCACCCCGGGATAGGCAGCTTTCACCTGTCTCGCGCCTTGCCAGTCGATATCGAGAAACACGTCAACACCCGACTTGAGCACATCTTCAATCACTGTTTTTGCGGTGCCGTAGTAATGATCGAACACCTTCGCATATTCATAAAAATCGCCAGCTTCGACTTGTTGCAAGAAGGTCGCTTCATCTACGAAATGGTAGTGTTCTCCGTCAACTTCTCCCGGACGCGGTTTGCGTGTAGTGGTGCTCACTGACACCTGCATGGTACCTTGGGGATGCCGCGCCAAAAGCGCACGGATTAAGCTTGATTTTCCCGCGCCGCTGGGCGCAGCAACAACAAAAAGATTTCCACTTACGGTCGACATGTAAGACACTCAGGCTCATTAAGAAGTGTCCAATAAAGTACTCGAATTCAGCGAAAAACGCCAATTTCGTTACATTTGTTTTATGGCTGAACTGAATTCTATTCGCTATATTCAGACAATACTTTCAAAATAACGAACAATAAGAGGGAACCCCTATGAGCGTCACTGGCTGGATCATTCTCGCAGTGGTTGTTGTACTTGTGCTATGGATTGTGCGCGTATACAACCAACTCGTTGCTCTCAAGAACCGTTTTCAAAATGCGTTTGCGCAAATTGAAGTGCAGTTAAAACGTCGTTACGACCTCATTCCGAACTTAGTTGAAACGGCAAAAGCTTATTTAAGTCATGAACGAGAAACTTTAGAAGCTGTTACGGCAGCAAGAAACCAAGCCGCGTCGGCATTGGAGGCAGCGAAGCAACAACCTGGAGACGCTCAGTCGATGGCGCAACTTGCAGGTGCCGAAGGCGCTTTAGGAAGTGCGTTAGGTAGGCTAAACGTTGTTATGGAAGCCTACCCTGATCTAAAAGCGAATCAGAACATGATGCAGTTAAGTGAAGAGCTAACCAGTACTGAAAATAAGGTTGCGTTCTCTCGCCAAGCATTTAACGACTCTGTGATGACCTACAACACCTATCGTCAATCGTTTCCAAATGTCGTGTTCGCTGGCATGTTTGGTCATGGCACAGACGCAACACTTCTCGAATTTGAAGACAGCGCTGCAATTCAACAGGCGCCTGAAGTCAAATTCTAACCACGCGATTTTTAACACAAGGATAGTTCATGTCGGGTGCAATGAACTTTTTTGAACACCAAGAAATTGCGCGCAAGAATACGCGACTCTTGGTGGGTTTATTCATACTCGCGGTACTTGCGCTGGTCGCGCTTACAGGTCTTGTAGTTGCGATCTTCTTCGGTGGCGCTAGAACCGTTGAAGATGTCTACCAGCAACCTCAGTGGGTATTTAATTGGGACATATTACTCGCGTGTGCGGGAATTGTCGTTTCAGCTATTGGACTTGCCGTCGCCTTTAAGTGGATGATTTTGCGTCCAGGTGGACGCGTAGTTGCAGAGCAATTAGGCGGTCGTAGACTTGATCCGGACAGCCGTGATCCACTTGAGCGCAAAATTCTCAACGTTGTAGAAGAAATGGCCATTGCTGCCAACATGCCAGTTCCGCCTGTCTATTTGCTCGAGCATGAACAAGGTATTAATGCGTTTGCCGCCGGCTACAGTCCAAAAGATGCGGTCATCGGCCTTACACGAGGCTGTGTTGAGCAACTCAATCGTGCACAACTCCAAGGCGTTGTCGCCCATGAAATCGCTCATATTCTCAACGGCGATATGCGCATGAATATCAGAATCATGGCGCTACTCCACGGCATCTTATTTATTTCCCATGCCGGCTATTTATTGCTTCGTACCGGCGCGTTTGCTGGGAGCAGGCGAAATAACGACAAAAACCCGTTACCCCTGCTAGGTTTGGCATTGTTGATTATCGGCGCAATTGGCGTGTTATTTGGGAATATAATTAAGGCTGCCGTGAGCCGACAGCGAGAATATCTCGCCGACGCTTCTGCGGTGCAATTTACCCGAGAGCCTGAGGGTATCGGTGGCGCTTTGCAGCAAATTGGTGCACTCCAAGCTGGCAGTAAAGTGGAGCATAAAAAAGCAAGTGAAGCTTCACACCTTTTCTTCGGGCAGGCGATTGGTCGTGCCTTTTCACTATTCGCAACACATCCGCCACTTGAAAAACGAATCAAGCGCATATTGCCGCATTGGAATGGTGAATTCGTTGCAAATACAGAGACATCAACAAGTTCTGAGACAGCAGCAGGCCAGAACCAAAACCAGCAGCAGCCTTTTCAGCAAACGCTCATGATGTTAGCGGCGCTGCCTGAAGTGCTCCGTGAAGAAGCACGCAGCCCAGCCCACGCAACTGCATTTGCTGCGGCACTATTATTAAGTGACCAAACCGAAAAACGCACGTCACAGTTAGCGTATCTTGCTGCAAACAAATTCTCTGACGCAAGCCTTGCTCGCTGCCAACAAGACTACGAACATCTCGCCAAACTCGATACGAGTCAGCGTTTGCCGTTAATAGAACTTGTGATGCCTGCGCTGAAAACGCTTACTCTTGAAGAGAAGCAAAAGTTTATTGAGTTGGCTCGAGCGTTACCCGAAATTGGGGGCGATACTAGCTTATATGAGTGGTGCCTGAGCCAAGTTCTGGTGCGTTACCTAAAGGCCGACTTACGTCCAAACCCGCATGTTGCTGCAGTAAAACAACATGCGCGAAAAGACCTAGCACTCTCGCTTAGCATTCTTGCTTGGTACGGGCATACCGAGAACGCGCAAGTCGAGCAGGCCTTTCAAGCAGGTGCTGAGGCATTTGGGACAAATCTTGCGCCCGTATCGGCAGATAACTTCAACTTCTCTGCTTTGGCGAAAGCACTCGATAGAATGGATCGTTGGGGTGCAAAACATAAAGAGCGCTTGGTGTCATGTTGGCTCGCTTGTATTGAGGCAGACCAACAAGTTACCGAACTCGAATACAAACTTATTTACACATTGGCGAACTGTATTAGCGAGCCTCTCCCGGAGTTCAGCGTAGCAGTAGTTCGCAAATAACTTGGGCCGTTCTGCGCGGGTGTTGTTGCATAAAACAATGCCCGCCCTCCACTTCAAGAATATTGGTGCGCGGATTCACCTTGCGCCAATGTTGCATCGACTCAAGCACAAACGGGTAAGTTTCCTTGCCTACAATAACATCTGTAGGAACGTGCAAGGTGGGAATTGCCTTCCATAAACCCGGTAAATAACTACTAAACACTTCGGCCTCTCGGCTAGGTAAGCATTTTAATTGCCATTCACCTTGGGCATTTTCTTCAAGGCCGTAGGTAACAAAAGCTTCCATTGCCGCAGGCGTCCAGCCCTTGTGCATACCACGGTTTGCGAGTGCTTCTAGTGCCGCATCTGGCGAAGGCCAATGTGGCCTGCGCCTTGCTGCACGCTTCGCATGCGGATTTAAGCGGTACAAACCGAACGCGCCCAACACACGCAAAAAATTAAGCATGAGCGGAGGCATAACAATTGGGTCGAGTAGCAATAAACGATCAAAGAACTGAGGGCTCTGCGCCTGCATTGCAGTTGTGAGTACACCACCAAAACTGTGACCCATACCAATTTGCAGTGGCATTTCCCCGCTCCACAAGAAGGCTTCGGAAAATTTCCTCCAAACCTCCATTGCTAACGCAGCGCTGCGTTCCCAACCAACAAACCGCCCCCCATGCTCACTATTGCCATGGCCCTGCGTATCGTGCAAAAAAATATCAAAGTGAGGCGCAAGGAGCTCCCAAAGCGGCGCGTAAATCATGCCGCAATAACTGTTACCATGAATAAAGTGCAGTATCGGTAAACCACGCGGTTCGGTGTGTTGGCCTCGGAGCACGAATCCTTCGGGTGCTTGCCATTGCCAGTCCACCCACTGAATGTCGGGTTTCTCTCCTGTTAACCTAGAACTAGAATCGGTCACTACATCCATAATACAATAAGGCTTCAAATGAATATGCAAAGGGTGAGTTTACATGTCAGGTTGGGTTGAAGGTAGAATCGTTGAGAAAAAATATTGGAACCCGACCTTGTTAAGCCTCCGTATTGAGGTACCGCCGTTCGATTTTATACCCGGGCAATTCGTTCGTATCGGGGTGCCAACCCACGACAAACCCATTTTCCGCGCTTACTCATTGGTGAGCCAACCCACAGAATCACAAATCGAATTTATCATTACTATTGTGCCCGACGGCCTTTTCACCCCCACACTTAATGCCATGCGTGAGGGAGATACGCTCTTAGTGACTCAACCACCCAGTGGTTTTTTCACGTTAAAAGACGTCCCGCCAGCCCATAGTATGTGGATGATGAGCACAGGCACAGGTATCGGCCCTTTTCTCAGTATGCTCAAATCAGGCCAACCCTGGAGTACCTTTGAGCGTGTTGTATTAGTTCATGCTGTGCGGACCGCTGAAGATCTGTGCTACCAAGAGCTCATTGCTGAATGGCAAGAAACTCACCCTCAACAATTCCGCTATATTCCTATTCTGAGTCGCGACCATCAAGCGAATACGCTCAAGGGTCGCATTCCTCATTTAATTGAGAACGAGCAATTGGAAAAAGCAGCTGGATGCAAGCTCGATCTAAGCGCACAAGTCATGCTTTGCGGTAACCCGGGTATGATTCAAGATACGCGCCAGCTGCTTGAAGCACGAGGGATGAACTTGAACTTGCGGCGCAAACCTGGGCACGTGACGGTTGAACAATATTGGAAGGCCTAGGCTCTCCAATTACATCCATCGTAGTTGATTGCCACTGGTTTGAGTGATTATTTCTGTGGCGAGCTGCTCCGCCTGCGCCTCATAGATGTGCCGCAAATTATAATTTACCGACGCACTCTTAATAACTAAAGTGCCAATGCCGAGCGCGCGCTCTAATGGCCCTTGATGCCACTCGATCGCTTGCATCTTAGCAATCGGCATATAGCGCCATGAACGCCCAATCAATCCTCTGCGCGTGGCCAGCCACTGCTCACTAACAAACCAGCCCCGCTGCCGCCAATAGCCGAAAAGAATGACACCCAAACCTGCCAGCGCTGCAAGCCCTATCCAAATATTCCAAATGAATGTGGCGGCGATGCCGGCGAGCAAACTCCAAGTAAAAATACTTAACGGATGAATTCGGTGCCAAGTGTCAACTTCGGGCAAGCGTAAGTCTCTTGAGAGGCATGAGAGTGGTTCGGGCAATAACGAGGGCACTAAAAAACGTTCTTTCTTTTGGCCTAAACCACCGGCTTGCGCAAGCTCCATTTGCACACGCTGCATTGCACGCGCAACCCACCCTTGGCGAACTGACACACCTTGCAATTTGCGTGCACTGAACCCTCGGTTGAGCTTACTTAATAAACCTGCATCAAATCGGTATCTTTGCCCATGTCGAGTTAATTCGTATGAATAATACTTATTAATTGCGAATAATATCGACGCCAACATAATCAAGGTAATGAAAACGATACTAATGCCAATCAGAACCAAAACCACCGTGTTTCGATCTGGAAATTGCCCAATAAAACTCTCGACACGCGCCTCAACATTGTCGCGAATGCGATCATTCGAGTTTATGAATGCGACGATTATACCCAGCACAATAAACGGATTTTGCATCAGCCCAATACGCCAGACATCGGCAAACGAGAGCGCGAGTTTAAATTGAGCAATGTCTTGCTCCTCAGGCTTTGAGTCATTTTCCATGGCGGCGGTCGCAGGCAGATCTGAGTCACTCACTAGCGCTTGCACTGCCAACGCTTGTTGCGAAGTAAGGCCAACGAGCTCAACCTCACTTCCTTTTGCACCGGCACTCTCGAGTCGCACAACGCGCAAGTCAAAAGGTCTCAAGTACCATGGAAACTGTATATCTGCCTGTTGAATCCGCTCAAAATCAAGATTTAACTCAGTGCGAGTGAAAACGCCGCGTTGAACTGAAATGCCTTTCTCGCCTAATAAGTAACGGAAGCGCAAAAACTGCAACACCACCGCGATAACAAATACGAACGCAAAAACTCCTAATGCAAGTGGAATATACTGCCTTACCGAATCGACAAAAACGAGAATGCCTACGAGCCCGGGCAACATTTGATAACCATGTTTTAACGTGCTTTTGATACTGCTTAAAAAGAAGAAAATCAAAGATACAACAGGTAACCGATGCCAAATACCGCGCTCAAACTCATACGCCTCGAGATTAGCCATCGTGCTCCGCTCCCACTTCGGTAATCGCCTCGCTTAACAGCGTTTCTTGTCGCACTTTTTGAGTAAGTTTCTCTTTCAATTCTTCTGCAGTTTGTGCTGGTAAACCAGGAATACTCAAATCAGCCCCCTGCCCACCTGCCGTGTACAAAAGTAACCGACTAATCCCCAGCCAACGCTCAATAGGCCCTCGCGCGAGTTCAGTATGCTGTAAGCGGTTAAATGTAACTGCAACCTCCTTGTGCCACAAAGCCCCGACGCGATAACTTATAAAGTCTTCGCCTACTGCATACTGTGTCACTGCATAACGTCTAGACACCCAAAACATCAGCAAAATAAGCCACAACATCAAGAGTAGTGCAATTGCTGTAAACGGAATCCAGGTTGGTAATGGCCAGGGTAACAGCCAAGCGATTATGGCAAAACCAATCAACATGAGCATAGTCATACTGGTATGGATGCGCAGATAGTTTTTATAGGCGGGATCTACCGATTGGTAGGTTGCGGTAGATGCAGTCGCAAATGACAAAGACATAGTTTGTTCTCGATGATTAGTCTAACGCAAGACTTACCTCGTAATGGGTAAATCCGCTTGAGTTCTGTTAACGTTATTATTACATTGAACACATGACGATACGAACTAAATACCTGTTAACAATTGTAACACTTTTCACCGCGTTCAAACTCGGTACCGCGGTGGCGGCAGCCGTTGAGGAAAGCCGCATGTTAACTTGGGCAATCAATAGCGCGCCGCCCTTTCATGTGTTGAGCGGCCCCATGCAAGACAAAGGGATGTGTGATGCGTTCACAGATGCTGTTGAACGCGCACTGCCGGCGCTCTATTTTCGTACCACGATTATGCCGCAAACACGAATCGGTGTTGAATTTGAACGAGACACAAAGCAGTGCTTTCCGTGCATGATTTATAACCCTGGCCAGCACCCAAATGTGCACTTCACTGAGCCTACGCATTGGTACCCTCCGCATGGCGTGATTACCACTCCTGAATTAGCAGAACAGTTGAGCCAAGAGTTTGGTAACCCGATTCAATTGAGTGCACTCTTAGAGAGTAATGACTATCGGTTTGGCTACCCTGACGGTAGACGCTTCGGGCAATTACAAACGATTATCGATTCTCATGCAGGCGATAGCAACTATCGAGTTTTGCGGACGGGCGATGATGCAACCACCGCAATATTGGAAATGATTCGTGCGAATCGCGTTCACTTTACCATCGATTATCCCGCCTTGGTGGAATACGACCGCGCAGTCGCAGGCTCCAACATGGCTTTTATCCCGATTAAGGAAGTTGAGGGTAAACAAGTGATTGGGGCGATTGGTTGTACCCAAAATGAATGGGGCGCAGCCATGGTTGAGAGAATCAATGAAGTGCTTCCACAAGTACATCAAGACACTGAATTCTTAGAGGTGCTCGGTGAGTACTACCGAAACACCCCTGAATATTTCAATGAGTTTGAAACATTAATTCGTCAGCATCAACACGGGTCTACTGTTGTGCCAAACCAATCAAGTAATCCGCCAACGCGCCCATTCCCGTAACCTCGGCTTGAGCCGCGCGCTCCGCCTCTTGATTGTAGTTCGTATTGGTATTGACGTCGTACACGAAGAGTTCACCGGCTTCATTTTCGATAACCTCAATACCCGCGACATCGACACGAGCCGCATGCAGAAAATCACGTAATTTCGTAATCAACAAATGCCCATCTAGATGCTGTGTCAATTGAAACTTAGCTGGTTTTTCTGCATTCACTCCCGTCGGGTAGAAGGCATCATCGATTGCGCACACATCCGCTGGACAGAGCTCAAAGCCATCTGAGGTATCGACGTTTACGGCATAAATAAATTCACGCCCAACAAATTCGCAGCGTGTGATCCGGTTATTCTTTGGCTTTATATACTCTTGTAGTAACCAAATGCCATCGAGCGGCGTTTCATAGTCGTCACTTTCAATAAAGTTTTGCAACGACGGCAAATCATCGAACCGCATTACGCCTAGTCCCTTGCCTCCTCGATTGGGTTTAAGGATCAGAGGCCACTGCTGAAAGTCTTCAGCAGCATGTGTTAACTCGTCTCGCCCATTAACCGCGCGGGTTCTCGGTACCTTTACCCCTGCAGCTGTTAGCGCCGCATACTGAGAGATTTTACATACTTCTAAATACAGCGCGTGAGTCCCGTTCACTACGGTGACAGGATTTTGTTCGAGCCAAGTGAGCGCCATTCGCGCAAATTCGGGTGCATACCGATGCCCTCGAGTGTGAGAAGAAGCACTCATGCGATTGTAATAAACCGCGTCTGCTGGAGGCTGGTCGTAGGCGATCACACCTTCATTCACAAACCATTCACGGAACGTGTATCCCCGCTCTTTAAAAGCCTCATAAAGAGGTACTAACCATTCTGGATTCTCATGAATTACCACGATCTCTTTCATATTTTATTCCTACGGCCCCAGCTGCGTCTGGCAGTCGACTCACTAAAAATTCAATTAAACTTCTCACCGAGGGTAATAGACCCCGGCGAGATGGGTACACTAAGTGCATAATTCCAACTGGCATTTGCCACTCCGGCAAGACTCTTTTGAGCAAGCCATTGCGCTCCTCTTCTAAACAAAGATAATTCGGCAGTGCCACCACCCCTTGCTGTGCTATCGCAGCCGCTTTTAACATCCACATATCATCGGTCACTAACCTTGCTTGATATCTAAGCGTGAACTGCTCTCCGAGCCCGTGCTGGAGTTGCCATTGATAGCGTCCAGACGATTGGTGCAAGCTCAAAGCAGGCCAAGTCACGATGTCAGCTGGATGCGTCGGCCGTCCATGCGCGAGAATAAACTCTGGGTGCGCAAACAAAGATTGTGGAGACGGTATAATTCTACGGGCTATTAACGATGAATCCTCGATTTCAGATCTCACGCGCAACGCAACATCAATCTCTTGTTCCACTAAGTTCACGGGTTGATTCGTCGTGACTAGGTCTATTTTCACATCAGAGAAGGTCGACATATACTCCGGCAATATCTGCACCAGTAAGCTTTGGCTAATCGCATATGGGCAGCTCACGCGCACCCGCCCCATGGGGCGCTCTTTTGCGACCTGAGTGACCATTTCTGCTGCTTCTGCGGAGTCTGCAAGTGCCTTGCAGTGCACGAGCACCTCACGACCGATATCGGTAAGTACCAGTTGCCGCGTGGTTCTTTGCAATAATCGAACCCCTAGATCGTTTTCGAGCTGCGAGAGCCGTCTGCTCAAAGTCGACTTGGGAATTTTTAAGGCTCGCGCGGCTGCGCTTATACTGCCTACCTCAATAACTTTTGCAAAAAGCGCGTAGTTTGTTAGATCTTGGATAACAACCTCCGTTCCACATATGGAACAATATTTTCCATTTTAACCCCCTACTCAAATAATTGGAACAAAGTATTCTACTTGCATCGAAAAAACCAATACACAAGAGGGTTATAAAATGAAAATATTGAAAATAGATGCAGGACTTTTTGCTGAACATTCGGTAAGCCGTCAGTTGAGCGACAAAGTCGTTGCAAGGCTTACAGAAACCAATGCGGACGCAGCAGTCGTAGCTCGTGATGTTGTTGCGCAGCCTATCGCACATTTGGACTCAGAAATTCTGACCGCAGGGTCTACCGAAGAAAGTCAGCGTAGTGAGCGCCAGCAGGTTGAAATTGCGCTCACCGAGGCGTTGTTAGAAGAAGTTTTTGCTGCGGATCTCATTGTAATTGGCGCCCCTATGTACAATTTCTCTGTACCGTCGCAGTTGAAAGCATGGATTGATCGAATTGCTCAAGCAGGCCGCACTTTCCGATACACAGAGAATGGCCCAGAAGGTTTTTTAAAGGGTAAGAAGGCAATTATCGCGTCGGCGCGAGGTGGAATTTATTCAGAAGGTGCAGCCGCAGCACTTGAACATCAGGAAAGCTATCTTACCGGCGTGCTAAATTTTATTGGCATTACCGACGTAACCATTATCCGTGCTGAAGGTCTCAATCTGAATGAAGAAGCGAAATCCTCTGCATTAGATCAAGCTACGCAAGCAATCAACGCTCTCGCCGCCGCTTAAACTTGTTCACATGGAAGTGAACCATTCCGCTGTAAAGTTACGTAAACAGAATTCAATTCAAATTCAGGAGTGCTTATGCACATAGCAACTCGGCTTTATGTCGGCTTCGGCATTGTTTTAGGTCTCATGGTTGCAACCACGCTCGTTGGTATTATCAACGTGGCGATGACCGACCGAAAGTTAGCTCAGGTTTCCGATGTAGAGAGTGCCGAGCAGCGCTATGCGATTAATTTTCGCGGCAGTGTGCACGACCGTGCTATTGCAATCCGCGATGCAGTGCTCACAGAGGATCTGTCAGAGCGCAGAGCGCATTACCAAGACATCGAACGATTAGAGAGTTTCTATGAAGAGGCTGCGCGCGATCTCAACGACTCGTATGCGAACCTTCGTCAGCCCACCGCGCGTGAGCGTGAACTCTATCAAGCAATTCAAGAAATTGAGCGCGAAACACTCTCCCTGACAGATGAGTTAACTGAAATTCTCAATAACCAGAGTCGAAACGAAGCTCGCCTATTCTTACTTGAGTCGGTTTCTCCCGCGTATACAACTTGGTTGAATCGCATTAACGCATTGATCGACGTGCAGGAGGAGAGTATTAGCGGCCAAATCGAAGAAGTTCGATTGTCTACTGGCGGTTTCACTGCGCTGATGATTTTAGTGACTTTAATCGCGACAGGTGTCGGTGTGGTCATCGCGCTTCGCATTGTACGCCGTTTAACGAAAACGATCGGGGGTGAGCCAGAGGAAGCAGCAGAGCTTATCAACCGAATCGCTGCGGGCGATCTAACGGTTGATGTCACAACCAAACACAAGAAAAGTATCATGGCCTCGGTTGCGAAACTATCGAAAGACTTAAATCTTATGATTCGCGAAATGTCAGAAGCCGCAGATGAACTTGCCGCGGCATCAACACAGTTATCGCAAACGGCGAAAGACAATTCACGAGCAGCAGAAGAACAGCAAAGTCTTACAGAAATGGGCGCGTCTGCGATCAATCAAATGTCGAGTACCGTTGATGAAGTCGCTCGCCATACGGTAGAAGCGGCTCAGGTTGCAGAGTCGGCACAAGCCGAATTTGCCAAGGGCCAGAATGAGGTGAATCGTTCACAAGCCTCGATCAATGAGTTGGCCATTGCTGTTAAAGATGCTGCAGAAGCAATGGCAGAACTCACAGAGAATAGTCGCTCTATTGGTACTGTTATCTCGGTGATTGAAGAAATTGCAGACCAAACAAATTTACTTGCCCTCAACGCGGCAATTGAAGCCGCAAGAGCCGGTGAACACGGGCGAGGGTTTGCAGTTGTTGCAGATGAAGTTAGAGGGCTGGCAACGAGAACACAAGATTCTACTCGTGAAATTCAAAAACTGATTGAAACCATGCAGCAAGGCGCAGCTAACGCGGCGGCAACCATGCAGCGAGGCCAAACGCAAACGAGCGAGAGCGTTGAGCAAGCACAACGCGCAGGCGAGGCGCTTCAATCAATCAATGAGTTAGTGACCAAGCTCAATGACATGAACGCACAGATAGCAACCGCTGCAGAGGAGCAATCTACAGTTGCGGAGGAGATCAATAGTAACTTCTCTGGCATTACCGACAAAGCAACCATTGCTTCCGCTGGTACCCGCCAAGTTGGTGGCGCTAGTCAAGATTTAAGTGAACTCGCTACTGGCTTGCAAAAGAGAGTACGACGCTTCCGTGTTGACGCGTAACTTCTTCGTTAGAGGCGCATATTGTTGCGCCTTTTTTCTTATCACTCGCTTTTCTACCATTTCGGTGCTATTCCTTAACTTTGTTTTACTCTTGTTTATTGCGCATAAACACAGAGGTCATTTAGACTACCTCCGAAGAGATATAAGAAACCAAGGATTGCCATGTCACCGTTTCGAAGTGCGCTACGCATAACTCTGATCTACATGGTCTTTGGAATACTTTGGATTATATTCTCCGACCGTGCCGTTGAAAGCATTGTAGACGACTTGAACGCGTTATCTAAAATTCAAACCTACAAAGGTTGGTTTTACGTTCTCGTTACCGGTGTTATGTTTTTCTTCTTGTCGTTAGGCAGCTTAAAATATCAGCGCAATCTTACGGAACGTGACTCTCTCACCGGTTTGCTCAATCGGCATATGTTTCGTCGTGAGCTAGAACGGGCCCTCAGTGTTGCAACCTTACAAAAATCAACCGTCACGCTACTCCTTATAAACCTAGATAACTTTCGGCAGATAAACAATACTTCGGGGCAACAAGTGGGTGATCTTTTGTTGCAACAAGTTGCGGAGACATTAAAAGCCGAATTTAAAATTGGCAGTCTCATTGGGCGTTTAGCAGGTGATGAGTTTGGGGTTGCTATTACTAATGAAAATCAATGCGAAGCGTTTAATACAGTCGAGAGTATTCAACAACAATTGATGCAGCTCAGAGCGCCAGGTTCGCCAGGGTTGCTTGTTTCCGCACGAGTAGGTATTGCTACCTTTCCTGACGATGCCGATGCATTGAAAAGCTTACTGGCAGCGAGCACGCTGGCGTTAGAAGAAGCTAAACAATTGGGACTCGGTGAAATACGAGTTTACAACCGCTCTTATGGCGAAGAAGCTCAAACCCGTTTAGAAATGCTCGCAGATTTGCGTGAGGCGATTGCGAAACAAGAACTTTCGTTGGTATACCAACCTCAGTTTGACACGCAATCAAAACGTATTACCGGCGTTGAAGTATTAGTTAGATGGTTACGACCAGAAAAGAGTAATATCCGTCCCGACATTTTTATTCCGCTTGCTGAACAAGCGGGGCTTATTCAACCCATCACAGATTTTGTGTGTCGAAAATCGATTCAAGAACTGACTCAATGTGGACTTTTGGGTCGAGATAAAGCGATTCCTAGGTTATCAATCAATATTTCAGCCCGCGATCTGGCCAGCAGACAAGGCGCTGAATTATTCTTTGAGCGCTTTGCCTCGTTAGAGGAAAATTGGTCGGTCATTCAGCTCGAAATTACTGAAACAGCAGTGATGGAAAACCTCGAGATCGCGTTGCCGATTCTTGAAAAACTGCGAGCAAAAGGAATTCAGCTTTCAATCGACGATTTTGGCACCGGTTATTCATCGCTTGGTGTGCTGCGCAAACTCCCAGTTCAAGAGCTCAAAATCGATAGCTCGTTTACCCGAGAAATGACAGAGAGCGCCGATGATTTACAGCTCGTGAAAGCTATCCTCGCAATGACGCAATCCCTCAAATTGCGTACCGTTGCAGAAGGAGTAGAAACGACCGAACAAGCCTTGCTGCTCCGCGAAAATGGCTGCACAGAACTACAAGGTTTCTTAATGTCACCGCCACTTACAATCGATCAGCTCCAAGCCTTTATTAAACAACATCAAGGCACGCTAGGTAAGCGTCTCGATGAGCAGTAAAGGCACTCCTTGCTTTGCTTGTTGAGAGCGATTGTCCATGCATTGCTAGCCCAAATATTTGAGTTCGATGTCTTGTACGAGCTGCAATTGGTTGAAGTAAGAGACGGGGCGCTCTTGGTAGGTGAGCTGAAAGAAAGGCCTTTCGTTAGCCGCTAGGCCTTGGTATTCAGCAATAACTTGGAATAGCCAAATCTCCGGATCCCAGCTTAATTTCTGCTCATGAGCGTAGTCGAGTGCGCTTAGCGCTTCACCATCCCGACTTGAGAGAGCGGCCACGAAATAAGCCTCCACGCCTTGCCGCAGTTGAGCTTGGCGCGCGATGAGTTGCGCGTCTTCACCATGGGTTATCTTCACCGGCTGTGAACTCTGCTCGGAGGATTTTCTAATCGCGTCTCGCCGCGGGATCTGTGCCACCATTTCAGCGAGCGGCTCTTGATCTTGGGCTCGCTCAAACGCAATTGAAACCGCGGGAATTAACGGTGACGATTGGTTTACAAGACTCGGCACAACCGTACGCCAAGCGTAGTCACCCGGCGTAAACTCTGGATGCTGTCGCAAATACGCAGCCATGTTACTCACCAATAGAGAGCGTGCTTGTTGCTCTCTGAACCGAGTGAGAAGTTCGGTCATCCGCTCTTGCACCACAAGCAAACTACCGTGATGCACCGTGAGTTGCTGTTGTAAGTAAACAACAAGCAATTTACGCAATTCGGAACTCGTTCCAGCAAGCTCAATCATCTCGCTAAGCTTTATGATCTCGAGCCCTTCAAGTAAGCGGCGAATTTGTTTTTGCGCACGCTCGTTTTCCCGAATCTTATCGTTGAGGTTCGCAACAAAGCCAAAGTGGGAGTTTAGCCGTTGCCACAAGCTGTCGATGGCCTCTTCGAATTGCCCGGCAAGGTCATAAATTACTTCTGTAAGTGTTTGCAACTGCAAATCAGCATAACTGAAATTGCCTTTATGCTGAGCCTCTTTATAGCTCGCAACGGTAGCTTCGATGCGGTCCAATTCACCACTTATTTCAGTATGAGTTTGCCGACGGTTTTCGTCTGCAATCATGCTGGCGATCATGTGCGTCACTTGTGGGCGCAGTTTGAGCCCTAGGTTTTCATCGGGGCGCCAAAGAATTCTGGCCTGAATCAGCTTTTGCAGAACGCGTTCACCTACAGCGGTTTCATCAAACTCACCTTGCGTGTAGGCGCGCATTAATGGTTCGGCGTAGTTACCTAAGAGCTTCAACCGCTCGGCGCCGAGTTCCACCATACGCAGCTGTTGAACGCCCTCACTCACGACCAAAGCTCCTCTTGCTTCGCCGATTCTTCTACTGGCAAGTTTTCCTCGTCTCGTATAAAGCGAATCAGCTCAATTAGGTACTCAACTTTGCCGGTCGCGACAAAGTACTGCCGTTCTGCATGAGGTTGGATAAGATAGCCATGTTCTTTCAACCGTTTAAACACGGTTTTCATCTGCGCATCGAGGTTGTCGGCTTGTGAGTTAAAAAAGCGATCGGACGCCAATTGCGAGAACCGTTGACGCAAACCTTGGTGGTCTTCTGTTTTCTGCACGAACTCGTGGAATTTAATCGTATCGCCTGGCGCAATAGTACTGTCCTTACCTAAAGCTTCTTGTACAATTTGCATCCAGTCGAGCAACGGGAGCAGTGCATTCATTGTTTGCGAAAACTGCTGCTTCAGCTGCTCTCTCACCTCGTTATGTAAATGATTCCAAGCTAAAAAGAAAACCGAACCATCTTGGCTCTGAGCAATACGACGATTGAGCGGCGCCAAATACGTGTCAATGACTTCACGCACTTCTTCATTTGCAAGTTTTTGAAATGCTTCCGGCGCGGTCACTTCGCATATAAACTGACCCGCTAACAACTGCTCTACCAGCGCACCATAGGGCATCATGCACTCACCTCCGCACGCGCTGCTTGTAAGCGCTTCGTCAACTCTGAAACGCGCGGCTCAATGCGCTTCAATTTGCGCTCACTCGGCTTCTCAGCATTCACTTCAATTAAATAACGATGCTTGAAGAGTAAGAGCACATCAGACTCGGGGTTCGGGAATGCGCCGACAATATGAATCTGATTTTTATCGCAAGCTAGGAACAACTTTTCGACATTATGGTAGGCCAAAGTGCCAATCTCATCGATTGGCCAATGAATTTGCGTATCCGCATCGCCCCGTAGCAAGCGGGTAAATGCGAGGAGAAACTTACATAAAATAAGGTAGGCCATACCGTGGCTTGAAGACTCCATCAGCTGACGATCGTTACGAATGACAAGATCTGCGCCCGCCTCGCGCAAATGCAGCTCAATACGCAGCAGCGATTCGAGTGCGTAGTCTTGATCTGCGCGCAACATTTCAGCCACTTCCCCTAAGCTTTCCATATATTCGCTGCTTGGCAAACTTTCGCCGGATTCACGCCAGCGCACAATATGTTTCGCACATTTTTTCAACGGCTCCCAAAAGCCAAGTTCATCAATAGTCGACGTAATGCGAACCTCAGACTTTTCAATTTCATCAAGGCTCAAGTCGTCACTGACCACCTCGCTTAAACGCTTACTAAAATGCCCAACACGCTTGTTAATATCATCAAAGATTGAGAAGAAATTAAGTAATGCATTGCCAATGGTTAGCCCCTGCTCAACAACCTGGCTTTGCCTATCCTGCAACAACGTCATTAGCCCACCGAGCGTTTGATAGGTGTCTTGTGGCAAGGTAAGACCATCACGATAGCCTAATTGCTGTTCCATGGTTTCCAAAAAGTCTGGGGTCGCGTCTTTGCGCAACGCACTTTCAAACTGTTCCAATTGCGTTTTTAACCGCCCCTCGGCCTTCTTTCTATGTGCTAAGGCCTCTGAGCAACGCTGAATACGCTCATCAATATCGGTTGCAGCGAACGTTGCTTCGGCGGGATATTCCGCTACCGGCAGCTGCTCGAGTTGGTCAATAAAAGGACTCACACTTGTTAACGCAACTTGAGCCTGCTTCTGTGTTTCTCTATGCTTTCCGCTTTTGCCTTCAATCTCGGTTTGCACAGTGCGCCAATGGCTCTCAAGTGCCTCAAGCTCTCGCTCCACGCTGCGTAATTCTTGCTGTTCATTGCGCTCCTGCTCAAGCATTTCGGGCCGCTGCACCGAATATTCCTCACTCATAAAGCGACGATATTGATGCAGCGCGTCTTGTTGCAGTTCCAACTCCCGAATGGAACCTTCAAGGCGCTCTTTCTCTGCTTTCAAGTGGGTCAGTTTTGCTTTATCAATGCCTTGCGCAGCCAATGTTTCGTCAAATTCCACTTCGAGCGCTTGTACCTGCTCTTCAACCTGCGCGCGCTTTTCATTTACCTGCTGCTCAAGTTGTGAACGTTTTTCATCGAACTCCGCAAAACGCTCCTGCGCGTCTGCCTTGAGCTCCAAGAGTTGAGACTCAAATTCATGTTTGCGAATTTTGAGCTCTTCCGCATTTGCCACCTTTACTTTGGCAAGTTTCTTCTCTAACTTCAGTGCTTCACTTTTTGCTTGATCGCTTCGCTCTCGTAAGCCTTGCTCAAGGTTTTGCATGAGTCGCTGTTTGGCCTCTTTCGCATAGCCACGCTCCTGCTCTAACTTCCGAACTTGTTGCTGAGCCTGTGCTTGAAGAGTTTGTTTCTCTTTATAGGTGTCGTGCGCTTTTGCCAGTATTTGCTCGTTTGCTTTCACTTCCTGTGCAGCCGATTTGCGTTCAGCCATTACACGCTCTAACTCCGCTTTAATCTCAGCTTCCGCCGCCGCAAAACTTTGCACTTCAAGCGCTGAAGTATCTAAATTAACCCCAAAAATGCTGCTACTTTTTTCAGCGAGGGTTGGTTGTAAGTCGGTTCTAGCGAGCAAAGGCTCCGCAATCACTTTTCCCAAGGTTTCTTGCCAATTCTCAACGTGGCTATTTAAGAAAAACCTCAAGCTGCGCTCATCCGGTTGTAGCAGCTTGAGGAGTTGTTGTTCTTGTTGCTCAAGTCGGTGAAACTCTTTGCGCACACTCGTTAATGAATCGTCGGCCTGAGTTTGCGTTTGCATCGCTTTTTGTACTTCAACACGTGCCGTCTCCAGAATGTCTAAAGCGCTGTCTAGGTGGCTCTGAGCCGATTCAATTCGATGCTCAACTTGTGATAATTGCGCTTGTTCGTCGGCAGTAAACCCTTGTTGCTCGGCAGCAATTTTTAACCTTGTATATTGTTCATGAAGTGCATTGAGTTCCTGTTGGAAGCGCTCACTTAAAGCCTGTTGTTCTGCCTCAAAACTCTGTTTCCGGTGATCTTGTTCTGCCTCAAAAGTCTCTCGTGCTCTTCTTTGCTCGGCCTCAACCGTTCGCAGTTTTTCTTGGTTACGTTTTAAAACTCTATCGAGCGACTCACGTAGCTTGAGTTTTTGTTGGTCTATGGCTTGGCGTTGGCTCGAGTGAGCTTCGAGCAGTACTTGATAACTCTCACTGGTCTCTAAAAGCTGTTCACGTAATATAGGAAGCGCTTCATAGTCTCGCGCGATACGCGCGAAATCTTGGTCCACATAGGTATCATATTGTGCTTGGTTACGATCGAGCCATTGCGTAGTAAAAGCATGTGACTTTTCAACGCTGATTTTCCGATCACGAAGTGCGTCACGTTGCTCATCATACTGAGCCTTTTCAGCGCGCCTTTGGTCTTCGAGCTTCGCGAGCTCCTCACTCGTGTCCGCAAGTCGCTGCTTCAACGTCATAGCGTCTTTTTCTAACAACGGCTTTAACTGCCATAAGGTGGCGAGCGATTGCTGTGTTTCTTTTACCCAATGCCCTACGTCTGTGTATTGTTTTTCAAGAGTTTCAAGCCCATGATAAAGGCGCATTTGTTGTAGCCAATGCCTTATTTTCGCAGCCTTCATAGGCTGAGTTGGTCGATGGTTCCCCTCTTCTTCCAGGATCGTTGCAAGCATGGTGCGCAACGTATCCATTTTGCCCTCTTTAGCATGTACCGCACTAACGAGCTTTTCAATATGCCTCAAATTTTGAGGACTTTTACAAAGACCAAAGCGCGCCGCATTTTGACGCATGCGCAAGTTGTCTCGATTTTGCCCTCGCATCATCGACACATCATTTTGAATAATCGCGCGATACTCGCTTGTAGCGGTAATCTTCTGACTTGGTTTTACATTTGCCTCTTGCAAGCGCAGCAACCAGTCGGCTTGAGAAACGCCTTGCGCCCCCTTCTTGCTCTCGACTAACAATTGCTCAGGCGCATAAGGAGCAGGAACAAACCGGTACTCAACCCCCCCATCCGATTTTCGAGTGAGCACGACTTGGCACATTTGATCGTGGCCGTTCGTGTACTCATACACAAGGTAGCTATTGTCGTAAGGCAGATAAAACTCATCAAACTTCTTGCGTGTACGGGGTACTACACGATTCGGCTGCTCCCCGTAAAAAACGGGAATGAGCCGCTGCAAGGTCGTCTTCCCCGAAGCATTGGTACCACAAATATTGGCATGGCCGTCGATATTGAGTTCAACAACGCCCGGCAAATGAGTGTGAATAAGAATAATACGTTGCAATTGAGCCATGCAATTCTGATCCCTGAATACTTAAAGCGCGAACGCGCGAATCTTACCATCTGTACTATGCAGCTCGAGCGCACCCACAGCATCCACTGTGAATTGGTTTACTCGACGTAATTGTTGCGTAAACCGCTGCTCAAATCTTGCAACCTCGGGCGCGCACGCCATGCGGGTCATACCCAGTTGTGAAATAGATATGCCTTCACCCGACAATTGATATTGACCGAAATAACGGTTGCAACCGGTACTACCTGTTAAGCGCCCGTTGGGTAAAAAGGTGAGCGTGATAATTTGACTGCCAACCGACTCCCCATTAATTGCATCTACATGCCATTCAGCTCCTTGCAAGACATCTTCTGGTAAGCCACCACAACCCGCAATAGCTTGGGCTCCTAACGTGCCACTCACTTCATAAGGATAAGGCAACCCAGTCATTGTATCGGTACAAGTGCGTTTGACTACTTGCGCACGAACCGCGCCTAAACTCGTGCTTGCTGCAAGTGTATGCTGAATTCGAAAATCTCGCGTCACAGTAAACCGGCCCACGGCCTCGCCATTCGGCGTGCGCATTGTTAAAGAGTCTCCGTCGAGCGCGAATTGCCAAAAGGGCTCATTGCCTCGTGCTGAAAACTGCTTTGGCAAGGTGCCTTGCTGATAACAAGTAGGAAGTGTTTGCCCATTCAGAATTACCGTGGCTTCGGTTCCTTTTTGCCATACCTCAACCTGCCCATTTTCACCTTGAAAGCGAGCCCCAGATGCAGCTTGCATTGGCGTGAGCGTATAGGTTTTGTCACGCACGTAAAGCGTCAGATTTTCACCTTGCAAATGCGTTGAAATGGGGAGCCGCGCACAAAACCAGTCAAGTGTTTTCACCGCTGCAGGCGCCGCCTGTGGGCGCTCAATTGAACCTTCTTGTGTTGAATTAGAGGTTACCGTACAGCCTACCAGCATTACAGCTAACGCACTGGGGGCTAACTTTTTGATCATTTGCTTTACGCTCATGTTTACTTCCACTTTGTTATTGTGCAGAACCCGCTGTTAGCGTTCTGTATTCGTCTAGTGCGAATTGATCAGTCATGCCACTCACCATATCTTGCAATAGGCGACAGCGGCAATATATTTCCCATAATTCGGGCTCTTTATGAGGCTGCTTTAGCAATTCTAGGTAAGCCTTTACATGCTTCCGCGGTAAGCGATTAAACAAGCGACTTTCGCGCAGCAATCCGCGCTGCTTCCCTTGCGTTAAACCTAGGAATTGCGCTCCTGAAAGTTGTAATAATGGGGAATAGTGCTCCAATATTCCCGTGAGCAAGTGATACCCTTGCAACTCTAAGGTTTCGACTTCCGCGGTTGCAAATACATGGCGCACCGCAACCGCTTTTAAGGTATTAATCACCGCATGGGCAGGCGAGCCGTCCTCGAGTAGGGCTTGATTGAGATGTCCATGGTAAATAGATTCAATGTGATCCACGAATCGCTGTGCAGCATGTTGAACCAATGGATAAATAAGGCTCACCCGCAATGCAATAAAGAATTCATGTGCTTTATTAATCGGCTCTTGCGCAGACTTTTCCAATGCCCCCGACAATATTTCATGGAAGCTCTGGTCATTAAAGTATTTACCTTGCCAATCTTGAGCGCACTGACGTTTAAATTCTTCATTCAAGAGTTCAACTAAGCGTGCGACCGAGAGCAGCCCCTTGTCTACCCCATCTTCTAAATCTGCTAAACAGTAAGAAATATCATCCGCAGCTTCCATAACATAGGTTAGCGGGTAGCGATGCCCAGGTGTGATATCTAACGCCTCTTGTAACGCGGCAATGAATAATGCTTCTGAACGATAGTAACCTGGCTTCTTCATTAGGTAATTAAGCGGCGCTTCAGGTTCGGGCTTCGGGGCGGTAGCGGGCCTCGTATATTTCAACACACAAGCCGTTTGTGCATAGGTTAGATTTAAGCGCTGTAAGTTCGCGATGAGTCGAATTGCTTGCGCGTTACCCTCAAATTGGGTTAATTCAAATGCGAGTGCTTGCGCTTCTGCCGAGGCTTCAGCCGAGAACTGCGGAAGGTTGGGCAATACAGAGGCAAACCATTCTGAAATAGCCGCTTCACCAAAATGACCAAATGGCGGATTCCCCATATCGTGCATTAAGCACGCCATTTCTACGAGTGATTCGAAGGCGCGCTCTATATCTAAGAGCCCGTAATCGAGTTGCCGCTGCTTGAGTTCGCGATAAATTTGCTGGCTGATAAAACGGCCGGTTTGTTGCACCTCCAAAGAGTGCGTTAACCGGCTACGAACCGCTGCGTTTCGCTCGAGTGGAAACACTTGAGTTTTTTGTTGCAGCCGGCGTACTGCGGCAGAATTAATGATGCGGCCGCGATCGCTTTCAAACGCAAGTTGAGAGTCTACACCCGCGTTCTCAGACGGTTGAGGTCTCTGTGTCGTTATCTTCTTTCGAAAATCAATCATCCGAATCGTCTACTTTTACCGCCCATAAATCGTGTGCGTCGGCGTGAATAATTTCACCCCAAATCAAATCACCCGGCTGCACATCGAACTCATCGGTTAAATGCACTACGCCGTCTATTTCAGGCGCGTCGGCATAGGTTCTACCCACGGCGCCGTCTGGTGTCACTTCATCAATGAGAATTCGCATCTCTTGACCAATCCGTGCTTGCAACTTCGCTGCACTAATTTCTGATTGCACCGCCATGAAGCGCGCTAATCGATCTTGCTTCACCGCCTCGGGCACAGGATCTGGCAAGTCATTGGCAACTGCACCTTCTACAGGAGAATAAGTGAAACAGCCCACTCGATCCAATTGTGCAACTCGCAAGAACTCGAGTAACTCTTCAAACTCCGCTTCCGTTTCCCCGGGGAAACCCACAATAAAGGTACTGCGAATCACGAGTTCAGGGCAAATTTCACGCCACTTTTGAATACGCTCAAGCACTCGATCGGCGGAGCCGGGACGTTTCATAAGCCGTAAAATGCGTTTGTTCGCATGCTGAAATGGAATATCGAGATATGGCAAAATTTTACCTTCTGCCATCATCGGGATTACATCGTCTACAGAAGGATAAGGATAAACATAATGTAAACGCACCCAAATACCCAATTGCGAAAGCGCTTGGCAGAGCTCCAACATGCGCGTTTTGACAGGTTGACCTTGCCAAAAGCCAGTACGGTGCTTCACATCAACCCCATAGGCACTTGTGTCTTGTGAAATGACTAATAACTCTCTCACCCCTGCACTGGCGAGCCTCTGTGCTTCGTCGAGTACGTTTCCAATAGGACGGCTCACTAAATCGCCGCGCATCGAGGGAATAATGCAAAAAGTACAGCGATGGTTACACCCTTCAGAGATCTTCAAATAAGCAAAATGACGTGGCGTAAGCTTCACCCCAGTATCGGGCACTAATTGTTCGAAAGGAATTTGTGTTGGTTTTGGCAAATGTTCATACACATGTCCCATCACAGCCTCATAGGCATGCGGACCCGTGATCGCCAAAACGTTCGGATGCACTTCGCGAATTTCAGCATCGCGCGCACCGAGGCACCCGGTAACGATCACCTTGCCATTCTCTGACAAGACTTCACCAATGGCATCTAACGACTCTTGTACTGCTGAATCGATGAATCCGCAGGTGTTTACAATGACGAGTTCAGCGTCGTTGTACTGTGGCACCACCTCATAACCTTCCACACGCAATTGCGTTAAAATCCGTTCTGAATCGACTAAGTTTTTCGGACAGCCCAAACTTACAAAACCAATACGCCCTGCGGCATTTGCAGATTTCTCCAAGTTTTGAGAGGCAGATTGATTCGGGTCGAAAGTTTGAACGCTCATGAGGCTCCTAATTTGCGCAAAATAATGGGTCGAAATATCGACAGATTATACTACAGCTCCGGGCTCTCAACCAATCACCTCATAGCCAGCCCAGTCGGGCGCTAGCGGCTGAGATATGCCGTCGTATTCAAGGTGAACATGCCAACCATCGAGCAAATCAACTTGCAATAAATCGTCAAGTTCATATAAATCATCTTTATGTGGCATTTCGCTATTCACCAATAGGCGCGACTTCCCGAGTTGTTTAGCTTCGTCACTACTGCCTGCAACGCACAACATAAATTCATGAACTTCGGCTAATTTACCGGGTAAATAGCCGCCAAAATTCACGAAATAAAGTTTCTTTGTTTGTGCGCTCGGCTCTTTTTGCAACTGAATTGCATAGCCATCGACATGGTGAATCTCCACATAGCTGTCTAAATGTAACCCTTTCTTCGTTCCATACCACTGTGCACGTAATTGGGGGTAACAATCTTCAATAGCATTTCCAACCACAAAGCGAACATCATGCAACTCAATATTTGCACCTGGAGCGCTGCCTCCAACATACACCAAAAATAACTTCATCTTTCTCTCACTCATTGCCGTATTCATTCATGTTAAAGTACGAAAGAATCATACGAAGGGGAAGCAATGTTTACGCGCACTCAATTTCAGACACTACCCGAATTTTTCCATACCAAGGTGGCGCCTACCGAAGTCGCTGAGCCACAATGGATTGCATGGAATACTGAGTTCGCAAAAAATCTGATACTTCCCGCCGCGCTGCAAGACACGCATTCGGCTTTGCCGCTCTTAGCCGGAACTGAGGTACTTGCGGAATTTGAACCCTATGCAGCGGCGTATGCAGGGCATCAATTTGGACATTTCAATCCGCGTCTCGGTGATGGTCGAGCCATCACTATTGCAGAAGCTCAAGATAAAGATGGGCAGCATTGGGAAATTCAACTCAAAGGGGCCGGCAGAACCCCTTTCTCTCGAGGCGGTGACGGGCGCTCGCCATTAGGACCTGTGCTCAGAGAATATTTGGTCAGTGAGAGTATGGCCGCACTCGATATTCCCACGACACGTGCCCTTGCAGCCGTTGCTACCGGTGAGTGGGTGTATCGCGAACAAGCAGAACCTGGCGCCATTCTCACCCGCGTGGCCCGCAGTCACGTGCGCGTGGGAACATTTCAATTTGCCTCTGTACATGGGGGTGAGCCACAAGTGAAGGCGCTCACGCATTGGCTCATTGACAGTTATTTTCCAGAACTCAAAGACACCCCATATCCTGCAGTCGCGCTGCTCGACACTGTGGTAACGCGGCAGGCAAAGCTCATCGCAAAATGGATGCAAGTTGGATTTATTCACGGTGTGATGAATACCGATAATATGAGTATTCTGGGCGATACGATTGATTATGGCCCATGTGCGTTCATGGATTCTTTCAAACGCGATCAAGTTTATAGCTATATTGATAAGAATGGACGCTACCGCTTTGAGCGCCAGCCGATTATTGGGCAATGGAACCTCTCACGGCTTGCCGAAAGCCTTCTCACCCTGCACATTCCAGCGCGAGGGGATACTGAGTTAGCAGTGAATGATATGAAGCAGATCGTGCAACAATTCCTGCCTCGCTATGAGCAGTTTTATTATCAAGGTATGTTGGCAAAATTGGGGCTTGGTAACCCAGAACAAGTAATTAATGCGGAAGACAAGGCGTGGGTTGAAGCCATGCTAAGCCTCGCGGAAGCGCAAAGCGTGGACTACACTCGGTTGTTTTTACATCTCGAATATTGGTTAGACACACATCAGATTCACTCTGAACTCGGCGACAAAGCTGCTTGGGAGCCTTGGTTACACGAATGGTCGGAACGACTTAACCGACTTGGACGAACACGAACCGAGGCAATCCAACAAATGCAAACAGTGAATCCCACACTTATTCCACGCAATCACCTCGTCGCCGAAGCCATCACAGAGGCTGAGCAACAAGGTGATTTAGCGGTCTTTCATGACTTGCTTCTGCAGTTACAGAAGCCTTTCGATAGAGCCGCGCTTGAACATCGCTTTGCGCGCCCACCCAAGCCACAAGAACAAATCGGAAATACCTTCTGTGGTACTTAGCTTTTGAACTTCACTGCGGTGCCAAATACCAGAATTTCCGCAGCTGACTGAGCCACCACTGAGGTCGAAAAGCGAACGCCCACAATGGCATCGGCACCCAAATCTCTGGCTTCATCAAGCATTCGATCAATCGACTGCTCACGCGCTTCTGCCATGAGCTTGGTGTAGTCATGTAACTCACCACCCACGATATTTTTTAGCCCCGCGAGAATATCTCTGCCCACATGACGAGCACGAATCGTGTTACCACGAACGATCCCAAGGGTTTCACCAATGTCTTTTCCGGCAACGGTTTCAGTGGTGCATACAATAATGTGGCTCATAATTTTACCTTTCTATATTTATCAGTTTTTAAAGACTTTAAGCGCTGGCGCAGAACCATGATAAATAGCCCAGCAAAGCCAACATATAGTGCTGCAATGGCACCGCGGAGCCACAAGGGTTGAGTTGTATCTTGCCACAGCGTCAATCCGAGTTCATAGACAAAGAAGCCACTCACAATAAGGCCACCCATCACAACGAGGCTCCATGCGATCGTTCCTAACCAACGCGAGGGAGTGTCGTTCAGCAATTGATCTAGCGCATCAATTTCCGCTTGAGTATGTCCCTGATCTTGTTTTGCGATTGCTTGTAAATCATTCTGCATCGTTTTCATCTCCGCAAGTAATGCTGCGCATTTCTCACACTGTTTCACATGCAATGCGACCCGCTGTGATTCCGATTGCGACAGTTCGTTGTCTAAAAACCCAGAGAGCATTGGCTCAATGTGTTCACATGTAAGCACCTGGCTCATACCTCACCTCCGTCTTCATTCATTTGTTGCAAACGCGCTCTCAGTGCCATGCGAGCTCTATGCAAGCGCGACATCACGGTTCCGGGCTCAATGTTCAGCAATGTTGCTACTTGCGCGTAAGATAGCTCATTCATTTCCCGCAAAACCAGCACCTCTCTCATATCTATCGACAACAACGCCAGTGCCTCTTGTAGTCGATTCTTGCGCTGTTCTTGCGAGAGCGATTGTTCTGGCGTCGCGCTTGAGTCCAATCGTTCTTCGCTTGATTCATCACTAAATTTGCGTATACCTCGTAAGTAATCGATACAGCTATTGCGAACCACCTTAAGCAGCCAAACTCGCTGAGCGGCTGGCTCGGTTGGTATGCGTGAATGCTCAAAGCATTTAATATAAGCGCTCTGCACAATGTCTTTTGCCTCATCTGCCCCGCTGAGCAATTGCCGAGCAAGCGCTAATGCTCCCGGATACCACTGCAACCACTCGCTTCTCTGTATGCTCAAGCTTTCTTCCTCAATTGTTATCTCTAATCATTAAACGAAGTTGCCCATGTATTTATTCCCTACCAATATGAATAAGTTAAAGAAAAACTTCCATTCACTTGTTCCTCCATGAATCTGGGCTATAATCCGTTAAAAATATGTAAAGATTTCGTGCTCCCGACAAATATTAAATAAAAGGACATGAGGACATTTATCATGGGACGCATCTCACCCTCCACCATCAGTCTTTTGAAGCCTTCACTCTTTCTATTCATTTGTAATTCAGGGGCTATCCATGAAATTCTGGTGCCATTGGAAACTCGGAGCATTGCCTCGCAAGATGAAAACCAAGACCTCTTCGTGACTTATATCGAAGATTTAATCTTCACGAGCCCAGATCCAGAGATTTCTATTTTGGGCGCTGTCTACTGCACCTTCCAGGTGCGTTGTATCAAGCCGACGAAATTGTTTAATGACTGTTCCGATGTTCGAGTAATATTCCTTCGAGGCAGAATTTTTCCTTTTATATGGTCGCTTAGAAAAAGTACCGTCTCTGTAAATCAAGATCTCGAGTTCTTAGATCAACTAACCTATATCATCACTGCCAACAGCCTCGGCTATACACGATATGTTCGTCCAATTCAGAAAGACAATACTAATTGGCTTCTCCTCATACATTGCCAATCCACATCTCATGAATGTAGACTTGCGGTGCCGAGTCGGCACAACGACTTTATTCATCAAATCCAACTCAGAAGTAATTACCACACCATTGTAAACTCATCCAAACCGCAAGGCTTTGCAGTGTGTGTGCTCGACGAGCACCATGGCAAATCTTATTCGATTTTACCCCATGAGATTAACGTAGATTTTCCATCTCAGCATTACAGAGTGTGATTATGCTTATTAGAGTAATATTGTCAGCCGTATTATTAGGGCTCGTTATAAACGCCAATGTTTACGCACAAACAACGACATTGAATGCAACCGTAACTGAAGGGCGAGCCCTCCTGCAACAACAGCGCGCGCAAGAGGCGTTCGCTGTATTTAAAGCACAAGAAAATATCTTTGCTGGCGATACCAATTTCGATTATTGGCTCGGTGTCGCTGCAGTGCGTGCTGGCGAGCTGTTTGAGGCCTCAGTTGCACTTGAACGTGTGATTGCGACTGAGCCACGTCATGCAGGTGCGCGTTTAGAGTTAGTTGCAGTGTACCTGCAATTAGACCGAGTGAATGCAGCAGAGCGCCAGCTCAACTTCCTTGAAAACCTAAATCCTCCTCCACGCGCTCGAGAAGCAATGACTCGGTTTCGTGAGGTGATCGCTCAGCGCAGAACTGGTTCACAGGATGAGTCGCAACTCATCATGATTTCACTCGACACGGGTTATGACAGTAACTACTTGAACTACCCAGATAGTTTTGATTTGTTTGCCGGCACAATTTTGGAAGGGATAGCCGTATTAGAGGCTGACGATACAATGTACAACTCGTTGCGCGGCGTTTACTTTAAGCGTTATCAAGAAAAGACCGGTGCCTATTTGGAAACCAGCGTAATGGGTCAAATGCGGGTGAACCATAATAGCGAAGCAAGTATCTTTGATACCACCATGTTGCATGCTGCAGCGACTGTGGGCGTACCTGTAAATAATCGAACAGAGCTACGCTTCGGCGGTGAAGTTGCGAATTTATGGCTCGATAACACACGCTATCGTACACAGTCGGGCATCAGCCTTGGCGCTCGTCACGCAGTGTCTCAGCGCTCTGCAATTCATGTAACTGGGAGCTACAGAGAATTTAATCATGCTGAGAGCAGAAACGATTTCAGCAGTTGGTCTTTCGACACCACCTTTTTATATAGCGTAAACGAGCATATTCGTTTGCGTCCTCAAGTAATCGCTGAGCTTGAAACTGTTAGTCGAGAACCAACGCGACAAGGTGGCGATGCCACCAAATTACGAGCCTCACTCAATGCTGACTGGGTGTTGAATGCACAACATAATTTTGTAGGCACCCTAGGTTACGATCGTCAAGAATATGATCAAGCTGGCTTTGCTATTTTTAATCGTGGCCAAGCAACCGTAAGAAAAGATGATAGTTGGAGAGCGCGAATTGAATGGAACTGGCAGCCCAACGAGCATTGGCGAGGAAGTTTATTCGCTCAAGTTCGTGAGCAAAACTCATCAATTACCTTCTTCGACTTAGATCAAACATTAGTGCAAGGGAGCATAAGTTATGTTTTCTAAGATTTCACGTAACGCATGGATTGCCGCTCTGCTCGCTATGAGCATGGCATTTATGATGGGCACGAGCGCCCCTCTCTCTGCACAAGAAAATACTGCTCCTGCCGGCCAATTATTATTTGTACACGGCACCGTGCAACTCACTCGCAATGAGGAGACTAACCCTGCCGAACGTGGCACCGACCTCTTGAATCAAGACGTGATTACGACGCAACGTGCCTCAAGTGCGCAAATACGTTTTAGCGATAACAGCTTAGTAGCAGTACGCCCAGAGTCGACATTTTTAATTGAAGAGTACGAATATGACGAGAATAACCCTGATGCGAGCGTTCAGCGTACTCAATTAGTACGAGGTGGTTTGCGTGCAGTGACCGGAGCTATCGGTCGAGCCAAGCCCGAGAACGTGGAATTCAAAACGCCCGTGGCAACCATGGGAATTCGCGGTACGGTGCTTTCCATTGTGCATGTGCCGCTAGGCCAAGGGGGAGACTTTAACGATCTCCCTGAAGGTACTTTTGTCCAAGTAGAACAAGGTTCGGTTGAGGTTTCAAACAACGGTGGTAGTCAGCTGATTGGCGCAGGCGAAACATTCTATGTGCCTGACGAGAATACGGCGCCAGTGCCAGCGCCAGTTGAAGCTGAAGCCTTCTTTGAAAGCCAGCAAGCACAAGAGAATGAAGACGATCCGTCTCCACCACAGAATTTAGGCGGTGGAACCAATCCACCCGGCAATACACCACCCGGCACCAACCAACCTGGATCGAGCGATCCTGTCACTCCGCCTGAGAATACCAATACAGAGCAAGGTGAAGACGATATTGAAGAAAACTTACCCGAGCCAGACGACTTGCCAACTTGGGGTTTGGACTTCTCACCTTTCGGTATTTTTGGAATCATCGCAGACAATACGATTAATCCTACCGGTGAGTTCCTTATCGGCGATTACACGATTCCAGCCTTACGTTTTGTGGGAGGAGATGAATTCGAGCAAGGTTATATCGATACCGCAGATTTCTTCTCCACCTCGAGCTCGGATATTAACTGGGCACGCTGGGCTGTGGGCGATTATACATTAACAAACTCGATTGGCGATCCGGTCAATACGGGCTTCGACTTCATGTATTTATTGACCAGCAACCCAGTGTTCGATGAGGATTCTCTATCTTTTATTATGGATACTTGGCACGTCTCTGCCCCCCTCGTTTTCACATTTGGCGGTGGCCCGGGTGTAACCATGGAGAACGGCGCGTCGTTCGTGATTGGTCAGAATTCAAGTATTACGCTCAACCCATCCACCCAAGACATCGCTATCGCCATCGATTTTGGCTACAACCAAGCGAGTGCAAATCGCACCATGGTGGGCGAAGTATCCTTTCAGGAGCTATTTGAGAGCTTTATCGCGCTCACTGAAACAGGCGCGAATCCGATTATTCAGGACGGCCGTCTTTGGGCAGTATTGAGTGGTTCGGAAGACTGGGGGCTCGACGCATTCCTCGCATCACTTTATGTCTTACTTGAAGATCCCGAAACCCAGCAAAACGTGGAAGGTTACGGCATGTTGGCATTCGTCAATGACTGTATTGTGAACTTCCCTTGCCCTGTTCTTGGAGCAACATTACCGCTTTCAAATGACATACCTGACGGGTTGACCTTCGGTGGTAACGGTAACATTACAATTCGCTCCAGTACTGACCAAACATTCTTAAGCTTATTTGAAGAGAACATTTTCTTTTCAGCTCAAGAAAATGAAGAGGGTACGCTCAGATTTTTCGGTACCGATGGCGCCGGTGTCAGCTCGAACTTCCTCAATGAAAGCGTGGGAACAGAAATTGAAACTGAAAATGGTTCGTTATTTGTTTTGTGGGGTCATTGGGATGCCGAAAGTTACGAAGCCTACACCTTAGATACTGAAACCAACGAAGCAACTTGGTTCGATAACACGAGTAGCTATCACTATATTTTCATTTCCGAGGAGTACACAGGCAACTTGCCTACCACGGGTTCGAAACGTTTTGAAGTTGCCGGTGGTTCAGGCTTGATATCAGATACCGACGGCCGCGTGCTGCCATTCCTCGACGGCACGATTAATATCGACTTTGATGAAGCGGCGATGGGCGTGGTTTTAGTTTTTGATGACGAAGGCATCGAAGCTGTCCTCACCGGCTCTAACTTAGATTTACTCTCATTCTTAAATGGCGAAAATGGCGTCACCTTAGTGGGCGATGGATTCGATTCAGGTAGCATGCAAGGCGATTTTGCCGGCGCCGGAATGGATGCATTGATTGCATTAATTGAAGCAATACAAGGTGAAGAAATCTTCCGTGGTACCGGTGTATTTGCACAAACTGCTGAGCCAGAACCACTCCCTGAATTCGGCGTTGGCTTCTCACCTTATGGTGTCTTTGGCCTTTTAACCGACGCAGCAGAGCAGCCCGCAGGTGAGTTGAACTTATTATCTTTTGGGAACGACGTGCTCACGTTCACGGGGAACAATAATGCGAATCGTGGTTATTTGAACACGAGCAGCACCTTCTTGACCTCGAATTCAGATATCAATTGGGCAAGCTGGAGCGAGACCGACTACGAATTACTAAATTCACTGGGTGAGCCAGTGGAAACCGGTCTCGACTTCATGTATCTGCTCACTAGTAACCCCATTACCGATGCGACGTTGTTTGCGGACTTAGTGACCAATTACCACTTCCAATCTGGCATCACTTTTACGCTCGGTAGCGGACCTGGCGTGTCGTTAAGCAATGGCGCTCTCTTCTCAGTCGGCAATACGTCTTTCGTGTCGGTGAACCCATTCGAAGACTCAGTATTGATCTCGATTGATTTCACATATGGCGAAGAAACAGAGCTGCGTAATATGAGTGGAAGTAGCAGCTTTATGGAGTTGTTCGCAAACTTTATTGCGCTTGAAGAAATGAGTGCAAACCCAATTATTCAGGAAGGCTCGCGCTTATACGCCGTAGTGAGCGGTTCCGAAGACTGGGGAATCGATGCCTTCCTAGCCGCACTACAATTAATAATTGAGGACCCTGAAACTCAAGAGATTGTGGAAGGCTATGGCATGCTGGCATTCCTTAACGATTGCTTAGTTAACTTCCCCTGCCCATATGTTGGTGCTCAAGTTTCAGGATTTGAGGCACCTAATTTCCGCGCACTGGGTCAAAATAATGAGGTGCAACTGCGCTCAGATGGCATGGGATCGTGGTTTACCTACCTGCAGGAGAGCGGATTGCTTACAGCTCAAGAAAGTGGTGATGGGAGTTTGCGTTTTATTGCGACCGATGCTTCAGCCATGGAGCAAGGAACTACTTTCGACGCGATTGAGTTTGATACCGAAAACGGTCAAGTTGCCGTCATGTGGGGTTATTGGATGGCAGACGCCTACCAATTGTATCTCGCCGCAGAGAGCGAGGGTGAAGAACCCACTTGGCTAGACACCGCTTCGAATTATCACTTTGTACTCTTCACGAATGCTTATGAGGGCGATTTACCGACACAAGGTGAAAAACGTTTTGATCAGATCTCAGGTTCTGGCCTCGTGTCAGAAACCGACGGGCGTGTACTGCCGTTTGTTGAAGGTAATGTCACCATTAACTTTGCCGATGGCAGCATGGGCGTCATGTTGGTGTTCGATGACGATGGTAATCAAGCCATGCTTACCGGAAGTAATCTCGATTTACTCGCCTTCCTAAGCGAAAACGGATCAATTTCATTAGAAGGCGACGGCTTTGACGCTGGCAGTATGTTTGGAGAGCTGGGGGGCTCGGGTATTGATGCGTTGATTGCGCTTATTACGGCCATTCAAGATGATGAAACCTTTCGTGGCTCTGGCGTGTTTGCTTACACGCCACCACTCGAGGTACCAACTGCGGGCATTGGTCTCTCAACTATGGGATACCTAGAACGTGTTCGTGATCTGAGTGCTTTCCAAGCAGAGCAAGGCCCCAATGGTATTTTCCCGGTGATGATTCAGTCATCAAGCCTAATCTTTGAGGCGCTCGGCTTATTACCAGAGCAACATAATACCTATGCACTTACGCAGTGGAATCCGGACTCTACGACGGTGATTGAGTGGGGTGCTTGGGCACCCGGTACCTACACATTGAAAGATGCGCTTGGTTATACCTTGGCTAACGATCATGTGTTCCCCTACTTGATGGCTGACAATCGAATTGAGTCGTTCGAAGACTATACCAGCGTAGTGTCCGCTCAACATGCACAAGAAGGCGAAGCGGTATTCCAGCTTGGCGGCGGTACGGGCATCGAGTTTGGCAATGGCGAAAGCGTAAGCCTAAGCTCTGGTTCAGAGATTATGGTCGACTTTGGCAGTGGCACTGTCTATTTAGATTTCATCTTCCAATATTCAGGTGATGAAGACCTCATTAACCGTGAGCTATTCGGCTCAGGTACCGTTGAAGATCTCTACAATAGCTACATAGAAATGGAAGAGGGCTCGGCTGTCGACAGTATTGTTGATTTGGCACGACTCTACGGCTCTATGACCGGAACGGAAGCAAGCGGTATCGATGCGATGCTCACCGGCCTTTATATGGCCATTCAAGACCTTAATGGCCAAACTGGGAACGGTTTCGGCCTGCACTACTTCTTGTATTGCTGGATGGGCGAGAGCTGTGAACAACCAAATCCTGAGCCTGAAATTCCACCACAGCCAGAGGTGTATGGCGGGTTAATGGCTTACGGATACGTTCCAAGGGTGGATTTGAACCCGGGCATTTCGTTCACTGGCAGCTCGGGCCAAGGTGATGTGCTTTGGGCTCCTTATTATATAGAAGGTACCGACTATGCTTTCTGGCGAACAATCGATACCAACAACGCATTTATTTATCCTGCCTATGCCTTGATGCCAGACGCCCGCGCAGATCAAGCCATTTACTGGGGGTGGTACAACGCGGGTAACTGGAACTTCTACGATTTAGCAGATGATGACTTTACCGATCCATTAGAAGGCAGTGGCGAACGTCAATTTGCGTATGCGCATGTATATAATTCTGGGTTTAATCTTGAGGATTACGGCCCCGCTTCGCTCGCGCTCGACAGTTACACTTCACCCATGAGCTTTAGGTTTGCAGGCGCAACGCCAATTGCGTTCGCAAATGGTGATAACTTTGCTGTAAAACCGACAAGTACGTTGGAAATCGATCCGACGAGTGAAACCATCACCGTTCAACTCGATTTAACCTATTCAGCAGAAGGTTTCAGTATTGTGCATGAATTGCTCGGGTCGGGCAGTGTACAAGACCTTTATGAGCACTATATTGAACTCTTCGAGCAAGGTGATACGCCAATTGTTGAATTCGCCAGACTATTTGGTGCACTTAGTGGTAAAAATGGCGAGTATAGTTCAGACGGTAACTATAACGTGGATGGCTTACTGGCGGGCTTGTTAGTGGGCCTTGTCGGCGACGAGACGAATTTCGGTTTCGGAACACTTGCGTTCGCGCATTGTTATTACAACAACGACTGTTCATTCAGTAACCTCCCGACTATCGCAGGTAAAAACTTAACCAATGCAGGCATTTTAGATGAAAACCTCGCAGAGCTTGAAGCGTTCGGTAACGCGGACATCACTGAAATAAGTGCAGGCACCTTTGCTCCAACTTACGTAAATACCAATGCGTATACGTTCCAAGTGGATCAAGGCGCACTGCCGCTGTTTTCAGAAAATATCAATATGCAGGTTTCAAATCCCAATTCACTCAATACCGTTTACTGGGGCGTGTGGGAAGGTGGCTCGTATAGCCTAGAGAACTTCTGGGGTGATACGATGGACAATACGCGCAACATGCCCTACCTGATCTCCGATTACACGATCGGATCACCGGGTTCCGCACTCGATATAGCGAATGCAAACCACTCGGGGCAATTGGAATTCACTTTGTATACGAATACCGGTATGGAGCTGTCAAACGGTCTTGATTTTCTACTGGACTATGACAGCACTATCGTTCTTGATCTGGACGCGGAGAATGAAAGTCAGCAATTACTCATCGACATTGGTTATCAGTATTATGAGGGTGCCTACACAGGTTACATGGGGGGTACGGGAAGCGTATTCGATCTTTACAACAGCTACATAGAGCTAGCTGATGATGGTAACGGATTGAACTTCAAAGATATTCGTTTCTATGGCACGTTAACTGGAGACGACGCTTGGGGGCTTGATGGCTTACTCGCTGGTCTGTATGTGGATTTTATGGACGGTCAACAAGTCACAGGATTCGGTCTTTATCCATTCATTCTCTGTGGAGGCAACCCCGACTTCCCTTGCGGCCTCACCGGAGGCGAGCCGATTACGGGTGATACCGTGGCTGATCTTTACCCTGGCCGAAATCATCGTTTGTATGGTGCCAATAATGCACTCAGTCAAGTCACCGACGACGGTACGACTGGCTTACTATTTAATATAATTCCTGGTGAAGATTATCCACTGCTTGCCTTGTTTGGTGAAGGCATGAATGGCATGGGTGCTCTATTCTCCACACAATCTCAAAATCCGGCAGATGATTGGACCGGCGCTGGTCATTCAATCGTCACAGGTACAGACAATGAAGACGTTCTGTGGGGTTACTGGGCGCCGGAAAGCTACACACTCGAAGAAGTAGATAGCGAGAACGGCAACGTGCCTTACGACAATACATCGCCCTACTTCTACATGATTGTAAGTAATGCCACGAACACCGACGCCTTGGCAGATTTACAAATCAACGTTGGCTCGGCAAGCTATAGCTGGGTTAGCGGTACAGGGGGTCTGATCAACACAGCGAATGGAAGTCAGATAGCACTCACAGAGGGCGCTATCGACGTAGACTTCTATTTCGGCACGTTTGATGTGAATCTGACCTATGAAGGGCAAGGAAATACGTTAAGTGCTTTACAGCAAGACTTTTTAACCTTGTTCAATAACAATCAAATAACCCTTGAGGGCACCGGAATATTCGACAGCGGTGCACTCACCGGCACTTTCGTCGGTCAAGAAGCTGAGGGAATCGCGGCTATGATAGACGCCTGGCTCATAGAAAATGGTGAGTTAGTACGCGGTATCGAAATATTCGAGCGCATGCCTTAAACGCTCAAGTTACGCACAAAAGCCAGTTCTCGAATGAGAACTGGCTTTTTTATTTCAGTTCCTGTCATACTGAACTATCAACGAACGGGAGCGAGTGTCATGTCACAATTACCACAACTCAATAAATTAACCGCGAGTATCGCAATGCTTTGCCTCACCGCATGTGGTGGGCTCTCTATGAATACGGCCGAAGCGAATACCGTTCGCATCGACACTTCACTTGAGCAAAAGGTAATCGAGTGGCGGCGCGACTTTCATCAACACCCAGAGCTCAGCAACCGTGAATTCAGAACGTCGGGTATTGTCGCGGAGCACCTAGAGGCGCTGGGCATGGAAGTGCAAACGGGCGTGGCGCATACTGGCGTGGTCGGCATTTTACGCGGCGGGAAGCCGGGACCTTTGGTGGCTTTACGCGCCGATATGGATGCGCTACCCGTGACCGAACAAACCGATGTTTCTTTTCGCTCCACGGCGATAGGTGAATACCGAGGCGAGGAAGTTGGTGTCATGCACGCATGCGGCCATGATTTGCATGTAGCCATGCTCATGGGCGCAGCAGAGTATCTGGCAGCAAACCGCGAAAATATTGAAGGCTCAGTGATGTTTATTTTCCAGCCCGCGGAAGAAGGCGCGCCTAAAGGCGAAGAAGGCGGCGCTGAGCTCATGCTTGAGGAAGGTTTATTTGCAGAGCAAAAGCCAGAAGCCGTGTTTGGTATTCACGTATGGAGTGCTGGTACTACGGGTCATATTGGGTATCGTTCGGGGCCGCTCATGGCCTCTTCTGATCGTTTCGAAATCAACGTAAAAGGCGTACAAACGCATGGTTCACGGCCATGGGGTGGTGTCGATCCCATTGTAGCGGCAGGCCAAATCATTACGAACGTGCAAAGTATCGTGAGCAGACAAGTGGATATCACAAAAGCACCGGCTGTCATTAGTTTTGGAATCGTCGAAGGCGGCGTGCGAAATAACATTATTCCTGATGATGTCTATCTTGAAGGTACCATTCGAAACTTCGACATGGACATTCGCCAGTCGATTTTTGAACGCCTCACCACCACTGCGGAGCATACGGCAGCGGCGAGTGGTGCAGAGGCCCATGTACATATCGAAGAGGGTTACCCAGTAACCATTAACAGCCCCGAACTCACGAGCGCCATGCTCCCTACGATCCACAACGTAGCAGGTGCTGACAATGTAAAAGAAAATCCGCTCGTTACAGGTGCCGAAGACTTCTCATTTTATGCGCTCGAAACACCAGGCTTGTTCGTCTTCTTAGGCATTACACCCCCAGATCAAGACCCCGCCACTGCGCCAAGTAATCATTCTCCGTTCTTCTATGCAGACGAAGAAGCACTCAAAGTTGGCACTGAGCTATATATCAACTGGGTGTTTGATTACGCTCAACTCTAAAGCCTCCTGCTCAAATTTGGAGCCCTCTTCGCCGAGGGCTTTTTTATTCACAAAATATTACATCTCGGCACTTGCGCATTTTAACCTTACATTATAAAGTTTATTTTGTATGGATAAAAAGCAACCAAATACCGACCAGATTCTAAAAGGCCTTCTCGACACACTTGTGTTGAGCGTATTGGCGCGCGGAGAAAACTATGGATTTGGTATTCGAGAAGCGCTCCATACGCAACTCGGCGACGATGCAAGTACTGTGAAGGAAGCGACCTTATATCCGCTACTTCACCGGCTTGAAAGAAAAGGGCTCTTACTTTCTTATCGACAACCAGGTGCACGCGGTACACCGCGAAAATATTATCGAATTACCGATACAGGCAAACATTTTTTAGCGAAACAAACCGAAGAATGGCAAAAGGTAATCGGTTTGCTTACACGCACTATATTAGCTTCAGAGGATTAGTTTCATGAGATGGTATGCATTCACTCGTTTTCCATCACCGCGTTTCGATAACGCACTCGCAACTGGCTTTTCAGAACTAGATCAATACCTTCAAGATCTCGATCAATGCCTTGTCGGTGCCAAATCAGTTCGGAGGTTAACGCTCGAAGAAGCAAGAGACCACCTGCTAGAGCATACTGAAATGCTTATAGCCCAAGGAAAGAATGAAGAAGAAGCAGCCTCAGAAGCCATTCAAAGCTTTGGTAGCGCAGAGGCGCATTGCAAAACCCAACGAAAAGAACGTGTTACGCTATTTTTTAGAATGTTAGTTAGTTTCGGCGCTATGTTTGCGTTTCTCATGACTATTTTTGCAGTTATTGGCACGCCAATGAGCGAAATTGATTGGGTACTCATTGGTCAGCAGTTCATATTCTATGCATTGTTCTACGGGACGTTCATGAGCTATTGGTTTACCTTTGGCTTTGCTCAAGCAAAACCAACACAGAGTCGCGCCGACGTAGAAGAAGGAGACGTACTTCGCGTTTACTCTGGAAAGGCGAGTAAAATTGCAGCTGTTTTTCTGATCATCATGATGAGCTTCATCGGAGTTATGGCCCTGCTAGGAACCGTTGGCATTGCTTTTATGGTTCATAATCACCCCATTGTGAATTTACTCATCGCTGCTATCGGCTTACAGCTTGCATTTAGCGCACCAATCGCTTTTGGTGAGTACTTACTTACTCAGAACGAATTGCAAATTAGAGTGATTGGCGAAAAGCAAACGATTCCTTTAGCCCAAATTCAACGCATCGAAACGCTCTCTCGTACGCAACGTTTATTACGTGTTCGCATGGGCGAGCCGCACATTCTGCATTGGGGCACGAACGGTGAATTGAATCAAACCATGGTGTTACTGAATGGTGAAATGCATAACAGCGATCAATTGCTTGCGGCTCTGCGCGAACACGCAGAGCGCAACCAAGCTGCAACCACCTAAATACTCAGGAATTCCGTGTTGTAATCGTGTCAAGCCCGTGTCCATGCGGGCCCTTCTCTGTAACCCACAATTTGAACGCAAAGAACAACCCAAATAACGCCAGCCCGGTGTAGAACCACATACCCGGTTCATAACCCGCAATGTTATCGGGGCTGGCTTCAAAGTGTGTATTGAGTTTTCCAATCACAAGCGGCACGACGGCCCAGCCCATTTGCTGGCAAAACGTCATAAGCGCATAGGCAGAACCAATCCGTCTTTCATCTACAATGTAAGCTACCGACGGCCACATGGCAGCGGGAATCAGAGAGAAAACCAGACCGAATAGCACCATCACGATAATCAGCGTAAGCGGAATCAATATTTCGTTATCGCCCATGCCCAAATCAAGCACGGGCCCCGGTGGTAAATAAGTCGCAAGCAAGAAGAGGGGCGCCATGATGACCACACCTCCCGCCATAAACAATGCACGTTTACCTACCCTGTCAATGAGCAAACCAAATAATGGCGTGGCGATAATAGCGGCCATCGGTAGCACACTATTGAGCGTGCCTGCAGCCTGACGTGACAGCCCATGCGCTTGCTGGAAGTAATCAATAGCGAAGCTGCGGAACGGAAAAATAGTAGCGTAGAACACCACACAGAGCGCCACCACGTACCAATAAGAACGCCCGAAATTATAAATGTCAGACCATTTCAGCTTTTCCGTTTCTTCCGCTTGACCGAGTGTGTATTGTGACTCCGCACGACGTTCTGCCATCCAATACAGCATTGCCGCTGCGACCGAGACCGCGGCCACTCCAGTAGCAAGCCAAAGGGGATCTTGCCAATTAGAGTAGAGACCACTCGCAAAGTTGGTCGATTGATCGGCGGAAAATGAGCCCAAACGAGAAATAGAAAGGTTCAGACCAAAAGCCAGACTCAACTCGCGCCCTTTAAACCATTTTGCAAGGGTTGCGGTGGCTGCCACGATTAAAGGCTCAGAGCCCATCCCAAGTAGGAATTGCCCCGCAAACATGGTGCCATAATGAGGAAATGCCGTTCTTAACAAAGAGCCGAGTAAACAAATCACGGCAAATACAAAGATTGCTTTTTTCGTGCCAAAGCGGTCGATGATATAACCACCAACAAGCAAAACTAGTAGTGCAGCAATGTTGTAAGCCGAGGTTATCTGGCCAATTTGCTCGTAACTAAAGCCAACGTCTTGTTGTAGCAAATCATAAACTGGGCCGAGTGCGTCGTATACATAGTAGTTGCCAAACATAGCCATGCTGACAAACAGCAAAACCACCCAACGCATCAAAGGGGACGGTTGTGTGCCCGCCACTTGTGCCTGTGTTGTCATTGAATTTATCTCTTCTTATTGTGGTAAGCGTTCGAGTGTAACCACTGGATAAGGTATCGCCAACCGCGCTGCGCCTTCCGTTTTGAAAAAGTTGATCACAGAGGCCGCATCGAGCGCACAATTCACCTCTTCTGCATCGCAATTCGGTGCGCTGTGCTCGAAGATTGCACGCAAACCCCCTTGCTCATCTCGCACCATACGTGTCACTGGGAACGCCTGTGGGTTGCCGTTTACCTCGACAACATCGATACGACGTTGAGACGCTCTCTGTGCTTCAAAAACCACTTCCCAGCCATCATTACCAGAAGCACTGTAACTATTCATTGCAACGGAATAGGTCGTAGAATCCTCAATCGGCTCCCACTGAGGTTCATATAAACTACCGCGATTTACTTCCACAAAATAGAGCTCACCCGCGACGCCAGCTTCCATTTCTTTGAAGCCATAACGCAAATTGCCACCATACGGAAACTTCCCTGCATGCGCGCCCTCTGGCAGGGTGGCAGTGATCACTTCAGTGAGCAGGTCTTTTACCTCTGCGCCACTCAGCTCAACGAGTGCCAAGTGTGAACCAAACGGCAAGACCTCAAGCGCTACATGCCCTTCACGTAGTTCTCCTTGCTGAATAGAGCGACGAATTCCCCCCGCTCCAACTAGGCCAAAGTCGGGACGCTGGCCAGTTTGCTCGATTACGCTCGGCTGCATGAAATAGTGATAATGTGCGTAGGCAACTAGAGGGGCGAGGGCAGAGCCATGAACGCCTGAATTGTTGTCTCCGGGTCTACGCACATGTGGAATATCTGCGGGAACAAAGCCAATTATGTCACCATAAGCCTCATCGAGCTTGGGCTTATACCTAGTATCAATTAACGTACGCAGTTCACTTTGCTCTCGCACGCGCTCAATGCCGCGCTGTGCATCAATAAAGTGTTGTAGTTCGGCATTTAAATTAGTTTCAAACTTCGCTTCTTCAGACTTCACTCCGGCATCGTAAAATTGGTCAGCAACCAACAAGGTGTTCTCACCTTCGCAGCGTTGAATTTTACCTGTTGCGGTAAATTCAATTCGCACAAGGCCGATGGCCTGCGCATACTGCCCCGCTTGCACCACACAAGTTTGCGTCACACCATTAGGGTTCGTTACGGGTTCTGCATAAATGCCATCGTCGCCCCAGCCAATGTGGCTCATGTCACCAAGTAATGTATGTGAGTGCCCGCCCACAATCACATCGATACCGTTCACGCTTTCGGCAATTCGCATGTCTTCTAAATGCCCAATGTGAGTTAAAGCAACAATGTGGTCGATACCTTGCGCCTCCAACTCATTCACTGTTTTTTGCGCAGTTTCGATCATCGGGTGAAAAATCAACTCGCCCGTTTCTGGTGAAATATTTGGCATGTCCTCAAGTACGAGCCCAAAAACCGCAACCGTATGATCAAAGTTGTGCAACGCTTCCCCTAATTGCACACGTTGTTTCGATCCCTCTTTAAATCCATACACCACATAAGGCAACAAATTCGATTGCGTGTTTAGATCCGGATCTTGAGAAGCATCTAGGTTGGCAGCCAACAACGGAAAGTTCACCGCATCAATAAACGCATTCAATTTGGCATTATCAAGATCGAATTCATGATTCCCGAGCGCCATGGCGTCTAAGCCAAAGCGAGACAAGATATCAGCATTCATACGACCTTCGTTTAACAGGAAGTATGCGCTACCTTGCCATGCGTCGCCACCATGCAAAAACAACATATTTGCCTGCTCACTAGCAAGCTCAGCTCGAATCGCTTCAAGCTTAGAAAGGAGTCGAGGATGTCCGCCAAAATCGGTAAAAACTGATTGCGTTTGCCCCTCGATGGGCGCCTCAAAATACGTAAAAACAGGATCAAACGCGGAGTGTGTGTCATTAACATGCGCAATGTGAAGCACCAGTGCTTCTTCTTGACTGGAATCACTGCAGCCAGCAAGCAAAATGGCGGCAATGAACGCGAAACATCCTTTTACAAACAAACTTTGCCTTGCAAAGCGCATGAGGAACCTCTTAAACAAATCGGGAGCAAAAAACTGCTCCCGATCCTACCTTATTTGCGGTTCGAATAGCTATGCCTAACGCATTCTACGCACGCTTCATTGCAGGCAACTTACCATAGGTGAGTGCTCGCCATACCCACTCCATTGGTCCGTAGTTAAAGCGATTTAACCACCAAGAACTTGCAAAAAGTTGGGCAACATAAAGCACTACTGCTAAGCCTGTTGCACCAGCACGACCCACTTCACCAAAGAATCCGAGACCGTAGCCGTAGAAAAAGAACGTGAACACTAACGACTGCATGAGGTAGTTGGTAAGCGCCATCCGCCCAGCCGGTGCAAATACGTTGAGCCAAGTTTTTCCTCGTTGCCACAACCACCCGAGGGTTGCTAAATATGCGAGACACAGTGCTACATTCGCGATCGCTTGCGCGGTAAATGCCACCGAAGTACTAAACGTTGGCATTAGAAGATTCATATCGAGACCATAGAAGCCAAGATACAACGCGGCTGGGATACCCAAACCATAACCCCAACGCATCATTTTCTTATAGGTTAACAGGCTCTCTTCTTTACTCCGCTCGAACAGCCCTGACCGTGCAAACGAGGCACCGAGCAGAAATAGTCCGAGTATCGGTGGCAATTGGAAAACAAGACCCATCCCTACATACAGTGTCTTCAGTTCGTATATGCGCCACATCACCGCTTCCGACCAGGTGCCGGTTGCATAAATCATGAGCCCTTGTGCAATATCACTAGTAAATTGCTTGTGCGTTGTGGCGTAGTCACTTGCAATCATTTTTGCGCCCTCTGGCGCCAGACTAGCGAGACTAATGAGCGAACCACTGAACAGCATGAGAATGGGCGTGACTAGCAACAAACCGATCGCCCATTTGCGAAGCTGTTGAGCATTCTTTTTCGTGAAGAGAAGTAAGAATAAGCCGGCAATTGCATAAGTGAGGAGGATGTCTCCAGACCAAATGAGCAGAGCATGTATCGCCCCGAAAAATGCAAGAAAGAAAAGCCTCTTAAAAAATAGGAATCGCGGGCTCGAGGTCTTTGCAATGGCGCGATCCAAAAACACAATGAAGCCAATGCCAAAGAGTAATGAAAATAGGGTATAGAATTTCCCTTGAATAAAGGTAAACACAAACCACCCTACTTGGTAATCGATGCCAGTTTGTGTTTCGTCAAAGCCGAATACAAACGCAAGCATAGACTTCTGAAAGTATTCAATATTCATCATCAAAATACCGAAGAGTGCAAAGCCTCTGATAATATCTAGCAACGCAATCCGTTCCTGCTCTTCAAGCGGGTTCGGTAAAGATTGGGTGTTCATAAAACGCTCCATGTGTATTTAAGGTTATTATTTTTGAGATAGTAAAGCAGGCATTCTCAGAGTCGTCTATATATCAATGGTAACAACTCGTTACTGTCTTACCCTAAAGAGAGCGCTACGCAATGAGCTTAATTGCAACTTTCACACTTAATCCTGCAATCGATGTTTTTGCTGTCACGCAAGAAATCTTTGATGACAGCAAGACTCGCTGTGAAGAAGCGATAAGCGAACCAGGTGGGGGCGGTATTAATGTTGCACAGAATATTCATCGCTTGGGAGCTCCTGTGGTTGCAGTCTTTCCAGCAGGTGGGCTCACCGGCGAGCGATTAAAGGAGTTGCTCAGTGAACGCGCGTTAAGTTTTATTGCGGTGCCGATCGCCAAAGAAACTAGGCAAAATTTCGCAGTGACCGAATTAAAGCGTCAAATCATGCATCATTTTGTGTTTCCTGGCCCTTCGCTTACGCCACCTGAACTGCAAGCTTGTGTGAGCCAACTCCTTGCGCTCAAAGCTGAATACTTGGTGCTCAGCGGGAGCATTCCGAAACAAGTGCCCGACGATTTTTACCGCTCAATTCTGCGCGCCGAACAAGCACAAAACACCCGAGTTATTCTAGATACTTCCGGCGCTGCCCTCTCGAATTCCCTGTTTTGCGGAGCATTTGTTGCAAAATTAAACCGCAAAGAATTTGCGTCCTTAGGCTACGATGAGCATTCAGACATTCCTACGCTTCGCACAGATATGAAAGATTTAGTAGTTCGAGGTGCCGTGAAGAATTTAATTGTAACCCTCACTAAAGGAGGCGCTCTACTCGTGGAACACTCAGGCGCAGCTCACTATTTTGAAGCACCTAAAGTACCTATTGTGAGCCATGTTGGCGCCGGCGACAGTTTTGTCTCCGCGCTTACCTTTCAGTTACACCAAGGCAAGGACTTAATAATGGCAGCACGCTACGGCGTTGCCGCCGCAGCTGTTAAGGTACAAATCAAAGGCAATCAACTCACCGACTTAAGCTGGTTAGAGCGTATGGTCGATGAGATACAAGTGAAGGAGCTTCTTTAAGCGACTAAGGAAAATTGCCGTTTGAACAACTTTGCGCATGTTGTATAGTTCAGGAGCTGTATTAAGGAGCTTTTCATGCGAACCCTATTTTTCTTTTCACTTTTCGTCATTTCCCTTCCATTGCAAAGCGAACCCGTGGAGCAAGTCTCATTTTCAGAGGTTTTAGAGGCGTCATCACGTTTTCCAGATCGAGTACTTCAATACGGAGAGGGCGAGAGTCAGTTTGTCGAAATTTGGTTGCCTCACCATGGAGAGCAAGCTCCGATTGTCGCATTGATTCACGGCGGTTGCTGGCTCAATGCTTACGGTGTCGACCATGTTCGTCCCGCAGCCACTGCGCTCGCCAATGAAGGATTCGCTGTTTGGGCCATTGAGTATCGTCGCTTAGGTGATGAGAATGCGGGTTGGCCCGGAAGCAAGAATGATATTGTCACCGCGCTTGCGCAACTACAAGATTCTGCAACCGAGCAGCTCGACCTCGATCGATTGGCATTGGTAGGACACTCGGCTGGTGGACACTTAGCACTCTTAGCACTTGAAGAGTTAAATATTTCACCGAAAATTACGCTCGGCCTAGCAGCAATTACGGAGCTAACATCTTATGCAGCACGCACTGGAAGTTGCCAAGGGGCGGGGGCGCAGTTCCTTGCAACCGCGCAAACGCCCGAGCAGCTCAATGTGCCAATAGAGTCTTTGCATTTACGTACTCTTTTTGCCGGCAGCGCAGACGCGATTGTAGAGCCAGAACAGGCACAATTGGAAGACACCGAATCGTTCGTGGTAGACAATGCCGGACACTTCGATTTTATTCACCCTCAAAGCCGTGCATGGCAGGCTTGGGTAGCGTATCTTAAGCAAACACTCATGACCGAAGGGCAGTAGAGATTTTTTTATGATAACCACTCTAGCCGATGCAAGAGCACTAGACAACGCCGATCCGCTTTACGCGATTCGTGACCAATTTGAGCTTCCCTCCGATGTCATTTATCTCGATGGAAACTCTCTCGGTCCATTGAGCACGCCCGCTCGAGAAGCTGTGGAACGCATTGTTTCGCACCAGTGGGGACCCGATTTAATTAAGAGCTGGAATCAGCATGACTGGATTCATATGCCACTGCGTGTGGGTGACCAAATTGGTCGGCTCATAGGCGCGGCTCCCAGGCAAACCCTTTGTTGTGATTCCATTTCAGTGAATCTTTTCAAGGTGCTTTGTGCCTCATTAGATCAGTTTCCGGGCCATGTCATTTTAAGCACCAAAGACAATTTCCCCACCGACTTATACATGGTGCAGGGAATTCAAAAGTTACTCGCTGAACGCAACATAGAATTGAAGTTAGTCGCAGAGTCGGAGCTGCTTGATGCAATCGATTCCTCGGTATGTGCCGTGTTAGTCACCCAAGTGAACTTTCGCACCGGTGCACTTCTAAATGTTTCAGCACTGGTTGAAAAGGCTCATTCAGCGCATGCAGCATTGATACTCGATTTAGCGCACAGTGCCGGTGCCGTTCCTGTAGAGCTCGATACATGGCGGGTAGATTTTGCTGTTGGCTGTACCTACAAATATTTAAACGCAGGGCCTGGAGCGCCAGCCTTTTTGTATGTTGCTCAACAGCATTTAGGTAAAGCCGTTCAACCACTCTGGGGGTGGATGGGGCATGCGAACCCTTTCGCTTTCTCCCCTCAATATGAGCCTGCCAAAGATATCTCGCAGTTTCTAACAGGCACGCCTTCTATTCTTGCAATGGCCGCGGTAGAAGGTGCGCTTAAAGTATTTGAGGGAATCAACCTAGCCACCGTGCGTGAGAAATCTCTGCAATTGAGTCAGGCTTTTGAACTCGAGTTGGAGCGAAGAGGATTACTTGACTACATGCCGAGTATCTCTCCAACCAACGTTGAATGCAGAGGCAGCCAGCTAAGCTTCGCACATGAACATGCTTATGCCATTTGCCAGGCATGGATTGCAGCAGGCGTTATCGCCGACTTTCGCGCGCCAAATTATCTGCGAGTAGGCTTTACACCACTTTACTTGAGCTTTGAAGAGCTGCGTACGGCAATTGATAAACTAGAGCACATAATGACGGCCGAAATCTATTTACAATCACAATTCCAGCAACGCCAAAAGGTCACATAAGAAAAGAAATTGGGGGCACATGCAACGCCGTGCCCCCGAGAGTCGCTCCTAGAGATGGCTTAACGAGATTCGCTAAAGAATATTTTGCGCACTTGGTTTACGTAACGCTGTCCTTGAATACGCACGGTATCATATTCCATGCGCTCAGAGGCTAAATGCACCTCTTCCAGCGTTGCCGCTGTCGTCTCAAGCTCTTTATTCAAGGTTGCCAAGGCATTCTCAAGCGTGTACGTAAGCTGGTGTATTTCCGCCATTTCCTGCGATGTTAGGCCGTCTTCCATAATCTCCTGCAACTTCGCATTGTAAGTTGTTAAGTTCTCTAAAGCGGCTTCTACCGTAGGCGAAGCTTCTCCTTCAAAATGCTCATATCGCTCTTGCTCTGTTGCCTGAACAGTGTCTACCGCTGCCGCAGAGAGAGCGCTCGCTAATGCTAGCGAGCCCAGTGCTTTAAAAATATTCATAATATCTCCAGAATTTTAGTCTATTTCGAACGTACCCGCAGGCCCAGGGAAGACTACCGGGCTTTCGATACCTTCATTGTTGATGCTCGCTACTCCAAAGAAATAGTTATCAATCACCACATTTTCAAGGGTGTACTCCGAAACATTTCCGACTTCACGACTGAACTGCCATTGCGGTTGGTCGGTATATCGCCAATAAATTTTGTAGCCGCGAATATTCTCAACTTCCTCAGCGCGAGGCGCATCCCACTTCAGGGTGGTATCTGGCGACACGGCTCCCGAGATCTCCACACCGGTAGGTGGCGCTGGCGCCCATGCCATGCTCGCCAATGCAACTGCATTCAAGGCAGTGAGTTTAGCGGCATAATCAAAATCTACATATTCAATGGTATCGCCGTAGTGGCGACCATCTTCATTGCGCAGATCTTGGTGCTGGCGGTCGTAATGCTCATTGGTTTCCATAATACGAACGCTAGGGTAGCCCAAGTCGTTAAATGGGCGATGATGCCCGCCTCGGCGGAAACGGTCTAAGCGGTAAATCACCATGGTGTCTAAATTCGGAATGTAACGATCAGCAATCCAATCGATGTAGCGCGCGAGGTTACGGCTTGGCGAGTCTACCTCACCTCCAGTAAAGCGGCGTAGGCGAGCTTCTTCCGGTGTTTCATTCATTCGCGTGCCTTCGGCAAAAATACGCGCCGTAGTATTATCAATTACTCCATTGATTCCAGCGATGTTGCCAATCATGTCGTTATTGAGTACCGCGTGCAGACGCCAACCATCTTCTTTCGCTTGTTGCGCCAGTATTTGACCACCAAACAAGCCTTGCTCTTCACCCGAAAGTGCTGCATACACAATGGAGCCATGAAACTCATACTGAGAAAGCACACGAGCCGCCTCAATCGCACCTGCAACGCCTGACGCATTATCGTTGGCACCCGGTGCATCCGAAGTTGCATCCATCACATCTGTTGCGCGCGAATCAATATCGCCTGCCATCATTACATATCGGTTTGGATCGGTTTTACCGCGCTGAATCGCAATCACGCTCACCACGTCCGTTGGATCAGGAATGCGGGGAGTTCCCTCAATCACGTCACTACTGTAATAAACTTCTAAACACCCACCGCAAGCTTCAGAAATACGCTGAAACTCTTCAAATATCCAGCGTCGTGCCGCGCCAATACCGCGCGTGTCTGATTCGGTTTCAGAGAGCGTATGGCGCGTACCAAAGCTTACTAACTTCGCGATATCACTTTCTATGCGATCAGCTGAAGGTGCGGCTGCTATCGCGTGCAGTTTCTCTTGCTCAACATAAGGTACGTCTGCGTGCAGCGGTGCGCTCGTGACCGCTGCGGTTAACACAGTTGAAGCTATTAACAGGGGAAAGCCTTTTTTCATGATGTCCTCGCTCATTCGTTTTCGCTCTGTGCACTGTTACGGTGCAAATCCAAATAAAGTTGCACAAAAAGCAAACAAACTCGTTTGTTAATCTTTAGTACGAAATAATTTACTTTTTATTTTCAATAGGTTAAAAACTGGCATTTCATTTGCTCTACATCCTCTGTCACACCATAGAGGAATGTAACATGCAACTTATCATCGCTATTATTAAACCCGCTAGACTCCCAGAAGTACGCGATGCACTGCATGCCGTTGGATGCAACGGTTTAACAGTGTCAGAAGTAAAAGGTTTTGGCCAACAAAAGGGCTTAGACGAACTTTATCGAGGCGCTACCTACCGTGCCGAATTTCTTCCCAAACTCAGGTTAGACATTGCCGTGCACCAATCTCAAACAACCGAGGTTGTTGAAGCCATACGAAAAGCTGCTCATACCGGAAAAACAGGTGACGGCAAAATATTCGTACTGAATTTGGAACATGCCGTGCGTATTCGTACCGCTGAAACTGATGAACAAGCAATTTAAGGAGCGCAATCATGACAACTGTTGAACTCGCTTTTTCTCTCGACACCTTTTATCTGCTCATGAGCGCTGCATTAGTAATGTGGATGGCTGCGGGCTTCTCAATGCTGGAAGCTGGCCTCGTGCGCTCAAAAAATACCACGGAGATTCTCGTCAAAAACATCATGCTATACGCGATAGCATGCACATTATACTTACTTCTTGGCTACCAATTAATGTATGGCGTGCCAGACATCACAAGCCATGCGCGTTCCGCCGATGTATTCTTCCAAATGGTTTTTGTTGCCACTGCCATGTCGATTGTTTCTGGTGCTGTGGCAGAACGTATGAAACTCACCAGTTTTTTACTTTTCTGTGTTGTATTAACGGGCGTGCTTTACCCGCTGCAGGGAAGTTGGAGTTGGGGAGGAGGCTTTCTCAGTGAACTAGGATTCTCCGACTTTGCAGGTTCAGGCATTGTCCATATGGCGGGCGCTGCCGCGGCATTAGCTGCCGTATTGCTGCTGGGTCCACGCAAGGGAAAGTATCGGGAAGATGGCAGTATACAAGCCATTCCGGGGGCTAATATGCCGCTCGCGACACTCGGTACTTTTATCCTATGGATGGGCTGGTTTGGTTTTAATGGCGGTTCACAGTTGCAGCTAAGCGGCGTCGACAATGCCAATGCAATTGCGAATGTCTTTATCAATACAAATGCTGCAGCAGCTACAGGCGCGATCGGTGCGTTTCTGTTAGTCCGTTTGGTCTGGAAAAAGGCAGATCTCACCATGATTTTGAACGGTGCTCTTGCCGGACTCGTCGCTATCACTGCAGCACCAGACGCCCCGTCGCCGGGACTCGCCTGCCTGATCGGACTCGCGGCCGGCTTACTTGTTGTGGTATCAATCGTGGCTTTAGATCGTATGAAAATTGACGATCCGGTAGGTGCCATTTCGGTGCACGGCGTGGTTGGCTTGTTTGGTTTACTTGTTGTGCCACTTAGTAACGACGGCGCCAATTTGGTCTCTCAATTAATTGGTGCTGGTGTTATTTTTGGATGGATGTTTGCAACTAGCTTCGTCGTTTGGTGGATACTCAAAGTCATTATCGGTATTCGCATCTCAGAGGAAGACGAATACCGAGGTTGCGATATCAGTGATTGTGGTGTCGAAGCTTATCCTGAATTTCTTTCTCACAAACAAGATTGATTGCTTCTGAGAATTGTAAGTGCCTGCGCCTGACCTTCCCATGCAATATCGGAAATAACGGCGCTTTCTCCTTTGTAATTTTCAAACCACCTCGCGATGGCATCCAACATCGTGGGGTGCTTGCGCTGTAACGCTTCCAAATGCTGAATGTCTCCAAACACAGGATCTGAAACGCGAACTGCTAATAACTTATCATCTTCTTCGCCATTGTCTCTCATCCGCATCACCCCAATCACTCGCACTGCATATGAAAAACCGGGGGCTAACGCGTCTCCGAGCACAAGCACGTCCAGTGGATCGCCATCACCGCCCCGTGAAGTTTCAGCGCGCGTACCGGCAAAGGCACCATAATTCACTGGATAACCAAGGTACTGAATACGCCTTAGCTGGCCATTTTCCCGATCCCAAAGTAAGCGTGTCCATTGCGCTTTATCGACCTCCCATTTTTCTTGAGAGCCTGCCGGAATCTCAATCAATGCATGAATGTGAGGCAATGTCTCCACATTCAGCGGCATCGGCGCTGGAATATAAACTGTACCTGGCTGACAACTCGGTGTCGGTTCACGCCAAAGAAAAGCGATGGAGAGTTTACCTAGGCTATCGTCCTCACACAGTAGCGTCGATAAATCAAACTGTGGCGTTTTTAACTCTGCTAATTCCCCTCTTACCTTTACCGCACTCATTGCGCCGGCAACACGGTGCAACCATTGTAAATATTGGTCCCGAGACAATGATTGATAAGGCTCAGTAGGCACCAACGATTGCAATGCTTGCGCCCATTGGAATTCGATAAAAGGCGGCGCGTTTGTCGGCTTTTGCCAAACTATCCCTCGCAAGAAATAAGCAGCGGCTCGAAGCTCACTGTTTGCAAGTTGATCTCGGCCGACCTCAGGTGGCAGTTCTCCGGGGGAGATCGCATCACCTTCACCATCGAATAACCAAGTTAGCTGTTCCGTGCGCATCCATTGCCAGAAGTCGTTCTGCGTTAAATGGCTTTGGTCATGAGTCACACGAACACTGACTACGAAATCTCTTCCGCCCTCTGGCATTTCTTTGAACGTACTGAAGGTGTGGTGACCATCGGTTAAATACAGTTGATTATTCGGGCCTCGTACCGCCGTTTTCATATACTCGATGGCGCGATTGTTCATGTCACCGGTGCAAGAATAGCTTGAGGAATCGGTGGGAGATGAATTGCCACTCCAGTGCGCTACCGATTCCAAACCTCGAGATTCACACAAATCATCGAAAAGCTTCTCTCGATCAATACGATACCGCTGCAACTTATATTCGACTTGCAGGTGTCCGATCGCACCTTGCGTTGGATGCAAATCGGCGATAGGCACAGAGACTTCCTCGATCGCATTTACTTTCAATGCAGCCGTTAAGAAAATTCCTACGATGAACCAACGCATAGATTTCATAAACACTCCTTTATTAATAGCGGCAGGATAAAGGAGCTCTGTGAAGAAAAAATGACAGCTTCATAAAAATGACACAAAAATTTCACAACAAGTGCGTAGCATAGCAAGCGTTTTAATTCACTCAAAGGAGGTTCCATGTTCTCACTTCGAAAATTTCGCTCTCAAGTACCCACTCACTTTGCGCTCGCTGCACTTACATTGCCGGTGGCAGGGTATGTGCAAGCTGCAACACTTGTTGAAGGCACGGTTGTAAATAACAATGGCCAACCTTTGGCGGGTGTGCAAGTACAGGTAGTAGGTTCTATGCAAAGCGTGTTCACAAACGACGATGGTCAATTTGTGATTCGCCAAGTCGATGCAGGAGAAGTCACTCTTCGCTTCCAATACCTTGGCTTGCCAACGCGGGAGGAAACGCTGCAAGTCACCGACGCAGGCGTAGCGCCTCTTCAAGTGGCTCTGAGTGATTATGAAAATATGGAGCGCATCACGGTTACTGGTCAACGTGACGCAGCGAATCGTGCATTGAATCAATATCGCGCATCAGACGCGGTCGCAAACTTTATTGCAGCCGACGACATGGGTCAATTTGTAGACCAAAACGTTGCTGAATCCTTGCAACGTATCGCGGGTGCTTCAATCTCTCGAGATCAGGGTGAAGGTCGATTTGTGAGTGTCCGGGGCATCTCTGCCGGTTTAAGTTCTGTCACTATCAATGGCATGCGCATTGGTACACCAGAAGACGGTTCGCGGGCTGTACCACTCGACGTTATCCCGACAGGGAGCGTAGAGGGCATCAAAGTAACCAAGGCGCCGACACCAGACATGCCGGGTGACGCCATAGGTGGCGCGGTCGATGTTCGCTCTGCATCGCCTTTCGACTACGAAGGCAGACTCGTTCGTTATCGCTTAGAAGGCTCCTATAATGACCTAAGTGGTACCACAAGCCCTAAATTCCAGTTTAACTATGGTGATCGTGTTACTGACACCGTGGGTATTTCGTTCGGCTTAAACTATTTAGACCGAGAACTTGAGTCAGATAATATTGAAGCGGAATACGACGAAGTTGATTTTGGTGCCGAAGAAGTATTCAGCATGATTGAAGCGCAACAGCGCAAGTATTATGTGGCCCGTGAGCGCATTGGTACGAATGTGAATCTTGAGTACCGCCCTGACAACGCCACGAAGTTCTTCGCGAATACGGTTTATAGTGAATTTAGCGACGCAGAAACTCGCCAACGCAGTATTTTCATCTTCGAAGACGGAGACCTCACTTCCTTTGATGGTGCGAGCGGTGTAGTTGAAGCAATGCCTGAAGACGCATTCCGTCGTCGTATTCGTTTCCGTACGAAAGAACAAGATACACTTGCTTTCAGTGCTGGCGGTGAGCATCGTTTCGACAGTTGGGACCTTGCCTATCGTGCAGGTGTTTCCACAACCCGTGAACGTGTGCTTGATGAGAATGAAGGTCGGTATGAATACGACCAAGGCGATTTAGCCGCTACGTATCGAATTGGTGGTGGTATCCCAACGTTCGAAATCTTCGACGGAGGTCAAATCGCGACCGCACACCTAGATAACGCGAATTATGCGCTTGATCGCGCTGTTCTTGAACCTAAAATCATTGATGACGACGAGTTCAATGCAGGGCTTGATGTGACGTTCCCTTATGCCTTTGGAAATTCGGCATTAACGCTAAAAGCAGGTTTAGATCTACGTTGGAAAGATAAAGACGTAGACGTGAACGAAATTGAACTGCGTGATGTTCCAGACGCGCGCCTCGACGCATTAACAACCGCATCACCTTCCTACGGACTAGGAAATTTAGGGCAGGGAATCAGCTCAGAACAATACATTGATTTCTTCAATGCCAATCGGGATAGCTTCAATATTCGCCCTCAAGATGAACAAGAAGCACTTGAACTGCAAATTGCAGAGGACTTCGTAGCGACAGAAGACGTGACTGCCGCCTACTTCATGGGCACTTGGGACCTTGAGCGCACACGCATTATTGCAGGTGCACGCGTTGAAAACACCAGTTACTCAGCAACCGGTAACGAGTTAACTTTCAATGAAGACGGCACGCTGTCAGTTGCAGATCGCAAAGTCTCTTCGGATTACACAAATGTGCTTCCTGGCCTCCATATCGCTTATGACTTAACCTACGACATGGTGCTGCGCGCGGCTTGGACAAATACTATTGCTCGCCCAAGCTTCTCAGATATTTCGCCACGTGCTTCCGTAGACCGTGAAGATTTCGAAGTTGAATTAGGGAACCCTGATCTCGACCCATATGAGGCGATGAACTTCGACTTAGTACTTGATTGGTACTACGCAGAGGGCAGTGTGTTTACTCTCGGAGCGTTCTATAAAGATATCGACAACTATGTCGTAGAAGTCACTTCAAATAATGTTCCTGAATACGACGGCTTTGATGTCACACGTCCAACGAACAGCACAACGGCTTCAGTTTCAGGTATCGAGGCCAACTGGCTTCACAATGTGGTTCAGGGATCGATGCAAGGATTGTTAGTCGGAGCAAACCTGACCGTACTTGATACCGAGCTAGAGTTACTCGAGCGTACAAACGAGAGTTTTGCGCTTCCTGAAGCAGCTGAGCTAACCGCCAACCTATTTGTCGGTTATGAGCGCGGTCCATTCAGTACCCGCATCAGTTGGACCCATCGTGACGAGTATCTCAATGAAGTTGGCGACGATGCTCGCTACGATATTTATGTGAAAGCGCACACGCAACTCGATTGGACAGGTTCATACAAGTTTAACGACCAATTCCAACTTGTGGCCGAAATCACAAATATCACCGATGAGCCACTCGAACTGTATCAAGGGAGCCCCAATTTAACCCTTCAGTTTGAAGAATATGGCCCAACGATCGCGGTGGGTTTCAAAGGTCGCTTCTAAACTAAGACGCGTTCTGCACAATAAAAAAGGGCCAGCAATTCTTGCTGGCCTTTTTTCTGAGACTCACTGAGTTAGAGTTTAGGTTCAGGAACACGCACCCAACCTTCCATTAACACACGTGCACTGCGACTCATGAGTGCCTTTTTTACCACCCATTCACCGTTTACCTGTGTCGCCTCAGCACCCACACGCAGTGTGCCAGACGGATGGCCAAAAGTAACGGCTGTGCGATCGCCGCCGCCTGCCGCTAAGTTCACTAACGTGCCCGGAACTGCGGCTGCTGTGCCAATTGCAACGGCAGCTGTACCCATCATGGCATGATGCAGTTTACCCATCGACATGGCGCGCACCAGTAGGTCAATGTCTTTCGCGTTTACGGCTTTGCCACTCGAAGAAACATAACTTTTTGGCGGCGCCACAAAAGCAATTTTCGGCGTATGTTGACGGCTTTCCGCTTCTTCGAGGTTGCTAATAAGTCCCATCTTCAGTGCACCGTGGGCACGCAAAGTTTCGAACTTCGCCAACGCATCGGGGCTCTCATTAATGACACCTTGCAACTCCGTGCCCGTGTAACCAATGTCTGCAGCATTCACAAAAATGGTCGGAATACCTGCATTAACGAAAGTGGCTTGTAACGTGCCGAAACCCGGCACCTCAAATTCATCCACGACATTGCCAGTTGGGAACATCGCCCCTTCGCCATCTGCCGGATCGAGGAACTCAATCGGCACCTCTGCTGCTGGAAATGTCACACCATCCAACTCAAAGTCACCGGTTTCCTGCACTTCACCATTGGTAATGGGAACGTGCGCGATTATGGTTTTTTGAATGTTTGCCTGCCAGATTCTTACGACCGCATGACCGTTTTCAGGCACACGATCCGCAGGTACTAGTCCGGCACTCACGGCAAATGAACCCACTGCAGAGGTTAAATTGCCGCAATTCCCACTCCAGTCGATAAATGCTTTATCAATCGACACCTGACCAAATAAGTAATCCACATCGTGCTCAGGTTGCGTGCTTTTCGACAGAATCACTGTTTTGCTGGTACTTGAGGTTGCACCGCCCATCCCGTCCGTATGTTTACCGTATGGATCGGGGCTACCAATCACCCGCAATAACAAAGCATCGCGATAAACCCCTGGCTGCTGAGCAGCCGCAGGCAAATCGTCTAAACGAAAAAACACACCCTTACTCGTACCACCCCGCATATAAGTGGCCGGAATCTTCAACTGTGGTTTAAACACAAACCCTCCAACAAAAAATTGGGGTCAGATTAAAAAATGATCTGACCCATTTTGCTTTTAAACGGCGCCTTCGAGGAAGTCTTGCGCGAAGCGCTGTAGAACGCCGCCGGCATTGTAAATGCTCACTTCTTCGGCCGTGTCTAAGCGGCATTTCACCGAAACTTCAACCTGTTCACCGTTTTTGCGGTTCAACACGAGCTGAAGTGTGGCTCCGGGGGCTGGCTCACCTTTCACATCGAAGGTTTCAGTGCCATCGATATTCAAAGTTTTTCGCGTGGTTCCCGCCTCAAATTCTAACGGCAGTACACCCATACCAATCAAGTTGGTGCGGTGAATGCGTTCAAAGCCCTCAGCTACAATCGCTTCCACACCCGCCAAACGAACCCCTTTGGCAGCCCAGTCGCGAGAAGAACCTTGACCGTAATCGGCACCCGCAATAATGATCAATGGTTGCTTGCGCTCCATGTAGGCTTCAATGGTTTCCCACATACGCATTACTTTGCCTTCCGGCTCTAAACGCGCTAACGAACCTTGAATCACTTCACCCTTTTCATCGCGTACCATTTCATTGAACAACTTCGGATTCGCAAAAGTAGCGCGCTGCGCAGTGAGGTGATCGCCGCGGTGCGTCGCATAAGAGTTAAAGTCTTCTTCTGGAACACCCATCGACGCCAGATACTCACCGGCTGCACTGTCAGCCATAATCGCATTGGAAGGCGATAAGTGATCGGTGGTGATGTTGTCACCTAACACTGCCAAAGGTCGCATACCGCTCAGCGTAGGCTCCTTCGCCAGTGCGCCCTCCCAGTAAGGTGGGCGGCGAATATAGGTACTCTTCTCACGCCACTGATACAGCGGGTCGATTTTATCGCCATAATCCACACTCAAATTGAACATCGGATCATACACCTGGCGGAATTGCTCAGGCTTCACGCTTGCCTTCACAATAGCGTCAATTTCCTCGTCTGAAGGCCAAATGTCCTTCAAGGTAATCGGGTTACCGTCTTGATCGAAACCAAGCGGATCTTTTTCAATGTCAAAACGGATGGTACCGGCAATTGCATAAGCCACAACCAGTGGAGGTGACGCTAAGAAAGCGTTTTTCGCATAGGGATGAATACGGCCGTCGAAATTACGATTTCCAGAGAGTACCGCAACCGCGTACAAATCACGGTCGATAATTTCTTGCTGTATTTTCGGGTCGAGTGCACCACTCATTCCATTACATGTAGTACAAGCATAGGCTACCAAACCGAAGCCCAACTGCTCTAGCTCAGACATCAGGCCAGCTTCGTTTAAATACATGGTGACCGTTTTTGAGCCGGGCGCCAGCGAGCTCTTCACCCAAGGCTTGCGAGTTAAACCCAGTTTATTGGCATTACGAGCGATTAAGCCGGCTGCAACCATATTGCGTGGGTTACTGGTATTCGTACAACTCGTAATGGCCGCAATAATACAAGCGCCATCTGGCATTTTGCCTTCTTCAAGCTCAAACTTGCCGGAGATTCCGCGTTTTGCGAGATCTGCTGCTGGTAACAAGGCATGAGGATTTGAAGGGCCTGCTAAATTGCGACCAACCGCACTCAAGTCAAAGCGCAGTGCACGCTCATACTCTGCACCTGTCATCGCACTGGCCCACAAACCGGTGTGCTTGGCGAATTGCTCAACAAGCGCAACTTGCTTGTCGTCACGGCCTGTTAATTTCAAATAATCGATCGTTTGCTCATCGATATAGAACATTGCAGCGGTCGCACCATATTCAGGTGTCATATTTGAAATGGTTGCACGATCTCCAACACTCAAACGATCCGCGCCTTCCCCGAAAAATTCAAGGTAAGCGCCAACAACCCGCTCCTTGCGTAAGAAATCAGTCATGGCGAGCACTAAATCTGTGCTTGTAATGCCAGGCTGCAATTTACCCGTCAGCTCCACACCAATAATGTCTGGCAAACGCATATAAGACGCGCGCCCCAACATGACACTCTCGGCTTCTAACCCGCCTACGCCAACAGAAATAACACCCAATGCGTCCACCATGGGTGTGTGTGAGTCAGTTCCCACACACGTATCAGGGAATGCGACATTGTCACGGACTTGCACCACCGGAGACATTTTTTCCAAATTAATTTGGTGCATGATGCCGTTGCCGGGAGGAATCACATCTACGTTTTTAAAAGCCGTTTTCGTCCAATTAATGAAATGAAAACGATCGTCGTTTCTTCGATCTTCAATCGCGCGGTTTTTCTCAAACGCGTCGGCTTCAAATCCTGCATGCTCTACTGCCAATGAATGATCGACAATTAATTGCGTAGGTACAACCGGGTTAACCTTTGCAGGATCACCACCTTTTGCAGCGATTGCATCGCGTAGACCCGCCAAATCCACAAGTGCGGTTTGTCCCAAAATGTCATGACACACCACACGCGCAGGATACCAAGGAAAGTCTAAATCACGCTTGCACTTTACTAATTGTGTGAGTGCGTCGGTGAGCATGTCTGGCTCACAGCGGCGCACTAACTGCTCAGCCAACACTTTCGAAGTGTATGGCAACTTGTCGTAGGCACCTGCTTCAATGGCTTCGACCGCTTCTCGCGTGTCGTAGTACTCCAAATTCGTGCCCGGTAACGGTTTACGATATTGAGTATTCATATTAACGCTCGTTGATTGCTGGAACTTTACGCGGCTCTGGCCCAATATAATCTGCACTTGGACGAATGATACGGTTGTTCGCGCGCTGCTCTTTCACATGCGCTGTCCAACCAGTAACACGTGACATAACGAAAATTGGCGTAAACAACTTCGTTGGAATGCCCATGTAGTGATAAGCCGATGCATGGAAGAAATCTGCATTCGGGAACAATTTTTTCTCACGCCACATCACTTCTTCACAACGCACTGATACGTCATACAAGCGGCTGTCACCAAACTCTTCAGAGAGTTTCTTCGACCAGGCTTTAATAACATCGTTGCGCGGATCGAACTCACGGTAAACCGCATGGCCAAAGCCCATAATTTTTTCTTTGCGCTCAAGCATACCCATGAGGATTTGCTCGGCTTCATCGGCCGACTGCATGTTTTCAATTAAATCCATTGCCGCTTCGTTCGCACCACCATGCAGTGGGCCACGAAGTGAACCAATCGCACCGGTCACACATGAGAAAATGTCTGACAAGGTTGAAGCACACACACGCGCAGTAAAGGTTGAGGCATTGAACTCGTGTTCTGCATACAAAATTAACGAAGTGTTCATTACATCGATATGTAATTTCGATGGCTTCTTATCGTGCAACATGTGTAAGAAATGTGCGCCAATCGAGTCATCGTCAGTTTCGGTTTCAATGCGCACATTGTCGTGGCTAAAGCGATACCAATAGAGAAGAATACTTGGGAATGCCGCGAGCATACGCTCAATCTTGCTGTCGGCTTGGCTGAAGTTTTCTTCGCCCTCAATATTACCTAAGAAAGAACAACCTGTGCGCATCACGTCCATCGGGTGTGCATCTGCTGGAATACGTTCCAATACGTCTTTTAATGCTTGCGGTAAACCCCGCTGCTTTTTCAAACGCGCTTTGTACTCGTCTAGCTGTTGCTGGTTGGGTAGCTCACCGTGTGCCAATAAATACGCGACCTCCTCAAAACTCGCGTGCTCTGCAAGATCTGAAATGTCGTAACCGTAATAAGTTAAACCAGAACCCGATTTACCTACTGTACAAAGCGCTGTTTCACCTGCTACCTGTCCGCGCAATCCCGCGCCACCTAATTTCTTGTCTACCATGTTATTCTCCTTAAATTCGTTATATTCAGTTCAATTATTTTTTCGAAAACAATGCGTCTAATTTTTCTTCAAAGGCGTGATAATTTAAGAAATCATAGAGCTCCATACGTGTTTGCATGCTATCGATCACGTCTTTCTGATCTCCTTTATCGAGAATATTTTGGTACACGTTCAATGCTGCTTTATTCATGGCTCGGAACGCACTCAGTGGATACAGCACCATTTCCACGCCGACGCCCGCCAATTCTTCGCGATTAAATAAAGGCGTAGCGCCAAATTCAGTAATGTTAGCGAGTACCGGCACATTCAACGCGTCTGTGAATGCTTTATATTGCTCAAGTGTATGCACGGCTTCTGCAAAAATCGCATCGGCACCGGCAGCAACACATGCTTGCGCGCGTTCAATAGCGGCTTCTAAGCCTTCCTGCTGTAGCGCATCCGTACGCGCCATAATTAAGAATTGATCGTCCGTACGCGCGTCGACGGCTGCTTTCACACGGTCCACCATCTCACCTTGCGATACGATTTCTTTATTCGGACGATGGCCGCAACGCTTTTGCGCAACCTGATCTTCAATATGAAAGCCCGCGGCGCCCGCACGCGTCATTTCCTTTACGGTACGCGCAATATTAAACGCACCGCCCCAGCCTGTGTCGGCATCGACCAACAAAGGAAGGTCTGTAGCGCCCGTAATACGACGAATATCTTCACACACGTCGTTCAGCGAAGTCATGCCTAAATCAGGTAATCCGAAAGACGCATTCGCCACCCCGGCACCTGACAAATACAATGCTTTGTGACCAACACGCTCCGCCATCATGGCCGTATATGCGTTAATGGTTCCAACAATTTGCAACGGCTTCTCAGTTGCAATCGCTTGGCGCAACTTGGCGCCCGCCGAGTTCACTTGACTCATGTTTCTTCCTCATTTTTTAGTAACTGCAATTCAATGTTTTTGCGCGACGCATGGATATGCCGACGCATTAATAAATCTGCAAGCTCACCATCGCGGTTCGCAATTGCCTGCAAAATGGCGCGGTGCTCATCGAAGGCGCGCGAAACACGCGGTCCATTCATTCCGAGTTGCACTCGGTACATGCGCACTAAGTAGTAAAGCTCGTCGCACAAAATATTAATCAAGTACGGATTCTTGCTGCCCAAAATGACACGATAATGAAAATCTAAATCGCCCTCTTCTTGGTAGTAGCTTTCGCCGTCGCGAACACGCTGAGTCGCAAGGTGTCTGTCCAGCAAATTTTGCAATTCGAACACTTCTTGTTCCGGCATATTCTCTGCGGCTAAACGACAGGCTAAACCCTCAAGTTCTTCTCGCAACTGATACAAAGAGCATAGACCTTCTATCGAAAGTTTCACGACTCTCGCCCCGACATTCGGCAATCTCTCAACCAAGTGGCAACGCTCGAGTCGAGCAAGCGCTTCTCTCAAAGGCGCCCGGCTCACTTGAAATCGTTTCGCAAGCTCAGGTTCACTTATTTTACTGCCCGCAGGAATGTCACCCTCAACGATCGCATACTGAATTTCGAGCAGCACACGATCAGCACTGGTCACTGGAGAACGTATTAATGGAGGTTGAAACGCCATGATTGTCGACACCCTTCTCAAGAAGGGAGCATTCTAAGCCCGAAATAGACAATTATCAAGGTCGTTAAAGACTAGATTGTCGACAAACCATTGAATCATCAAAAATTGAGCTAAATCAATAGATCGCTAAACAGTAGAAAAAAATGCTACCTCGATAGTGTATTTTGTAATTATCTTAGGTATGTTTAACGGAATATAAAAAACATTTGTACACACATGGCAGACTCAACTCCATTCAACCTTTCTCGCGTTTCTTCGAAAACGTTGTTTCATGTATTGCAATCCTCAGACATTGGCCTGTGGTTTTGGGATATTGATAAAAACCTTAATAACATCAACGACGCTTGGGCTGAAATGCTAGGGTATACCCGTGATGAGTTACAGCCGATGACCTTTGAGGATTTTCGAGATTTAGTACATCCGGAAGACTTTCCTGCATTACAAAAAACCCTCCAAGGACAACTTGCAGACCAAGGTGAAGCGTTACGAAATACCTTTAGATTGAAACATAAGAAAGGTGATTACCGCTGGGTTAAAGCACGTGGCGAAGTGATTGAGCGCAAAGATGGAAAACCACTTCTAATGGGTGGTATTCACATTGACGTGTCAGATCTCATGGGTCGAGTTGAATTAGAAACTATTTTAGCAAGAAAGCTCGATCTAGTGCTCACCTCGAGTCCCGCGGTTGTTTATGAGCTCGAAGTCGAACCACCTTTTAAGCCACTGTACATTTCCCCAAACATTGAAGCTGTTTTTCAAGTCCGCAAGGAAATCTTCGCAAAGCCGAACGGCTGGCACTCTGTGGTTCATCCTGAAGATATTTCTCTCGCTCATGACAAGTTCAGCGATTGGCTCTCAGATAAAAGTAAAGTGGACCTAACGCGTCGATATCGTACAAAAACCAACACCGGAAATTATATTTGGCTCGAAGATCGAGTCAGTAAGATATTTCAAGACGGGCAGCTCAAATCCGTCGTGGGCTCTGTGCAAAATATCGATCAGAAAATAACTGAAACACGGCTCATAGAACACATAGCCGATGTAGTACCCGGCGTAATTTATCAGTTCAAACGCGATAAAGACGGGCAATACAGCTTCCCTTATAGCAGTAAGAAACTCAAAGACGTCTATGGTGTCAACCCTGAAGCGGTTAAATTCAGCGCGGACGAAGTTCTCGCAGCAATTCATCCCGACGATTTCGAACACGTTGCTCAATCTATTGAAGAGTCGGCTGCAACAGGAAACGAATGGCAAGCAGAGTATCGAGCCGTTATCAACGGCAAGTCTCAATGGTTGCAAGGCCACGCCATGCCAGAGAAGCAAGAAGACGGCAGTGTACTTTGGTTTGGCATGATTATGAATATCGATCGTCTCAAACATGCTGAGATCGAAGCAGACAAAGCAAGAATCAGACTTGAACGTGCACAACGGATCGCACGCATCGGTCATTGGGAGGCCTATATGACAACAGGTGAACTCTATTGGTCGGACGTTATTTACGAGATCTTTGGCTTCGATAAAAGCGAAATTATACCTTCTGTTGAGTTGTTCACACAGTGCGTTCATCCTGACGACATTGAGGCAGTAAGAGAAAGTGAGCGAAGAGCAAAAATAACTGGCTTGCACGACGTTGAGCACCGTATCGTGCGGCCCGACGGCGAAGTGCGCTGGGTACATGTATTAGCAAACTACAGTGAGCTGAGCGATCATTCGGGTATCTTAACCGGCACCGTGCAAGACATTACTCGCGCCAAGCAGCTAGAACTCGAACTGCGCAAACAATCTACGACCGACAGCCTCACTCAAATAGCGAACCGACGCCATTTCATGACCGTTGCCGAGCAAGGGGTGGAAAGGTGTAAACGACATAGCAAGCCCGTTAGTCTTATCTCGCTCGACATTGATCACTTTAAGTTGGTGAATGACACCTACGGGCACGCAATGGGAGACGTGGTTTTAGTGACACTGGCTCGCCGAGTTAAAGAGCAGCTTCGTTCTATTGATCAGTTCGCCCGCATTGGGGGCGAAGAATTCGCTATATTATTGGAACAAACATCACTAGAAAGCGCACTCGAAGTTGCGGAAAAATTACGCCATACTATTTCCGATTTAACATTTGCTGCGGGCAATCAACAATTCAGTGTTACCGCAAGTTTTGGTGTTACCTCTTGCAACAGCAAGGACAAAACTTTAAGTACGCTTATGAATGAAGCCGACAGCGCCTTATATCGAGCAAAAGAAGAGGGGCGAAATCGTGTGATTGCAGCCTCCCTCTGAGAGGAAATTATGCGTATCACTCTTATTTTATTCTGCAGCTGGTTGATTGCCGGCTGCAGCCCCCAGCCCGCCTCAATCAACACCAGCGGCATTGAAACAACCATAGACTGGTTTATGCACGGCGCCAGTGTGGGCGATCCTGAAGTACACAATGCATTCTGGAATGAAAACCTAACCTATACGAGTTCTTCTGGGACACGTTTTGACAAAGCAACTTTGATGGCCGGCATGGAAGGTCAAACCCCTCTCTCAGAAACGGACGTTACGGTTTGGTATCAAGCCGAGAATACTGAGATCAAAGCGTTTACAAACAACGTCGTAGTAAACTTCACACTAGTCGCAAAAAATAACGAAACAAACGAGGAAAGTCGGTTTTTCAACACGGGAGTCTTTATATTCGAAGACAATCGTTGGCAAGCTATGAACTGGAACGCAACCCGCGCCGCCAAATAGTATCGAATAATAACAAGAGAGGACATGATGAGAATTGGATTTGCAATTGGAGCCCTGTTAACCGCAATAGGACTCTTTATATTCTGGCCTAGCGTCGCAAATGAACCGAGCCAAGGGCGTGTCTTAAAATCAGCAGATCACTACCAAGTGCTCTCCCACCAAGAGCGTGTCGCCTCTGCAAACATGATGCTCACCGACCGCTTAGACAACCTTTTGCCGCAACTCATGGCAGAACAGAACTTAGATATGTGGGTGGTCCTGAATCGAGAGTATGCGGAAGACCCGGTGTACTTTAGCTTGGTGCCTCAACCAACTTTCGCTGCACGCCGCACCACGATGCTCGTGTTCAACCGCCTTGAGGATGGCACAGTCGAACGCTTAACCGTGAATACCTACCCATTTGGCGCTCCCTATGAGGCAGCGTGGACTGGCGGTAATTTAGACGAGCAATGGCAGGCACTCGGCGAACTTATTGTAAGTAAAAACCCAGAAAGCATAGGCATTAACGTGTCTCGCGACTGGCCTGTTGCCGACGGTCTCACAAGTGCGCTTCATCAACGTTTAATTGACGTACTGCCTGAACAGTTCCAGAGTCGTCTCGTGAGCGCTGAAAAACTTGTCGTACGCTGGGTAGAAACACGCACAGCAAAAGAACTCGAAGTCTATCCGCATGTGGTGAGCTTGGCGCGAGCGGTCATTGGCGAAGCTTTTAGCTCACAGGTTATTACACCTGGCATTACCACCACCGACGACGTTGCGTGGTACATTCGCAATCGATTTGCAGAACTACAGTTGCCCATTTGGTTTATGCCTTATGTCAGTTATCAACGCCCAACCACTCCGTGTGAAGAGGACACTCCGTTTTGTGGTGAGGAAGGGGTGATTGAACGTGGTGATGTGTTACATACCGACGTTGGAATTTGCTACCTCACGCTTTGCACCGATACGCAAGAAATGGCATACGTTTTAAAAACCGAGGAGCGCGATATTCCAGAGGGTTTTAAAGAGGCATTAAGAGTTGGGAACCGCTGGCAAGATATTCTCACAAATAATTTTGTGACTGGTCAAACCGGTAACGAAATTCTTGCTGCCACCATTTCCCAATCGGAAGCAGAAGGCATCATTAGCAGCACCTATACGCATCCACTCGGATTTTATGGGCATGCGCCAGGGCCAACCATTGGTATGTGGGACAATCAAGGTCCGACGCCAGTGCAAGGAGACTATCCTCTGTATCCGAATACTGCCTACGCCATTGAGGGAAATGTGAAACATGCAGTGGAAGAATGGAACGGACGCTTTGTTCATATTCGCTTGGAACAAAGCGCCTATTTTAATGGTGAGCGCGTAATTTACCTCGCGGGGCGGCAAACTCAATGGCACTTGGTGGAGTAGAACAACCTAGCTATTGACCTGAAATTTCGCGGCTACGTCGGGGTGTGAACGCATGCGCCCCTTTAATACATTCTTTCCAACCTGAGAAAACAATGGATTATTGGGGTCGCTTGCCGGCCCCAAGGCAAGCGCTCTTTGTGCTTCACTCAATGCCAATAAAGGCACCTCGCTATCGAGCTGAGCCGCCATAAAGAACGCTATTGAAAAGCGCGAAGTGCCGGCTGGCGGAGTGAGTACCCGGTGGTTTGTGGCGCGCAAATAACCATTCGATGCAAGCTCTAACAACTCTCCAATATTAACGACCACAGCGCCTTCGAGCGGAGGCACATCCACCCAACCCTTTCCGTCCATTTCCACTTGCAGCCCCGATTGTTGATCTTGCGTTACAATCGTGAGGTAACCCGGATCTTTATGAGCCCCGACGCCTTGGCCGCCTGCCTGCTGCTCATGCTCCGCACCGGGATATCGCATGAGCTTCATGTGCACATAAGGCTTGTGAATTGATTCTCCGAAAGCGTCGCTATTCAGCCCCAAAGACTCTGCAAAGGCCATCAGTAGCTCTTGCGTTAACTCTGTTTGCGCCTCTTGATAAGCAAGCGCATGTGCTTCCAATTCGGGCAATGCACTCGGCCATTGGTTCGGCCCAATAAGTTGGGTCCAACGCGGTGCATTTTCAGTGCTTAATGCAGGTTCTTCCCGCATTACGTCAAACTGCTCCCGGAAATCAGGCTTGCCCTGCGTAAGCTCACCCTGCAACCTTGTATAACCTCTGAAGTGAGGCGAGTTGAGCATTTCTACCGTAAGCTTTTGTTCCAATGGCAATTGAAAGAATGCCTTTGCAGCTCGAAAGGTTTGCCCTTGTAGAGTGTCTAGCTCATGCCCTGCAATATAGAAAAAGCCGACCGTTCTTGCAGCCTCTGCCAGCTTTGCGAGAAATGCGCGGCGGCGTTCACCACCTGCACGTAAATCTTGCATGTCTAAAACAGGTATCACTGAATTTTTCATAGCACTCACCAGAAAAAATTGAGTGCGTATTATAAAGACCGACCTTGCGTGCACGAACGATCCAATTCTTATTTCATAGAACCGAATGTGCTAAACCAAACAATTTGTCTTTTTCTGAATTCATTCCGATACTGAAAGCAAAGTCATACATTAATTAGGAACATTATGGTTAGCGAAGCTTATGAGGTATTGAATTTTTGGTTCGAGGAACTCACGAAAGAGCAATGGTTCAAAAAAGATTTAGAGCTCGACACACACATCAAAACACGCTTTGGTGCCACGTATGAAGCGGCAGCCGCATGCGAGCTCTGGCACTGGCGTGGAAGCGCACGCGGGCGCTTGGCGGAAGTGATTGTACTCGACCAGTTTCCCCGCAACATATTTCGTAATTCACCCAAATCGTTTGCCACCGATGCGCTTGCACTCGTGTTGGCGCAGGAAGCCGTAGAACGTGGCCACGATCAGTCATTGACTGCAACCGAACAAGCATTTTTATACATGCCCTACATGCATAGTGAGTCACGTCATATTCATGAGCTTGCGGTTGATCTTTTTAACCAACCGGGACTTGAATATAACTACGAATTTGAACTCAAGCATAAAGTCATCATTGATCGGTTTGGGCGCTACCCACACCGGAACGAGCTGTTAGGTAGAGCGTCAACACAGGAAGAAGTTGAGTTTCTAAAGGAACCTGGTTCGAGCTTCTAGATGTAAAGCCTATGTAAAGAACACAACCTTCTTTGGCTGTACTCCCGTATGAATACTCGACAACTGTTGAAATCAACGAGGAATACATCATGAAAACATTAAACAAGTTAGCTTTAGTTACTGTAATCACGACATCATTATTTGCAGCGGGTTCAGTCTTTGCAGGTCACCATAGTGGTGGCGAAGAGAAAGAGCAAAGCGGCTATGAAATGACCGAGAAGACTATTGCCAACATCGCAGCAAGCGACGGTAACTTCCAAACTTTGGTCGCAGCGCTCCAAGCGGCAGATTTGGTAGACACGCTCAATGGCGAAGGTGAATTTACTGTATTTGCACCAACCGACGAAGCCTTTGCAGCCCTACCCGAAGGCACTGTCGAAGATTTACTGAAGCCTGAGAATCGCGACCAACTCATCTCTATTCTTACGTATCACGTAGTATCTGGTGAGGTGATGAGTAGTGATATTGCCAACCAAGAGTTAAGCGCAGAAACTCTGCAAGGTTCTAATATCGACATCAATGCAACCAATGGTGGTGTCATGATCAACAATGCAACCGTAACTGCAGCCGATATCGATGCGAGTAACGGTGTGATTCACGTTATCGATACCGTGCTCATTCCGTCAGAATAAAAGTCGTAGTGTGTGGGACGAAGGCAGGCCATCGCGCCTGCCTTTTTCGTGAATCTCGCCAAAAGTTAGCTCCTTTCACCTTCTTCCTCTCGGGTGATAATTAATAACCCCATATATTTCAAGCAACTACAAATTGGCATAAAGGTTGCTGAGTTCCTTACATCTACTTATCTGTAAATTAAGAATGAGGAATCAAATCATGAAGAAGTTGCTAGTGTTAGGTGCGGTAAGCTTGGTGCTCATAAGTTCGGCCGTTTTTGCGAGCACAACTAAAACTGTAGAACACGCTATTCCGCTTGATGGCGTGCAGCACATTGAAGTCAACAATGGCGTCGGCACCATTACCATTCGCAGAACCGGAGGCCGTATTGAAGCCGACTCTCTGGCCGCACTAGAAGTTGAGTTCGACGGCGAGAAATCAGGCTGGCTTAGCCGCGATAAAGACGTTTCAGATATGGATGTTGAGATTCAAAGAAACGGCGACACACTGGTGATTCGTTTTGAAGAAGACGATGTAAATGCTGAATTTGTACTAGAAATTCCAGACCCAGAAAGGTTAAGCATTAATTTAGGTGTGGGTGAAATTACGGCACAAACCGGCTATACCCATGTAGACGCCAACTTAGGGGTGGGCGATATCAATATCGAGTCATTGTCGGAAGCTGTAAGCACCGTGGCCATGGACGTAGGCGTAGGGGACGTGCAAGTCACCGGCGCCACCCATTCAAGTAGCAGTCGAGCCATGGTGTCAGAATCCATCACCGCTGAAGGAACCGGCGAATACCGTATTCGTGTTGAAGTAGGTGTGGGCGACGCACGCGTGAGCTTATAACGATGTGACAATTTGTCGCATTTCTTCACTTTCTTGAAGCGCTTAGACTCCTTACTAAAAATGGAGTCTAAGAGATGAAAAATAACAAAAAATGTATTTCTATTGCCGTATCACTCGCCCTGCTTCCAACCTCATTCACGTACGCCCAAACACCGCCTGAGAGTTCGAGCGATGCCGAAGTCACTGAGCATATCGAGATTATTGGTCAACGCATCGAAAACGACGCCCTCAGCTCTAAAGAAGATAAACTAGAAAGCAGTGGTGTGCGTTTCTCCGCCGCGGGAGGGATTTCAGCTCTCCCAGTGCTAAACGGTTTCATGGGCGATCGCATTCTGGTCTCTGTTGACGGTGCAGCCGTAACTGCCTCATGTGCTAATCAAATGAATCCACCACTGTCTTATGTATCAACACAACAAATGAGCAGAACTCGCGTCATTGCAGGTATCTCTCCCGTCAGTATGGGAGGCGACAACATCGCTGGCGTCATAGAAATTAACAGTTTCTCCCCAACATACGCCCCCTCATCAGAAAAGCTTCGCTGGCAGCAAGGAAGCATTGGCTCTACTTATCGTTCGAATGGCAACGCACGGAGCATGAACGCGAGTCTTAGAATAAGTAGCGCAAATCAAGAATGGGCCTACACCGGAAGCTGGGAAGAGTCAGATAGCTACGAAGACGGAGAGAACCGCTTGGTACTTGCCAGTTTATATAAAGCCGAAAACCACCAATTGAGCTTTGCCGGCAAGAATGAAGTGAGTCAACTGACGGCAAGACTTTCTTATCAAAGCGTTCCGTATCAGGGATTTCCGAATCAATACATGGATATGACGGATAATCAAAGTCTCGGTCTAGCCACTCGATACGATTATCAACTGAGCGCGCAAAGCCAACTCGTATTCAACTTAAATGTGCATGATGTAAGTCATGAGATGGGCTTCTTTAGCCCTGAAAAAGTCGGCATGATGCCAATGCTTACTGAAGGACGCGACTCTAGCTACGGTATTCGATGGGTACTTAACAGCCCAGAGAATGTCCGTTTGCAACTCGGGCATGAATACCACCATTATCAACTCGACGATTGGTGGCCACCGGTGGACGGCATGCCGATGATGAGCCCCAATACATTCATTAATATCAATGATGGACTGCGCAAAAGGATTGCCTTGTTTGCGGAGCGGGAGCAAGAACATAACGACATGTGGTACTCATCTTTCGGTGTTAGAGTTGAGCATGTGAGCTCAAACGCTGGCGAAGTTGAGCCATACAATCGCATGCCTATGGCGGGTATGCCCAACATGGACGCGTTGGCAGCTGATCAATTTAATGTCTCAAAGCGTGCACAACAAGACACGCTTGTCGATGTGACGGCGCTGACAAGCGTCCGTCTCTCACCAGCACACACTCTAAATTTCGGACTCGCACAAAAGAATCGAGCGCCCAATTTATATGAACGCTACAGCTGGGGTCGCGGCATGATGGCCACCACCATGATTGGTTGGTTCGGAGACGGCAATGGTTATGTTGGTGATATAAATTTGAAACCAGAAACCGCCAGAACAGCAAGCGTTGAGTATCAATTTAATTCACCGAACAATGCGTTCTCCGCTCGGCTCAAACCTTTTTACACCCAAATTGAAGACTTTATTGATGCGAATGTCATCGGTACCTTTAACAGAACAGAATCCCCTGCCTCGGCAAGAAACTTACTTCAGTTTGTGAATCTGAATGCAACTATGGCAGGAGTCGACGCCGGCTTGAATTACCGTGTTGAAACTCAATCTTATGGCAACTTTGAGTTCGGCTGGGCAATGTCTTGGATTAAAGGAGAGCGCGATGATACAAATGAACCTCTATATCAAATTATGCCTCTCACTCATGCGGTCAACGTTTCCCATGGCTATGAGCGCTTCACTACCTCTCTACGCGTTCATCTGGTCAGTGCTAAAAACCGAGTTGACCCGAGGCGACTAGAGCAAAGGACTGGGGCTTATCAACTCGTCGATTTAGATTTTACGTATGCATTTTCAGATGCAACGATTTCTCTCAGTATCGAGAATCTATTCGATGAATATTATGACTTACCTCTCGGCGGAGTCAGTGTAGCGGAATATCGCAAAAATCCAGAGTTCGGGTTTAACCAAGTTGCAGGTAAAGGAAGATCTTTGAACATTGGTTTTAGCTACCGCTTTTGAGTAAGCTAGACAAAAATTAACTGAAGCGACTTATGCTAGTTTTACTCCTCATCGCCCTAAAGCTCGGCACTCGTCTCACAACGAGTGCTCGCTTTCTTATTATCATCACCGAGATCGCATTAATTAATCTGGTAATTGCATTCAATGGTGCCGCAGCAAACCCATATAATGCAGTGCTTCTTTTGCCCGTCGTCGTCGCTTTTTTAATATTACCAACGCCGCTAGCGATCTTCTCCTTAGTTTTTGGGGTTGGAGCTCAAATCGCTCAATTATTCGGGTTAAACGCAAACGCACATCATAGTGCGATGCATGACCATTACGTTGCCATGATCCTCAGCTTTACATTCACAGGAGTCGTTGTTGCTATTTCCATTATCTATTTGCGCAAGCAACTGACATATCGAGACGAGCAAGTACGAAAGCTCAGAGAAGAACAGCTGCGTAACGAACAACTACTCGCAATCGGCACGGCAGCAGCCCAGCTTACACATGACGTGGCAACACCTGCTCAAACCATTCGGCTTCTCCTCGAAGAGCTCGATGAGAAGTACAATAATGATCTCGAACTGTCCTCATTAAACGAGCAATTTTCTCGGATAGAAGCAAGACTAAATGACTGGAGAGTGCTTGCTGATAACATTCGAGCCCAAAAGACAAGCCCAATAAACATTCAAGAGCTCTGGCGCGACCTGCAGAACCTCATTGCCGTTTTATTGCCCGAGCAAGAGGTCATTTGGCAAGGCCACTACGACATGACGAGAAAATTCGTACTCGCAGACCCAACCCTCCTACCTGCACTATTTAGTATTCTTATGAATGCGCATCAAGGTGCACAGGAAGCACTCGACTCGACGATCGAGGTTAAGAGTGAGATTGTCGGTCCACTATGGGTTGTCGTCGTTACCAACGCGATTACGAACGACTTACCTAAATTTTACTCCGTACTCGGCAAGCAAATCATGCCAAGTGCTCACGGTCTGGGTATCGGTGCTGTGATCACGAACGCGACGATAGAGCGCTTCCATGGTAACGTCAGTTGGCAAATGAAAGACCATAAACTAGTCACCCGTGTAGAGTTGCCGTTAAAGAACGAGAACCTAAATTCATGACACACAGCATCGTTATCATCGATGATGATTCGAGTTACCGAGAAATACTCAAGCGGCGAATCTCTCAGACGAGTAATTTTGAGGTGCGCTCGTTTGAATCTGTAAAAGAAGCACTGGCAGTCACAATAGAAAATGTCCACGCAATACTATTGGATATGATGCTCGAAAACAGTTCCGGCCTCGATGCCATAAAAGATCTCAACACTCATTTCAGCCCGAGTCACCTCATTATTCTTACTGGCTATGCGAGTATTGCTACCACAGTAGAGGCAATGAAAAGAGGGGCGACCGACTACATTGCTAAACCCGCAAGTACGCAGGAAATACTGCGACGTATTGATGGTAGCGCCGTCCCAGAAACAAGCTCGCTCAAACCAATGACTCCTGCGCAAGCAGAATGGGAACACATTCACCGTGTACTCTTAGAACACAATGGCAATATTAGTAACACCGCCGAAGCGCTAGGAATGCATCGACGTACATTACAAAGAAAAATTAAAAAGCACGCACCTCGCTCAAATTAATTCTCAATTTGCTATAATCAAACACTCGTTTGAATAGTAGAGCAGTAGCACATGAACTTTTCTGAAATATTGCAGCAGATCGGCGAAAATGAGCGCCAAGTGATTACAATTCCCGCAGGATGGACGCAAGGGCGAGCTCTGTTTGGTGGCTTAACTGCTGGAATCGCCTACCAACACGGGATGCTTGGCGTAAGTACTCAGCAACCCTTACGTGCGATGACCCTTTCGTTTGTGGCGCCTTTAGCGGAGGGCGAGCTTGAACTCCAACGCGTTATTTTACGTGAAGGTAAGAATGTTACCCAAGTGCGGGTAGACCTGCTTCAGAATAATGAAATTGGCTTGAGTGCGCTGCTCACCTTCGGTGCATCACGCGTCTCGAAGGTGAATGTAACTGATACACCAAAACGCACCATTCCAACCTATGAAGGGGTTCCAGACTTCCCCAAAACGCCGTTTACGCCTGAATTCACGCAATATTTCAATTATGCGGTTACTGTGGGTGCCATGCCATTTAGTGGGAAGGCTGAACGTGAATTTGGCGGTTGGATGCGCTACTCGCAAGAGTCGAGCCCCATCGATATTGCTTTATTTTTAGGATTAGTAGACGCTTGGCCACCTGCGGTATTGCCTCACCTCTCTCAACCCGCACCTGCAAGCTCTCTTACTTGGACGATTGAGTTTCCAGAGCCATTAGACCCACAGTTCAAAACCGATGATTGGTGGCAATATGTTGCTTATATTGATCATGCTTCACATGGTTATGGCCACACGCATGCGCAAATTTGGGATAAAGAGGGAAACTTAGTCGCTATCAGCCGCCAAACCGTCACCGTTTTTGGCTAACTACTCATCACGAACCTCGGCGTACTTTGCGTCGAGGGCTTCTCCAAGCAATGAAAAATAGTCGAACCAAACGTGCTGTAAACTCTGTGTAATCGCCTGATTTGGATACAAGCCCAGTTTTGCAGTTTCGCCTTGCAAACAACCCGACACCAAAAAGTGATTTTTCAATTTCTGCGTTTGTATCACTTTTTCAAATGCCCGTGCCGCCATTTCTTCCGGCATGCTGTAATACAAGCTTCCGTTCTGCGAGTCATAGGTTTTGCAATGATTGAAAAATGCGCTGGGTTGTTCACCCGCTTCGTCTAGAAACAGCTTTGCGTAAATAGCATGTACACGCTGATTTAATGGGTGAGCGCGGAATGTATCTGCCGTGAGCCAGGCCCTGCTTGCGAACACCATGGGCGACTCGAGCTGCGGATACATTTGCTGGCCGATATGGTGATCAAATGCATGGAACCATTCATGTGCCAAGCTCCCACCCCCAGCATTTTTCGCCAGCGCAAGTACACGCCCCGCGGGTTGATAATGCGCACAAGCGCCCGGGCGCCCCCCGGTGCCAAAACTTAACGCGACCCGCCCAGCCATTGAAATTACCGAGGCGGGCACTTGCAGAATGGTCTGTAAATCCTTCAGCGCATCGTAGAAGAGGTTTGCGCTCAATTGTTCTTCGGCAGGCGTTACCCAGCGGCCAATTTTAATGTGGTAGAAATTGAAGGTTTGAACAATATCGCGAAAAGACACATTTGCCCCACCGCGATAATTCGGTCCATTTCGATAAAAGTCTTGGTGCAGCCTCGACATACCGCGTTAGAGCACACCCGGGTTGAGTTGCCAAATCGTAAAGTTCAGCACGGCTGCAAACGAAACCCATGCAAGGTAGGGCACCAACAACCAAGCGGCAACTTTCTGTACCCGCCAGAATTCACGAATCAGGAAAATAATGAAAGCCGCTAAGAGTAAAATCCATAAAAATGAAACCAAGCCTAAATACCAAGCAAAAAACAGCCAACTCCACAACGCATTCACAGCCAAGTGCACCACAAACACCCAGAGGTTACGAATGCGATTTTCATGAGGAACGCGCCACACAAGCCATGCAGCAATGCCCATAAAGGTATAGAGGGTGGTCCATACGGGGCCAAATAGCCAGCCGGGCGGCGCCCAGCCTGGCTGGTTTAATTCCCGATAAAAATCGGGCGCGTTCATGGAGCCCACCGCGCCAATAGTCGCGGTTAAGTAAACTAACACTAAAAATCCAAAAAGTGCGGCCGCCTGCTTCATACTCAATCCTTAAACTGTGGAGAAAATAGCAAAAAAGCGATCTAAATTCTCATATGTTGACTACCCTTAAGAGTACACAATTCATCAGCAAAAGGATTGATTTATGAAACGCAAAGCTAGTGCACATTGGGAAGGTGGCTTAAAAGACGGGAAAGGCACTGTATCTACACAAAGCGGAGTACTCGACAAAAACCAATATTCGTTCGGTACACGCTTCGAAGATGGTAAGGGCACAAACCCAGAAGAACTCATTGGGGCAGCGCATGCAGGTTGCTTTTCAATGGCGCTTTCCATGGTGCTCGGAGAAGCAGGCATTACTGCCAAAAGCATTGATACCGACGCGGAAGTGAGCTTGGAACAAGTGGATGGTGGCTTCTCTGTAACTCACATTCACCTTAAATTGAAAGCAAATATACCAGGTGCCGATGCAGACAAGTTCAAGCAGGCGGCTGAAACAGCGAAAAATAACTGTCCCATTTCAAAGCTGTTCAACGCGAAAATCACCCTCGAATCGTCGCTCGAAAACTAGTGGCTTGATTCTGCGCACGTAACTTTGTAAAATGCGCCTCGCTCTTGGGGGAGTAGCCTACTACTTGAGTTCAACTCAGTATGTAAGCTTGTCAACATAATCAAGCGGCAGCTTGTGGCAAGTTTGTAACGCAATGCGTTATTGGCGAGACCTAAGACAACGTTCCATCCTCATGGCGGGAGATGGTCTGTTGTCTTTGGTTAGAACTCCCGCCAGGATTAAGTATGTATGGAAGCTTTTCTCGTCTCAACCGCCACTGTTGCAATTGCCGAAATCGGCGACAAAACGCAACTGCTGTCGCTCTTACTCGTTGCAAAATTCAGAAACCGAACGGGTATCATTCTCGGAATTCTCACTGCCACGCTTTTGAATCATGGTGTGTCTGCCTGGTTTGGTGTTTGGCTCTCAAGCTTTTTAGAGAACGGTTGGGCGAGCTGGATTATTGGAGGTAGTTTCATTGCAGTGGGTCTTTGGCTTCTTATTCCAGAGCAAGAAGAGAAACCCGATAGCCGCTTTGATAAATACGGCGTGTTCCTAGTCACCACACTGCTTTTCTTTCTTGCAGAGATCGGTGACAAAACCCAAATAGCCACCGTGATCCTCGGGGCGCAATACCAGTCTATTTCCATGGTCACCATTGGTACCACGCTGGGCATGTTGGCCGCCAATGTTCCGGTCATTTGTTGGGGCCCCCGATTATTAAAGAAAGTGCCACTTCATATCACCCGTTGGATCGGCGCAGCACTCTTTGTCATCTTGGGCTTGAGTGCCATTTTGTGGGGCTAATGTGCACGCCAGTAGAACATACCCGCCTTCTTCCCCAAGATCTTGGCACTAAAATAGGCGTCTGCAGCGCGCTGCTGCACACCATAACACACATGAAGGGGCATTAAGTGCTCCTCGCGTGGGTGACAAAAACGCGCAAAAGGCGCTTGCTCCCAGTTTAAAAACCGCTCCATACGTTCATTTTCTGTTATGTCTGACGCATAGCAAGTACAAACCAACCAATCTTCAAACGCCTGATTCTTCCGGTTCGCCACTTCTTTTTCAGGCGCGAAAAACTCTCGCATATTGTGAAACGAAAACCCTGAACCGATTACCAAGACCTTCTCACCAAGCTCACTTAATGCTTGCCCAAGTGCAATATGTTCAGCTGGATCGAGGCGCTTTAGTATCGACAGTTGTACCGCCGGAATATCAGCATTTGGATACATGATCTTGAGAGGAACAAATACACCGTGGTCAAGCCCTCGCTTAGCTTCAAAGCCAACACTCAACCCTTTGTGAGTGAGGCCGCTTTGTATCGCTTCCACTAGCTGCTGGTCGCCCGTTGCAGGATATTGAATTTGGTAAGACGCTTCGGGAAATCCGTAGTAATCGTATAACAAAGAATGTGACTCGTTGTTAATGAGCATGGGAGATTGCGTTTCCCAATGCGCACTCACAACCACAATGCTTTCGGGTTTAGGAATGGTTTGGGCAATATGCTTCAACGTTGCCACCATTTCCTGATGACCTTCGTCTCCCAGCAGGGGCAATGGGCCCCCGCCGTGAGATATGTAGAGTACTTCTGGTTTCATAACCCTCTACCTAATTACTGAAATTTCTTCGCTAATACTTCGTCTACTGAATAGCGACCCGCGCCTTGAATTGCCAATGCAATGCTTACGACAAACAAGGTAAGTGCGTACTCATAGCCACCATTCGACATGAATAGACCGTTCTGGAAATGCACCGCAAAAATTGCCACCAGCATGGTGAATGCATTCAAGATTGCAGCAGGGCGCGTTAGCACACCAATTGCCAATGCCAAACCGCCGAAGAACTCAGCGCCACCCGCAAGCAGAGCCATTAAGAATCCAGGGTCCAAACCGATCGATCCCATCCATTGCCCGGTTGCTTCCAAGCCATTACCGCCGAACCATCCGAATAACTTTTGCGCACCATGGGAAGCTAAAATTAACCCCACAGGCACACGCAATACCAAAGCGGCCCAACCTTCATTCGTTGCAAATACCTTCTGTAAAAATGACTTGTTCATTGTATTTTCCTCACCTGAAATTATGAAATATTGCTTTCTCTCAATTTTCCTTTCACTACAGCAATCATTTGCTGAAAAGAATGAGGTTACTTTAATGAACTTAGCTTCGTTGATTAAGATAGTCTATATTGTTTAATTAACCACGTTTTGTTGATAATAAGGTTTATTATGGATCGGATTGGGGCAATGAAGGCATTTTCAACGGTCGTTGCCGAAGGCAGTTTCACGCAAGCGGCCGACCGCTTAAATACTTCACCGCAACTGGTGAGCAAGTATGTCGCTCAACTAGAGGCACATCTGGGTGTACGCTTGCTGAATCGGACTACGCGGAAGGTTAGTCTCACTGAAGCGGGTCACCAGTATGCCCAAAATGTGAAACAGCTTCTCGATCACATCGACGATGTAGAACACCAAATCGGAGCTATGCAAACGCAAACATCTGGGCAATTAAGAATCAGCGCGCCAGTTTCGTTCGCAATTCAACACCTTTCCTTCATGCTCGCAGAGTTCCACAAAACCTACCCAGAAGTCGTTGTTGACTTGCAATTAAATGACCGCAAAGTCGATATTGTGCAAGAAGGGTTTGATATTGCGCTGCGTATTGGTCAGCTCAAAAGCTCATCATTAGTGGGCAAATTTATTGCGCCCATAAAACTTGTGCTCTGTGCAGCACCTCATTATTTAGAACAGCATGGCACGCCTCAGCACCCTCGCGAATTAGCAGAACACAAACGCTTATTTTACAGTTACATGGAAAATGACGGCAGCGAGCTCATGCAGTATTGGCTGAAAAACAGTGACGCGCATAGTAAGCAGCCCATGCTTAGCAACAATGGTGACGTACTCGTAAAAGCCGCCATTGCCGGCTTAGGAATCGCATTACAACCTACGTTTATTGCACATGAAGCCTTAAAATCGGGCCAGCTTATTCAAATATTGAAAGAATATAGCCCTCCCCCTATCGGCCTCTACGCCGTGTATGCGCACCGAAAGTTACTCCCTAGGAAAATTCGCGCCTTCCTCGACTTCAGCGACAATTATTTTGGTAATCCGCCGTATTGGGACGTCTAAGCCTTTTGCAGCACGCGATCTAAAGAGGCCGCGAACGCATGACGGTCGCGCTGATTTAAGGGCGGTGGACCACCGGTGCGTTCACCGCTGGCACGCATAGTGTCCATGAAATCGCGAATGTTGAGCCGCTCTTTGATGGTTTCTGTCGTGTAGGTTTCCCCTCTTGGGTTAATGGCCTGCCCACCTTTTTCAATAACTTCCGCCGCTAAGGGAATATCGGCGGTGATCACTAGATCGCTGGGTTCAACCCGTTTCACTATTTCATTGTCGGCAACGTCGAAGCCGGCCGAAACTTTCAAAGTATGTAAAAACGGCGAAGGCGGCACCTTCAAAAATTGGTTCGCTACAAAGTAAGTGTGTACTTGCTTACGTTGTGCGGCACGATAAATAATGTCCTTAATTACCGTCGGGCAAGCGTCTGCGTCTACCCATATTTTCATATCCTGCTCTCACTTTTGCGCCACTGAGTCTTATGGCTTCGTTTGCGATAGATCAAAATGTAATGTCGATAAACACCTTACAATATCAGCATAGTTTAAACGCATTCTCTCGGGATTATCTATGCATGTACCAGAATTACTCTCTCCTGCCGGCAGCTTAACAGCCATGCGATATGCTTTTGCATATGGAGCAGATGCGGTCTACGCGGGTTTACCACGACTTAGCCTGAGAGTCCGAAATAACGCATTTGATCATGACACTTTGGCTTCCGGTATTTATGAGGCTCATGGTAAAGACAAGCAATTCTATGTGGTCTGTAACATTGCTCCCCACAACAGTAAGCTGAATGGTTTTGAAGACCAACTCAAGCCAATCATTGCCATGCAACCCGATGCATTGATTGTGTCTGATCCTGGCGTTATTTATTTAATTAAACAGTATTTCCCCAATACACCTTTACATTTGTCAGTACAGGCAAACACCATCAACTGGGCGGCGGTTGCATTCTGGCGGGACCTAGGAATTTCTAGGATTATTCTCTCCCGCGAGCTGGGATTAAAAGAAATTGAAGAAATTCGCACCAAAGTGCCCGACATGGAGATTGAGGTTTTTGTGCACGGGGCTTTATGCATGGCGTATTCGGGTCGATGTTTACTTTCAGGGTACTTCAACAAGCGAGATCCGAATCAAGGTGCATGCATCAACGCATGTCGTTGGGAATATAAAGTCTCAGCTGCAGTGCAAGACGACGTTGGTCAAATTAATCCGCTGCCTGATGCCGTGATGCTTGAAGAACCGCAGCGACCGGGTGAGTACATGCCCATGTTTGAAGACTTGCATGGCACCTACATTCTCAACTCAAAAGATTTGAGAGCCGTACAGCACGTGCGCGAACTCGCACAAATGGGCGTGCATTCTTTGAAAATAGAAGGTCGCACGAAGTCGCCTTACTACGTAGCGCGCACTGCTCAAGTCTATCGCCGTGCGATCGACGACGCTGTTGCCGGGAGACCCTTTGATCAGAATCTTCTGACAGATTTAGAGGGTATGGCAAACCGTGGTTTCACAGAGGGCTTTCTGCGCCGACACGTAAGCCAGGCCGAAATGCAAAATTACGAGCAATCACATAGCACGGGCCAACAACAATTTGTGGGCGCACTCAGCGGAGATATGCAGTGTCATAGCGGCAAAACCTGGGTGCTTGTGGATGTTCGCAATCGTTTCGCGGTGGGTGACGAATTAATCCTTATGACTCCCAGTGGCAACCATGAATTTTTGCTACACAATATTCAAAACCAAATACATGAGCCTATTCGCGTAGCCCCCGGCTCAGGGCATCAAGTTTGGATCGCAGTTCCAAGCATTCCGGCGTTGCAACTTACCGAAGCTATGCTGATTCGGAAAAACTTTGTTTCCGAGCAAGATTTACAAAATGTTATTTCATTTAGGGAAGTCAAATAATGGCATTACTCATAACGGAAGACTGTATAAATTGCGATTTGTGCGCACCCGAATGCCCAAACGATGCAATTACCATGGGCACACTCATTTATCAAATTAATCCCAAATTATGCACTGAATGCGAGGGGTACTACGACACACCGCAATGTATTCCTGTGTGTCCAGTCGAATCAATCGTCTCTCTTAAGCATTGAAGTGCCTGCGCATGATACTTGCGTTTGTATCGTGAGAAAGCCTTCGGCAATACATTTGTGAGCGAGCGGCGTCATTAAACTGTCATTGAAAGTTATGACAATAGCCATATTCTCGCTCCACTAAATATGTTCTATGTCTTTGCTACATGCGCTCGAAAATAACACCCTGTATTGCGTATACCAACCCATCGTTGACACCTATCGAGGAACGGTCATAGGCAATGAAAGCCTCATTCGTGGGCCCGTAGACACTCCGTTAGCAAACCCGATAGCTATTTTCACGGAGGCTGCCCGGCAGGGACTCACCGAACAACTTGAGCGCTATTGTGTGGAAAACGCAGTAGCGCACTACAACAAACAGGTGTTTTCCGGCAGGCTCTTTATTAATGTCGATCCAAACTTTCTTTGTAACGATGACTTCGTGAATGGTTTAGTTTTATGGCAAACAAATTCACAAACGAATATTGTACTCGAGTTATCTGAGCAACACCCTGTTGAAGACATACTGGCGTTGAAATCTCATATTCACAAACTCAGAACAGAAGGCTTCAAATTTGCGATCGATGATTTAGGTGCTGGGCATTCAAGCATGAAGCTCTGGGCAGAGGTTCGACCTGAATTTGTGAAAATAGACCGCTACTTTATCAGTGACATTCACAACAACCCCTATAAGCGAGAGTTCGTTCAACACATCGTAACATTGGCTAAAAACCTTCACGCTACGGTCATTGCTGAAGGTATCGAGAATATGGACGAACTTCGCCAGCTGCAACGTATCGGAATTTATGCCATGCAAGGGTTTCTGATTCATAAACCTTCGCAAGAGCAAATTACCGAAGACAAAATTAATCGCTTACTCACTCAAGAAGAAACACTCTCTCGCTACGACTCCCTCCACGCACTCACGGAAGATACCACCGTCGTCAGTTCTGATCGGAAAGTGGCCGATGTTTTAGACTATTTCCAGCAAAATAAACGGCTTGTGGCTATTCCGGTAGTAGATGATGGCGATATACAGGGAATCATTCGTCGCGGCCAATTTATGGAACTTATGTCGAGTGCATACGGTAGAGCACTCTACGCAAGTAAACCCGTGAGCACGGTTATGCAAACCAACTTTTTGGTTATTGACGTAAACTCACCGTTAGAAAAAGCAAGCGCGTTACTCACGGAGCACGAAGATACGCTCGACCAAATGGTACTCATGATCAGACAGCAAGGATGTTACTTAGGGATTATTCCCGTTCCTAGTTTGCTTCGCCGCATAACTGAGTTACGTATTCAGAATGCGCGCTATGCAAATCCATTAACGCTCCTACCGGGTAATGTACCGATTAACCAGCGAATTGATCAAAGCATTGCGGCAGACCAACATTTCAATGTTTTGTATTTCGATTTGAACAATTTCAAACCATACAACGACGTATATGGTTATCATCAAGGCGATTTAATTATTCAATGGTTTGCACAATTACTCTACGAATTCTTTGCTCCCAACCAGCATTTCGTAGGGCACGTCGGAGGGGACGACTTTATCGTAGTGACGGATGGCCGAGAGGTCGATATCACACTCTTAAGAGCGCTCAAAGAAAGGTTTAGCGCTGAAATCATTAATTTCTATCGAAGTGAGCATGTAACGACTGGATTTATTCATGCTCGTGCCAGAAATGGTAAATTTCAGAAATTTCCAATTCTTAACTACAGTGTTGCTATTGTGCAAGTAACACAGCGCTCTGCTCTGTCACACCAAGAAGTAGCCTCCATGGCAACAAGATTAAAGAGTAAAGCCAAGCAATCTAAAGACGGTATAGCATGGTCTAATGCTTCGTCAGTCGATCTATTTAAAAACGCTTAGTTGCAACGTAAATCGGTTTGGCAGTTTACGCACAATTCACCTAACGTCTTGCCAGCACTGTCTGAAAAATAAAGCTGCAGGCGCTGCAAGTCACGCACTCCGGTGTGGAATTGGAGCATATAATGGCCATTCTCCAACGGCTGAATTTGGAGCGGAATAATTTCCTCAGTAATGCAATAGCGGTTATTCCAGTAACTACCCGCCACTTGAAAGCTGTCGTTAAATGGCACCGTGGTTTCACTTTGCTCATTCGTGGTTTGCTCACCTATCGTGGTCGTTTGCTCCCAACTTTGTTGCTCCGACAGCCTCACGAGCACCATGGTTTGGCTTACTTCCACGAGCTCTATTTGCAGATTAGACGCGACCAACTCTGGCTCGGCTACCATCACCTCGGGTTCAGACGGCAACAATGAGCAGCCTGCCAATAAAAACAGCGCCATCGCAGGGGTCAGAATTCGAAGCAATGTCTGCATTAGGTTGAATCCTCATTCACTTTTTGAAAGCGCGGAACTTGATTGCCATCGACAAAAACGGCTTCTGTAAACATAGCATATGGACGCACCCAGAGCTTCCCTTCACCATAAAGGGGTTTGTAAAGAACAAGTAATTCTTCAGTTTCCGAGTGTCGAACGGTGTCGATCACCTCATAAAACGCGCCTTTATAATGCCGGTATCGACCCGGCTCTATGTCACCGCTCATTTTCAGCTTTCTCCTAGTTTTTTAGAAAAATAACAAAGCAAACTTTTGCTATACTCATACAAAATCAATTGTCGGCGGAGACGTTCAAGATGACACGCAAAGTAAACATTGAACAAGAATGCGGCTCAACAACCGAGATAAATTCAAAGCAAAAAATTGAGGCCATGCAAGCACTCGTGAGCGAAGCCATCGAAAGCGGACACACAGAAGTGTCCATACCAGAAATCATTTCTGAAGCAATAATAAGCTCGGAAATGGACAGCCATTAAAAATTGCGCTTGCTTATATCGAACGCAGCCCGAAAAGACCTTTTTGCAATATACAACTACACACGTCAAACTTACGGAAAAGTAAACGCCATTAATTATCTAAATAAACTAGATAATGCAATGAATCTGATTGTTACATTTCCAAAAATAGCAAAACTCAGAAGTGAAATCATACCGCCCGTGCGAATCCTTCCGATAGAGGAACACTTGTTAATTTATCGCGAGCTCGAACTTGATACTATCGAGTTGCTACGAGTTCGTCATAAACGAGAAGATTGGTAGAAAGCATTTCATTCCTTTAGTTTTTAAACAGGCCCCCGGCGCGTTCTATTTTTTGCTGAATGGCCTCTTCCCAAACCTTTTTACTTGGAATCACCAGTGTGAGCTCTTTCTTCGCCCGCGTAACACCGGTGTATATAAGCTCTTTAGTGAGCACGGGGGCGTTACGATCAGGAAGAACGAGTACTGCGTGCCTAAACTCGGAGCCCTGCGATTTATGCACAGTCATGGCATACACCGTTTCTACATCGGTAAGTCGACTTGGCAGTACCCAACGTACCGAGTCTTTCTGCTTACCCGCGAATGCGACTTTAAGTTTGCCGTCTTGCGGGTGCTGCAGCGCGACCCCAATGTCACCGTTGTTTAAATTCAGGCCGTAATCGTTTGCGGTCACAATCACCGGCCGCCCGTGATACCAACGTTCAGGTTTGCCACCAAACTGTTGAGTGAATAGGGTATTCAAGACACGCTGCCCCCAAGGGCCTGCCCGCAAAGCAGTAAGCACTTGATACTGTGAAAAGCTCTCGAGTACATTCGCAGCCCACGAATCTGCTTGCGAAACCTCGACAGGTGCATGATACGAAGCACGAAAAGAAGCAAAGTTTGGATAAAGCTGCTTCACCAAAGCCTCAGGTTCCAGTTTGCTCTGTTCAAGCCCTATCACCCTCAAGGCCGGTTCAGGCACTTGAATGGCTTCATTTGCAGCCTCCACGTTATTCGCATTCACCGCCAACGCAATGTCTTTAATAAACTTCACGAAGCGGTGAGAGGTAGCAAGCATCACAATATGATCAGACCAACAGGGCGCTTCATTACCGTTATGATGACGCTCACTCAAGGCTTCACTCGTGACCTTATTCAACCATTTCCAGTGAAGTTCTGAATAGCAGCGTCGTTCTGCGTCTTGGCATATGGAAGCGAGCACTGAACCGGCTTCTACAGGTGCGAGTTGGTCTTTATCGCCCAGCAAAATGAGTTTCGTTTCACTGCCAATGGCGTTGAGCAGTGCCTCAAACATTTCCGTGTCAATCATTGAGGCCTCATCGACTACCACCACATCAAAAGGCAGAGGGTTGCCTTGGTTGTGTCGAAAATAACGTGTGTTCGCTTGTGCACCCAACAGCCGGTGCAATGTTGAAGCCTTCCGGTTTAATAAGCCTTTCAAATCTTTAAATGTATCTGCATCGGCTTCTTGAAAAGCGCTCTCGATCGACTCCTGCATACGCGCCGCGGCTTTTCCGGTTGGTGCAGCCAAAGCGATGCGCAAACTAGATGCTGATGTATGCAACCGGCTGAGCGTTGCGAGCACGCGCACTACCGTATAAGTTTTCCCGGTTCCCGGCCCGCCGGTAATAATACTGAAACTCTGCTTCGCGGCATTTGCACACGCAATACGCTGCCAATTGGGGGCCTCCTCCTGCTCATTTCTTGGCATCACCTGTTCAATTGCAGTTCTGAGTGTCTCATCGTCGACTACCTCATATGTGTTACTCATGCGCGCTAGTAACCACTCACTTATGTTTTTTTCATGCTGCCAGTATCGACGTAAATAGAGGAGCTGCTCCTTCGAATCCCACACTAGGGGTTGCAGTGCGTCTTCATGTTGTTCGAGCACACGAACTGGATTGCTTTCTCCTGGAGATTGCATAACCACCTGTGCCCATGCACTCGGAAGCGCCGCGATTTCTGAGATCGCAAATAGCTTTGTGATCACCTCTAGCAATGATTTGGGCTCTACCTCACCTAGCTTCAATTCCCAGTTCGAGCCCGGAATTTCCAATACATGTGCAGGGTTGTCACACATTGCATGAATCGACAAACACGTATGCCCTCTTCCCACTTGATGAGAAGTTAACATGCCCATAAAAGCAACCTGCGCACTCGCTCCATTACGCATTAACAAAGAGGCCAATTGGTAATCAAGTGCTCGAATCCAGCCTTGTGCTTGCCAATCATCTAGAATGGCGATTAATTCATTCCGTTGCATTGTGTTCTCCTTGCGCAAGCGCGGAATTACCAAACAATGAATCGAGATTTTCAATCAATGCTCGTGGTGGGCGATCACAAAATGCACCTGCAGTATTCGCTCCATTACCGCGCAAAAACAGATACACAGCGCCGCCTACATGCGTTTCGTAATCGTAAGCATCGCCCATTCTCGCTTTAAGTAAACGGTGCAAAGCCAAGGTGTAAATCACATATTGCAGGTCGTAGCGACTCGCGAGAATCTTTTTGCGCATATTCTCGAAACTATAATCTTCGTCGGTTGCACCCAACCAATTCGATTTGTAATCGGCCACGAAATAGCGCCCCTCAAATTCAAACACCAAATCGATAAAGCCTTTGAGCATGCCGTTTAAGGTCGCGCGTTCCAGTTTAGGTCGCGCATGCCCAGGCAAAATGTGCTCCACCATGAGTGCATCAATGTCTTGCGCCTGCACCTGATTCGCGCCAAACCAAAACTCAGGCTCGGCCTTATAGGTTTGCAGCTCCGCTAACGAAAACTTAGCGCTGTTCGTTTGCATACCTTTGGCAAGTGGGAACGACGTTTGCAAATAGTTTGGTAACCAATGCTCGAGCTCCTTTCGATAGGTCTCCCAGAATTTGCTGCGACAGCGTTTGTCGAGCAGCTCCTTGAGTACCCCAGGGTTCGATACAACTTCTGCAAAACCTAACTCTGCGGCGTCTTCTAAAAGCGCGTGCAGGAAAGTTCCCGGCCCCGCGCCCTTCGGTAAGTTATGAATACGATTTTCCTGAGAAGTAATGCGCTTCGCCTTTGTCGTTGCCCCAGCATCGTCGCTTTCATCGAACGCTTCGCTACGTTCTACTTCAATTTCTTCCAAAATATTCATTTGAGGAGGCGTTTCTGGGGCATGCAGTTCACTGTTATATTTCAATGCGCTATAGCTGGCCACCCACCATTGTTCGAGTTTGAAATTTTCCGATAGTTTCTTTGCTTGCAGTGCTTGGTGTGGTGTTGCGTGTACAAGCACCTCAACCCGTTCCAAGCGCTTCATTTTTACCACGGCCGTGTGACCTTCGTGTTCCCATGCCTCCCGAGCTGTTTGTAGCAGGTTCGTTTGCTGACTCACGTCTTGCTGCTCACCATGCAATAAATAAAAGAGCGGGTTATGCTGCGTGTGTCCCACTGGTTGCAGCGTAACGAAGGTTGCAAATTCCGCACGAGTGAGCGCCACATACATTTTACGCAAGGCTTCAGCCAGTGTTTCTTCTTCTATGAGCGCCTTTGCTTTTGCGTCTGTATTATCCCAACAGACCTTCTTCACGCGGTCGCCGCTTTCATCCACTTCATGATAGCTCTTAGGAAGCCTCAAGTTAGACCAGCTGTACGCAGCAAACGGCATAAAAACAAGTGGATACTGCAACCCTTTAGATTTGTGATAGGTAACTACCTTTACCAATTCTGCGTCGCTTTCGAGCCGCAATTGAAGGCTCTCGCTGTTAGTTCTAGAGTTTGAGCCGTTGAAACCACCCGAACTCTTAAAGTCCTGCACTTGCAGCGCAAAGTATTCTTCGAGCCCCGCCATGCCCTCATGCAGGCGACTCTCTTGCTGCAACAATTCACAAATGTGTAGTGCATCCGCCAATTGGCGCTCGCCTTCCTTTTTATCTGCAAGCAAACGCTTGGGAATACCCATGTCGTGCAACATCTGATGCAGAGCAGCAAGAATGCCTCGACGCTCCCAAGTTTGGTGATAGCCGATAAACATTTCCACGGCCTCTTCCCATTTTTGCTCGTTCTCTTGAAAGGCTACAAGATCCGACAACGAGTAAGCCAAGAGTGGCGTCGCCAACGCGCTTCTTACGCGGCGTGGGTTTCTCGGCTGCGCGCACGCTTGCACAACTGCTAAAAGATCTTGTGCAATCGGCTGAGAATAAACAGAATCACGCTCGGAAAGGTAAACGCTGCGGATCCCCCGTTCAGTGAGCGCATTGCGAATGACACGAGCTTCCTTTGCGTTTCCCACTAAAATAGCAATATCTTGCGAACGGACGGCCGTGCGCACATCTCCCTCGTAGAAACCTGCTCGCCCACTACTCAACAGCTTCGCAATGTAATTCGCGTGATAATGCGCGACTGCCGATTGAAACTCGCTTTTGTTTTCGGCTTTCTCTTCAATTACAGCCCATTCGAGCGCAGGCGCAGCTTCTCCTGCCAATCCACGAAACTCACGCTTTTGTCCATTCGCCTCCACACCAATGAAAGGAATTTCATTTTTGTACAAAAATGCGCCACGCTCGGAATTATCTTCTACTTTTTTGAATAACTCGTTGATCGCTTCGACCATGGCGTGGCTTGAACGATAGTTGGTTTGCAAATTATAGTGGCGCCCCGCTGTCGCTTTTCTAGCCTCTAGGTACGTGAAAATATCTGCGTCGCGGAAGCTGTAGATCGCTTGTTTAGGATCGCCAATCAGGAAAACACCTGTTTCAGGAACATTGCGTTCAATCTCATAAACACGATCGAAAATTTCATATTGCACCGGATCAGTGTCTTGGAATTCATCGACCAGAGCGACCGGGAATTGCTTACGAATAGTGGCAGCGAGCGTTCCTCCATTTGGTCCACGCAGTGCATCGCGCAATCTTGTGAGCATATCGTTAAAGCCCATCACCGCTGCTTCGGCTTTCAGTTGTTCAAGGCGCGTGTAGAAATTCACGTTTGCATGCAGTTTAGGTAATTGCGCCGCACGCTTTGTCATTTCAAGGGCTCGGCTCAAATCCTCCCCTAGCTCCGATAATATTTCGACATTATCGGGCAGGTCGCCCTTCAATTTCTTGGTCAGTTTTTCAACAGACATCTTGCTAAGCGCTGCAGAAGTTAAAGCGAGCGTCGGTTCATCACTGTCTATCCAACTTATTAGGCTTTTGCTGACTTTCTTAAGCGTAATATTATTCTTTTCAGGCAATGCATCGGCCTTTCCATAGAGACTCTCTGCCGCCTTGCGGTACTTGCCTTTAATCTTGCGAATGTCTCTTTTAACCTGTTCATCTTGCTCCGACTTTGCGTGATTCAGAGGTTGATGAAGAAATGCTTTCAAACCTTCGCTCTCTAGAGGCTTACCGATCACACGCTGCAATTCATCTGGAGACTTTAAAACCTCCAGAACTTCAAGCGCAGCGTCTGTCTCTAAAGGGTAAATATAGGTGCGAAAATAATCCTCCGCGGCCTGCAGTCGCAGCTCGTCTTCTTCAGTTTGTACAGTTTGCTGGAATAAGCTTCCACTGGCAAATGCATGCTCTGTGAGCATCTTCTGACACCAGCCGTTAATGGTATACACCGACGATTCGTCCATCGACTGCGCAGCGAGCTCTAACTTTCTAGCCAGCGCAATAATGTTTAATCCCTGGCGTTCGCAATCATGCTTGAGATCGCGCAGGAATTTATCTTGCGAGCTGGTTTCCGAGCTTCGGAAGTAAGCCGAAGCTTCACTCAAACGCGCACGAATCCGGTCGGAGAGCTCTGCAGTCGCTGCGTTGGTGAACGTCATCACGAGAATGTCCTTGGGTAACAGCTCTCGCATAAAGCGTGTGTCTTCGTTTCCATGCTGTAGAATAAGCCTTACGAACAATGCCGCTATCGTATACGTTTTCCCCGTTCCAGCGCTGGCCTCAATCAGCCGACTTCCATGGAGCGGAAATTCAAGCGGATTTCGAAGTTCTAAAGAAACTTGAGAACTCATGCCTGACCTCCTTGTTCTGTTCCACTCTGCGCTTGCTCAATTTGTGCTTTTTCTCCTTTACTTCCGGCCCTCGGGTCGGGGAGCTCCAGATCAGGCACTTGCCCTTCTATCAAACGAATTAGCGGTGCATAGTGCGTGCGCACGATGTTCATGAACACATCAGAGCAAACATAGTTTTCAAGATCATGCTTAATACGGTAAGCATATGCATACGCTGCGGCGAGGTTGTCACTCTCAACAATCTTGTCGAGCACCTCGGCAAGAGCATTCTCTTCTGCAAACTTCGGCTCTATACCATTTGATATCTTCTTCAAATAAGTTTCGAGCCAGATCATGGCATAGTCTCCTACCATCGCCGTTGGCGCTTTAAGTGCTTCCTGATAAGCTGCGATCAAATTGTTTAGGAGCGTTTCCGCTCGAGTTGCATTCATCGTGCTGAATGTAACTACAGTTGCTGACTTGTCAGCTCCACTCGGCTGAAATACCACGGTCGTAGTGACTCGACCCAGCTCCTGTCGGTCGCGTGCTGCAAGCGTGGCTAGTAAATGGCGCAAATAAGGCTCGTATTTGTGTTTCGGTTTTTCGCTGCTCGGCGACAAAATAAGTTGCAGCACTTCGCCTGTTGAAGTTTTAAATAAATTCGTGAGCGCATCTGAAAACACTATCTTTTCGAAATCCTTCGAGTAAGACAGGCTTTCTATCACTTCCGTCACGTCGCCTAACAATGCTACCGCTTCTGTGAAAGCTTCATTTGTCGAATCCTTCAACCTGCTCGCCAACACTTCATTAAAAGGAGAAACGCCGAACACACCCTCTCTTTTCTTCCGTTCGAAATGTGCATCTAAAACCGCGCTGAGTGCGTCAATCGAATCGATATGGGGAGTGCGCCCAAGACGCTTGACCTCGGCATAAAGCCAGCCAGTACTCAAATCAACCAACTCGCTTCTTTGCTGCCAACTCTCTAAACCATCAAACGCGAAGGTTTCACTGTCTTGCGTGTCCACTTCTTCGGTGCGGAAGTAGGTATTGAGCCGCTTCGTGAAAAATGGCTCTGCGGGTTGGCGCATAAAGGAAACTAAGTCTTTAATGCGAATACGCAATTTCTGCCCGTCTTCTGGCTGCCAATCACTCACTTTGTCTTGTGTAGTTTCACCCTCCAGAGTCTCACACCATTCACTGGCATAGCTAAAGAGCGCGTTGGCGGAGTCGCCGGTAAAATAGGCGGGGTTAAAGGCTTGTAACTTATGCTCGGTAGTAAAATGAGCTAAAAATGCCTCTGCCTTTGTCTTTTCAGGACACCAACCATTCACCAGGTGTTCGCGCAGTTGTGCGACAAGTACCGAGCATGGCCATTCACTGTTGTCGCGAGCATTTCTGCCCACCCAGCTTACGTAGAATTTTTCTCGTGCCGAAAGCAATGCTTCCAAGAATAAATAACGGTCGTCGTCTCTGCGGGAGCGATCACCAGGGCGATAACTCGCCTGCATTAAATCAAAATCCATACTCGATTGGCGGCGCGGATACGATTTGTCGTCCATGCCAAGTACATAGATATGTTTGAAGGGAATCGCACGCATCGGCATGAGCGTAGCGAAGTTCACTGAGCCTACTAAAAAGCGTTGATTTAACGAGGGTTGATCTACGCGTGAAAGCCAGCTCTCTTTAAAAATATTAAGTTCCACAGGCGTTTCGTAGCCACTCTCGCTCACCACTTCGAGTAAGTCACTCAGTACACTCCGTATTTTACCGAGTAGCATGAGCTCTTCATCATCGCTTGCTTTGAAGAAATCATCGAGCAGCGACTCACCCACACTGGCCCACTCTGGAAGCGCTCGGCTTTCGGAACTCAAGGTCCACCACCGTGTTAGCGCATCAATCAATAGCCCTAATTTGCCGACCGCATTCGCCGATAGCCCAGCCACCTCATGGTAAGGTTCCACATTCTGCCAACGCACTTGCGCGTCACTTTCCGGTCGGCCCGCTGCGTACCCAAATACCATTCGCTCGAGCCCAAACCACCAGCTATTTGTCGCGTCGGCAATCGGCATACCAAACTGAGCACGTTGCTCTGCCTCTAATCCCCAACGAGCGCCAGAGTGCTTAATCCAATGCGTCAGTTCTTGAATTTCCTGTTCGTGAAAACCGAACCGCTCCTGAATCGCCGGTACACCCAACAAGCCCAACACGTCGGCTTGAGTTACCCGTGAGCGCTCAAGTGTGAGTAACATTTCTAATGCCACTAGTAACGGCTGTTGATGTCGCTGCCCTTGATCCGCCAAGGTATAAGGAATACGCCGTTTATCGCCCACTTCGAAGCGGCCAAATACCGCATCGATATGCGGCGCATATACGTTTACATCGGGCACCATCACCATCACGTCGCGCGGGCGTAACTTAGAATTCTCCTCAAAGGCAGCGAGGAGTTGATCATGCAACACCTCGATTTCACGTTGTACGCTGTGGCAAACATGAAACGAAATGGAACGGTCATTGGCATCGAGTGCTGGCCATTCAGTTCGCGTTTCCGCGAGCGGCCGAAGCTCAAGAATATCGTTCTGTAATTGCTGCAACAGGTTCTGCGGCGTTTCTTCACTGAACACCTCAAACTTCAGGGCAGCAAAATCAGCCTCTTTTTCTTGTGTTTCATCATATAAGTCGAGCAAATGAATATAATCACGCCCTTGTTTTCCCCAAGCCGCCAGTAGTGGCTGTGCGTGCAAATGGAGTTCATCGTCGTCGATGTCTTCTTGCATGTTCGCTTTCAGCTTATGGCGGCGTTTCGCGTCTTTCAAAGCCACCTTCAGAGCTTCTTTACCATCGACAATGTTCGCCCAATAGTGCTTACACGGGTTGTGCACACAAAGCGCAATCTGCGTGAAGCCTTTCATGGCGTCGAGTACTTCCAATGTTTGCTGTGGCAATGAAGAAATACCGAACACCACAACCCGCTTCGGTAAACCCGCTGGCGGCGTAGTGAGTGTTTTGGCCTTTTCCACAAAACGGTGGTGCAGCTCTGCACGGTTGGTCCAATACAAGGTTTCGCCAATATCGTGCACTAACGCTTTCCACAACAGCGGTTGCCATAAGTTTTCTGCATCGACGCGTTCAGTCTCGGAATCTAAGTGAAACTGCCCCTTGGTCCATGCATCGAGCCAGTCGGCTCGGTAATTCTGATATTGGTCGAATAAATCGGCAATGCGCTCGCTGAGTTGAAAGAGCTTGCGTTGGTCGGGCTCCGCATTATTTGGAGTGCTCAAATATTTAGCTAACGCATCAAATTTGTCGCGGTGCTCGCCCGCCAAGAGCGGCGGCAACACGCGCATAATGCGCCAGTTCAAACGGTCTTTGTCGAACGGAGAGGTTTTCGGAATGTCGTTGCCAAGAATCGAGCGGTACGCCTTCCACACAAACCGCGCCGGCAACGTAACGTTGAGCATACTGGCAATACCGCTCGCCTTCGCAAGCTCTATTTTTAACCACTGCGCAATACCATTGCTTTGCACCAACACCGTTTCTTCTTCTAACGGTGCCAGCGGGTAATTTTGCATGAGCGTCGTGGCCACATCGGTAAGATTTTCCAACCGATCGCTATGCGCAACCACCAAACCCGGGTTCAACTCATAAGACATTCGCTTTCCTTATTCTGGGAAAAGACCAATTTCCGATCTAGTTCCTATTTTATCCATCGCTACGACAAGTCGTGTCGCCTGTCCAAGATCGAATGTGCGACAATTCATCAGCTATTTTTTCTTGCGTTTGCATCAAATCGTATACGATTTGCGCTCTTAGCCAATATCCGTCACTTAATCCAAAAAACTTACAGAGTCTTAAATCTGTGTCTGCGGTGATTGCCCGCTTACCCGCTACGATTTGCCCTATCCTTTGCGCTGGTACACCAATCTCCTTCGCCAGCCGGTACTTTGTCAAATGAAGTGGGCGCAAAAACTCATGTAACAGCAATTCCCCGGGGGTTACAGCATTCAATTTTTTCATCATTGCGCCTCAATGGTAATCAATAATATGTACTTCATAGGCCGCACCGTTCTCCCACTTAAAACATAGCCTGAACTGCCCGTTGATCCTTATGCTGTGCCATCCTGAGAGATTACCGCTAAGCTCCTCTAAATGATTTCCAGGTGGCACTCGTAGATCATTCAAATTCTTTGCAATCTCTAACTGTCTCAATTTTCGAAGTGCCACCCGCTCGAAATTTTTAAACCGAGGCACTCTGAATCCACTTGCGAGCCTTTCTGTATCTTTGCACTTAAACGAATTAATCATAATAACGCACCACGACAATAACGCAATGCGTTATTAATTGCCACTAGGAAAAAATAGAGCTAAAAACCTATGATAATCTGTTCGTAAAAGACAAATAGCGGAAAGTCTCATGGTGATTGCGCAAAAGTGAAATTTCTGAAACGCAAATGGGGAGGTGTTTCATGTGTGGTCGGTTAAATGTGATTGAAAACCCATTGTGCCAAGAAGTAACGGAGCAATTGAGATTAAAGTTTGAAGCGAAAACAAACCGTGACCTTCGGCCCACGCAGTTGGTGAGCACTATTGCGGGCCACCAGGGCACCTTATACCAACTCAACACTCAGTGGGGCATTCAGCCTGCATGGGCGAAAAAACTTCTGATCAACGCGCAGGCCGAACCCGGTTCGGCTCGTAAAACCAAATATCTATTCCAAGAAATGAATGGCAAACTCCTTTATATGGCAGGCATTTATTACTCGAACCCAGAACTTAACGCACAGCTCGTTACCCTCACCACCAAGCCTACCGAGCAATGTGCGGCGTATCACCACCGCATGCCACTACTTATTTCCGCAGAACAAGTGTCTTACTGGCTTCATAGCGAAGCCCACCAGCTCAAACCGTTGTTAGAGCAACCCGCAGATTGGTTGCATTTGTCGGTGGTTGCTGATGAGCGCTGAACCTAGCTACATAAACAAATGCACAAGCAGCTGGGTAAGAACCTTAGCGCCAGGGCTCATGTCGCTTTGACGAATGTAGTTTAACTCGAGCTCCTTGCGTAGCACTCGAATACGCGCTCTTGCTGTTTGTGCATAAAGCTCACTCGGATAACGCTAAACATGCCGACGGTAGTCACTCACATTGCGAGAATTCTGAATTTCGAGCCAACTTTCGTGCTCCTGAGTATTAATTGGGTGACTCTTTTCCAGTGCAACCGCGGCATTTTCGGGTGAAACCGTTGCCCACATGATCATGCAGCCTTGGTTAACACCAAAAGCAACCCCAGACTAGCGTGGAGAACTCTCTTCTCATCCAAATAACACTCAGATAAGGCACGATGACATAAAAGCTCCAAAAACAAAAGCATACGGCATAAACCCTGCCACAGGCCTTCCAATGGTGACCCAAAGCAGCTCAAATCCATTCGAACCGTTTAACGATAATCTTCCATAATCTCATCAAGCGTGCCGTCGAGTTGCATTCTGTGAAGCGTGTTATTGAGGTTCATAATGGCTTCTTCTGGCACTTCGAGGTTACATGCAAGCCAGAGTTCAAAGGTTCGCTGACTCGAAACGACCGGGTAGATGTCTAAGCCAAACTGCTTCGCGATGTATGGGCCGCCAACAGAGCCTGCGAGCCATAAATCGATACGATTGGCGCGCAGCAAATCGAAATTCGTAGGGATTTCCATCACTCTTTGCACTTCAATACCCTGATCCACGCCCCAATCTGTGTAGGCATCGGCACTTTGGCCACCAATACGATAATTACGTGCTTCAGAAAAATGTTCATAGCGGGGGTGGTCTCGATTGAGAGAAAATAATTGCACGCGCTCACGACTCAAAGGGCCCACCCATTGGTAAACGCCCTCGCGTTCCGGAATTCTAGCCGCCGAAAAGAAACAAGTGTCGGGCTGCGTTTGCGTGAAGCGTTGCGCGCGCCCCCAAGGTACAATTTCAAATTTAGCGCCATAACCAAGTTCAGCCACAACCGCCTGCAGTAACTCCGTATTAATACCAGTAATGGTGCCACGATAATTGAAGCTAAAAGGCGGGTAATCTTCCGTGTAGAACTGGAAATCGTAAAGTTTCGGCTCTTCTTGCGCCCATCCACGCATGCAAACCAGACACAACAACAAAATACACCACTTGCTACATTTCATGCACCGACCACCTAAAACCGCAGTTATGCAAGTAAGTGTAGACCAGGAATTTGATTGCGCCTATTGCAGGGGTAGCGACATGTATTGTCGCAGACACTATTTAGTATCGGCCCCCAACCTCAGGAGTGCATCATGTCTTATTTAAAATCGCTTTGCTTACTATCACTTTGTGTTGTCGTTAGCGCATGCAGCAGCTTGAGCAATAACCCTCGTGGCGCTTATGGCGAAGATTCTGAGTTCTACCGTGAACATGCCTCGCTCTGTTTATTCAAAGACGGAGAGACACCTGCCCCCGCTTGGGTGTGTGGTATGCCAATTGAAGAATACCCTTACACTGCGACAGGCTATTCCGATTCGGGAATTGAAGAAGAAGCGAAACTCAACGCCATGGAGCGACTCGCATCTCGTATCAATACCCAAATAACTACTTCAAGTCGTCGTGAAGTGAATGCCAACAATCGCCGTGGTAATTCCGATTACACTAGTAGAACAGAAGTAACCGTGGCTGAAGCGCTTCAGGGGACACGTGTGATATTAAGACTCGTCGACCCATCCACTCGTGGCTTACACGTTCTCGTGGTTGCTGACGAAGACGCCTATGAAGCATCGCTCGAACGTGCTCAGCAAAACGCGAGACGGGATTAACCCCCGTCTCACTCCGTTCATCAAAGCGAAGCTACAGAGGAATTCATTATGGCTATTACCCCTTCACCAACGCATGTTCTTTCAAACGCAAATTCTTCTTGCGAGCAAGCGATTGCAACTCAAGCGTGTTTGCCAGAAGTTGAAAATGATTCGGAAATGCTCACAGATACAGAGCAGCAAAAGCTGATATTAGCGCGCTTTTGGTTATGCAAAGTGCTCTGCTCTCTGAAAAAGCCAAAAGACTTTTTCCAAGCAAACGATCTTCATGCAAAAGTTGTTGAGGAGTATTTTGATATCGAGCTAAGAGACCCTGACGACGATGCACAGATCACTAATGCCATGTCGCAAATAACCTCGAAGTTTGACCAAGTAGCAGCAGAGTCTGAACGCCTCTATGCACTTCAACCCGCTTTTGTACAAAACTTAGAAACACTAAAAAATGAACTGAACCTGAACGAAGCCGAAACGAACCTTTTGCTCTTTTTCACAGTTTTTTCTGAGCACAATGCACTTGAAGTTGTCGATCGAGTAAAAAAGGCGCCAAGCCCATTAAAAAAGGCGATTGTCGCTTTGAGCTTTATTTTCGAAAATCCAGAACGGGAATTCAGAAACGCATTTTCGCACCGCAGTAGCTTATATAAATCGGGGCTCTTACGCCTTAATCGTAATGGGTTCCTCGATTACTTAGAAAGCTTCGAAGTTGCCAGTAGTACCAAAGCTTGCTTATTCGACTTTCATCCTAATAAAGATGAACTATGCTCCCCACTCATGCGCGTGGCTCAACCTGCCGAGCTCAAACCAAGCGACTTCGTGGGCATGGAAAAGGATATTCAGCTGTGTACTCATTACCTTAGTGAAGCGATTAAAAAACAACAGTGTGGTGTGAACATTCTTGTATACGGTTCACCTGGAACGGGTAAAACCCAGTTTGTGAAAGTGATTTCTGAACTAACCCAGCTCGAACTACTAGAAGTACCCTCTCAAGAATATAATCATGAACCTATCGACGGCATTAAACGCCTTCAATATGCGCAACAAACCTCCCGCATTCACCGCACGAAACCTTTTATGTTACTTTTTGATGAAGCTGAAGATACGTTTTCAGGGAGCATATTCAATGGCAGTGTCGCGAGCCGACATAAAGCCTGGATTAATGAGTTCCTCGAAACCAATCTAGTTCCTATTTTTTGGGTGTCTAACGACATTGTGGAAATGGACGCGGCTGCAATTCGACGCTTCGACATGATCATTAACTTTGACGACGTAACCCCCTCGGATCGCAAGGCACAGTTTGAAAATGTTCTTAGCGAATCCGTAAGTAATCGATTGTTGCATCAAATGGCAGCCCATAAACCGCTTACCACAGCGATAGTGCAAAAGTGTGATCGAATGGCGATGTTTCAACTACAGGCGAAACTCAACAGCGATTACAGCAAATGTTTGGTACGTGCTATCAACAATTGCTTAGGTGCTCAGAACCTTGAGCCTCTGCAGGTGTCGCAAGAGATCAGCTACGCGTTCGACGCACGATTCGTTCAGTGTGACTTCGATCTTGAAGTGCTTGCCGAGCACATAAAAACCGAGAAAAGTGCTCGCATTTGCCTTTATGGCCCGCCGGGAACGGGAAAAACGGCCTTTTCTCGCTGGTTGGGTGAAAAAGCCGATATGCCGGTAAATATCAAACGCGCGTCCGACTTAAAAAGTAAATACGTGGGTGAAAACGAGCGCAATATTGCCAAAGCTTTCGTAGAGGCCAAAAGCGAACATGCCATTTTAATGTTTGACGAGGTCGACAGTTTTCTTTCCGAGCGCCGCAATACCTCGCACAGCTGGGAAACCAGCTCCATTAATGAGCTTCTTACGCAGCTGGAAAGCTTTGAAGGTGTTTTTATTGCGTCAACCAATCTCATGGATAGCCTTGATCAGGCTGCCATGCGTCGATTCGATCTAAAAATACGATTTGATTATTTGCAGGCAGGGCAGTGCGAGATATTGCTAGAGAACGTGTGTAAAGAACTGGGCCTCCCTGAACCCAATGCATCCGCACGGCACAAAGTACGCACTCTTCAAAACCTAACGCCTGGCGACTTTATGGTGATTAAGCGTCAGCATAAGCTCCAGCCTCTGCACAGTGCAGAGATGATAGTCGCCAAATTGGTCCATGAAACCCAATACAAGGGAGGCGTAACTCGGCGCATCGGCTTTTAACGGCATAGGCAAGAGAGCGCTACTTAAAGTTGCGCTCTTCAGGAACGCTCACATGCTTGCTCTCACAGTTTTTCAACCCACGGCGCAATTCTTCGTGAAATTTATCCCGAAAGTCGGCGGGTGCAAGCACCTTCAAATAAGGTGCGCGCGCCATTAGCCACTGTATTAAGTTCAGTGTGTAAGGCACTTCTGCTGTTAAAATATGCGTGCTTTCCGAGCCAGCGATAGGCTCAATTTTTTGCTGCTCACCTAACGGTGCGTCTTCTACTTCGCGGCGCACCGACTTGAATATTTCAAGCGTAATGGTAAACGGCTCGCCATATCGATACGCCAATGCACCAGTAGTGGCATGCTGCTCAATATTGAAGTTTTGCACGCGAGGCTCGATTGTAATGCACTCAACAACATCGCTGATACGAGAAAAGGGTAACTGTTTCACTCTATCGTCATTATGATCGCGGCAAATAAAATAAGGAACGGCACCTCGGTAAAACACGCCAAGAGCGGTCACCTCAAGCTCGATTCCCTCATCGCCCTGCGCTCGGTGGTAGGTGAGCTTTAACGGCACCTGCTCTAAACCGGCGTCCATCAGGCGCTTGTACATATCTTTAGAAAGCTGAGGCGGTTTTAAATGGTGAGAAGCAGGCGCTACTTTGACACGTTTAATCCACTGCGCAGCCGCCGAGTTTCTACTCTCTAACTGAGCGCGTGCACGGTTCAGTAAGCTGTCTAATTCATTCAGGAAATGTTCAGGCGTGGTGGGCTTGAGTTGTTTCTCTGCAACCACGAGTGCAAGGGCCACACGGTCATCAAGCTCTAACAATTTTTGGAAGTCGGTTCGGTCCATACACCAACGTGTTGGGTTCGTTCCCTCTTCTGCATACACACCGAAATGACCATTTAAAGCTTGTACATCACGCTGCATGGTTCGCTCTGAAATGTCGCCAAGCTCTCGCTCTGTTACAAAATCAATAAGTTCTGAAACGGTGTGCGGCTTTTCATGCAGCGCCTGAAGCACATAAACCATTCGAATCAGCTGCTTTTTAGTAGAGCTCACTTTGTCATTAGTCGCCATACAAATTCCTTATCACTGACTCCTCAATATTTTCAAAGTATGCAATAGCTTCTCTCATTCGACCACAAAAAAATAACAAGTGTTATTTCATCTATTGGCAAACTTTTTCTATTTCTCGGTGAGGTATGCATCATCTTTCTGGCGCGTGAGCGTATGGGCGATCCCTAAATTAACGTGCCAAATACTCGGCTATTCTTAACTCACAAAGCTCAAGCACCATACTTTCGAACAAGTCTCTTTCATCATCAGAGATAGAGAAATTAGCCTTCATCGTGCCATCAATTTCTGAGAACCATGCACTAGCCTCGCCTTTATTTGGGGTTGTTAGTGCGTTTACGGGGTTCTTCTTCCAGTAGGCAAGCCATGTTTTGCTATCGGCTGAGAGTGCTCGTTCTCTTTCAGCTAAATCGCGCAGAACGGCTTCAGGGTATCTGTATAATATTTCCCAGCTTCGTTGAGCCAACTCGCTAATGGCTATACCCTCTGCCTCAGCATGGCTAAAGCCGTCGAGTTCCACAAATGCTTGCAAGAGTATCGCTTTAAAACATTTCACCATGGCTGTTTGTTCTATGCCCATTCGCATGAACTCACCATGCTTTTTAAAAAGTGTTTTGTAAGCTGGCTCTGCTTCACATTCAGCCACCAGCCCCAACCAACCGCCAAAACGCTGGCGGATTTTCGCTTTGTGGTAAAAGCCCGCTCGATAAAACTGAGTTGCGCTGGGTCGTTGACCGAGCTCCAGCGCTAAAGATTCATAATCCTCTTCGTAGTTAGCCCCAATTTGCTTCGCTAAATCGCTCCAAAAATCGAGAATCTCTAAGTCAAAGTTCAGCAAGCAGCCGTCTGGCAATACAATATCGCTTCTATTCCGTGCGACTTTGAGCGTTTCGGCAAAACTAATGGTTCCCAATAAACTAGCGGGTTTTACTAAGAACGACTTATGGTTACCAATAAAGTCGAGCACAACCACATGGCTTTTCTGCGTCTGCAGAGACTTCCGGAGACCACGCCCAAGCTGCTGCAAAAATAGTATTTTCGATTCGGTCGGTCTTGCCATCAAGACGGTATCCACTTCCGGAATATCGGTTCCCTCATTAAACAAATCTACCGAAAAGATCACTTCGATTTCACCAGCAGCTAACTGCTTCAGCGCTTCATTCCTACGCATAACAGCACCACTATAAACAGCGACTGCACGAACTCCTTTTTGGCAGAAGTAGTCAGCCATAAAGTCTGCATGCTTGCGTGACACACAAAAGCCCAAAGTGCGCGTTTGTCGGTGCTCGCGCCAATGTTCGTATATGTGCTTTGCTCGTTTGGTTGTGGCAAATGCCGTTTCTAAAGCGGTTGGATCAAACTTTCCGCTTCGCCAAGGTATTTCTTGATAATCCACAAACTCGTCATAGATGCCGAAATAGTGAAAAGGAACCAAAATCTGATTCGAGATCCCATCCACAAGTGTTCTTTCAAAAACCAAGTTGTGGTCACAAAGGCCAAGAATATCCGACTGATCTGTCCGCTCTGGCGTTGCAGTCAAGCCAAGTAAAAACGAAGGTTTGAAGTAATTCAGGAGCTTTTGATAGCTTCGAGATGCAGCATGATGAAATTCATCGACAACTACATAATCGAAATGCTCCCGAGCGAACTTTTGCAAATGCTGTAAACGACCAATGGACTGGACCGAAGCAAATACGAAATCCGTATCGGTTTCCCTCGCTGAACCATTATAGAAGCCGACACTTTGTTTTGGAAAAAGGGCACTAAAAGTCTTCTGAGCTTGCAGTAATATTTCCTCTCGATGCGCAACAAACAAAACTCGCTTAGCTTCAAGCTGTTGTGCATCGAATGCTGCTAACCATGTTTTCCCCATGCCGGTGCCCATTACAACGAGACCACGTTTGTAGCCTGCTGCTCGACTTTCTTGCAGTGCAATAAGGGCTTCCGTTTGAGCTTCGTTCGGAACATAACGCTCAGGCTCTGGTTCGTCTTCTACGCCAAGAACTTGAATAAGCGGCGCGTTTTGTTTTGTGACTTCCTCATAACGGTCCGCGTATTGCTTAACACGTTGCCAGGTTAAATCCAGCGCCTGTTCGACATGAAAAAGCTCCTCAAAGCTTCTTCGAATATGGGTAAACTCCTCTCGCGAAACTTTTGATGCCGGCTCTACATCAAACCGTAAATTCCATTCGAATCCCGACGTAAGCGCACTTTCACTTAAATTACTTGACCCCACAAAAGCAGTTCCAGCCTCGAGTTTATTATTAAGTTCTCGAACGAAAATATAAGACTTGAGATGAAATGCCTTTCGCTCGGTACATCGGTATAAACGAACCTCAGCACCATGTTGTTTTAGTAGTAGAAAGAGACGCAATGCGTGGGGATGAGTAATAAATAAATAGTCCGAAGTCATAATTCGAACCGTAGCGCCATTTGCCAATGCTTCCGCTAAAGGCTCAAACAGCAACAAAACACCCGACTTTTGCGCAAAAGACACACAAATATCGACTTCTGTCGCATGGTTAATGGCATGTACAAGCTTCGGTAATAGTGGGTCGGCCGCCGTGCCTGTTGTTAGCAAATGCCCGTTGGCTAGCGCCATCTGAACCCCTCGAAAATACTATACATCCTCTCTCTCCAACAACGCATTCAACCAAAACTCCTCTGTCCTATCAGGCCTTGCGTCTCTGGTCACCCACGTCTTCTTCACTGTCAAACCAGTTTTGGTTAAGACTTTTTCTAACTCGACTTCGGTCATATCTGTAAAGGTACGCTCGCCTCTAACCCTTTGCCCAGTGCCGTATTTAAATGAACAGTAAAAAAGCCCACCCGCACGTAAGAATTGTGCGAGGTGTATAAATGTTCTTGAAAGCTCCTCTTTTGGCACATGTAGTAAAGATGCACATGCCCAGATTGCGTCCGCTTTCTTAGCGTAAGAAAACTCAAGAAAAGTTGAGCATGATACGTTTTCCGAACCAAGTTTCTTTCGTGCAACTTTTACTAACGCCTCGCTCGCATCGAATGCGATAACTTGAAAACCTAGCTTTTTAAACGCAATAGCGTCTCGCCCAGAACCACAACCAGCATCGATAATGCAGCTATTCTCGACCAACCTGGGCAAAAATTCAGCATAAACCGCCGACATGTCGACATTTATGGTATCAATATGAAAATTGACCGCATTTTGGTTGTAGTACTGGATGCTACTCAAAGCTATCAAGCTCCTTCATCAATAAAATAAACCGCCTCGGCCCAATGCTCTTTACCATGCTGCATCATGATGTTTATCACAATAGGCACGATACTTCGCAAGATCGCGGTAGCGTCTTTGAGTTGCTCTCGATTGAGTTGGCCTTGCCAAGTGGCGCCGCCATGCATGAGTTGGTTCCTGAGTGTGTATAAGCGGCTGAGCACAATAGCAAGGCTTTGCGCCACATTTTGTGTTGCAAGGGCTTGATGGCTTGCCCGTTTCGCTGCGCTAAACGAGCTCTCCCAATCGGTGCTAGGTTCGGCTTTATTCATGCAGTCCCAAAATGGCTGGTACACATACGGGTTGTCCATCAACGAGCGAATTGCGTTGCTGTAGTGCGTCCATATGAGTTCGTACAGTTGCTTGTTTGTGTCGTAGCTAACAATGCGCTCGAGAAAGCTGTCGAACGCTTCCTTTTCTCGAGTGCGACTCTCCTGAGTGTACTGGCTCGCATAAGCTGCATTAAAGGCGATCCAGAGGAAGATGAATTCACTGTCGGGGTCGTTGTTGGCTCGCTCATGCTCGGCTTTCTTGAGCCAGCTTAGCGCTCTGTGAACTCGCAAGCTCAACCCCTTCTGCCACTGATCGCGGTGCGCTCGCTGGTAAGCTTTAAGTTCCTGATGGTTTAGCGTTTCCATAAGCATTCTTCCCTCTCCCTTGTTTCTTCCTTTTATAGCAGAACCCGTGGGGTCAGATCACTTTTTAATCTGACCCCAAGTTACCCAGCCACTCATACACTTCCTCTCCTTGAAAGGGAGTAATGCTCACTGCGGGTGTCGGCTCGTGGAGCATTTGTGGCAATAAGAAATAGGCCCAAGCTGTCTTTGTTTGCAGCGTATGCACATGTTTAAGTTCGATTTTCTCGCGTTGGTAGAAAAGCCCATTGCTCTCAAAGGCATCGAGTGCTTGCAAGGTATCTTGATCCACCCGATAACACTCGCCAAGCACTTTTCTTGGCACATACAGCGTGGCGTGCTCTGGTTTTAAAAGATAAGGAAAGCCCGCGCCCTGCATCAGTACATAGTTTGTTTGAGTCAGAAAGACACCTGAGAAATCACAACCGTCTAGCAACGGATGGTTGTAATGCCCTTTCTTTAAACTGCCATACACAAACACTCTTTCCATATCCGCTCCTTGTTGGGGTCAGATCACTTTTATATCTGACCCCAACGACACTTCATGTCGTGCTCGGTAATCGATTAATTGTGATGCTCTAACTCGAAAGTCTCAACTTGCCTACTACACTCTCTAACTCAAAAGAAAATATGGAGCCCGGCATGGACGCCAAACAACGAAGAACCATAGATGAAAGCTATAAGCTGCTATTCAGCGAAAGGCTTCATCGGCGGCAGAACGATTGTATTTGGCGAGCAAAATGGAACAGTAGCGATCGCTGGCTCTACGTATACATAACGCTTGAGTTTCAATCAACGCCCGATCGCTTGATGCCGCTCCGTATGCTTACCTATTTGTGCCTGCTCTATGAACGGATTAGCAAAGAGGTTCAATTTAATAGCAAAACTAAACTTCCTCCGGTTTTACCTATTGTCTTATACAATGGCGATAAACCCTGGAAGTTTTCAACTGAACTGCGCAATTTGATTGATTTAAGTCCAGAGCAACTTGAACAACTGCTTCCCAATTTCAACTTTTTTCTTCTTGAAGAAAACAAATATAAAGATCACCCACTTTCCGCGACACGAAATTTAGTTTCCGCACTATTCGCACTTGAGACAAGCTCTAGCGATAAAAGCCTATTAGAAGCTTTTAAGGCCATGAAAAATTGGCTAGAGCATGAGAATCAAGCATCTTTGAACCGAGCATTCCTCTCATGGATGAAAGGCGTACTATTGCCTTCTCGTTTGGAGTATATAAACTTTGAAGATGTGAGCGATCTTGAGGGAGTACAAAGCATGCTTGAAGTAACTGTTGAAAAGTGGAAAAAGCAATGGAAACGTGAAGGTTTAGCTGCTGGGCGTGAAGAAGGATTAGAAAAGGGATTGGCTGAGGGTCGAGCTGAGGGTCGGGCTGAGGGTCGGGCTGAGGGTCGGGCTGAGGGCAGAGAAGAAGCGATGCGAACGGTTTTTAAAGACTTGTTCAATGCAAAGTTTGATTCCATCCCTGAACAATTTACCAGTCGAATTGAAGGTGCTTCCGAAGCACAACTCCAACAATGGTGCGTAAATATAGTTAAAGCCGAAACACCTGAAGCGGTCTTCAAATAATTCATGTTCGACATTATCGGCGACATTCACGGGTACGGTGACAAACTCGAGCTTTTGCTCGCGCACATGGGTTATGAGCACCGCAATGGTGTTAGGCAGCACCCGGAGCGTACACTTATCTCGGTAGGTGATTTGGTGGATCGAGGCCCTTTTGAGCGAAAAACGGTCGACATTATTCGCAGCATGGTGGAAGCTGGCAGCGCGCTCGCTATCATGGGCAACCATGAATTCAATGCGGTGGCATGGGCAACTCAGAGTATCGATGGCGAGTATTTACGCCCGCACACTGAGAAGAACTTCGCCCAACATGAAGCTTTTCTCAAAGAAGCCGAAGCAGATCCTGCCTGGTATCACGAAACGATTGAGTGGTTTAAAACATTACCTTTTTATCTCGATTTTGATGCGTTCCGCATAGTTCACGCATGTTGGCACGCGCCTTCGATTGAAACGCTCAACCGCTACTGTAACGCTCATGGTGCTTTAGTGGAAAGTGCTTGGGAGCCAGCAAATGAAAAAGGTCACGAGCTCTATGAGGCGATAGAAGTGCTTTGCAAAGGCTGGGAAATTCCTCTACCCGCTGGCGTTACCGTAAACGACTTTGCGAATCATCCGAGAGCGGCCATTCGAACGAAGTGGTGGCTTACGGAAGAGTATAGTTATCGCAAACTTGCAATGGGCGTTCCTCAACCAGAAAGCCTACCTGATATAGAGGTTCCAGAGGGCAGCATGCCTGGTTACGATCAGAAAAAACCGCTCTTTATCGGCCATTATTGGATGAAAGGCACGCCCGCATTACTCACTCCACATATTGCATGCCTCGACTGGTCGGTCGCACAAGGCGGACCGCTTGTAGCCTATCGATATGATCAACCAAGGCTCAATGAAGAGAACTTTGTATGGGTCTAGCGTGATTTTTTTATTTGAGCAACTTTAACAATCATCTAGTTCGCAATTCGATTCGTATTAACTAAACTCGTAGTAGTTTAACTCATTGTTGGTAGTCTTTATGGCTGATTTACAGCAGCAACTCATCTCTGAAAAAGCACTTCGTGCCGTGATGGACGAGGTGGGCGCTTTTATTTACATTAAAGATCGTGACGGCCGCTATCTATACGCCAACAGCCAAGTTCAGCAACTGTTCGGCGCCCCGTTGGAAGAAATTATTGGTGAAACTGATGAAACGTTTTTCGACCTCGACATTTCCAATGAACTGCGTGAAACAGATCAACGGGTTATGCAAGAAGGCCTAGTGCAAGAGTGCGAAGAGCGCAACTATGTGCGCGGTACCGACGAAATGCGTATTTATTGGTCTGTGAAAAAGCCTCTTTTTAACGAGCAAAAAGAAATCATTGGCATGTACGGTATCTCCACCGACATTACCGACCGTAAAAGAATCGAACGAGAACTTCACGAGCAAAATGAATTTCTCAATATTGTGATGAATAATATTGAGTCTTCGATTTACATGATCGACCAAGATAATAACTTGCGATACGCCAATCGTCGTTTAGCTGAGCGCTTTAATGTGCCTGAAGGCAAGCTTAAAGGCATGCCAATCAGCGAAATCGTCGACGAAGAGGCGCTGCAACTGATCACCGAGAACAATCAAAAGGTTTTCGAAACTCGCCAAGCGGATCGTTTTAAAGAGAGAGCCATCGACCCGAGTGGGCGCGAGCAAGTGTTTTGGTCTGTTAAAGTGCCGCATACGCTAGCAACCGGCGAACAGGTAATTATTGGCTTCTCAACTGAGATGACAGACATTTTCGAATTGCAAGAGAAGCTCCGCAAACAAACCAGCCAAGATGAGTTGACCAAACTCTACAACCGCCGCTACTTCTTCACCGAAGGCGAGAAGCAATTACTCACTGCCAAACACAATGAAGAGGAGAGCTGCTTATTAGTTATTGATTTAGACTACTTTAAAGAGATTAACGACGAATATGGGCATCCAGCAGGCGACCGAGTATTAATAGAGGTCGCTGAGCGGCTCGCGCAAACGGTTCGCAAGAGCGACCTGCTCGCTCGCGTCGGTGGAGAAGAGTTTGCACTTTTTCTACCAAATACGCCCAAAGAAAAAGCATTAGAGCTTGCGGAAAAACTGCGTGCGTCTATGTCTTCTCAGCCAGTGAGCGTAGAAGAAGGCGTGAAAATACGAGTCACGCTGAGCGCAGGTGTTCATGCCGACCCCACGTCGAATAACACCTTTGCAGATATATATCGCATTGCCGATAAGCTTCTTTACGAAGCGAAAAGCCAAGGCCGAAACCAAGTTTGCAGTTAGGTATTCCGTACCGCGCTCAACATGTAGTTCACGCGGACATCGGTGCTGTTTTTCCACACCTTGGTGAAAGGATTAAACACCAGGCCATGCGTGGAACGAATCTTAAAGTCGTTTAATTCAAGCATATTTTTAAAATCGCTCGGTGTAACGAAATAACGCCAATCATGTGTGCCTCTGGGTAACAATCTCAATACGTATTCGGCTCCTACAATACCGAAAAGCCAAGCTTTAAATGTACGATTTAGTGTTGCAAGTAAAAGTAAACCATTGGGCTTACAAAGCGCACAGCAGGTGTCGATCAACGCTTGTTGATCCTCCACATGCTCGATCACTTCGGTATTTAATACTACGTCGAACGGCGCAAAGCCTCGGGAAACGAGCTCTTCGGCGAGACAGTGCTCATAAGAAACCGCAACACCCGATTGTGCTTCGTGTGCCCTTGCTACCTCGATACTCATTTCGCTGCCGTCGATACCCAATACGTCTGCACCGAGCGCTGCTAAGGGCTCACTGAGCAATCCGCCGCCGCAACCGATGTCGAGAATTCTGATGCCTTGCAATGGCTTCTCGCTGTCTTGCAACGAAAAGTGTTTCATGATCTCCTGTTGCAACACTGCCAAGCGCGCCGCATTAAAGGCGAGCACATGTTTGAACTTACCATTCGGGTCCCACCACTCACGCGCCAACGTATCGAACTTAGCAAGCTCCTGCTGTTGCTTGTTTAAGGAATTTTTTTGCTCTTTTTTCAGCATAATTACGTTCTTACCATGAAGAGTTTCTTTAAAAGAGTTACGTATGAACGAGAAGCAGCGATCATTTACCGAGGCCGACGTGTCGCGTGTCATTGAAATGGCATGGGAGGACCGCACCCCTTTCGAGGCGATAGAGGCGCTTTACGGCCTGCCTGAACCTGAGGTTATTAAACTCATGCGCGCAGAACTTAAACCCAAGGCTTTCAAAAACTGGCGGGCTCGCGTAAGTGGTAGAAACACCAAACATAAAGCAATGCGACCAAAAGAAGTCGATCGCGGCTATTGCCCAACGCAATACAAACACAGATAACAGCTATACTTTAGTGATCTTTAAGGTCATGCTGCGCATATGTAGTCGGTTGATCAAAAAATAAGAGAGGGGCATTCATGTTGCTGCGATATGGAGCAATTGCACTGGTTGTAGGCGTTCTAGGCGTTGCTGTTTGGGCTGTGAACTCAGGCGTTGGACAATCTTACGTAACCGCTCAAAAGTTCGTGAATTTGCAAGAAGGCGGGAACCCCCATGCCGGCTTCCGCCGCGCCCATGCGAAAGGCTTTTGTATTGCGGGTGAGTTCGTTGCCAACGGCAGCCTTACGGAATTTTCTAGCGCTGAAGTGTTTGCCGCGGGTTCCACGCCCTTTACAGGCCGTATTTCAATTGCTGGCAATAACCCGACGGCACCCGATATGCGCGCTCCAGTTCGGAGTTTAGCGTTAAGCTTTGGTTCAGGCAGCGATACCTGGCGCACAGCAATGAATACTCCTCCGGTTATGGCGGTAGGTACACCAGAAGCCTTTTACGAGCAAATTATTGCAATCTCTCCCGATCCGGAAACAGGCCAAAGAAACCCCGAACGTATTCAAGCGTTCTTTGCCAACCACCCTGAAACGCAAGCATTCCGTGAATGGCAAGCGGGATACACTCCCTCACAAAGTTTCGCAACTGAACGCTACCATAGTATCAACGCATTCTATTTAGTAAACGAACAGGGTGCAAAAATAGCAACTCGCTGGGCGGCTGTGCCCGCAGCGGTCACACCGACAGAAGCCCTCACCGAACTGGATGCTGAGAACCCTGAAGCACTTGAAGAGGAATTTAGAGCGCGTGTGAATGAAGGAGCCGTCGTATTTGACTTTGTTTTCACGTTAGCCTCTGATTCCGATAATGAGAACGACCCAACGAAACCATGGCCTGAGAATCGCCCGCAGAGAGTTGCGGGCCAATTATTTATTCGCAACGTAAGCGATCAGGCGGGTAGTGCCTGCAACGAAATCAATTTCGATCCCCTTATTTTACCTACGGGCATGGCCGCCACTGCCGACCCAATTTTAAGAGCTCGCTCAGCAGCTTATGCCGAGTCTTATCGGCGCAGAGCGCGTGAAGTTTTAACCGGGGCAGCGGAGGATGCAAGCCATGAGTAAAGTGACCGTTTATAGTGCGCCTGCACGTATTATTCATTGGGCGATGGCGCTTCTTTTGTGGTCTTTGCTATTTGCCGGTTTGAGTATGGTACAGAGCCTACAAACTTGGCAGGTCGAGTTAATGGCTATCCATAAATCGTTCGGTGTTTTGGCCCTACTTCTTGTGATTGCTCGGTTGACCATTCGCCTCACCCATGAAAAACCAGATTTACCCGCTGAGTTGCCTCATGCACAGAAAAAAATAGCGCATATTTCTCATGTGCTGTTATATGCAGCCATGTTTGCGATGCCACTTTCGGGCTACCTCATGCAAAACGCTGCAGGCCGCCCCATTGAAGTATTTGGTTTATTCACGCTTCCTGCGCTCATTCCTGTGAACCTTTCCGCTTATAGTTTCTTCCGGGAAATGCATGCTTGGGTAGCTTGGGGGCTTATTGCGCTGGTGCTATTACACATTGCCGCCGCACTTCACCATGGCTTAATTCGAAAAGATTCTGTATTGAAGAGTATGTTGGGTAAGCGGTCTTACTGATCTCATTCAGAAAAAAATTTTATTTAACCTGAACGGAGAACTAACACAGATGAAAGAAGACAATAAACAAGGGCTGGCACTTGCCATGGGCAGTTCTCTCGGTGTTGCAGCCGGTGCGATCATTGGTGTTCTTACTGACAACATTGGCTTTAAGTTGTGGCGACTCTTCATGCGGCACATGACCTAAACTGTCGAACACAACCAACTCGCTTCCAAGAATATCTTGGTGAAAGCGCTGCGCGTTGGTGACTGGAATGAGGCGATCTTTTTGCCCCCATAGAATCAATGTGGGTTGCATTACGTTTTGTATTTGATATTCAAATTCAGGCCCATCCATTTGTTCGAAACGCTTTGCAACCGCACCTCTATTGCCCGCTCGCAAAGTAAGTTCGTAATAGCGATCGACGAGTTCAGGTGTAACTTTGGAAGGATCACCATAAACATTCTCAACACTCGAACGCACCACACTGCGGGGTAAAATACGCTTGCTCAATCTCCAGCTCGTCTAATACTGCCACCACAAAGCGCACGTAATCTTCAATTCCATATCTCGACTCTGGATGCGGGCCCGTAAGCCCAAAGCCCGGTAAATCAATTCGAATCACACGGAAGTCTGATGTCAGCGCGTTTGCCCATCCTTCCCATGTATGTAGGCTAATAATAAGACAAGCAAAACCTTAACTAGCTTCATACACCAAAATATCTCCCGGCTGACATTCAAGCTCTCGGCAAATGGCTTCTAACGTGCTGAACCGTATTGCCTTTACCTTACCCGTTTTTAATAAGGAAAGGTTCGTCATAGACACCCCGACACGCTCCGAAAGCTCTGTGAGTGACATTTTATTCTTCGCCAACTCAATATCTAAATTAATTCGAATACTCATGCTGAATTCCTCATTTCTTGAAGTGGCTCTCAAACCACTTCAATGGATTGCTCACCACGAAAGAATTCGATGGAGAGAATGATCATGAGTATGGGGAAAAGTAAGATATTCAGCACACCAAGTACCACTGTAAATTGAAATACCGAAGCGACTAACAGCCCAACAGCAAACACTTTTAATAGGCTAGAGAGCGATGTGAACTGTTTAAGCATAACTAATGCGAAAATTAGAGCAACCACGGCGTATAGGAAGAGAAAAACGAGCCCCAGAGTCACGGCAACTGTGATCATGGTGTCGGCGAAGGCTCCCGCCAAACCAAATGCGATAAACAAATCAACGACCACTGTTGCATGAAACAATCCAACGAGGCCGACCATAATTAACAATAAAATAGAAAGTAAACTTCCATTTAACTGGTAGCTTACTAGTTTTCTAAATGCCAAATACACCCAAATTTCTAGCGCGCCGATCACTACAAAAAGTAAATCCCACAAGTTCAGTTGCTCAAATTCGAGCCAAAACTCACCCTCATAAGTAGCTGAAAAGCTCACTACATATAGCCAATAAATAGGAAATAGCACTGCAAGTGCGATGGCAGCAATACCTGCGGGTTTAAATGAATTCGAGTCCATCTTTTGTCTCCACTTTTAAAGTTAGAACAAAGATAGACCTGATTATTTCGGAAAGCAATAATTATTTTACGAAAAACATAAAATATTTTTTGTTATTCATTCCCAAGCTTCATGTCGATACGCATTGTAACTTCGGCGTGCTCAATAGGTTCATACCGCCATTGCTCTACGGCTCGAATTACAGCGCGATCGACAACCCCTGCGGGTGACGATTCAACCACCTCAATATCTTTCGGCTGGCCGGCCTTATCGATCCGAAAACGTAAATCTACATATCCTTCAATACGGTTACGGACGGCGCGGGCAGGATACAGTGGCGCGACGCGCACAATAGGTTCCGGCGCTTCCTCCGCTTCTTGCGGTGCTGTCGCCGGCGTCGGTGCGGGAACAGGTTTTTCTTGCATTGCCTGTATGCCTGAACTAGCAAAAATGAGTCCACTCAACGCGATTATTAAACAAAAACTCTGCTTGGTCATTTCTGTATCCTCACTCTGTTAACTAATACCCAGCCAACGCCCAAATTCGGCAGTGCGGCTTTCACTGGTTTTGAGTTGAACACCGTTTTTTAGGTAAACAGCGAGTGTATTCTTAGTGAAACGCTCTAGTTTCTCTACGGCGCTACCACGCACAAGTTCGCTACGATTGATCCGAAAAAATTCTTCTGAATTTAGCTCACTTTCTGCTGCTTGCAAGGAAGAAACCGGTAAATAATGGCGCGGATTTTGTGGCCGCTTGTAATAGTTTCTCAAGTTGCGCTAGTGAATTCTCGGGCGACTTTGCAAGGGCTTTAAACTTTTCCCATGCCGTGGTGAGTAACTGCATTACTTGGTCGCCATCGTATTGCGATCTTCATTCAAAACGCGGCCGTTCACTTCTTCAGTTACTGGGAATCGCTCCGTATTGGTGATTAATAATTTCACCGTACCGTCGGCTTCCACCACGTTTAACCGTTCTACCGACAAGGTTTCAAAATGCGTAGCTTCTGGCGTATTGAATTGTTGAATCATGAGTCCTGCAGAAAGCGCCAGGCTTGCTAATACACCCACTCTTAAGACTTTAAGTTCGAAGTTGTTGTTCATGTTTTGCCTCGTTTTATAAACAGAAAAGTAAGTTCATGAGGCTAGTATGCGCATAGACTTGCGCGATAAATACTGGGATTTGACGAGCTCAGGAAGGTTTTACATGAATGCCGGAAGTTTAGATATGAACGCATAGAGAACTCCTTCCCCACAAGCTTAGTGCCCAAACCGAGAAGGAGTGTGACGAGCTCAGCTATGCTGCTCTTGCAGAATGTGTCAACTGAACAAGCACTTTGCGTACTTCTTGCGCAGTGTCACATGGCGCTATATCAAGTCCATCTAAGAACGAAATGAAATGTAATTTTCGCTGTGCTGCGAAATAACAACCATCGGGATAAATGGCAACCATCTCTACGTCCTCCGTTTCTGCAAGTGTGGGGCTCACTGCGCTAAATGCGTAGTGTTTGAGTATGAGATAGTTCGCGTCCGCATGATCTTCATTCATATGTTCCACCATTCTGGTTTCATCTTCAAAACTCCATTGCGGGCGTTCTCTCAGCCACTCTTTGGGTGTGAGCCAGAATATTTCGCCGAAGCCGCCAATAAATCGAATGGCTTCTACCTGTAGTTTCCAGAAATGAAAATCGTGCGCCTGCTCATATCCTTTTGCGTCAGGAAATACTCGAAAATAGCGAGCTGAAATTGCTTGTGCACTCTCTGTACTCATACGCTGTGCATGACCACTCAGAGTCAATCGGCCCTGTTCGTTTTGGTCACCCTCAGCCGCAGGATTAAAAAACGTGATACTTAGCCGTGAATCCATGTCTAAGTTCTTCGCATGTTGAGCAATGTCTGACACGTAGAACACCACATGACCCTCATCGGTAAGCAGAACCGGAGACACAGAGCCAAATGGCATGCCTTGTAGTTTTTGCGATATTGTTGAGAGAACAGCTGTCGTATTTTTATACGCTAACAAACGTGCTTCTCGCGCTGCTTTTATTCGCTCTTTCATTTTTTTCTCCTAACACGAGTTCCCTGCATTCAGGGAGAATTGAGGTTCAGAAAATATCATTGGAACATTCAACTTCGGGTGCTGTACCACATGCATTGGCTGTCGATATAGATCCGAGAGCCGCTCTGCTTCTAATACGTCTGAGGGTATGCCACATGCGCATCGCTCACCTTGATGCAATAACAGGATCTGATCTGCATAGAGTGAAGCTAAATTAAGGTCATGCATAATAGCGATCACGAGGTTCCTTTGTTGTGCAAACTGTTTGGCTTGTTGCAAACACAAATGCTGATAATAAATATCAAGCGCTGCAGTCGGCTCATCAAGGAGCAGCATGCCATTCACCTGTGTGCCAAAAGCTTCATGATCTAATTGCGCCATACAACGCGCTAAATGCGCCCTTTGCTGCTCACCACCTGACAGCTCATTAAGCTCGTTGTGGGTATAGTGCTCGAGTTGTAGTTTCTCTAGCCATTTATATGCCGTGCTCACACTTTGGTGTTCTGGCTCCATGCACCAATAGCGCCCCATGGCAACCAGCTCCAGAACACTCAAACCGGGCGGTGCAAATGCATGTTGCTCCATTACTGCGCGCCTCGAAGCCAAATCAAGCGAGCTCCATTGAGTGAGTTCGTCGCCGGCAAACTGAATCTTCCCTTGATAACTGAGATCGCCTGCCAATGCTTTTAATAAAGTGGACTTGCCTGCACCATTCTCACCAATCACGGCAACGAATTGCCCATGTGTGAATTCAAAATTGCATTCTTTCACAATTACGCGTTGCCCTCGCCGTACCACAAGGTTCGATACCTTTAAAAAATCGTCACGCATGTAGCCTCCGCTTTTGTTGGAGCAAGAGATAAATGAAAAATGGGGCACCAAGTAATGCAGTAATAATTCCTATCGGCATTTCTGCCGGAGCAACCACCCAGCGCGCGACCCAATCGGCGACCACTAGAACACCGGCCCCCAATAGCATCGCTAATGGCATTAAACGCGAAATTGGTGCTCCCACGAGCATTCTCGCGATATGGGGAATCACTAAGCCGATAAAACCAATCATGCCAGTTAATGCGACAGCACCTCCCACACCCAGCGCCACCCAAATAATAATTTCTCGCTTCAGTCGGGTGGTATCAACGCCAAGATAGCTCGCCTGCTGCTCTCCCAGTAGCAATGTATTAATAGCTTTGCGTCTATACCAGAGCATGAACGAACTCAATCCCATACACATAAAACCAAACGGTAGGCGATCCCAAGTTACACCCGCCAAAGATCCCATTTGCCAGAATGTCATTAACCGCAGCGCATCGTCACTTGCAAAATAACTCAGCACGCCAATGACGGCCGCCGCCATCGCATTAATCGCGATTCCTGCGAGTAGTACTGTCGCGATGTTCAGCCCTTGAGGCCCATCCGATAATTTATATACCAAAACAGTGGCGATTAGAGCACCAATAAATGCGGCCCCGGTTATCCACAGATCCCCTTCAAGCCCAATTTGCGTGCCTAACGCAATGACGATAAGCGCAAAGGTCGCTGCGCCAGCAGATATTCCAATCAAACTCGGATCTGCAAGTGGGTTCCTACATAAAGTTTGTGTTGCAGTGCCTGCTTGTGCCAAGACACAACCTACAGCAAGTCCCAGAAGCAATCGTGGTAATCGAATTTCATAGGCTACTTGCAGGTGTACTTCATTAATTCCCGCCCATTCTCCGGGTGCCCAACCGGCAAACATCAGTCGCCAATCAGTTAATACGGGGCCTGAGCTTATTGCGAGCCCTGCACTAATAGCGACTGCGATGAATGCTATAAAAACTATGCGATTATAAAATGCGGCCTTTGCGTGCATTTGCAAACTCCGAAATCTCCGAAATGGCATGCGACAAACGTGGTGTCATACCGAGTGCAAGCAGGGAGTCCAGCACTAGTAACCGACATTCACGAGCCGCAGCCACAAATCGTAATACTGATTGTTCACAGAACTGAGTTCGCCCCCCTGCCGCATTCACTACATGTGCTGGCGCAACAAGAAAATCAGGTTGATTGAGCGCAAGAAATTCCATGGTTAATGGTTTAAAGCCTTGGTGTTCAGCAAGATTAGACACGCCCGCATGAGCGAACAGCAAATTCGGCACAGTTTCTTCTCCCGCCACCACAATTCCTCGTTCAGATGCCTGTAACAAGAACAAAGCACTTCCTATCGCCGCCTCCGGTTTTGATGGCATTCCTGCCCGAATATGTTGAATTAGAGACTGTGCAGCATCCGTTCGTTCGAGCGCAATCCCAACCTCTTCAATGAGTTCAAATAACCCATCTACGGTATAGGGCTTCGTAAAACGTTTCACCTCCGTACCGGTCGCGCTGATCTGCGCTAACGTCTGTTCGCTTCCAGTGCCCTCGAGCGCCCACACTGCTGTTGGCTGTTGGGCGAGAACACCCTCTGCAGCGAGCTCTCGATAATACCCAACTTTAGGCAAGTCGCTTACTTCAGGTGGATACATACTAGAGGTGTCAGTGGCCACCACCAACGCATCGCCATCTAAGGCGAAAACGATTTCAGTCAGCGTACCGCCAGTGACTACAACACGCGGCTGAGCTTGAGAAGCCATTGAAAATAATAAACTAAATAGTAAGAGCGTTAGCGCTACGGCTTTCATCTGTGATCTCCATCTACTGCATTTGGAAAAATCCTACCCCAAAAGCATTGCAAATACAAATCGTTTTCATTTAGATTAAAAAGAGATAAATAATTCTTCAACTAAATCTCATGGGTAAGGAGTAGAAAACGCATGAAACGCCATCAATCATCAAGGCATCGTATTGTGGTAGCAGCAATCGGCACCTTCTTGGTAGCCACATCGACACATGTATATGCGGAAAGTAGTGAGTCTGAAGACAACACGGTCGAAGAAGTGATCGTAGTCACAGGTTCTCGAACAGAGCAGAATTTTAGAGACGTCGCAGGCGACATCTCAGTCGTCAGCGATATTGAACTAGAACGACAAGTGACGACAAACTTGGCAGATGCGTTTCGTTATGACCCTGCCATAAACAGTACCGGTGCTGCGGGCAGTTCAGAAACATTAACCGTCAGAGGTATTGGTGGAAATCGTCTAATCTTTATCAAAGACGGTCGCAGACTCAACGATGCCTACGCCGGAGGCGGCGGATTTCTTGTGGGTCGAGGCTATCTGGATCTGACACAAATCAAAACGATTGAAGTTGCAAAATCTGCCGCTTCATCGCTTTATGGATCGGATGGTTTGGGTGGCATTGTGGTCATTACCACGCCAGATCCAGACGATTTACTTCGCTCCGAACCTCATTTTCTTGAGGTCTCATCAAGCTATCGTTCAGTGAATGATGAGCATGCGCTGACGACCTCAGGAGCAGCGGACTTTGGCCACTGGCAAGGAATGCTGAATATAGGGTACCGTCAAGGTCATGAAACTCAAAACTTTACTGAGACACTTCCGGGTTATGATTTTGATGCTCAATCTCTACTCGCAAAAGCAACATTCAAACTCGACCCACAAAAAGAGGTGAAGCTCACTCTTGATCATTTCGAACAAGAAAACGAACAAATAATTGCCGCTCAAAGCAATGAAACGCAAGAAGATGACGCACAAACAGCCTTCTCTGTAGATATACAGAACACCAGACCAAGCGACTGGGCAGACAATACATCGGCGCAAATTTATTATTCTCACTATCTACAGGAGAGTGATCAAGTTCGAGACGGGAATGGTCGGTCAGGCGCTTACATCGACTATAACGATTATCGCTTTGAACAAAATATTATTGGTATTCGTTGGCAAGCAAATAAGTCTATCGAAAACCAAGAGTGGGTTTATGGTATTGATGCAGATCACTACGATACCGAGCGTCCTCGTTACAAAACAAGAGTGCTAGCCAATGGTACACTCGAACAAGATAACGAACCACAACTCACGTTTCCTGGAGCAGACACGCTTCTACTCGGGGTGTTTGCACAGAATACGTTTTCGTTTGAAAACGATTGGCGACTCACCGCCGGAGTGCGCGCAGATTACTACCACATGGAACCTAAGAATGATCCCATGTATGACTTGTCGCTTATGGATGAAATTAAGGAAACCTCACTTTCTCCGAAACTCAGCATAGTAGTACCACTCTCAGCATCGACTAATGTATACGGCCAGTACACGCGTGGCTTTCGCATTCCGCCCCATGACCAAGCTTATCAAAATCACGGTGTAGAACCATTTTATGCCATTATTCCGAATGCTGATCTTGAACCCGAAAAAAGTGATGCCTTTGAAATGGGTATAAAACATTTTGGAGAGCAATTTAATTTCACGTTCGCACTGTTCTACAGTGATTTTAAAGACTTTATTGAAAGCCAATTGGTCGGCAATGAGCCCACGTTTATTCCGGGCGTGAATAAAAGCATTTTCCAGTATCAAAATATCGAGTCAGCAGAAATATATGGTGCTGAAGCTGCGATGAAGTATTGGCTTTCAGATCATCTTAGTCTTTCTGCGTCTGCACTTTGGATGAGTGGTGAGAATAAGGAAAGTGGTGAATATTTGAGTTCTATCAGCCCCTTATCGGGTAGTGCCCAACTTGAATACGAGTTGAACGGTTGGTACGCCACACTTGCACTTCGAGCGGAGGCAGGAATGAATAAAACACCTGCCCCCGAACTTATCGAAACACCTGGCTGGGGTACGGTAGATCTTATGTTTGGTAAAGAGTTCGCCCATTGGCAACTCAATTTAGCCTTACTCAATCTTGCGGACAAGCGCGTAGTGCCATACAACCGCGTTGCAGGTCAGGCGACAGACATTGATACCGAGCAATATTCGCAACCGGGACGCTCTGCAGCAATCCGAGTGAGCTATACGTTCTAATCAACAAATATTGGACAGGGGTATTGTTCTGCGCCAACATAGTAAAGTTTAAGTATAACGATGTTGCAGGAGTACATGAACAAAACCCCTTTTGCGGAATTAGCTGAATACATGGATCTATTGCTCGACGCCATTTGCGCCGTCGATCAAGCGCACCGAAGATGCAGATAAGCTTCGTGATATTGCTCAAACACGAGCCATGTGAGATGGAGTTTAGCTCGGCATTCTCTATATCGATCTAGATAAGTTCAAACATATAAACGACGATTACTACCTATTTTTTAATGGCTCACAATTTTGTAGGTGATTCTATTACGTCCCTCCTTTTTACTCTGATAGAGGGCCTCGTCAGCTAATCTCATTAACTCATCAAATGAAAGGCTCGAATGCTGTCGGACATGAGCAACGCCGATACTCACTGTCAATTTTATTTCTATGCCGTTCACTGAAATGACGGTTGATGAAATGGTTTGCCTCAAACACTCAAGCTGATGAAGATGACTGTCGAGGTCTTCTCCAGACAAAAGTAATACAAACTCCTCTCCACCGTAACGTGCAACTAAGTCGGAGTCGCGACTAAAAAACTGATTAAACAATGCTGGAACAGATTTGAGGCATTCGTCGCCTACTGGATGACCATAATTATCGTTGATACTTTTAAAGTGATCTATATCTATTACAACCAAAGAAGTAGCACTGTCGTTTCTCAGGTTCGCTTTATATATCAGTAACGCACTTTCATCAAAGTAACGACGATTATGCAACCCTGTTAATGCATCCCTTTTCGCTAGCTGAGCTAAACGCTCATTCAGTAAGGTCAATTCACGGGTTTTGTCTTCAACTTCGCGCTCGAGTTTGCGATTGAAATCAAGAATGACTTGCTGACTTGCCTGCAATTGTTGACCTATTTCTATAACCTCTCTCGTTTCGAATAATGACTTCGGTGGTACGAGCGTTCTTTCGTTGCGACTAAATTGTTCAATAAGACTTTGCAGAGGAAAAGTAAACTGGCGTGAAAACCGCGCAACCGCCACCAGAAACAACCCCGACACTAACATAAGCGTAATGAGAAGAATAAAGATGTTACTGCTAAATAAATTTGTCATGACCGATGGGCTTACTAACACATAAGCTTTCCAACCATAGATATTCTCCGCCACTGCATAGAAGTACTCTTGATTATCTATTAAAGTAAGCCTCATACTATCGGTATAGCGGTTGTATTCTTCTTCAACCAATAAGGTGGCCTCATGTTCGAAGCTCACATTGGAAGAGGTGTGTATAACCTGATTGGCCGCATCGGTAATGACTATTTGTCTTTGCACGAAACTCTCAGCTAAACTTTCTTGCAGAATCTCTATTCTAGGCAAATTTAATGAGCCTTCAACAACTCCAACGAACTCATCATCGACTAAAATTGGGCTACTAAGGGCGATAATCATGTCATTTCCGAACCCCCTCCCTTGAAATACATTGGAAACGTAATCACTCAATGTATCTCGGGGTGCAAGGTAATAATCCCGATCGCTTACATCCCGAAGCTCAGAGTCGACCGGATTCGCGATTCGCTGATAAAACTCACTTGGAGCCCCATAAACAATTTGGCCATCCGCGTCGGTAACTAACATAGTTTTAAAGCCTGGAAAGTTTTTCTGCGTTGCATCGAGAATTTCTGGTTTGTATGCAGATTGCCCCAATAAATCTGCTAATTGCCTGACCACACCTTCATGTGTTCGTATGTATCGTTCACTCAAGCTACTCAGCTGCGCAGCAGCGCTCTCTAACTCGAACGCAAATTCTCTCTCGAAGGCTGAAATAGTTCTGGAGGTCAGCAGAATTGCAATCAGCAATGCTGGCAATATGGTAGTAATCATTGACAAATAGAAGATGCGAGTTTTCAACCTCATGGGTTTAGATTTTTGTGTTCTCACACACCATTTGAGCGGAATAAAAACCAACAACAAGGCCGCAAGTAAAGTATAAATAATGCCATTCAAAAGCTGTTTTAAGAGAAGTAACTGAACATAATCGGGAGGGAAGTTGCTTTGAAAATACATAATGACATAGGCGAGTGGAACACCAATGAACACCCAATACCCTAAGTCGGCAACGAAAACCACGACCCCTCTTTGAAAGAGCCAATTTAAAACCCAAAGCTCGCCAAACAATAGAACTAAGAAATAAGGATTTCCTACCGCAAGTGATAGGCTGCCTGCACCCATTAAACATGCAATCGTTGCGGGAAATAACCCACGAGTAATTAAACAAAGGATAACGAAGAGCTGACCAAAGTGAAAAGTCAGCTCGCCATAAGGGCTAAATAGCAAGAATGTGTTAAAGAATGCGGCGGCAATTCCATACATACCACCGAACAAAATATCTTGTTTTAGATTTCCCGCATTCAAGATTAAATAATCCCATGTATTTCCTATTAAAGCCAAATTAATACAGGAACATTAGCATCGCAAGATATTTTATATCTACCTACTCATCGTCGGTTCGAGCCACTATTTCGAAGTCACCATGCTCTGATTCAAACACAGCAATTTCAATAGGCTGACAACAGATCTGGCAATCTACAATTTGCGCTTGTCCCACATCATTTAACGCATCAATCTCCAACATATTCGGTGCCATGCAGTAAGGGCAAGAAAATTCTGATTCATAACTCAGCGGCATAATGAGCTTCTCCGTTTCATGGTAATACGCTTGAAAGTTTGGGAAATAACACCTAAAGTCTCACCTGTCGCACAGGTTTCCAAGTAGGTCATGCCTCGTTTTTATGGATATCATCACCATTATTGTCTTAACCGGCATTACCAACCTCACATTCTCATTTTACAGTTGGCAGCAAATTCGTAATCCGGAGTCGCACACTGCGTGTAAAGCATGGGCGCAAGCGCACTTTATTAAAGCCTTGTCTTATGCAGTGTATGCATACGCGCTCATCAATTTTTCCGATAACTTCAGGCTCCTTGCCAATATTCTTATTCTTCTGGGCTGTTGGGCGGAGGTGCGGGCCTATAACAAGCTCGCAGGCGCGAAATTACAATCGAGCTACCTGTGGGCTGGGTTTACTGTAACTAGTGCCATTTTCACATACATGCACATAACTCATGGCAACGGCCTTAACAATACCATGATCACTACCGCATCGGTGTTGCTCGCCATACCTCTCTCTCTAAATGTGTATACCCTTTTTCAATTACTTAAAAGTCACCATAACAGTGTTTTCCCGCGCGTTCTCGTGATCGTGAATGCAACTATGACTTTGCTCTGTTTAATTAGGGCTCCACTCTCCATCAATAATCCAGACTTTATAATTACCCAAGCGCTCTTTGCCAATCAGGCGTTCATGTTTTTTACTTTTATCCATGCACTTGGAAATGGGATTGGTTTTATAGGGTTGCTCAAAGAACGTTCCGACGAGAAGCTCCATAACCGTGCCAATATTGATTACCTCACCGGTATTTATAATCGCCAATATTTTGAGCGCCTTACGCGAGCCCGCATTGAAGAAAACATGTCATTTACACTCTATTTTTTGGATATCGATAAATTTAAATCGGTCAATGACAGATTCGGGCACGCCACAGGTGACGAAGTACTGAGACTATTCTCGCTTGCACTAATGGACATTCAAGACCAACACAATGGCGTGGCAGGACGTTTAGGTGGTGAAGAGTTTGGATTATTGCTGCCGACAGATACAGCGCTTTCACATGCACAAATATTCCAACAGTTGCGCCAGCGATTCGCAAAGCAAACTGAGAGCGCTATTGGCGAAGCCATTACCTTCTGTCACGGTGCGTGCGCGTCCAAAGATGCTAAAGACGTACATGAACTTATGCGCAACGCCGACGTTTTACTCTATGAGGCAAAACGAGAGCTTATTAACAAAACAACCCTTTGCGATATCTAAAATAACGTATAATTGCGTATAAAAGGAATGAATGACTTTCTAACCAACGTAGCAAGGCGAGCGCGTGTTAAAGCCCAAGATTATTGTTCCAGATCGTTTTATACATGAGCATCCGATTGTTCATGGCGAGAACTTCGGTGTGCTTTGCTGGAACACACAAAAGCTTACGCAAACGCTAAAATTTCATGCAGAGCTTGCGCGTATTTTACACCACTACCCCAGTTTGTTTTTGTTGCTACAGGAAGCAAAGCTGAACCTACATAGCGACTGGAAATTACCACATTGGTCGTATGCAGTAGCGCCCAACATGCAAACCAAACGCACCGTGTATGGTGTGCTCACTGCCAGCCAAGTGGCTTTTCTCGATGCTCAACCTAAGCTCACAGGAAGCCGCGAAGGTATGTTCGCTACCCATAAAAGTTACATGCTCTCGTACCATCCGCTTTCCGACAATCAATCGCTTTTGGTAGTGAACGTACATGCCATTAATTTTGTGCGGGCAAATCTGTTTCTCCGGGAAATGGAACTCCTAAAAGACGAGTTGCTACACCACCGCGGGCCGCTGATTGTTGCAGGCGATTTTAATGTATGGAGCCGCCAACGCCGCTTGCACTTGCTGCGCTTTTGCCGCAGTGTGGGGCTACGCCAAGCCATTATGTTCGACGCGCACCACATCAAGGCCTACCGGCAACACCCGCTCGACTTCATTTTCTACCGCGATCTCACCCTCAAAGAAGCCACCGCCATCGACACCTCCACTGTGTCGGACCATAACCCGATTTATGCTCGGTTTTTATTGTAGAACGCTCGATGAGCCCCCTCTTGCGGGTCCGGTGTGGGCTTTTGTTTCCAAATCATTGGCAAATGCACACCATCATTGCGAATTGCAGAGCGCGCATTCAGCACCTCTGTAAAAAATTCTAACGATTTCTTTTTGTCTTGCTTAGGGCGCAGTTCCCAGTCGCCTTTTGCTCGGAAATTTTCGTGATAATGGCCCAAACCGCATTCGTGACTTTATGCGAATAACCCACAAACTTGAGATAAAAGGATTCCATAACAAATGCAGAGGCCACCGATTGGGTATAGGCGATCACCCGCCCTATTTGGTTGGGCTTATAACCACTCGCTAGGAGCGTTTGCAGCCGCTCTATTTTTTTCAAATTACCTTTTGAGTTTTTGAAATGCATCGCAAGGCGTAAATATAGAATTGATTGGTAAAGCGTGCCGGAAGCGCGGTGAACTTGCCCTGATCATCGAATTCAAGATCAAATCCCGCCAGGTAACCCCAGTCGTTGAATTTTCTAAAGGCGTCGGCGTTCTCTCCGATGCGAATATTCGTGAGCTGTTCCTTCGCATATACGTGCTCAATAAGAAGCGCCTCAACATCGAAAGCGCTTTAAGCTGGCCTTGCTTTGTTTGCTCATCGAGCGCTTCTGTAATCTCTTCTGCTTTTACGCCAGAAGTAATCGTTGTTTTGTTGGTATCTGCAATATGCTGAATGGCACGATTATTAAACCCTTTACCAATATAAAAAGGCGCTTTTGTTTCAGGGTGAATTAATGCGTACACATAGTAAAACCCAGTTAAAAACGCCTGCGCTAGAGTATCGCCTTGGGAGAACTCGACCCACGTGCCCGAGCGCTTGATCTCGGTAATATTTTACGCGCTTTTAAACCTGGCAGTGATCGATTGACTCTGTGAATTTCTTAATGTGCCATTTCCCGAAGCGTCGTACTCAAGCACATGTTCAATTTGCGTCACAGGACAAACGATCGTTTTCACTGTAGTTTTCACCAAGATAATCCCCGTGCTTTTTTCCAATGTGTTACGGCTACAGAGCCAATGCCGCAATCGGGCTCTGTGTCCATAAGCTTTAAAACCCCTTCAAATAGTACCTGCGCTAAATCATCTCGCTTCAACAGCCGCATACAGGATAAAACACGGGTAATGCGCGCATTACTATGCGAATTAAACGTAAACCAATCGCCCTTGCGAACTTCAAAGTTCTCGCCTTTCACTACTTGTAAAACGCTGCAATTGCGCTCCAAAGCCAACCCTAGCAAACCACAAAACCGTTCAAAACTGCGCTCTAAATTTTCTTGTGCCTTGATATCTTCTCGCAGAAATTGAATGGTTTCATCATTTAGAAGTGGCGCATAAATATTCGCCGCACTTGGCGTTGTGAGTGGGAACATCCATTGAATAAACATATGGCTTCGCTCGAGCCATTGATCAGGCCTTTCCCACAGCTGGATGAGTGTGTAGCCACGATCATTCGCTCCACCTTGAGTATAAAAGGCTCTTAAAAGCGCGAGCCGTTCGTCGTTTGTGTGCATAGGACTCCTCAGAACTCTTGAGTGAATGGCGAGCATAACAGAGGCAACCGACAGAAGTTGTCGGTGAGCGGCGAATTTGTGGCGTGAATCCAAAAGCGTGATAGCTTAATCCTAAGCCCTACACGAAAAGGAAACTCACTATGGTCGACACCCTTGCACAAATCATGATTGTGTTAGCACCGCTATTGGTGCTCATCGGCACGCTCGTATTTCTTTATCTTCACCGCGAGCAGTGGCGAGCGGAAATGAAAGCCCTGCGAGAGCCGAAAGGCGAGTGTTTTGCCCTACGCTATGAAAACGGCGACCCCATGCCGGCACGCATATACGCCAAAGCTTCTGAGCTGGGGGTAACGCCGGAAGCGTTGATCAAAGAGCTTGTGGCCAATCATTTAGCAGAGGGGTTAACAAAGATTAATCAGCGAGATGATTTTTAAAGATCAGCGAAGGTTCTTTGTATTTTTTCCATATCTTTATAGGCGCGCTTTTACCATCTCTGTGGTAAATACTGTGTGAAATACAAAGGCATCACGATATTGCTTTGCTCTAAAGCTGAAGCACCTTGTGTACCCGTTAATTTAAAGGTTTTACTTGGATTACATTTTCCAACGTAGGACGCCAACGATTTTGCTCTTGTACGTTTACCACTTTTGACTTCAACAGGTACGATATCGCCTTCATCGGTCGCCAAAATAAATTCGATTTCGGCGCGAGCATCATTCCATGAATAGCTTGGGTCAACACCAATCGCAGCAAGCTCTTGTTGCACAAAGTTTTCTGCCATATAGCCTTTGTATTCATAGTTTTGTTGTTTAAGCTCTTTATAACTGCTGCCCAGCATATGATTGAGCAGGCCCACATCAAACAGAAACAGTTTAACCATATTTTCTTTTTTATAGGCCGCCAACGGAGATTTCGGCAATCCTTCAACAGGGTAGTTTGGCAAAGCTAAGCGGCAGCACTTAAGCCAATGGATCGCTGTTTCAAAATCGCTATAACGAGATTTACGCTCATGCACATGCTTAAATTTAAAGCGTTTAACCGACTCATCACTCACAAGTGATAGCTGTGCTGGAATACTATTAAACACAGATTCAATCAGTGTGGCATCGACCTTGCCCGCGTACTTACCAAAATCGCGCCGATAACCTTCAACTAAATCGGCATGAATTTTTGTGACTTTTTCAACACGCTCTAGAATGCTTGAATCTTTAAACTGATACCAAGCAGAAACGGCTTCTGGCATACCACCGGTAAAAAAATAGTCAGTGAGTTTATCCATCAATTTAGTGTGCACCGCCGGTGTGCTTGCTTGACTATCAAATGCTTTAATCAGTGCTTGCTCGTTGGATGCGTAAATAAATTCCTGGAAGGTCAGTGGTCGTAAATTGTATTGTTCTACCTTGCCAACAGGGAAGGTGTTGAGCAAACCAATGTTCGAACCGCTTGCTGCGATAAAATAGGACGGTGCTTTTTCGGCAAAATACTTAAGCGAAGTAACGGCTCGTTCACATTCGCCAATTTCATCTAATATCAGCAAGTCGGTTTCTGAGTTGAACGCTTGGTTGGTTAACAACTCAATGTTCATTATTAGCTCGTCAGGTGACAATGAGCCATCGAACGCCTCTTTGTAGGCAGGGTTTTCAAGGAAGTCGATACGAAGGATGTTGGCAAAGGTGTTCCCAAATAACTCTTGTAGCAGATAGGTTTTACCTGTTTGTCTTGCACCATCGATCAATAATGGCTTGCGCACAGGTTGATTTTTCCATGCTATTAGGGCGTTGAGTAAGTTGCGCTGCATTGTCATTTCCCGCCAATTAAGACTGTTTACTCCCTGTAGTATAACTCAGACTACACTTTTACGCGCATAAAAGTGTGATATTTTACATTTTTACGCGCATAAAAAAGTTAATTGGCTTCCCTAGCCGCTCGTACTTCCCCAGTGCTTCGATGTACACCATTAAGGCCAAAGAAGAATGATTCAGCGAAGATTTCTAACGGGTTGGGCAAACTTTAATCAGCAAACCGATACGGTGTGCTTAGCCCAAAACTTAGTTTTGAATATGGTTCGGTCTATTTTCGCCAACGCGCTCTCCACCGAAAGTGTCAGTGTCTCAACGAAGCAGACGAGCCAATCGGTGATATCAATACCGTGTTTCTGCGTGTGCTCAAGCACATCGTAATAGGTGTTGCGATGCTCAAGAATCGCCTCGGGCATGGCAAACAATCGAATACTATTCTGGTCAGCCTGTGCCAGCGCACGGTCGGTGAGCGCACGCGTTATGCGTCCCTTCAGCTGACCAAGGTGATCGTAGGCACGACGAAGCAACGGCTGGAGCCGAATAAGGGCGGCAATCGGCTTATTGTGTAATTAAGCGGCAAATTTTCGCTGTTGTCGGGCATCCCCGACAATGTTTTAGCAGCTAGTGTTTATCTAGCTTATGTAGCTCAAGAAAGTATAAATCCTTTTTTAGTAGGATATATTGCGTTTAACCCCGCCATTTATGAAAAATCCTACCAAACCGTGATTTTATTGAAATAGTAGGCTAAGATTAATTAAATCATTTCCTAATAGGATTTAACTATGGCGCGTCGTGTTGTTGTTACTCCTCAACCTGATCTTTCCCAACCAGCGGATATGGCGCTGCTAGGTGCTGTTGTTCGTCACCGAAGAACTAGTTTGAAGCTGACTTTGGAGGACGCAGCAGCACTCTGTGGAATATCCAAGCAAGCCTACAACAATATAGAATTAGGCTCTGAAAACGTGAAAGTTGAAACGCTGTTCAAAGTGCTTACAGCATTTGGCATTTCACTACGCGTGAACGCTCCAGCATTCACTGATACAGGTTCTGATATAGGTGGTGCAAGCGATGACTGGCTCTAAAACTGCACCACAAATCACGATTTACGCGCAAGAGCACCCAGTTGGGACACTGACGTTTCCACAACCGCAACTCTGTGAATTTCGCTATACCGAAACGTGGGTGCGGACCGGCTACCCCATTTCCCCACATATCTCTTTTTCAGGCGAATTTTCGCCGCAGACCGTAGTGCGTTATATTCGTAACTTATTTCTTGAAGGGAGTGCATTTGATCGTCTTTTAGAAACAGAGAACCTCTCGAAAACTAATATCTATGCGATTTTGCAAGCGATTGGGAATGATACCGCAGGGTTACTTACCTTTTCGCCAAACGTTAGAGACGAAGTAGTGCCCGATCTTCGTCATGTCACTAACGATGAACTTGCCGATCGCTTACGCAACCAGAAAGACATGACCTACTGGGATGGTAAGTACCGTCTTTCACTTGCCGGTGTTCAGAATAAACTGAATGTATTTATCAATAACCAAGACGAGATTTTCCTCGCGAGCGGCGTTTACGCGAGTACCCATATCCTTAAGTTTGCATCGCCCAAATACCCATCGATTGTTGTTAATGAGCTATTCTGTATGCGTCTTGCGAATGCCGTAGAGCTGCCAGCAGCGCCCGTGAGTTTGCGAAAGTTTGATGAGTTCACCGCACTTCTCGTTGAGCGTTTCGATAGAAGAGCCAAGCCAAACGGTGTACAAAAGCGACATATTATTGATGGCTGCCAGGCACTCGACATGCCGCCCGAAAACAAGTACGAGCAAAACTTTGGCAGTAGCCGCGATGTGCAACATATTCGTGATGGTGTGAGCTTAACCAAACTGTTCCAGTTTGCTGAGAGCACGTCAGTGCCCATACAAAGCCGCCAACATATGATTGATTGGGTAATATTTAATCTTATTATTGGCAACAGCGACGCTCATGGTAAGAACGTTAGTTTCTATGTAGGTAAACGAGAAAGAATTACGTTTGCCCCGTTTTATGATTCGGTAAGCGTTGTGTATGAAGCGCAGCAAGAACCAAAACTAGACACCAACCTGGCGATGGCCATTGGGGATAATTTCGATATCAACCACATTATTGCGTACGATTTGCTCTCATTTGCGCAGGACGTATCGGTCGATACGAACTATTTGCAAAGACGCATTAAGCGCCTTTGCCAGCTTGTTATTTCTCGTGCCGAAAAGCTAGATTTCTCTCAAGAGCAATTAAACGAAGAGCAAACCGCGCATACAACAGCCTTAAAGCAACTCGTTATCAGCAGAGCAAATATATTGCTTAAGGAAGCAAAGTTATTTGAGCAGGTGCGGCGAGAGGGGTTCTGAGTAACGCGCTTTTACCATCGCTGTGGTAAATACTGCGTGAAATACAAAGGAATCACCGCTGGCTTGCACAAATCTGACAACGGGTCTACACTAAGTAACTTATTTGGTAATTTAATGTAAACCTATGGCGAAATCTGATGAGCTACTCAACGTATTCGCAAAAGCGGTTCGCGCTGGCGGAGGCATTCACAGTGCAACCGAGCTTGCTTTTATGATGGGTGTGCCCTGTGACCCTGCTTTCAGAAAATTCCTAGCCGATAGCGCAAAGAAAGGCTTGCTAAGACGGGTGATGAAAGGTTTCTACGAAAGTATGATTACCCCCCCTGAGCCTGAAACGGCTATTTATAAAATCATCAAAAAGTTACGTAGTGGAGTATTGAATTACATCAGCCTAGAAAGCCAACTCAGTCATACCGGCGATATTTCGCAAATTATAATGGGTAGGATTACGGTTGTGACGAAAGGTCGAAGTGGTTGTTTTAATACGCCTTATGGCGTGATCGAGTTTACTCACACTAAAAGGCCAGTCGAACAAATTGCCCCTCATTTGTATTATGACCCCGACATCAAAATGTATCGAGCATGCAAAGATCAAGCGATTGCAGATCTAAAGCACTGTCGCCGCAATCTTCATATGCTGGAGAGCTAAGCATAGGGCGTGTAGGAGATAGAATATGCTGAAGCAACAAATTCGCCAAATCGTACAGTCAAACCCTGACTATTCGGCCGTCACGCCAGTGATAGAAAAAGAGATCTTGCATCATGACATTATGGACGTACTGATCAAACAGGGCGTTATGCAGCGATTGACTTTTATTGGCGGCACCTCATTACGCATGTGTTACAACAGCAGTAGGTTGTCAGAAGATCTTGATTTCAACGGTGGCCATGACTTTAAGCCATCCGAGTTGGAGGGGCTGGAATCGGAAATACAGACTTATATTCAAAATAAATATGAGACTGAAGTTTGGGTAAATAAGCCCTGTGGCGACCAGCAAGGAGACACTGTTTCGTGGAAAATTAGTATCGTGAAAGAGCCTAATCGTCCTGATTTACCAAGACAAAAAATGCATATTGACGTCTGTGCAATACCTTCATTCGATATCGAAAAACGGCCATTAATCAATCATTATGACATTGTTGTACCGACTGAAGGCATCTTGGTTCCTGTTCAATCACTACAAGAAACACTGGCCGATAAGCTTATTGCTTTAGCGTATCGAGCGAGGCGCATAAAGCCGCGTGATATCTGGGATATTGTATGGATTAAGCAGCGCGGGATTGAGTTATCCAAAACATTGGTTGAAAAGAAACTCAACGCCCGACACAAGCAACCCGATGACTTTCGACAGGCACTGTCTACTGCGTTAGCCAAGCTCATCTCGGAAGAGGAAGTACGCAATGACTTCAACATGGAAATGAGCCGTTTTATCCCCAAGCAAATTAAAGAGAGAACCTTAGATAACCCAGAGTATTGGACATACGTTCAAGGTGAGGTAAAAGCCATCGCGTTTGAGTTAATTCATGATGGTACATCAAAAAGTCCATTTGATATGGGCTAGTTATAATTGCATTGGTCTACAGATCGTTACCATAAAAGTTACATTGTGTTAACCTTTGGGTTCTCAGTTTAAGCAACACGCCTGGTGTGCCAGTTAACTTAAAGGTTTTACGTGGTTCACATTTTTCAACATAGGATGCCAGCGACAAATAAGGCCACAGATGTGGCCTCTTTTGTAATTGTCATTCAATATTCTGGATCTGAATGGATTGTGTGGATATTATTTCTTTATAAAACAAATAGTTGCTAATTTTAAGGCTGACTTCCTTCGCATTTAGGATCCATTTTTGGATCCAGTTGTATAGCTATTACCCCTTCAAAGGAAACCGCGCATTGCCACAAATCCTTAGGTTTTTAGCGAATATCTACTCTCTCTACTTTTAAACGCAGCACTGCCACCCTCAAGAAATCGACAAACTAGCTCTCTAGTTCCAAGGATTTCGGAATCACCTTTATTGCTTGTGTGCTCTAAAGAACCACTAAAATACTCTATTACCGGGACCCTTGAACCACTTCTTCGTTCTGGCACTGCAACGATTACTTGTTCAGCATCAGTTGACACTACCAAGTTAGGGTTATGGGTGACCAAAATAATTTGTCTTTGTTTTTTGGCTTCTTTTATAAACGGCACAAGCTGATCGTAAACTGATGAGTTATCGAGGTTACCTTCAGGTTGATCGATGATAAGCGGACGTTTATCGTCAGTATCCATTATCAAATAAAGCACAAGTAATGCAATTCCACGGGTCCCTGGAGATAAACTTTCCAACTCTATTCCACCATATCTTATCTCGTATGTAGTTGTAATATGGTCAGTTGAATACATCCAATCCACTAAATCATCATACGTCATCGATGGTGAACCGAATTTGGAAACAAATAAATTTGCCTCTACTAATTTTTCGAAGCTTTCCATTGCTTTTTTCACCTCGTCTATATCGAGGCTTTTCCATGCATCTGCTAGCGTTGTTTTAGCAAACTTTTCAATTTCGTCTAATTTTTCGCTTGAGCCTAGTTTACGACCGTCACAGTATCTTCGAACCTTAGTGAGCCATGAATCTAAAGAAATCTTCACCCCAGCCTTCAACTCAAATTTTTGCTCTCCTTCTAAACTTTCAAGCTGCAGCTTCATCGGTTCATAAAGTTCTGATAGGCCATCTATATTCTCAGAGATTGAGTCAAAATACTTAACGTATAATTCCAATCTATCGGATTTTTGCTTTTCAAGTGATGGGGTGACGCTTGACCGTATTTGCTCGACTTCTCTTTTCAGTTGACGAAGTTTAGTCTCTGTATTACTAATCTGCTGCTGGAGATCCAACAAACGCTTTTTATTGGTCTCATCAACGCTCAACTGTTGTTTAAGTGACTCCAGATCCTCAATCGTACTTTTTAAGGTTCCTTCCGGTGTGGTTACGACGTCAGCTTCATCACCTGTGATTGCTAGGATAGTCTTTTCGATATCAGCAACAGATTTATAAATAGATTCAACACCTTCAGTCGGCCAAACTGGTACGAGGCCATCCATTATATTTTGTGGTAGTTCTTCAATTTCGGAAATTGACTTGGCCAGTTCGTGAATTCGTTCGTTCGTTTGCTCACGTAATTCTGCGTAAAAGCTCAAAAATTCCTTGAGGCTACGTACGCGCTTTCTTTTTTTAGAAACATCTGCTTGAAGCTTACGAAAAAGCTCTTGTTTCTCATTCAATTTTTTCAGAACCCCACTATCCATCGATTTTTCAATATCGGGCAGCTGAGCTTTCATTTCAACGAGTTGTTGTTCCAACTGTCTTATAAGCGCATGTTTATTCGGTTCATCTTCGACTAAGGATCTAAGTCTGCCAATTTCTCGGTTTAATGAAACTATTTTTCCTCGAATGTCATCTTGTTTCATCTGCGTGGCATGCTGCCTAGCCAGTTTAAGTTCGTCAAATGATGAGTAGTCTTCTCGTTGCACTTCGTCAAGATGACTAAAAACCACTTCCTCTATCGCTAACGCGAGCTCCTTTCCACCATGATCAATCGAGCAAAGCCGTTCAACAAAGTCCTGAGATAAATACCTCACTAAAGGGCTTGCAGATTCGAAAGGAATCTGTGTTAACGTTCCTTTTGTGTTGGAACCAGAAAGCCAGTTTATCGAAACATCGCGACCTTCGAGATATTTCTTCGCTTTAACAATAAAAGAAGACTGAGATTTATCATCGACAGCTACGCCTGATGCAAACGCTAACATATCAGCTATCGCTGTTTTACCACTTCCCTTTTCACCTATTACTACGACAAGACCAGGGTTAATGGGGATCTGAGTATCACTGAACCAATTATCGCATCCAGATAGATCTATCTCACTGATAACACGACTATTATCAGTATGCTGTGGTTTGGTCTGTCCTATGGACACTCTTAAGTCTGGCTCCCAACAAACTTGTCGCAAGCCTTCAAAAGTTGGATCGGCTTTAATCCAACAATATCGCTCTTGGTCAGGCTCAAATAGTTTAGATAATTCATGCGCATCAGAACCGTGCACACACGGCTTTAAACTGCCATACATTCGAACTATCTCTGACTCGGGAGTACCACTTTTTTTCCCCAAATAGTACAGTCGATCATTTGGGTTGGCACTGAAGATAAGGTCTGCTTCCCGCAGTATATTGTCTCTTACAGCTCCAAAACTATCTGGAGGCAACCCCGAAGAACCATCCTTTCCATTCGGCACAACAAGTAGGGAATTGTCACGAAGCCATGCTTCATCATTTAGCCAGTTCAACAGCACCTCGACTGATGGCTTGAACTGACTAATCCCGTATCGATATGCCAATTCATCATCTTCTAGATCGCTTCTTTGAACTCTTCCGAAGTCAATTAGATCTTCACGGATACAAGAATATTTATGTCCTTGGTACGTAAACTGCAGATTCCCTAAAGCTTTTTTTATTTTTTTAATATGCTGTTTATCGGTGGGGTCAACTAAAATGTGAATATTTAACGCATGCTTTCCTGATGTAGCAGGTGCGCATCTGAATTCTATATTCGGCAGAATTAAGTCGACAGTGTTTAATTTTTTATTCGCTGGCTCTTCTAAAGTTGTTTTAAGTCTCTCGTAACCATCAATCGTAAGGTAATCTGTTACACCAATAACAGCGATCTGATGTTCTTTAGCTGCTTCATCAAGCGCATCAACATAATCATTCCATTCGACACCAGTAAACGAATTGCCTAATTTACTCTCCGGCGTATGAATATGAAGATCCCACCGCCTCCACTCCGAACCTTTTGGAAATCTCGAACGTTGAATTTGATTTTTAAACATCAGCTAACTCCAGAAAGTCCTCGCGATTCCTCGCATTAAACGTAGTTACAGAGTCATCACGGCGCTGCTTATAATGCCCACTAGGGCAGATATCAGAGCAATAAATTTCGCAATACGACTCTCGAGTAATCGGTCGACAAAAACACCGATACTGTTCGACTTAGTTTTCAGCTTACCAGATATTAGCCGGTTGATAACTTTTCGATAAAATCCTACCTTACAAAGAGTTGAGCCGTGCATCCTCATGTACTCACCTGCTGAAAAAGCCTCTACCTCTTCGGCTCCTGTTAAAAAATGTCGGTGCCGTCCACCATTCAGTTCCATTAGGTTTATAAGCTGAGGATGAGGTACATAATCACCACCGTATCGGAGACGAAGCATGTCGCTCAAATTAACTCTTCGCTCTACAGGGATGACTGCTAATTCTGTACCAGTCAGAACTCTGTAACGGTGTTGTAGGTGCTCAAAACCATAAGTGAGGTTTCGCATGTTCCAATGAATCCAGTACTTATCTCGTCTATCCCTTATGAATTCGTTAAATCCTCGCAGAAGCACTGTTTCAATTTCATCCACACGGTTCTTGACATCTTCTCGCGCTATTCTCAATTCTTCCGCTACAGCATGCATTGAGAAGCTTACCGTTTGGTCGGTCGACAAGTGTTGTACAGCTATCGATGTAATGCGAGGGGACAAACCTTCATTCTCATCATTCAGACTCTGGCACGAGTAATGAATGATATAAAAATTTTCCGGATGCCTTTTAACACCACTGATGAATTCTTTGTAAGTTGAGATCGTCACTGTTTATGTCCTTCCTTGTTACGACCCCAAACATCTTGATATGGGGAGGCTAAAAATTGAAATCCGCACGGCTTCTTCCGGCATAAAGTATCAACGACTAAAGCTGCCCACCAACCCCTTTAAACTTCTCAACAAACGCCGAGATCTTCTGAAATACCGTCTGCTTCTTGGTGCGGTATTCCGGATTTAACGGACTTAGTTTCGGTAGCGTGGAGTTGAGCTCGGTGCCGTTCTCGCTGGCATATTCGCGGCGTAGTGAGGCAGCGATGTAACGCTTGGCGGCTTCTTCGTTGAGGTTTTCTGAGCGAATGAGTTCCTCAGCTTCGCGCATTTGTTCCGCTTGGGCGAATTTGAAGAACTCATCGATAATGCCTGCTTTATCAGGCATCTCGTCTAGGTCAGTTTGATTAATAAAATCCACAACGAGGCTTTCTTTAGCGCGGTTGCCGAGGCTGGCGCGGATCATGCGGCGCACTTCTTCAATCAAATCGCCTTTGTTTTTGTTTTTCTTATTCTGCTCGAATATCAGTTCAAGAATATAATCGAGATTAATTTCCTGCGATTTCAACAGATCAATTTCAAACTCAACATCGTCCCAATCAATGGTCGATTGCGCTTGGTTTTCTGCTGCGCGTTCACGACGAATCCAGTCACGAATATCGTTATAGCTTGAACGGTAGTCCTGAATTTTGCGCTCAGCTGGTAAGCGTATTGTTTGCATCACCGCAATATCATCATCATTCAGGTGATGCTCTACTTTGAATGCTTCAACGGCATCAGGGTCGCTAGTGTCGATTTTCTGCAAGGCTTTTAGGCTGGCGAATTCATCGTAGTTTTGCAGGATGTTTTCAACGCGCAGGTATTCACCGAACAACTTGGCAAAGTCTTTCTTGTCCTTTTCGCGCTCAATCTCGTCAGGGTTCGGGAAGCGTTGTTCAAGCTCTGAAACGACTTCCATAAAACCACGGCGCGCCTGCCCAGTAACCAGATCGGTAAAGCCTTCCATGTATTCTTTGTAACTCTTCTCGAGCACCACGTTCTTGGTGTTCTTGTCACCAAACAAAGTGATGGCATCAATGGTCGCTTTTTCTAAATCACGGAAAGTCACAATGTTGCCGAAGGTTTTGGTGGCATCATAAATGCGGTTGGTGCGCGAATAGGCTTGAATGAGGCCGTGATAACGCAGGTTCTTATCCACAAATAGCGTGTTCATCGTCGGCGCATCAAAGCCGGTCAGGAACATTCCGACGACAATCAATAAGTCAATTTCTTGGCTTTTCACGCGCTTGGCAAGATCGCGGTAGTAGTTTTGAAAGCCGTTGCTGTCCACGCCATAATTCGATTGAAACATCGCGTTATAGTCAGCAATGGCAGCACTTAAAAATTCTTTGCCACTGCTATTCATGGCCGATACTTCAAAACTCTCGTCTGGTATCTCACCAATCGAATCTTGCTCTTCATTGGCTGCAAACGAGAAAATCGTTGCTACGCGCAGAGGCCGTTCGGCATCTTGCTGCAGTTGCTTAAATGCTTCGTAATAGGCCTTTGCCGCATCCACACTACTTACTGCAAACATGGCGTTAAAGCCTTTGCCGCCAGCTTTCATTCGGTGCGTCTTTTGCCGGAAGTGGGTCAGAATGTACTGCGTAATTTCGCGAATACGGTCCGGGTGCAGTAAGGCTTGCTTGTTCTCAGCCGCACTTAATTTCTTCTCATCTTGCTCCGTTTCAATGCCACGGAACTGCGGACGCACATCGTTGTAGTCCACCTTAAACTTCAGCACTTTCTCATCACGAATCGCATCGGTGATGACATAGGAATGGAGCTCGCGACCGAACACACTGGCGGTTGTTTCAGCACCTAATGCGTTCTGAGGGAATATCGGCGTTCCGGTAAAACCGAACTGATAGTAACGCTTAAATTTCTTCTGCAGGTTCTTTTGCGCCTCACCGAATTGGCTACGGTGACATTCATCAAAAATAAACACAACTTGCTGGCGATAAACCGGCAAGTCACGCTCGGTCTTCATCAGGTTATTCAATTTCTGAATCGTGGTGACGATGATCTTGTTGTCATCCAATGCCAAATTACGCTTTAACCCAGCGGTACTGTCCGAGCCGTTCACGCTGTCGGGGGAGAAGCGCTGATATTCCTTCATGGTTTGGTAGTCGAGATCTTTGCGGTCGACTACAAAGAACACCTTATCAACAAACTCAAGCTCAGTGGCTAAACGCGCAGCTTTAAAGCTGGTTAAAGTTTTACCTGAGCCCGTGGTGTGCCAAATATAACCACCTGCCTCAGTCGAACTCCACTGCTTGGCCTGAAAGGCACTTTTAATCTTCCACAAAATGCGCTCGGTGGCGGCGATTTGATAAGGTCGCATCACCAGCAAGGTGTCGCTAACGTCAAACACGGAATAGTGGAGCAATACCTTCAACAAGGTCTCTTTTTGAAAGAAGGTGGCGGTAAAGTCTTTGAGATCTTTAATCAGGCCGTTATCTGATTTCGCCCAGTTCATGGTGAAATCAAAGGTGTTTTTATTGCGCTGCACGGTGTTGGCAAAATAGCGCGTGTCGGTGCCGTTGGAAATAACGAAAAGCTGCAAATACTTAAACAGCGAGCTCTCGGCATTAAAGCTCTCTTTGCTATACCGGTGTACCTGATTAAAGGCCTCACGAATGGCCACACCGCGTTTTTTGAGCTCAATTTGCACCAGCGGCAGGCCGTTGACCAAAATCGTCACGTCATAGCGATTCGCGTGCGAACCGGTTTGCTCGAATTGTTGAATCACCTGCACTTTGTTACGAGCAATGGTTTTCTTATCAAGCAGGTAAATGTTTTGAATACGACCGTCATCAAAAACAAAGTCTTCAATGTAGTCATCATGAATTTTGCGGGTTTTATCGGTGATGCTGTCGCTCGGTTTGTCGAAGTAGGTTTCAACAAATCGCGCCCATTCACCATCTGAGAACTCAACGTTATTCAAGGCTTGTAACTGCACGCGTACGTTGGCGAGCATCGCTACCGGGTTATTTAGGCCAGGCACATACTCATAGCCCTGATTCACTAAGTCTTGAATCAGTTCACGCTCTAAATCACTTTCGCTTTGGTAACTCTCAGCAACTTCATATTGCTTGGTGTACTTATCCAAAACGATAAAGTGTTTTGACTCGGCTATGGGTTTATACGTGGTCATTCCTTTGTGTCCTTTTTCTGCAACAGTTTTTTCACTTCACGGTCAAAATCAGACTCGATTTTTTGTTGCTTGTTAAACTGTTCATATTCTTGATAGGCCTTTTGTTGAGCAATTTTGCGTGACACACTGCCGTAGCCTTCCAGTATTTGATACTCGTTAAAAGCCAAGAACTTATCAACGCTGGCCGCAAAAGCTTCCATGGTAAAAGTATTACGCCGCTCAATGATGCCTTCAATGTAATCAAAAAACGACGATACCGTGCGCTCAAGTTGTTTAATTTCCGTTTCTGATAAGTAGTTCTTGGCAATCACTGTGTCTGACTTTAGTACCCGGCCTTTAGGCGCATTCTTGTAAGTTGTCATTCCCATCAGCGGCTTATTGGCATCCGCTTTTAAGCTGATAATTTCAGCAGCGGTATGCCCCGTAATGGCGAAATGAAACTTATCTTGCACGTGTGCGTAAAATTGACGCGTGGTTTCTGATTTGGGGTCATAGTCGATGCTACATTCAGCAAAAATATCGGTAATTTGTTGATAAATGCGCCGCTCACTGGCGCGAATGGAACGAACGCGCTCGAGCAGTTCTTTAAAGTAATCTTTGCCAAAATACTGGCCGTTTTTCAAGCGCTCATCATCCATGGCAAAGCCCTTTATGATGTATTCTTTGATCAGTTGTGTGGCCCAAATACGGAACTGCGTAGCTTGCGATGAATTGACGCGATAACCGACCGAGATCACAGCGTCTAGGTTGTAGTATTCAAGCTTTCGCTTAACCTCGCGGTTACCCTCTTGTTGAACTGTTTCCAAAATGGAAATAGTTGCTTCACGCTGCAGCTCACCTGATTCATAAATGTTTTCAAGATGCTTCGATATTGCAGGAACTCCGACACCGAACAACTCCGCCATACGTTTCTGCGTTAACCAAATTGTTTCATCACTCAGCAGCACCTCAACTTTAATGTCGCCATTGGGGGCTGTGTAGAGCAGGAATTCAGAGGTTTGATCTATTGCGCTTAGCTTGTTAGTCATAGATTACCTCCGATGTAACGAAGGCAGTCCGTGCAAATTTTGCACACACTGGATCACGCCCTAACTGACCGTCTGTAAATTGGTGAGCTTCACTATTGTTTGCCATGGGAAACTCCTTTTCCTTGTTCACTGATGAACTACCGAGAAATCGTCGGTAGTTGCCGTTAAAACCTTAGGCTCACTAACCACTGCAGAAACATCGCCATAACCGAATCCGGTTAGTTGAAATAAGATACCTGCGATGGTCATCCACATATCAAGCTGCCTTTTCGTCTGGCTTCGGAAAGCTTAGTAACAAATCGCGATAATACTCGTACTGCTTTTGACGCAGCTCGATTTCGCGCGGAAGACCCTCGGTGATGGAGTTGGTTAGGGCGTCGAATTTGTCGAGCGTATTAACAATAGTGGCTTGTTTTTCAAGTTCGGGAACCGGCACTAGAATAGTATTTAATATTGCTTGGGTAAGACTTGGACGGCCTGAACCAGTATCTAGCTTCATCAAATCTACGGTTCGCATAAAATAATAAAAGAACTTTGGAGTCAGTTGTGAGGTATCGATTTCTGTATAGTAAATTGTGTCGACATTCCAAAATGGTTCGTCAACGTAGAAAATATTCGTGATAGAGCCTTTACGTGGAATCAAAACTGTTGGCTTATCGTATGCAAAGGAATCCACATGGTTCATAACCCCGCCCGAGCCATAAACAGGGATATTCCCAGTGCCTAGGCTTTTCCAGTCCTTCCCATTTTTTATTTTTACGACTTCACCCAGAGACTTCCACTCCACCTCACCCTCTTCGAAGCTGAGCAATTTATCGCGGTAGTAGTTGTATTGTTTTTTGCGTGCGGTAAGCTCGGCGGTAAGCTCGGCGGTAAGGGAGGTAAATGCGTCCAAAATTCGGACGATTTCCGCTTGTATCTGCAGCGATTTTTCTGGGTTTTCAGGGCATGGGATTGGGATGACTAACTTTTCAACAGACGACCGAGAAAGACGAGGTATACTAGCTCGACGAACTTGAGACAGTATTTTACCTTTCTGCGCCAACAACCCGTGATAAAGATATTTGCTGTTAACGTGGGTAGGCACTTTTAATGAAAAAACATCATCTGCCGCCCAAAAGTCTTTATCGCTATATCCTATTTCTCCCGCAGCCCCAGCACAAATTATAAAAGTGGTGTCTGCTGACACATTACTTTCATGATAATAACCAAGGGGTGTCATACTATTCTGAAATACGGCATATTCACCGAGTTCCTGTAGTTCGCTTTTTACTAACCTTTTTCCTCTTTGAAGAGTTACTAATTCATTAAGCGTAATGAATTCGACATCAACTCCATCAAGCAACTTATCCATGAAGCTCAAACCGCTCATGCCTCAACCTCCGCACCCTCTATCTCAGCCACAATCGCATCAATATCTGCACGCAGTTGGTCAATCTTGGCTACGGTAGTTTTTAGTTCGGCGTTCAGCTCAGTGATGTTAATCACTTCACGGGTGTCTTTCGCTTCCACATAGCTGCTCACCGACAGGTTGTAGTCGTTGCTGGCGACTTGCTCATTCGGAACCGATTTAGCGAAGTGCTCAACATTTTCCTTGCTAGCGAACACCTTCATAATTTCATCAATGTGGGCGTCGGTGAGAATGTTGTTATTGGTTTCTTTTTTGAATAAACCGCTGGCATCAATAAATTGCGTGGTGGTGTCTTGCTTGTGTTTTGACAGCACTAAAATATTCACCGCAATGCTGGTGCCGAAGAACAGGTTTGGTGCAAGTGAAATCACGGTTTCAACGTAGTTGTTATCCACTAAATACTGACGAATTTTCTGCTCTGCACCACCGCGATAGAAAATCCCCGGGAAGCAAACAATGGCCGCACGGCCTTTGCTTGAAAGGTAACTTAGTGCATGCAGTACAAATGCAAAATCGGCTTTTGATTTCGGTGCCAACACACCCGCAGGAGCAAAGCGCTCGTCGTTAATCAACGTTGGGTCGTCACTACCAATCCATTTCACCGAGTACGGCGGGTTAGACACAATGGCATCAAACGGCTTTTCATCCCCAAAACGTGGGTCGGTTAGTGTATTACCTAGCTGAATATTAAACTTGTCGTAGTTAATGTTGTGCAAGAACATGTTCATACGCGCAAGGTTGTAGGTGGTGTGGTTAATTTCTTGGCCGAAATAACCTTCTTCAATGCGGTGTGGGTCCATGTGCTTACGGGCTTTCATCAGCAACGAGCCGGAACCAACAGCAGGGTCGTATATTTTATTGATGCGCTCTTGTCCATGAATGGCCAGCAAGGCTAACAGCTCAGACACTTGCTGTGGGGTAAAGAACTCACCGCCTGACTTACCGGCGTTTGCGGCATAGTTCGAAATGAGGAACTCATAAGCATCGCCAAATAGGTCAATTTGGTTGTCTTCAAAGTTGCCAAACTCTAGGCCCGCGACGCCTTTTAAAACAGCCGCTAAACGGGTGTTTTTGTCTTTAACGGTGTTACCTAAGCGGTTACTGGTAGTGTCGAAGTCAGCGAACAAGCCTTTAATATCTTGCTCAGAGGCATAGCCATTGGCCGAGTTTTCAATCTCACCGAAAATGCGAGCAAGGTCAGTGTTTAGGCTTTCATTGGTGTTAGCCGTTTTTGCTACGTTCACAAACAACTGGCTAGGGTAAATAAAGTAGCCTTTGGTTTTAATGGCATCGTCTTTTATTTCGTCGGTGATAATTGAGTCATCAAGCGCCGCATAGTGAATGCTTTCGTCGCCATTCTCAATGTATGCAGCGAAGTTTTCGCTAATAAACCGATAGAACAAGGTGCCGAGCACGTACTGTTTGAAATCCCATCCGTCTACTGAACCGCGAACATCATTGGCAATGGCCCAGATTTGGCGTTGCAGTGCGGCGCGTTGTTGGCTACTTGTCATTATTTTATCCCTGCTTTAATCCGTTTTGAGCTAGTTATCGATTTACTGTAAAAGATACCACAATATTAGGCATGTAACTTGCTGGCAACGTTGTGGTGTCGTCGAAACTTAAGAAGTTACCATTTTGTTAGTCGCGGGCAAAGACTGCGGTATAAAGTGTTTTCGATAATCTCTTACAATCCACCCATCCCACCCTTCCCATGCTTCTAAAAGGTTGAGTTCCGTTGGTACTTAGCCGGGAAAGGTCGTGGATAAGTTAAAAAGCACCCTCCCCACCGGGAAAGTGCTTTCTTTCTAGTCTTGGTACGGGTGGTGTAGGTGGGACAGGCTATTCAACAATCTCAAATGCGATTGGCATGGTGAATTTGTCTCGCTGGCTTGGGTCACAGCCTTGAATCCAGTCTGACTCGTCGAAGCCCTCGCGCATATCGCGTTCACGCTCCGCTTTATATCTGGCTTCAAGCACCTCACGGGTTTGGCCTGTCATTTTTAGGTGGTTTTCGATGTGCTCTTCAGACATCTCCATAATGTGCGGCATGTTATGTTCTCCTTCTTATTTCATGCTCTAGCGTTCAGATACATCATTATCAATACGGCGCTCAAGTCAACTAATCGAATAGATCCTGAGGGTCAGCACCAAGCAATGTGGAAAATCGTTCACGCATAGCGTCTGCACTACCCAGCTCAAAGTAACGCCCACCGCGATCTGAACGGCCAAATACGGCCTCAGCGATGGCGGCAAACAACTTACCCACCGAGCTACTAGCACTGCCATAACTCACGTCATGATTATGACTCTCGCACCAGTGCATAAAGTCGTTAATGGCATCGGTCGACAAAATTCGTGCTCTGCCAGTAAATGGCGCATCGCTGCTCAAATTCTGATACGCATACTGATAAATAAGCGGCATCGCTTGCAGCTTCTGCTCCATCAATGCGGACGTAGTCGGAGCTTTGTAAGGATTAAACTCGCTAATATCCAGTTTTAACAAGTAATCCATCAGAAACGATGTACCACCGTTTTCGAGCCAATGGTGCAACTTGCTAAAATACCCTTGATCTTGCGCACATTCCGCCGAAGGCTCTAGTACCAAGTAGCGCCGCTCTTTTAGCCCGGCTTTCAGCACGAAGTCGCGGTTGCTGGCGAATATCAACCGAGCGTAGTTCGGTATCGCTATGGGTTCGAGTCCCTTTCGTTCCAACTGCACAATCGGTTCGCTAATAAGTGCCTTCAGTTTGTCGGCCACTTGGCTCGCCGAGAGGTCCACTTCATCTGCAAATATCAGCAACTTGTTAGCGATGACGCTGTTGAACTGCCCGGTGATGTGGTGATGCCCGTTTATATGGGCTCCCTGAGCGCCTACCATCGCTAACAACGGCTTTACCATGGTTCCCTTTCCGGTTCCCTCTACCGAACGCAACAGTATCGCTGTCGTCGGTTTCTCGTCCGGTTTTTGCAGCAGGTGCGCCATAAACTGAACGAGGTACTGGTAGGCCCGTTCATCGCCCGCACATATCACTCGCTTTAAATGATTTAGGTACGGCTCGCAGTTCCCCGGTAACGGCACTACATGAGATGCGGTGTAAGTATTGAACACGCCCATTGGGCATTTGTCGGGTTTTGGGTAAAAGCCTATGCCATCGGGCTTGAACGATTTACCCGACCACATCAGCCATGCTTTACCGGTACTCTTACCCGCCACCTGCGGTAAGTGGCGCACATAGTTGATAAATTCTTCCATAGAAAGGAATACGAAGTTAGCGCCGTGCACCGGGCACGGCTTTACCGTCACGATCTTGTTCTTATTACCGAACAATACATGCGTGAACTTCTGGTTTAACTTCTCAAGTTGTTTAAGCTCTGCCGAACTCAATTCTTTACCGTCGGAGAGCACGCGATGATCAAGCTGCTGCACGATTTTTCTCCTCTAGCTGGCGTAAAACGCTCACCTTTTTCCGCAATTGTTTATGAACGCGGTGTAACGTCTCTTGGTGGAACATTATCTCCTGCTCCATAAGCGACATGCGAATGCGCTTGGGCCAATCTCCGGTAGCTTGAATTAGGTGGTTGAACTGATGTGCCACTACGCCCGGCTGTGACGCTAATGCACACGAAAACCAACCAAACTTGCCCGGCACAATGGTTATTGAGAGCCAATCCGGACATCCGTCCGGCTGGCTCAATAAAAATGACTGGGGTCGACTATTAGCGACTAAGGTCAATTGCTTAACGCTGTTCACGAACTAAGTCCTCCAACGTTAAACCCGCTTCATCAAGTTTCTTGCGGATCATGTTGAGAATGTCGAGCACATCGTTATGCGTGATCGGGAACTCGCCATCGGCTCCGGCATTGAACAGCAGCTTCACCACAAGGTTGGCTTCGTGAATATGAAATTCGGCCGTTTCGAACTTATTATTCATCGTTGAAACCCTCCAAACCCGGGTTACGCTGATTAATGAACAGCAACAAGTCAGAGAGCAGCCAAGCCACACTATTGTTGCCAAGAATGCGACGTTTTGGGTGACGCCCTTCGCGCTCAAGCTGTGTGGTTCGGCTGCGAGAAAGAGTCGTGATCCGCTTGCGCTCCTGTTCGCGCACAAGGCGCTCAGTTTCGCCATATGCCTCAAGCAGCGTTTGGCGGACACGATCAGGCGTAGGTAGTTTCGTCATAGCTCAAGTCTCCGTTAGATAATGAGTGATAACGGATACCGATGTTATGACTTTTTATTTCAGACTAATTAGGAAAAAAAATTTTTGTTTTTTTTAGGCGGACAGTCCCAATAACGATTTTATGCGGAAGTAACCATCTCGACAAAAAATAGACTTAGCAAATCTAAAATACGTTTTTCTGAAACGATCATAAAATTCCTCGTAATTATCCCCCCAGCATTCCGCATGTTTAGTTCCTGCCATAGAAAAAAGCATTGCATGTATGGGCGTCTCTTTTCTCCCAAATCTTTTAGTAAATATTAACGCGTCGGCTTGCTCGAAAACGCGTCGATGCTTCATCAACTTTAATTTGTTCGGACTCCAATCAGTTTTAAGTTTATCGTGCACTGATGTCTTTTTATAAGCATCAGTTAACAAGCTTTTTAACTCTTTTAATACGCGTGACTTCGGGTGAGCGAGATCAATCGAAATCACTAGATTCTGCTCTTTGAAAAGCTCATCATACCGTTTGAAGTCTTCACTTTTTAAGGCCGTCACAGATGAGAGGTAACCATCAGGTTCACAGCTTTCAACTCTGTATTTAGCTTGTTTAGATGATGGTATATGTCGTAAATAGTATTCAGATCCAAGGTCACTTACACTGACTTTTCCAGACGAAATTCGTTCGAACCAAAACTCCTCAAACTCGAAACGAAAATCAGTGATTGCTTGTTCATTCGGACAATCAACGTAATCATTGTGTAACAACCAAATTCTCAGTTTTATCTCAGTTAGAAGCAAGCTAGCCTCTTTTTCATAAAGTCTATCGTACGCCCGTCGCAACTGATTAGTGCTACTATTAGGATTATCCTCCCACTCACGAATCCGTTTAATCTGTTCTTCAATTGCCATCTCATACATGATTAACTCCACCTACCATCGGCGCAATAACCCCGCTCAATTTCTCATACGCGGTTTTGCGCTCATCAAAATAGTCATAATGGTCATACACGCCTTCAACGCCACGAATCTTGTGGTTCAGGCAGCGTTCGCTTACGTGAGGTGGAACGCCCATGCTGGCCAGTAAAGTTTTCGTGGTGCGGCGAAGGTCGTGAATAGTAAAAGGTTCCAGCGCCAGCTTTTCTTCACGAAGAAGCTTTGCCAGTGCAGCATTCAATGTGTCGGGTGACACGTGCGGCCGCTTGCTGGCGCGTCGGCTTGGGAATACATATTCGGAACCGGCGGCGCGAATGCGCAGCTCCTGCAGCCAGTCGTAAACAGGTTCCACCAAAGGTACGCGAATTGCTTTTCCGGTTTTACTGCGGTTGCTTGGCATCAGCCATTCGCGCTCGTTAAAGTCGATCTCATCCCAAGTGGCAGCCATCAGCTCCATTTTGCGGCAACCCAAACAAACCAGTAGTGCCACGGCGAGGTAGTTCTCACGGGTGATCTGATCTTTGTATTTGCGCATGGTACTGAACAGAATTTCCAACTCTTTGAACGTCAGCGCTCGGTCGCGTGGCTTTTCGGTACCACCTGCATCTTCATAGCGAAATGGCTCTGCTGGGTTATGCGTCACCTCGCCCAGTTTCATACCGTGTTGGAAAATACGTTTAATGTAATGCAGCGCGTCGTTGGCAATGGCTGGACGGCCCGATACACGTATTTTCTTCAACAGGTTATTAATGTCGATGGGGCGGATCTTGTCCGGTGGTAGACCGCCCAACTGCGGGTCAATATCGTTGTTGTACACGCGTCGGTAGATGTGTCCGGTTTTTATTCGGTCATCAATATCGTCTAACCAGTGCTTCGCAAGATCCCTAAAAAGCTTAAACGGCTTCTGTTTTATCTGCTTTTTTGTCTCTTGTGGATCCAAACCCTGCTTGGCTTGGTAACGAATTTGCGAGGCTTGGTGCTCTGCTTCAGCGAGCGATAAGACTGGGAATGCAGGGAGCAAACCCATAATTCGTCGCCGACCATAAATGCTGTAACGAACTTCAAAAGTTGCGGTACCTGAACCACTTACGCGAAAAATTAAACCGTTCCCAAGAAAGGTTCGGCCTTCTTCGCCTTGTTTCCAGATCGCATGGAGTTGTTTGGTATTTAACTTTGCCATTCACGTAAATCTCAAAATGGATCCAAAAATCGGAACATGGAGTGGGAACTCCAGTTTTTGGATCCATTATTGTATCCATTTGGACTGTTTACGCTAGTGTTCTTGGGGTATCTTGAGGCAATTATTTTCAGGTAAGTGGTTGATTTATATAACCACCCGACACCCCCAGCACATCATTCTATATTTTGGATCTGCTCCCGCATCTGCTCAATCAACACCTTCATTTCTACCGCAGCGGCGGTGATGTCGGTATGGATTGACTTAGAGCCGAGGGTGTTGGCTTCGCGGTTGAACTCTTGCATCATAAAATCGAGGCGTCGGCCGCAGGCGCCGCCTTTGTTGAGCGTGCTTAAAGTTTCTTTAATGTGGCTGTCGAGGCGGTCGAGCTCTTCGGCTACGTCTACCTTTTGGGCGAGTAGCACCATTTCTTGCTCTACGCGCTCGGCGTCGAGTTCTACTTTGGCCTCTTCAAAGCGGTTTTGAATACGCTCTCTTTGCCATTGTAAAATGGTGGGCATGTGCTCGCGCACTTTGGCTACGTTGTTACGTATGTCGTGGAGGCGCTCTTCAATTAAGCTGCGCATACTGGCGCCTTCACGGGCGCGGTGCTCAATGAAACTGCGTAGAGTTTTCTCGAAGCCTTGCAATAGTTCAGCTTGCACGCTGTCCATGTCGGTTTCTTCACCGCTCAGCACACCGGGCCAACGCAACACGTCGAGCGGGTCGACAGAAGCAGTCGCACCTTTGCTTTGAATCCATTCGGCGCTGCGCAACACAGCAAGTGCCATGTCTTCATTCACTTTCAGCGCTGTGTCTTTGCCAGCGCCTGGGGTAAAGCGTAAATTACATTCTACTTTGCCGCGCTGTAGTTGTTTGCGAAGGCGATCGCGTAATGGAATTTCTAACGCACGGAATTGCTCTGGCAAGCGAAAATAAGGTTCTAAAAAACGTTGATTTACTGAGCGCAGCTCCCATACAGCTGTACCCCAATCTCCCTTTATTTCCTCACGTGCATACGCGGTCATGCTGCAGATCATGCGTGTTTACCCTTTCAATTCGCATAAATTTGCCGCGCAGTATATCACTTTTCTTTACCGTGGGTTTCTTCAACAACCTGCACTTATTTCCATGCTATAATTCGCCCCCAATATTGTTCCCAAATTTATCCAAGCCAGCACAGCAAGGAGTTTCCCTATGCGTCCTAGCGGTCGTACCAGCAATCAAATTCGCCCAATTACCATTTCTCGCAACTATACCCGCCACGCAGAAGGCAGTGTGTTAATTGAATTCGGCGATACCAAGGTACTTTGTAACGCCAGCGTGCAAGAAGGGGTTCCGCGCTTCTTAAAAGGTAAAGGCCAAGGTTGGATTACTGCTGAATACGGTATGTTACCGCGCGCAACGCACACACGCTCAGACAGAGAAGCCGCACGCGGAAAACAAGGCGGGCGCACGATGGAAATTCAACGTTTAATTGCTCGCTCGTTACGCGCAGCCATTGATTTAAATGCGTTAGGCGAAAATACGATTACCGTAGACTGTGACGTAATCCAAGCCGACGGCGGCACACGCACAGCTTCGATTACCGGTGCTTGCGTGGCATTGGTCGACGCAATTAACTTTATGCGCAAAAAGGGCCTGGTTAAAGTGAACCCATTAAAATGTATGGTGGCTGCTATTTCAGTGGGTATGTACAAAGGGCAACCAGTGGCCGACTTAGACTACCCAGAAGATTCAGAAGCAGAAACCGACATGAATGTGGTGATGACCGATACCGGGAAAGTGATTGAAATTCAAGGCACCGCCGAGGGCGAACCGTTTAGCTTTGAAGAAATGAATGCCATGGTAGAACTCGCGAAACACGCAATACGTGAATTGAACGACATTCAGAAAGAGGCTTTAAACGCATGAAGGCATACCAACGCGAATTTATAGAATTTGCCCTCGGTAAAGAAGTACTGAAATTTGGTGATTTCACGTTAAAGAGCGGTCGAAAAAGCCCCTATTTTTTCAATGCAGGTTTATTCAATACTGGCGCGGATCTCGCCAAGCTAGGTCGTTATTACGCCGCCGCATTAGTAGACGCCGGCATTGAGTTCGACGTACTGTTCGGCCCTGCGTATAAAGGTATTCCCATTGCCACTACCACAGCGGTGAGCCTATTTGAACACCACGGTAAAGACGTACCCTATTGCTTTAATCGTAAGGAAAAGAAAGATCACGGTGAAGGCGGCAACCTTGTTGGTGCAGACCTTAAAGGTCGCATTATGCTCGTCGACGACGTCATTACCGCGGGCACTGCCATTCGCGAATCGATGGATATTGTGCAAGCGAATGGCGCGAGCTTGGCAGGCGTGTTAATTGCGCTCGACCGGCAAGAAAAAGGCAAAGGCGAACTCAGCGCTATTCAGGAAGTTGAACGTGACTACAAGGCCAAAGTGATCGCTATTGTGACCTTGAACGATTTAATTGCCTATCTGAGCGAACAACCGAACCAAGAAGAAATGCTTGAAAAGGTGCGCGCGTATCGCGAGCAGTATGGCGTTGAGTAATCCACAACATAAAACTACAAATTACTAACATTTAGTTATTGCGATTCTCTATTAGTGTCATTTAGTATAGAGAAGCTCGTTAAGAGCAAAGTGGAATACACAATTACAAATCAAGGACTTCATATGAAAAAGTTAAGCATGCTCGCAGTTGCTGGTGTTTTGTCTGCCGGTGTAATGATGGCGCCTCAGCAGGCGGTTGCGCAAGGTACCCAAGTGAATCCATGGCAACATTGCGGTATCGGCGCAATGGTATTTCCAGACAACGGAGTTGCTGCTGCAATCTCTAACATTATCTGGGATTTAGGTACAACTGCAGTCACTTCTGCAACAGTATCTCCTGAACAGTGTGGCACTACGTTAATGAACGTAGCATTATTGATCGACAGCTCTTACGACCAGCTTGCTATTGAAACTGCGCAAGGCTCTGGAGAGCACTTGAATGCAGCGCTTAATTTAGTAGGCTGTGCTCCAACTGAGGAAGTTGTAGGTACGCTACGTGCAGACCTCGCAGAAGTAGCAAGCGCTGCAAACTATGCAGAAATGTCGCATCAAGACAAGGCATATAGCTATTACAGCAGCCTCGATGCTGTGGCAGCGAATTGCGGTGCTTAATTAGCACACAATATTTGTAGTAAAAACGGCGGAGCTTGCTTCGCCGTTTTTGTTTGCTCTATTACCGCTAGGATCTGAAGTACCGTGCGTTTAATCATCCTTTTAGCTCTTATCTTTGTTTTCCCTACTGCATTTGCGACACAAACCGACGAAGCGCTCCACAACTTGAGTGAGTCGCGTACTTGGCTGAAGTTACTCCATTTCGATCAACGTGAGGGCTGGTTTCAAGGGGAAACACGAAGTGCGGTTGCCGACACGCGTTTTTTTCTGAGTGACCGCGGGCAAAACAACGCACATGCAGAATTGCTAGCAACCATTACAGCAATGCAAGCACCTGCAGGCGAAGACAACACACATGCAACCTGTCGATTCCCTGCAAGGGCGCAGTTCTTAAGAGCACATGAAATAGAAATACATTCAGCAGCAACTTGTTCCAATCGCGATGAATGGCTTGAAGCGCATCAAAAAGATCGTGTGGGTGTGATGTTTGCTTCTGGCTATCTTGGCAACCCAGCGTCATTCTTCGGCCACATGTTGTTGCATTTAGGGCCCATTACACAAAGTGATACGCCAATTACGTTGCTTGATACGAGCCTGAACTTCGGTGCAGACACCGGCGACGACGGTATTGTGCCCTACATATTAAAGGGCTTGTTTGGAGGTTACCGAGCACGCTATTCCGAGGCGCTCTTCTTTCACAACTCAGCGATTTATTCCGAGTCGGAGATGCGCGATTTATGGCAGTATGAATTGGCGCTGAATGAAGCAGATACCGAATTTCTCATTCTGCATTTGTGGGAGATTCTGGGGCAAAATTTCGATTACTTATTTCTTTCAGAAAATTGTGCATCGCGTATTGCTCGTACCTTGGAACTTGTTATAGACGCAGATCTGGCTGCCTCTTCAATGCCTTACGTTGCCCCTGAAACCGTGATGCGTAATTTGAGTCAGGCACAATATGAAGGCTCACCGGTTGTGCAACAACGCACGCATAAACCTTCTCGACGACTGCTCACCGAGCATCAATTTCATCAATTGACCGAAGTTCAGCAAAATGCGCTGCTTGCTGTTTGGCAAGACGCAGAAAAGTTAAACTTCGATGCACCAAGCTTTCGCGGAATCTCAACAACTGACCGAGGTCCGGTAATAGATGTTATTCTCAGTCACCTGCTTACTTTAGAAGAGACAGAGTCTGAACTACCGATAGCACAATTAAAGCAACAAGCGCTTATCGAAAGGCTCAAATTACCAACCTCGCCACAGGTTGCGAAGCCAGCTCAACCGGAACCAATTGAGTCCGCAATTCCTTCGAGTATGTTCAGAGCAGGGCTATTTACAAATGATGCCATGGAGACACATGCTCGGTTTAGTTTCCGCCCACTCCATTACGATTTACTGCAAAGCTCAGCGACCCGCATGCCATACGCAAGCCTTGAGGTATTGAAACTCGAGGTGAATATTAAGAGTAGTAGCGCAGAACTCAACCGCATTCAGCTATTCGATGTCACCAACCTTTACGTACAGCGCACGCCATTACCAGAAATGAGCTCCAGAGCCTGGCAAGTCGCTGCGCAGATCGCGCCTGTCAGTTTAAGTTGCATCGACTGCCTAAATTTCGATATGGATTTAAAGGCAGGTTGGTCGCGCAAGTATGGTGACTGGATACCTTACGCCTTAGCTGGTGCTCAATTGAGTAGTACAGGATATCAACAAGGCCCAGTTGCCCTTACTGGCACATTTGGCTTGCTTTACATACCCTCTATTGAACATAGAACAAGCTTCACTGCAACATTACGTGAAGGCTTTGCGGGCAATTTAGGTCGTCGTTCAGCGGTCAAACTCGAGCATTTATGGCAGCTCTCCCAAACATACGACCTTCGTTTCTCTGCGCAAGTAGACCGTTTCAATGATCAAAAAGGCCAGGAATTCGGCCTGGCCTTTTCATTCTATTGGTAAGTGCTTACTCGCTCTCTAAAGCAACGCCAATGGTGCCATTCACAACTTGGCAGCGGCCCGTGGTCGCTTGAATTTGGGTATCATCATTCACTTGCATAATGAGCTGGCCGATGTCTTCTACGAGTTGCGCAACGCTGCGCTGACACAACGTGGTCATTGTTGCATATACGCCCGTGTTATCGAGGAATCGGTTGGTCACATCGCGCGGCGTCGTGGTAGGCTGGCTCACTAAACTCACGTCATTCACCCCAACATTCGACACCTCTCCAATGGCACCGTTTTGCAAATAATGGAAGGTCGCCGCTGTGAACTGCGAAGTTCCTTGCACGCCTTCATAAACCGTGACACCGTCTTTGCCACGCACGCGAAAATACCGCTGCGCAGTGTTCACTTGGAGCCCGGTGTTCCGATCAATACCAAAGCTCACTGGACTATTCGTTTCTTGCGCTAACTTCAAAAGCCGCACTTGCCGCCCACGTTGCGAAAAATCTGTGTCGACGATTCCGAATGGAAAAATACCCAAGCCGCCCAGAGGTTCATACGTTACCGTACCCGCCTGCACGCCGCGCGGGCATGAGCCATCAACATCACAATTGTCAGGAATGGCACGGCGTGCCTTCGGGGCAATTGTCATGGCGCGACGACTCGTACCGCCCGTGAGCATATTGTTCTGCACCAACGCATTAGCAGCACCACCTTCTGCGAACACAATCAGGCTCCCTTCGCGAAAACGTTCAAGAATACCGCCTAACACCAGCGTTGGCTCTCGGTCATGCACCAGTGCGTCGCGCAAGCGTTGTGCACTGCCGTCGGTAAAGAAAACCGCATGCGTGCGCCCCAATACGTCCTGCCAAGCATTTGCGTTTTCGCAATAGCTCACTTGCTGAGTATGAAATTGCGGGCTCACGCGATCGCGATCGTAAGTGCCGAGCATTTCTCGGCGCATCGACTCGATATTGTCGCAGTTGTCGGTTCGTTGTGCGGCTGCTATCACTGCGTCAACCGGTAACCATTGCACCGCAGCACCTGCAGCTTCTAGCGCACTCGTATAACGCTGAATGGGTGCAAAGCTATTTCTTGCAGCGGCGGTAATGAGAGTAATTCGTGGCTGGCTTCCCCCTGTAATAGGCCGCACCATGTTCACAACATCTGCAATGAATTCTTGAGTTACCGCAGAGGATTGCTCTACATTGGCTACCTCATTCAGGCCTTCAAGGCGACGTAACTCAAGGTTATCGAGAATGCGGTTATATTCTGCTTCAGAAAGCTCTGCTAGGAGTTGCATATAAGCTCTTGAGCGAAGCCGTTCGACAAACCGCCCTTCAGGCACAATGCCACGCCCGAAATAGCTCGACATTTCCTCTAAGGCATTACTCACTTGTACACGAATTTCTTCTCGCTCGTCGGGCCAAATAGCACTACGAGTTGCCGACTTCCTGCGCACGTCGCTCAAATCAAAAAGCCTTGATGTGCGCATATCATTCGCTTCAATCCAGTCTGTTTCCTCACACCAATTTTGCTTCATACTCGAACAAATTTCGAGCTCACTCCCAAACATGTAGAGGTTATAAAGCCGCGGAGTGTCTTGTGCTTTTACGTCGGCACAAGCCAAGAGCGCGAGGGCACTCATCAAGCCGATCACTAAATACTTCATTGCGATTCTCCGGGTAGGTCAATTTCATCGTCAATCTGACAATAATCAAGTTGCCGCCATGCTTCGTAAGTTATGACTGCAACGGCGTTGGAAAGGTTCATACTCCGACTGTTCTTGCGCATGGGGATGCGAATTCGACAGCCTGCAGCAGCTTGCGCTAATACGTCGTCGGGCAAGCCTCTTGTTTCTGGTCCAAAAACGAGGGCGTCACCTGGCTCGTATTGCACTGCAGAGTGCGCCACTGAGCCTTTTGTAGTGCAGGCAAACCAACGTTTTGGCTTTACACTTTGAAGAAAATCAATAAAATTTGCGTGGCGCTGCACTTGTGTAAGCTCTTTGTAGTCAAGCCCCGCACGCCGCACCTTTTTCTCGTCTAAATCAAACCCCAACGGTTCAATTAAGTGTAGTTGCATTCCCGTGTTTGCGCACAGCCGAATAATATTTCCGGTGTTGGGTGGAATTTCAGGTTGGAACAAAACAATGTGCAAGGGTGAATTCATCTTAAAAACGCCTTAATTTGTTCTATGGCACCGCTGCGAATGTCGTCTCGCTCCATGAGTATTTCGTGCCGTGCGTTCGCAATTCGCAATAACTGCGCTTTGGAGTTTGAGCAGTTCTCAACAAACCGTTCTTGGCCTTCAGGCATCACCACTTTGTCTTCAGAACCTTGCAGTACCAGCAACGGTATTTGCACCTTTGGGGCAAGGCGAGGCAATACATCTATGACATCAAGTGCCTCAAGTAGCCACTGCCAGGTAGGTCCGCCGAGACGTATTTTCGGATGCTCTCGATACATCGCAGTGAACCATTCATAACGCTGCTCACTGTGTGTGAGATCGTTCGTTGCAAAAGGTAACGGGTTATAATCTTTCATACCAATAAAGTAATGTGCGGAGTTCGGCGCAAACGCTCTCTTCACCCGAGCACCAAATCGCACAACTGCTTTCCCAAGGGCTTCAGGCCAAGGCTTTGTATTAATGCCCATCATTGGCGAGCAAAGTGCCGCTGCTTTAAATGGAAAGGGCCCTTTCGCTTGACCGTAACGTGCCAAATAGAGTGCAGCGATCGCGCCGCCCATGGAATGAGCGAGCAAGTATGCGTTTTGATTTCCAATGCGTTCTTCTAGTACCTCTAACCAAGTTGCAAAGTCGTCTACATAATCCTTGAAACGTTCAACATGGCCATGCTCGTGATGCTCAGTGAGGCGCTCACTAAAGCCTTGGCCTCGGTGATCGATGAGTGCGATAGAATAACCCTGTGCGGCCCATTCAAGCGCCACTTCTTGGTACTTAATATAAGACTCAATGCGGCCTGGGGAAATGATCAGCCACGGAGAGGGTTCCGCTTGTGGCCACACACCGTAAGCGATTCGCTTGTCGTGTTTTCCGTTAAACTCGAGATGTTCAACACGTTGCCAAAACGCGGCCAAATCTGTGCACGCCCACGCCTGCCAGTGTGGGTCTGAATCTTTTGGTCTTGCTGCCAGCCAGCTTTGCAATTGTTCCCGTAACGCTGTTGTTTCCATGGAGTTCTCGTTCGCTTCGGTAGTAGTTCATGTAAGCGTATTTTGCTCAAACCCTGCATGGTACCGAAAGTGTTACTGCAAACCCACCCTCAACATGATTTTGAGCCGAAATTTCACCACTCAATACATGCGCAGCTCGTTGACAAAGCGCTAAACCAAGCCCTACGCCGGCACCATGATGGCGAGACGGGTCGGCGCGAAAGAATGGCGTAAAGAGTTGCTGCAGTTTTTCCTCAGGTACGCCCTCTCCCTGGTCTCGAATGGTCATACTGCAGGTGTTCGCAGCGTCATCAACCACGACATTCACGGTGACTGGCGTGTCTCGAGGTCCATATTGAAATGCATTTCGAATCAAATTCTCAAGAATTAAACGCAATAAAATAGCGTCGGTTTCCAGAACAAACAGGTTATTCTCTATTCCTTCTAGTTCAACATGCAAACGAGCGCCCCAATCGTCCTTACCGTATTTTAAGTCAGATTTAATTTCTTCTAATAACACTTGAATCGACACATCGTCTGTAATCGGCTCGTCTAAGCCATTTTCCAAACGTGAGAGCCACAAAATACTGTCGATAATATGCCCAAGCCGGTGAATATCTTTTTGCAATTGCTGTACGTGCAGGTTCTCCTCTGGCACGTCATCGTGGAGCAAATCGAGTGCTATTTGAGAACGCGCCAGCGGCGAGCGTAGCTCATGGGAGATATCACTTAATAGCCGACGCTGTGCATCGCGGGAGGTCGCAAGCTCAAGAGCAGTTCGTTTCATGGCGCGAGCTAATTCGCCCAGTTCATCTTTGCGTTTGGGTAACTTCTTAAGATTCGGATAAGCCTCACCGACCGCAATTTCGCGCGTGGCGTTACGCAAAACCATCAGAGGCCGCACAAACCAAACCCCAAGAATGAGCGCGCCAAGCCCTGTAATAGCTGCAGCAAGCGTAAGGAGCCTTGGCAACCATTCTTGATCGTCTTCAGCGGCGAGCTCGGCCATTTCTTCGCTATTCAATGGCCTGCTAACCACCAAGTGAATGTTTTCTAGAGAGAACGGCCCTGCGAGCAAGCTACCTGCCACCGGAATCTCTTGAGTTTCTTCCTGCTGTAAAAGGCGCACAATTTGAATCACTAAATTGGGGTGTAAACCCGGAGCAAACTCCGGTTCGGAAGCGACTGATGGTTCGCCTTCGAGCTCAATCGGTATTTCCTGCCGAGCTAGAATACGATAATTACCAACGAGCAAACGCCCTGGCTGGAAAGCTGGAAAGCTCTCCAATGCGCTGGTTGCTGCCGTTGCAAAAACAGGGGATAGGCTGCGCTCGAAATCTTCGGAGACCGGCGCCATGGCAGGGGGTCGAGTAATGCTGAAAGCTGCGTACAGTGAAATGCTCGCGGCAGCTAATAGTAAAAACCAAAAAATCGCCAACAACCTGAGTGTCAGCGAATGATACCACCGAGTTCTCAAAGTGCTAGTTCCACCATTCTATAACCTCTACCTCGTACTGTTTGAATGCGCTCAGGCGCACTCGGTAGTTTCTTTCGAATATTGCTCACGTGCACGTCTAGCGAGCGATCATAAGGCCCTAGTTGGCGCCCAAGCACATGCATAGATAGACTTTCTTTGGTCACTAACTGGCCATGATGCGCCACCAATTGACGCAGTACTTCAAATTCTGTCGGGGTTAAAGTCATCGGCTCACCGTCACAATTTGCCGTACATTCTTTCGTATCTAATTCAAAGCCTGCAAAGCGCACATGCTGTACTTCATTGGCTGCACCAGATTTTTTGCTTCGACGTAAAAGTGCCCGAATGCGTGCAACTAATTCCCGAGGGTAAAAAGGTTTTGGCAAGTAATCATCCGCACCAAGCTCCAATCCAACGACACGGTCCACGTCATCGCCTCGCGCGGTAAGCATGAGTACAGGGTAGTCTAGGTCGCTCTGACGAAGTTGTTTCAACACCTGCAGCCCATCGATTCCCGGCAACATAATGTCGAGTAGCAATAAATCCCACTGTCGGCTGGTCGCGGTTTCTAAACCTTCTTTGCCGTCGTTCTCGGTGGTCACTTGCCAACCTTCTTTCGTGAGTACTTGTTTGAGCATGTCGCAAAGCTCAATATCATCGTCAATTAATAGAATCGATGCCATCTTTCCCTCCTCGCCGGCGTGCAACAAAGACATACAATTTTCACTCTGAATTCGATAAGTTGTAGATACGTTTCTTTACATTGTAAAGATCGTACAGGCGATGTTGAGCACTTTACGGGGAATTTACGATTTCTTTAATTTTCGGGTGAGCGTGTTACGACCCCATCCTAATAACTCAGCGGCTTTTTGTTTATGCCCAGCGGTGGCATTCAATGCTTCGTTCATCGCGAGTTGCTCAATATGGTCCATGAGTTCTGAAAATGAGCCTCCATGACCTTGCTGAAAGCTTCGCTTCAATTCAAGCTGCAGGCCCGCCCACCAATCTCCTTCTTGGCTTAAATTGGAAACGGTGGTCTCTGCCTGCGAGATCTCAGGGGGCAACTCGTCGATATCCACCCGATCGCCACTTGCCATGACCGTAATCCAGCGGCACACGTTTTCTAACTGGCGCACATTGCCTGGCCAACTTGCCTGTTGTAACTTTTTTAACGCTGCGGGTGTCAGTGATTTCATTCCAGTTTGTAATTCCGAAGCGGCCTGCCCAAGAAAATGCTTCACAAGCAATGGAATGTCTTCTCGACGCTCTTCCAATGTAGGCAAGCGTACGTGAATTACGTTCAAGCGATGGTATAGATCCTCTCTAAACTTACCCTCTTGCACCGCCCGAGTCAGGTCGATGTGGGTTGCAGCAATAATTCGCACATTGACGCGGGTTAACTCATGGCTTCCCACGGCATAAAACTGCCCCTCGGCTAAAACTCGAAGTAGTCGTGTTTGCACTGCAAGCGGCATATCGCCAATTTCGTCGAGAAAAAGCGTGCCGCCGTCGGCTTGTTGAAAACGCCCCTCACGCCGTTGCAGCGCGCCTGTAAAAGCACCTTTCTCATGGCCGAATAGTTCAGACTCAATGAGATCACTCGGTATAGCAGCCATGTTCAATGCCACAAACTCTTTCTGTGCACGATCACTATGTTCGTGTAAGGCGCGTGCAACGCGTTCCTTACCTGTTCCCGAAGGCCCGGTTAACAGCACGCTCACATGCGAGCGAGAAAGTCTCCCGATGGCGCGAAAAACCTCCTGCATTGCAGGTGCTTCGCCGATAATTTGATTTTTCGATTCGGTATTCAATGCCTGTGGCGTTGTGCTATTTGGACGTTTTTGAATGGCCCGTTCGGCCACTGCAATCACGTCGTCTAAATCGAAAGGCTTCGGCAGGTATTCGAATGCACCGCCTTTAAAAGCATTCACTGCACTCTCAAGATCAGAATGAGCGGTCATGACCACCACAGGAATATGCGGCCATTCTCCTTGAATGCGTTCGAGCACTTCCATGCCACTCATGGTGGGCATGCGTACGTCGGTAATTAAGAGCACCGGTTGTTCGCGACCCGTTTCAAGTGCACTCAACATGCTCTGTGGCTCGGCAAAAACCTGTACTCGCCAATCAGCACCTTTAAACGCGCGCTCCAACACCCAGCGAATCGAATCGTCGTCGTCGAGTACCCATACCAAAGCATTTTCAAATAAGCTCATGCGTCACCTCCATGTGAGTAGGGTAAGCACACCGTAAAGGCAGTTTCACCCGGTTGGCTTACAAGTTCTATTTTACCTTCATGCTGATGCACCAAGGTTTGCGCTATAGAGAGCCCAAGGCCAGTGCCACCCTCCCGACCACTCACGAGAGGATAGAAAAGTGTGTCTTTCAATGTATCGGGAACACCCGGACCATTGTCTATCACACTAATCAATGCCACCTGCCGGTATTGTTTTCCATAAATCGCCTCTTTATGGCTTACACGAGTGCGCACTTTAATGGTGCGTGTTCCTTGAGTACTCTGAATTAATGCCTCTGAGGCATTTTTAAGCAAGTTGAGAAGTACTTGCTCCATTTGGTCTGCATCGAGCACTAATTCAGGCAAACTCGGGTCATAGTCTTCTACCAACTCGATTACTTCTGGAAGACTCACTTGCAACACATGCAGTGCACGGGAAATAATTTCATGCACATTAACCAGCGCTCTGGGACCTACGCGGTTGGGCCCGAGTAAACGATCGACAAGATTTCGCAACCGATCCGATTGGCTCATAATCATCTGGGTGTATTCTTGTAACGCTTCTTCTTGTAGCTCCGCATTGAGCAACTGCGCTGCTCCCCGAATACCACCGAGTGGATTTTTTATTTCATGTGCTAAACCACGCACTAATTGCTGTGAAGCCGCAAGCTGATGGCGTTGCACCTCCTCTTGATTCAACCGCCGAATCAAGTCAACTTGTCGCATTTCTAACACTAGACCGTCTTGCGCGAGAAAACGAACTGGGCTCGCTGTCAGTTCAACGGTCATTTTCTTGCCATCGTGCAGCACCACTGCTACATCGCTATCGGTTAAAGATTGCTGTTGAATACCAAGCTGCTGCAACAAGTCGAAACTTAAGCTGCAATACCGAAAGAGACTTTCCAAAGGCGCTGCCAGTAAACGGCGACCACTACCGGCAAGCAAAGATTCGGCCGCGCCGTTCGCATATTGAATATGTAAACGCGTGTCGAGCACGACAATCGCTGTCGTGAGCTGCTCGAATAAATCTGCGAAATCAGCTTGAGTACTCATGCGTTGACTCCGAACGGAGGCCTGAAACAAAGAATGCACCATTTTGGTGCATTCTTGTGAAAAGTGCAAGGTGACTGCGCCGCACCTACATGGACACACTCAACATTTACTTAGCAGCTGTAGTACATATCGAACTCAACTGGGTGCGTTGTTTTGTTCAACGTTTCTACTTCTTGACGCTTCAAATTAATATATGCGTCGATCATGTCGTCAGTCATTACACCACCGCGTGTCAAGAATTCACGGTCTTTGTCTAAGCATTCCAATGCCATCTCTAAAGAGGTAGCAACGGTAGGAATTTCTTTCGCTTCTTCTGGCGGCAAGTCGTACAAGTCTTTGTCCATGGCGTCGCCTGGGTGAATCTTGTTTTGAATCCCGTCAAGACCTGCCATCATGAGTGCCGTAAATGCCAAATAAGGGTTCGCCACTGGATCAGGGAAGCGCGCTTCAATACGACGACCTTTCGGGTTACTCACCAAAGGAATACGGATTGATGCTGAGCGGTTACGCGCAGAGTATGCAAGCATAACTGGCGCTTCAAACCCTGGTACTAAACGCTTGTAGGAGTTGGTTGCAGGGTTTGTAAATGCATTCAACGCGCGTGCATGCTTGATAATCCCGCCAATGTAATAAAGTGCAGTTTCAGAAAGCCCGCCGTACTTGTCGCCGGCAAAGAGGTTCTTACCATCTTTCGCCAGTGACATGTGGCAGTGCATACCTGAACCGTTATCACCAACGATTGGCTTCGGCATAAAGGTCGCCGTTTTACCAAACGCATGCGCCACGTTGTGTACCACATATTTAAAAATTTGGATTTCGTCTGCTTTATTTGTGAGCGTATTGAAACGCGTTGCCACTTCGTTCTGACCGGCAGTTGCAACTTCGTGGTGATGCGCTTCTACAACTAAGCCCATTTCTTCCATTGTTTCAGCCATGACGCTACGAATGTCATGAGCAGAATCAACTGGTGGTACTGGGAAATAACCGCCTTTCACGCCTGGACGGTGCGCCAAGTTGCCCTCAGCGTAGTCACGACCTGAATTCCACTTCGCTTCTTCTGAATCGATCTTGTAAAAAGAACCACTCATGTCGGTGTGGAAACGTACATCGTCGAACAAGAAGAATTCTGGCTCTGGACCAAACAGTACGGTGTCTGCGATTCCGGTTGATACAAGGTATTCCTCTGCACGTTTCGCAATCGAACGCGGATCGCGGTCATAACCTTGGCGAGAATCTGGCTCTAAGATTGAGCAACGTACAATCAAGGTAGTCGCTTCTGAGAATGGGTCAATTACCGCAGTTTCAGTGTCGGGCAAAAGCACCATGTCTGATTCGTTAATGCCTTTCCAACCGGAAATTGATGAGCCATCGAACATTTTACCGTCTTCGAAAAACTCTTCGTCAATTTGAGATACTGGAATCGTTACGTGCTGCTCTTTACCTTTTGTATCGGTAAAACGCAGGTCGACAAAGCGAACCTCTTCTTCTTCAATCATTTTCAGCACGGCTTCGATAGACATGGAAAACCTCCAAATTAGTAATGTGACCGTTCTTGAACTCGCGGAATGTTCCGCGTATTAGTTGGGTAAGGTGTTAGCAATGCTTATGCCAATTAAATTTAAAATATTTAAATCATACACTTATAGTTTTAAATACGTTTTCAGCAACAATCCAATGAGCATTTTGCACCATTTTGGATGGCTTTCCGCACCAAAATAGTGCAATTGGGGTAAATGACTCTGCGGAAAGTATAGTTCAACTCGAATCCAGTCGTATTTTTTCTGCGACTGACCAGATTTATCGAGTGTAGAACCCCTGATTAGTGATAGGTTAAAGGTGATTTATGACCTTTTTATGTTGAGGAGTTGAAGAATGAAATTCGTACTCTCAAGTGTGCTTGCTTTGGCACTCGTATTCTTACCTGCAGGCTCTTTGCTTGCGAACGATCACGTGCAAGTGGATGAACCGAGTATTACGGAGCACCGTGCGCGTATCAATGGCAGTAACATTCGCTATCGAGCCGTTGCCGGCGACACGTTAATTAAAAATGATGACGGCGCACCTGTTGCTGCTATTTTTTCAACCGCCTATTTTCGTACCGACGTTGATAATAGTACACGGCGTCCAATTACGTTTGTATTTAATGGTGGCCCTGGCTCTTCCTCAGTGTGGCTGCACCTCGGTTTATACGGCCCCAAGAAAATCGTGCTTCCAAGTGATGCAGAGAATCCAGGGGCTGCACCTTACGACCTTGTAGATAACCCTGACAGCTTATTAGATACGACGGATTTGGTCTTTATTGACCCTGTAGGAACTGGCTTTTCACGTGCGGTCGGCGAAGGAAAGAACTCGGATTTTTGGGGTGTGCAGAAAGACGCAGCTGTGCTTGCTGAGTTTATTCGCTTATTTGTAGCCGAACACAACAAATGGAATGCGCCCAAGTATTTGGCAGGTGAAAGCTATGGCACGGCTCGTGTAGGCGCGCTCCTTGCCGAACTACAACAAGGTTGGGGTACCATGCCGTTAAATGGTGTGCAGCTTATCTCCTCAATTGTAGATTTCAGCACCACGCGCACGAGTCCAGGTAACGACTTACCCTATGTATTCTACTTACCTACCTATGCCGCTATTGCTTGGTATCACGACTCACTTCCCGAAAAGCCGGAAAACTTAGAGGCGTTTTTAGCGGATGCGCGCGCATTTGCAGGCTCAGACTTGCATGTTGCACTTTTTCAAGGCTCTCGCTTGAGTGAGGCGCAAGAAGCGCGTGTTATCGATCGCTTGCATTACTTCACTGGACTGAGCAAAGACTACATTCACAATAGTAACTTGCGCGTACAGCCGCATCGATTCTTCCGTGAATTACTGCGCACCCGCGGCGAAGTGGTTGGGCGCCTAGATGGTCGGTTCATAGGCATTGAAAGTGAAAATGTAGGGGAACGCCCAGTGGCAGATCCGTCAGCTTATGGAATCGATGGGCCATACACTGCTGCAATTAATTATCACCTTCGTAATCATTTAGGCGTAAATCGCTCAGAGGAATACCAGATCTTGAGTGGTGCTGTGTTCGCAGGCTGGGATTGGAGTATGCCGCGTGGCCAGCAGCAGGGCTATCACAATCTTGCTCCACACTTTGCGACGGCTCAACAAAGAAATAACGACTTCGATATATTCATTGCAAATGGATACTTCGATGCGGCGACGCCGTTTTTTGCAACTGAACATAGTTTTAACAATAACGGTATCGATCCGAGCCGAGTCACCATGAAATATTATGAATCGGGCCATATGATGTATATCCATCATCCGTCTCTAGACCAGTTGGTGCGGGACTTGCGCGCATTCTATGAGTAGCCGTGTAAATTAAGTTGTTAGAAAATGTAAAAGAAAGAGCATTCCAAAGGCGATTTACTATACTCAGGGTAATGAATTCTTGAGAAGAAGTCGCCTTTGGTTAAATACCTGAAAAGACACCGACAACACACCTTCACTTTAGCACTCATTCTAGTGATAGGAATTGGGCTTACTGCACTGTCTGTATTTCTATCTGAGCGCAATGAATTTAGACTTTGGCAACTTAGCGCAATTGCTGAAGCTGAGCGCATGTCTACTGAACTTATTTATCGTATGGAACGGGAGCGCGAACCTCTCATTAGCCTTGCAGCACTCTTTCAAGGCTCTGAGGAAGTCACACTTGAAGAACTCCGCGACGCCCGTTCCAACTTAGTAGCATTAACAAAACGAGAGAGCGAACTCTCAGTGGCGTGGATTAGTGAACAAAGCCAACGCCTCGATCAGGTTGTTGGCAATATTCCTTGGTTGCACAATGGTACTGCCGTCTCGTTGCCACAGGAGTTAGAAATTGCTTATCAAACTGCACTCGCGGAACCCTCGAACTTAGTGATAGCGCCTTTGTTTCGTAAAGATTCACGTAGTTATATTGTCATGAGCGTTGCCGTTGCTAATGACGGCCAACGCGGCGTGCTTATGGTTGTAAGCTATTTTGACGATATTCTGGCTCGAGTTGCGGAAGATTTTATTGGGGCTGGTAAAACACTCGAAATCTATCAACCATATAACCCGCTCATTAACTATGCGGCACTTGCGCCCCTTGAAAGTGAAGAAGAAGCCACGCACCGCATTTATGGAGAGTTCGGCAATCAGCCCCTCGAGCTGGTGTGGAAATTCGACGCCGATTACAGCCCTTTGTGGCAAGAAGAGAATGCCGAGATCGGTATTATCATTGTGGGTTTATCTCTGACATTTTTAATCACCCTAACCTACGGCTCGATTCTATTTCAGAATATTCGTTTGGAAACACTTGTAGCTCAGCGCACTAGGCAATTGAAAAATACATTCCGCGGTTTACAACAAGCGCAATCTCAACTGGTGAAGCAGGAACGCATGGCGGCGCTGGGCAGCTTAGTAGCTGGCGTCGCACATGAACTTTCAACCCCTATTAGTAATGCCATGATGTCGGCGTCGATTATTGTTGAGAATTTCAACAAGTTAAAAAAGAAAGCTGGGGAGCTCGAGCCTCAGGTTGTCCTTAAAGAACTGGATCGGCTTGCAGAAGCTGCGCAGCTTCTGCAGCACAACACCTTCCGTGCAAGCGAGTTAATTTCTAGCTTCAAGCAGGTATCTATCGACCAAACGAGTGCTCGGAAACGTGAGTTTGATCTTGAAAAAACAATAGAACAAGTGATTACGACACTCGGGCCTGAGTTACGAAAAAGTCAGGTCAAAACGACCATAGTAGTGCCTCAGGTAATTCAATGTGAGAGTTATCCTGGTCAACTGGGGCAAGTACTTACCAATCTAATTCAGAACGCGGTGGTGCATGGATACGAAGGCGTTATTGGCGGCGAAATTAAGATTTCTGCGCATACAGAGCGCTGTGGGCAAGTTGAAATTGTGGTGGAAGACTTTGGTAAAGGAATGCCTGAGGCAGTTAAACGGAGAGTATTTGAGCCATTCTTCACCACGAAGCTTGGAAAGGGAGGTAGCGGCTTAGGTATGCACATCACTTATAATATCGTAGACACTGTTCTAGGCGGCAGTATTGAGGTTTACAGCACAGAAGGAAAGGGAACACGCTTTATCTTGCGAATTCCAAATAAGGCACCGGAAACAAAGAAGCTATTTGAAAAACTAGACAACATAGAATAACTCGTAGAAAATTGACGTCCGATTTTTAATGATAGGGTTCACATGATTCTGCTCTTTATATTTGCGTTTGTCGCGATAGCTATTTCGTTTCTATGCTCTATTTTGGAAGCGGCCTTGCTCTCAATTACACCCAGTTACATAGCCCAACTGCGCGAGGAACGACCCAAACTTCACAAAAAACTCTCTGCGCTGAAATCGAATATTGACCGCCCACTTGCCGCCATTCTTACGCTAAATACCGTTGCACATACAGCAGGCGCTGCAGGCGTAGGTGCGCAGGTAGGTGTTGTATTTGGTGACGGGTATCTCGCCATTGCCTCGGCGGTAATGACCGTTCTAATTCTCGTATTCTCGGAAATTTTACCGAAAACGATCGGTGCTAAATTCTGGCGGCAGCTTTCTCCAGTCTTGCCGGGTATGCTCAATTTCATGATTTTGTCTTTAAAGCCTTTTATTTGGATGTCAGATCAAATTACACGACGGATAGGTGGTGAAGAGCATTTGGACGTGAGATCTGAGATAAAGGCGCTCGCCACCATGGGACAAGAACAAAAACTGATCGACCCTGACGAAAGACGTGTCATAAGCAATATTCTTGATTTACACACTATCCGAGTGAAAGACGTAATGACACCAAGAACGGTTTGCCAAGCAACCTCTCCAGATGAATTGGTAAGTGATTTCTTGCAACGTGTTAAAGCGATGCCCTACTCACGTTTTCCAGTTATTGACAATGATGAAGTGCCTCATGGAATTATATTGCGTAATGAAGCTTTAGAGGCGCAATCTGACTGCGCAACCAAAGATTTGGCTCGCTCGGCAGAAATTGTTATCGAAACGATAGATGTAGAACAAGTCATGACGCGCCTGCTTGAGCAAAAACAACATATGGCTCTGGTGTACGACGAACATGGCTCATGGCTTGGATTAGTAACGCTTGAAGACATTATAGAAACCATCCTTGGCCAGCCCATTATGGATGAAACTGACACCGTTCCGAGCTTGCGCCGCTATGCGCAACAACGTTGGGACAAGCGGCTCAAACAGAATAGTCCTGCCTCAGCTGATGAGGAAAAAAATCACCTCAATAATGATTAAAATCTTTCGCAAAAATTTGCCAACAGACTAAAAAGAGTGCGGCGATTAATGGGCCTATCACAAAGCCATTAATACCCATAAGGGTAATGCCGCCTAAAGTTGAGAGTAAAACCACATAATCAGGTAATTTCGTGTCTCGACCCACCAAAATTGGCCGCAAAATATTGTCGGCCAGACCAATGATAATCGCACCATATGCGATTAACACGGTACCCTGCACCCAATGACCGCTCGCAATCAAGTAGATTGCGAAAGGGAACCAGATAATCGCCGCACCTACGGCAGGGATAAGTGAAAGAAAAGACATTACAACTGCCCAAATAATGGGCGCTTGGATTCCTAAAAGCCAAAAAATTATGCCGCCGAGCGCGCCTTGCACGATAGCGACTATAATGTTTCCTTTAACTGTTGCTCGCGTAACTTCAGCAAACTTGCTGAACAGCATACGCTCACGATCATCGCCCAGTGGTAACGCATCAACTAAGAGCTCAGTAAGCTTATGGCCGTCACGGAATAGAAAGAAAGTGAGATAGAGCATAATCGCAAGATTAACCACAAAATTGAACGTGCCCGTACCGAAGCTCAGTGAACGGCGTGCGATAAATTCACTGGCATTCACCGCAAACTCTGAAAATCTTTCACGTATTCGATCCATGTCGATGTCAAACTGCTCTATAACAGTTTGAATTGCAGGAAAAGCTTCACGTATTCGTGTGATGAACTCTCTCGGGTCTATGTCACCGCGATTGATTGCTTCATAAAGTTTTATGCCCTCATTTACAAAAGAAGCAGAGACCAACAGGATAGGGATCACCACGATCACGATCGCCGCCAGCAAAGTGAGCCCTGCATTTGTGTTTGGTCTATGACCCAGTTTTTCCTCTAATTTATGGTGTAGCGGTTGGAAAATAACAGTAATTGCCACGGACCAAAAAATAGCCCCCCAAAAAGGGATTAAAACTAATAAAAACAAGATGGTTACTATTAAAAGCAACAACAGAAATGAACGCCGTTCCAGACTTTCCTTCATTATTTAATTCCCATCAATGAAATAAATTCATATTAGCTCGTGGCATATTTCTTAAAGCCTAGCAGCATCTTATAAAAATAAATATGCAAAGCAGGCTTGTTTCGCCTGTTTTTTATGCAAGTAGCCTTGTATAATCCGCACCTATTTTTTACCCGCAGCACCCTTTGTGAGCATCGAGGAATTTTTTTCGGTGTTCGGTGCAGCACCCAAACTGGAAATAAGCATGACCGACACGTTAACGTCTAAGGACGTCAAACACTTACGTAACATCGCCATCATCGCGCACGTTGACCACGGTAAAACTACGTTGGTTGATAAACTACTTCAGCAATCAGGTACGTTAGAGAGCCGTGGTGAAGTACAAGAGCGTATTATGGATTCTAATGACCTCGAAAAAGAACGAGGCATTACCATTTTAGCTAAAAACACCGCCATTAACTGGAACGGTTACCATATCAACATTCTCGACACTCCTGGCCACGCCGACTTTGGCGGTGAAGTAGAGCGTGTTCTGTCAATGGCAGACTCGGTATTATTGCTCGTAGACGCTGTAGACGGCCCCATGCCACAAACGCGTTTCGTGACGCAAAAAGCATTCTCGCACGGTTTGAAGCCTATCGTTGTAGTAAACAAAATCGACCGTCCAGGCGCACGTCCAGATTGGGTTATTGACCAAGTATTTGATTTATTCGACAACTTAGGTGCAACCGACGAACAGTTAGACTTCACGATTGTTTACGCGTCTGCGTTGAACGGTTATGCCTCACTCGATGCCGATGCGCGAGACGGCGACATGACGCCATTGTTCGAAACCATCGTAAAGGAAGTAGCGCCGCCAGAAGCAAACGAAACAGGCCCTTTACAATTACAAATCTCGCAGCTTGATTACTCTAGCTACGTTGGTGTAATTGGTATTGGCCGTATTCGCCGTGGCTCTGTGAAGCCAAACCAACAAGTCACCATTATTGGTGCTGACGGTAAAACCAGAAACGGTAAAGTGGGACAGGTATTCGGATACTTGGGCCTCGATCGCCTAGAAGTAGACCAAGCAGGCGCCGGTGATATCTGTGCAATTACTGGTTTAGGAGAACTTAAAATCTCCGACACCGTTTGTGCAGCCGGTCATGTTGAAGCCATGCCTCCGTTAACGGTCGACGAGCCTACCGTGACCATGACTTTCCAAGTCAATACTTCGCCTTTCTCAGGTAAAGAAGGTAAATACGTGACTTCACGTCAAATTCTTGATCGTTTACAACAAGAATTAGTACACAACGTAGCGCTTCGCGTAGAAGAAACCGAAAACCCAGATAAATTCCGTGTTTCAGGTCGAGGTGAGCTTCACTTAGGTGTACTTATCGAGAACATGCGTCGTGAAGGCTTTGAACTTGCCGTGTCTCGCCCAGAAGTAATCGTTAAAGAAGTAGACGGCGTAAAACAAGAGCCGTTTGAAACACTTACGGTTGATATCGAAGAGCAGCACCAGGGTTCTGTGATGGAAGCGCTTGGTTTGCGTAAAGCTGAAATGACGAACATGCAGCAAGACGGTAAAGGTCGTACCCGTATCGACTTTATCGTGCCAAGCCGTGGCTTGATTGGTTTCCAAACAGAATTCATGTCACTTACTTCAGGCACTGGTTTGATTTACCACGCATTCGATCATTACGGCCCACATAAAGGCGGCCGCATTGGCCAGCGTATGAACGGTGTATTGATCTCGAACGCACAAGGTAAGTGTTTGTCGTACGCACTTTATAACCTACAAGATCGCGGTCGTTTGTTCGCGTCTCATGGTGATGAAGTTTACGAAGGTCAGATCATCGGTATTCATAACCGTTCAAACGACTTAACCGTGAACGGCTTGAAAGGCAAACAGCTCACCAACGTACGTGCGTCAGGTACCGACGAAGCGACGACATTGTCACCGCCTATCAAGGTAACTTTGGAATCGGCACTCGAGTTCATCGACAACGACGAACTGGTAGAAGTAACACCGAAATCGATTCGTTTACGTAAGAAGCTTTTGACTGAAAACGACCGTAAGCGTGCATCACGCACCACCGGCGGCTAAGTTCTACAGAGCTCTAAAACAATAAAGGCTTTCCAACTGGAAAGCCTTTTTTATTTGAATTTATAAGCTAACCCGGCAAAATCACCCCATAAACCACGGCAAAGAAGTGTAAAATACTGCCCGCGAGCACGAATAGGTGCCAGATCGCGTGGTGATAAACCATTTGCTTACGCACGTAGAAAATAACACCGAATGAGTAACTCAAACCGCCTGCAAGAAGAAGTAACAAGCCGGTCGGGTTCACATTCGCAAGCATCGGTTTCATGGCAATCAATGCCATCCAGCCGAGACCTAGATATAGACTAATAGAGAGCCACTTCACCCGCTTTTTCTTCATGGTTTCGAGGAACACACCCCCGATGGCGATGCCCCAAATAACACCAAATAAAGACCAGCCCCACGGGCCGCGCAAATTGACCAGTAAGAATGGGGTGTAGGTGCCCGCAATGAGAATGAAAATCATGGCGTGATCCATGAGCCGAAACACATGTTTCGCTCGCTCATTGGTAATCGCATGGTAGAGCGTTGAAGCGGTGTAGAGTAACACCAACGACGCGCCATAAATGGAGGTGCTGACAATATGCCACACATCGCCGTAAGCGACCGACAAGACCACCATGGCCACAAGCCCCGCAATAGCGAGAAGGGCACCAATACCGTGGCTTACTGAATGTGCAATTTCTTCTGCGATTGAATAGGTTTTCATAAACTATCTGGTCTGACCATAAGCAAGTGGAATGCTCATTTAACCATAGTTTTTATCGATGTATTCAAGTTTTTTGAGAAAATTCTCAAAGGCACGCTCTGAGTCGTAGTCGAGGTGGTAGGTATTGTGAAAACCAGTACTGAGTTTCACTTGATGCCCTTCCATATACACCGTGTAGCCGTCAAAGTCGGTGTAAGCGGTAATGCCTTCGAGCTCGTGTTGCCCTTCATTCGCTGCTCCATGCTCACGAATTTTCTCGAACACTTGCAGAATTAAACGGGTGCTTAAGTCATTTTTCATTACATACCTCCGAAGGTCTCTCTTAGGTATGGTAGCACCCGCCTTTAAGATCAAGTTCTTTTTCTACGTTTCACCACCACCTGCTTTTCAATCCATTGATAGAACACCGGCACAAAGAAGATTGAAACGAAGGTAGCCACAAGCATTCCACCCACTACAGTAACCCCCACAGCCTGCCGAGCAGCCGCACCGGCGCCACTGGCAAATACTAGCGGCAATGCGCCCAAAATAAACGCTAGTGAGGTCATGAGAATCGGTCTAAATCGTTGTTTACATGCGAGTATTGCCGATCCCACCACCGAAATGCCGCGCTTACGGTGCAAAGTAGCAAACTCAACAATGAGAATTGCGTTCTTCGCGGCCAAGCCAATAAGTACTAACAAACCAATCTGGAAATAAATGTTGTTTTGTAATCCCAAGACAAAAGTTGCAAAAATAGCCCCGAAAATCGCAAACGGAATCGCAGTTAAAACTGCTAGCGGAAGCGTCCAGCGTTCATATTGCGCCGCGAGCAATAAGAAAACCATTAGAATCGCAAAACCGAATGCTAACCCTGCTGATGACTTCCCGTCTCGCTCTTGTTGCGATGCGCCAGTCCAAAACAATTGATATTGCTCATTCCCTTCGCGTAGCTCTGCTTCAATTTCTTCTAGCGCCGCCATGGCCTCACCTGTAGAGTACCCCGGTGCAGGCTCGCCAATTAGACGAGCTGCAGGTCGACTGTTGTAGCGTTGGACAGAATCAGGGCCTGTTGTTCGTTCCACTCGCACGACAGAGTTAAGCGGAAGCATTTCGCCATTACTTGCGCGCACGAACACTTCTGAAAGGTTTCTCGGGCTCTCTCGATAGGCAGACTCGGCACTCATATAAACGCGCCACATTCTGCCCAAGTAAGTAAAGTCGTTGATATATTTACGACCAAATGTTGCACCCATCGCGGCAAATATATCCTCAATATTTACGCCAATTGTTTTGGCTCGCTCACGATCTACATACGCAGTGTAGCGTGGAATATTGGTATTGAGCGTGGTGCGAACATTTTGCAATTCAGGACGCGCATTCGCGAGTGAGGTAAGCTCATTCATATACAGAAGTAGCGCTTCGGTATCACCTTCGGTGAGTATAGCAACGTAGCCTTCAATACCGCCGGTGGTTGAGATACCCGAAATCGGCGGAGGGTTCGCGGCTGTAATCTCAGCCTCAGGGAATTGTTCACCCAATGCGTTAATTTCTTCTGCGAAGTCTTGGCTGCTGTTCTCGCCGAGATCACGCGCGTCCCAGTCATCTAAAGTTACGAAACTTGCGCCTACGTTCGGCTTTCGGCCTCCATTGAGCAAGTCGTAGCCAATAAATGTGAGCGTATTCGCAACGCCGCTTCGTTGCTGCAATTCAGCATCGTCGAGAGCCGCTTGCGCACTTTCACGCATGGCCTGAGCCATTTCTAATTCAGACTTTGCCTGATCTCTTTCCCGACCTGAAATCGCACCGTCATCATATAAATTTGCAACCCGAGCCCAATCTCGCTCGGCGGCGCTTAACTCGGCTTCCGCTTGACTTAATGCCGCCTGTGCCTATTGCAATGTTACTTCGTAAGGCGCCTTCTCAATACGGAACATCACCGAATTCGCTTCAACTAATTGACCTTCGGTAAATTCACGCGACACCAATTGGCCACTCGCACGCGCCTTTACCTCAGCTTCCATAGAGCCCTCTGTGCGCGCTGTAAAGCTGCGCTCTAAACTGAGGTTAGCTGCCTCAGCTGTCACCACTAACACTCTCGGAGTTGGGGCGGATTGCTGCTCGCTCTCATCTGCGCTGGAATCGGAGCAAGCACTCAAAACTAGAATAGAAAATGGTAATGTGAAAACCAAGCCACAGCGAATGAGTTCTTTCATAAGCACCTACGCTCTGTTATTTGGTTAGCCATACCAACGTAAAGAGTCAATGAAAATGCGCTCTTTACGCTACTTTTACTGGTCTTGATGCGGGTGAATAGAACCTCGTTCAGCCTGCAATTTACGGTGGGTTAGAACAAAGGAATGAATCACTGCAAACATATAAATCACAGGTCCAGCTGCATAAGTTCCCGGCGGTCCATCGTTAGCCGCAACGTAAAAGAAAATGAGTGCTAGAATCCAAATACCAAGGCTTACGATGAGTTGTGGCTTGAAACCACTGCGCCATACTCCCAACGGAGGCAAAATTAAACTAATAATGTAATCCACAATAACTTTCCTTCTAGTGATTACAATCCAGAATGCCCAATATTTAGGTGCTGTGCAAGCGAGAAACACGTTTACCAGGGCAATCGAGTCCCGTCCCAAAACCAGAATCCCCCTGAGTCTTCAGGCTTCAATTTTGCGATGACATCCCACATACGTTCTGCCGTTTGTTCTGCAGAAAAAAGTTTATCGGCCGGTAAACGCTCTTGAAAGGGTTCGGATAGTTTGGTGTCGGTCGTACCCGGGTGAATGCTACTAATCACCAGTTGCTTGTGCGTACGCTTAAACTCAATGGCTGCGGTTTTCAACATCATGTTCAATGCCGCTTTCGAAGCACGGTATCCGTACCAACCGCCTAATTCGTTATCGCCAATACTACCGACCTTCGCACTAAGTTGCGCAAAGAATGACGGGGACTTTTTGGGAAACAGCGGCTTGAGTGCTTTTAACAGCATGCTGGGTACAATCACGTTGTCGTGAAAATAGGCATTCAACTGCGCTTCATTCAATTGCTCAATTCTGCGTTCTGGCATCCACGCATCTCGGTGTAGCCAACCAATGGTCGATACCACACCATCGAGCACAACCCCATCTTCATGCCATGCTTCACATAAGGCCTCGAGCGCGGGAATCTCGTGGGGCGTTTGCTGCCAGCTTAGGTGCGGATTGGATTCGAACTCGTTTGGCTGCGCCTGAGAACTCACCGCTCGTATATTAGTGTTTGGTTTCGTTCTCGCGAGCGTTTGGATGAGGGCTTTGCCAATCCCGCCCCCGGCGCCGAAAATAGCGATGGTAGACATGAGTTATACCGAAAAGGAGGCCTCGGGGTTCGAGGCCTGCAGCTTTCGCTGGGCACGCTTGTGCTCAATACGCTCCCATACTTTCTCATGGAAGAAATAGGCAATTGTGTTCACCGTGGGTTCAATTAGCGCAACCAATCCTCCTAGCACCCAACTGCCCGTAATTAGATAGGTTACTGTGAATGCGATACTAAAATGTAGAATCGCAAACGTGATTGTTTTCTTCATAAACGCTCTCCCGCAACAGCGATGTGTATAACGTAAGTATATAGCTTATGTACGATTAAACAATTAGTTTTGGTTCAGTTAAACCGATTACATCATTCGCTCGCCTGAGCTCATGTCTTTGCGGTGAGATAAAATGTAACAGGTCCGTCGTTCACTAGGTACACTTGCATATCGGCAGCAAATTGCCCCGTGGCCACTGCGACTTCATGAGCCCGAAGTGCGTCGCAAAATACATGGTATAAGCGTTGTGCTGAAGCTGGCGAGCTAGCCGAAGAAAAGCTCGGACGCCGGCCTTTTTGGGTATCGGCTGCCAAGGTGAATTGTGACACCACTAAAATTTTGCCCCCGATGTCTTTCACATCTAAGTTCATTTTGTCGTCACTATCCGAAAAAATGCGATATCCGGCTATTCTGCGTGCAAGCTCAATGGCTTGAGCGTCGGTGTCACTCTTCTCTACGCCGAGAAAAACCAAGATCCCTTGGTTTATTTGCCCAACAATCTGATGGTCGACCTCAACTCGCGCTTCTTTTACGCGCTGAATTAAACCTATCATTCAACCGCCTCAACTTCTTCTTCCGGAACACGGTCGTAACGCTCGGGATCCACATAATCTTCGATGGTAGCAGAGAGCACGGCACCCAATAATATGATGCTCCACGACAGGTAGATCCAAACAATTAAGATTGGGATTGCTGCAACCGCGCCATATAAAAGCTGATAAGAGGGAAAGTAGGTTATGTAAGCCTCAAACCCACTTTTGGCTAACTCAAACAGAACAGCCGCGAGCGCTGCGCCCCACCATGCGTGACGAACTCGCACAACTTTATTCGGAACGGTCACATAGAGAAGGAGAAATGCAACGAACATTGAAAGTATCGGCACGATCCCAAGCAGTCCCGAGCGAACGCCCGACACATAGTCGTCTGCAAGTGCAGTTAACGAGAACAAATAACCGCTTACAGCAATACTTACGCCCACCAACACGGGACCTAACGTGATCACCATCCAATAAACAGCCAGTGAAATAATCATGCGACGGCGTTGCTGCACCCGCCATATCGTATTCAACGCCTTGTCGATAGCAGAGATCATTAACAGCGCCACCACAAATAGAAATAGTGCGCCCACGGCTGTCATTTGGTTTGCATTCTCTACAAAACGATTTAAATAACCTTCGATCGCTTGCCCACTGGTTGGCACCAAGTTCGCTAAAATAGCCTCTTGAATACTTTGGCGCAGCGACTCAAACATGGGGAATGCAGCAAACATCGAGAAAATAACTGCGAGCAAAGGTACAAGAGAAAGCAGGCTCACATAGGTGAGGTGGCCTGCGGTTACATTAATTTTTTCTTGTGCAAAGCGCTGAGAAAAGAACTGAACAAAATCTTGGCTCACTGCCCAAACCTGTTTCAGCTTGCTTGTTATTTTTGCACCGATCGTTGTTGCGTCCATGGCATCTCTATGTATGACTTACCTAAGCGTATCTTAGATGCCCCAAGCTCATCGCACAACCAGCATAATTTATAGAAACTTCTTCAACACATCGGGTGCAATGTTTTTGATAGGTACAACAATCGCAATTTCGTACGCATCACCGAAATCTTGATCTGCCGCTGTTTCACCCAAATAAATGTCGTTACTGAGCCCCATATAACTTTGTAATATAGGTGGTATGCGAGCTTCATGTGCTGCCAATGCTTCTTTTAATGCTTGCATACGGGTGAGCGGGGAATCGTCTTCCGGTCGCGGCAGCGGTTTCGCAGGGCTATTGTATTTCAACGCTAATTTGGCTTGCATAAGTGGTTCGGGGGGCGCGTACCAATTCTCACAAGTGGCCACGAGAGTATCGAGCACTTCTTTTGGGAAATTTTTGTAAAGAGTCACATTACCAAAGAAGCAGCTCAGTTGAGGGTAGGCTTGAATGAGCGCCCCCAAACCTTGCCAAACGGCAAAGAACCCCAGAGTCTTTCGTTTTGCAAAAGGATTTACAACCGAGCGCCCAAGCTCAATGGCGTGTGGCAGCCAATCTTTTCGAAAACGATCGGTGTAGGTAAACAATGAAGACGTGCGTAATACTTCATCGCCGCCGGTAAGCGCATGTTCGCCATTTTGAAAGCGATACATGGCCACAAGCTCTTCAGTGACTGGGTCCCAAACAATCAGTTGCTTATAACCAAGTTGACTGGTATCCAAATGATCTAAGTCACGTGCTTCTCCACGCCCGGCGCCTGCTCCACGAAATACGAGCTCACGAATACGCCCAATTTCTAACATTAAGCGTGGAGCGTCGTCTCCGTGCACCTGGTAAATATCCAAGCCACGAAAATGCTTCATGGGGGTGAGACGGGCAATTTCTGAAGCGAGCTCTGCTTTTGAAATAGATTCGGCAAGTGGCTTCATGTTCACACTCCTTTGCGCAAGGCATAACTCATTTCTTTAACCGCCATGCCGGGGCTCTGCTGCGCTAAAAGCGACACTAATGCTTTAGGTTGTAACGGCGAATACTGATGGACCCGAAACTGTCGGCAAGCGGGTTTCATTAACTCGCGTACTAACAGTAACATTTCAATATTCATTTTTATTCCCGCACGTTGACGCCATTTCGCAATAAAATCAAATGTTTTCGAATTATAGGCCTGCAGAAAAAGGGGCACGACCGTTCGTTCGTGGCGCGCGGCTAACTTCACAGGCACCCCCGACCAATCGCCATCATCCAATTCGCCCAAAGCATTGCGTCTGGCAGTTTTTCCCGCAGGAAACATAAGAATCGGCTCCACACCATCGAATGCCTTTTGCAGGTTACTTAACGAGCGCTTGGCATTGCCGAACACATTTACCGGAATCACCCAATCTTTCATATGCTCTATTTGTTGAAGTACATCGTTCGCAACTACCTTCAAATCAGGATATCGCTTTTTAAGCATGGCAATCAGCACAATGCCGTCTAGGCCACCAGACGGGTGATTACTCAAAAATACGGGCCGCTCACTTTGTTCTGGCCAACGTTCCGCCTCGACGTTCACGTTCACCCCAATTTCGCGCAGTGCTGTGTCGCAAAATTGTTCTGGAGCCACATAGTCAAAACGACTCAAAAGCGAGTTGAGCGCTCGCTCTCTCAATACCCAACGTAGAAGAGGAAAGGCAATACTCGGCAGGCTTTGGGCAAGTTGCGGAGCCTTTTCCTGAAACAAAGTTTTAAATTGAATGCGTGTCACCCAAGTACTTTGATCGTGTGCTACCGGCGTATGGAGTGCCGACTTGTGTCTGACTAAGAACATTGCGTTGCCATGTGACTGCTGGCTGGGATGCCCCTCATAGTAAGTGAGTTGCGTGTCTGCGCTGGTCACCTTTATGACTGTGGTACTAACCGTCATGGCATCTGTGCGCTGCATTGCAACGGCAATGCTATTGCTGTACGGCTTACTTTGCCGCATAAGTTGCAAGTGCTCTGAGTCTTCTCGCATGGTGTGTAAATGTCGTTGCAGGTACTGAGCTCTTAACTCTGGAACCCAGCGAGATCCCCACGCCGAAGTACTTAATACTCCCGTTGTTAGCAATCGTTGTTGTAACTGGCTCCCATTCCAACTCCACCAAATAGGGTGCTGCACCCCAGCAAAAACGAGCAAGTGAAAAGGTGCATACTCCGTTACCTGCGCGGCGTGTAAATAATTTTCGGCTTGCAACAGCGTTTTGCAAGCGGCCAAGTCTTTGACAAGCAGCCCACGGCTACGTTTGGGCTCTTCGCTATGATTAGCATCAGCTTCATAATAATTTAATAACGCGATCGTCAGTGCATGTTCATTCGTCGCTATCCAGCTTCCGCCTCCCTGTGGATCCACGGGCATAACAAACGTATTACTGGGGCTCTGAAACGATTGCGGCGGGAGCGCTTGAGCTCGCTCCTTACTCTCATCTCGGTTAGCAACAATGGTTAATTTCTGACTGTTGTGCTGGAGGTCAGGAGCAATTCTCCACGTTATTGTGCACATGCCTTGCCTTGTGCACGTAATGTCGAGGGGTGAACACCTAAGTTTGCAGAAAGCTCATAACCTAGTTCATTGGCTTGCTGTTTAATCAGCGCCAAATGATGCGCAGTATGGCTATACAAGAAGGCCATTTCTCTGCCGACCGTAGACACGACCGAAAGCGCACCGCCACACTCGCTCACTTTTAGCTCTGCGTGCAAATCGAACTCCCGTTCTTGGAGCTGCTCTAAAAGGTTTTGAAGCCAAGATTTTGCCGCATCTAGACACTTTTCAGCGGGTATATCTCGCTCTCTTTTCTCATAATTCAGCAGCATTGAGGTCTGCGCTCGTAGCCATAATTCATAGTGATTGAGAACATGGCGAACATGGCTCGCAATTGCCGAGCTACCCGCATAGAAGTCATTACGAGTGTAATCCTGTGCCGTCAATTTGTTCAGGATGGATAACAAACCGCTGAGCTGATTTAGATTCTCGGCGACTAATGGGCAACTTGCCTCTTTAACTTCTCTTTGTGCACTCGCCATGAAATACCTTTGTTACTTAAACTACGACACCTTAGTGGTTTTCATTCGGTGTTCTTGTTGCCAACCACTGTACACGGACACCGTGAAGGGTACCAAATAATTTAATATCAGTTGCCACACAACCAGAGTGTCTGTGCCCCATATCGCAGCCCACTGATTAATCAAGTTCAGTACCGTACCAACCACTAAACTAACTCCGACTCCTGTTTTAACGATTAAATATGACATTTTGAAGACGATTCCACATGTTAAAGTCCGCAATGCTGCTTCAATAACTTAGAAGCCATTTTTCTATACTCTAGTTGTAACAGATCTTCCTTATGAAAATAGAGCGCGGTACCGGAGCTATTTAGTTTAGGGTTACCTACTCGCTCATGTATGCCCACTAAACCATGTGGAGTAGGTTCGTTCTTCATCATGTGTTCAATCATCTTATACGTTCTCTCAAGCGGAAGAAGCCCAGCAAAAACTATTGGGATATTTGCATTCAGCTCTCGAATTTTTGCATAAACTGTAGGTGCATCTTCACCAATGGGCGAAGTTACGGCGGTCGAAATAACAGCAGCTTTCGCATTAACTAAAACCTCACTCAACTCATCTAAGTGATTGAGTTTCCTCACTCCTACGTTCATTTCAGCTAAAAAAGTAGCCATTTCTCCAACAACAAAAGGATGCGGCCTTGCTAAAACTATGAAATCATTCATATAAACCCCAACAATGAGACTGTTGTACACTAACCTTATTTCTGTATTCATAGGTTCGACAATTGCGCGTAGGAGCACAATGACTAACACGCCGAAGCAATCAACAGAAGCACCGAATGAATTAGAAGGCTTAATTGCCCAACTCGCCTTTGGTGCGTCATTGCATTTCCAATCGGGGCTCTGCAAAGGCTGGGCATTAAAAGCCGAAAGTAGTGGAAAACCTGCGCTACATATCCTCAGCTATGGGCAAGCTTGGCTTACGGTGCCGGGTGAGCATCAGCGGGTAAAATTACAAGCTGGCGACGCCATTTTCTTTGCTCGCTCTGTGACCCATTGGCTGAGTTCAGAGGCTAGCGATAGCGCCCTAGAGACAGGAAAATTCAAGCCATACTGCACACCAGAGAAGGGAGATCAAGGTTTGGTGTGCTACGACATTGAAGTGAATGACACCGTCACCGAAACTGTGTTCCAAACATTGCCAGATTGGTGTGTTATTCCAGCGGCAGAGCAAGGTGGTTCATTGCGTGCTGTGGTTGAACTCATTGAACAAGAGTCAGAAGCGAAGCGGCCCGGATTTGAAACCGCCATCAGTCGCATGAGCGACGTTGTAGTTTTACAGGTTTTACGGAATGTGATTGCCAATGAAAATGCTCAACAAGGCATACTCGCTGCTCTTAAAGACCCTCAATTAAAGCAGGTGGTGTTGGCGATTATTGATAACCCCGCAGGCAATTGGAAAGTTGAATCAATGGCGGCCAAGGCGTTTTTATCGCGTAGTGCATTTGCCGATCGTGTTCACAACAAAACCGGCATGAGCCCTAAATCTCTACTCAATGCTCTGCGCTTACAGCGGGCACGATTCTTATTACACCAACAAAAATTACCGATCGAGTTAATTGCTGAACAAGTAGGTTATGCGTCGGCAACCTCCTTCATTCGATTTTTTAAACAAGAGCTTGGCGTATCACCTGGTGAGTATATCAAGCGAATTCGCGGTGACTAGCTCAACGCGCCGGTGTTCCTGTGGATTGTTTCGGTGCAACTGTCATTGCTAACTAAAGAGAACTCTACGAGAGTGGATCTATCAATCCCAGATAAAGTGCTTTGTTATGCGCAAATGGCTACAAAAATTCGAACCCAAACCAGCTGTCGAACCAGCGGAGCTCACCAAGGAATTGTTTGCTAGCCTCATGGTAATGGCTTGGTTTGTCGAAGCCAAGGACCCTTACACTGGCGGCCATTTATGGAGAGTCTCTGAGTATGCGAGAAAGCTGGCTGCGGCGGGCAAACTTCCTCCTGCAGATGTCGCGCGCATAGCCCTCGGTGGCTTTTTGCATGACTTAGGGAAAATCGCTGTTTCAGATCAAGTACTCAGAAAAACCGGCAAGTTAAACGACCGCGAATATGAAGAGATAAAAACCCATCCAGAAGCAGGGGGTCGAATGCTAGCTGGGCATCCGCTAGCGAACCTAGTGGGCGCCGCTGTAGAACTTCACCATGAACGACCTGACGGGAAGGGTTATCCACACGGACTCAACAGTAGCATGATTCCTGTAGACTCAGTGATTGTAGGCATTTGTGATGCATTTGATGCAATGACGAGCCAACGCCCCTATAGAAAGCCCATGACGAAAGAACGAGCTTGCAACATTATTGCTGAGAATTTAGATAGCCAATTCAATCGCTTTTGGGGAGAGCTTTTTATTCACGAAGTACAACAAGGCACCTTCGATACTGTTCTTGGTCATAGCCAAGAAGGGATTCCTCTGCATCACTGTAAATCTTGCGGACCCGTAGTGGTGCAGCGCAGCGATCAACAAGCAGGAGATTTCATCTATTGCCCGGTATGCAGCCGCGAAATGCGACTTCATGAAATGGACAGTCATGCGCATGCGGCAAACTGTGCAACCGCTTTTACAGCAAAGCCTACCGGCAAGAAGGGTACCGCGATTGACCTAGAGCCAAAGGCCGATCGCACACTTATTCGGAGCATGATTGAGCGCTCAGTCGCGGCCTTACCACCAGAATTATTGGCCCTGAAAAATTAGAATCGGCGTTTTTGTAGACACAACCGTGTGCTTTGATCACAAGTTTTAACGAGCCAACCTTTACGATGTTCTCAATTTCAATCAAGGAGAACTGTCATGAAACTTTATCGTCTCGCCCTAGCTACACTATTACTTGCGCTAAGTGCAACAACTGCAAATGCCGACGACTTTCCTGCTCTCAATGCAGTAAAGTCTGATTTTACTGAAGAGGCCTATCGCACCGCCGTGGCTAACAATGAACTTTTTCTAATCGATGTATTTGCCGATTGGTGCCCAACCTGTAAACGACAACAACGGGTGTTAAACAAGTATTTCGAAGATAATCCACAAAGTTCCATTCGTGTCTTTGAAGTGAATTTCGATGAACAAAAAGATTGGGTGACTTACTTTCGGGCGCCGCGTCAATCGACCCTTATTCTGTACCGTGGTGAAGAACAGCTCTGGTTTAGTGTAGCGCAAACTCGTGAGCGCACTATTTTTGGTGAACTAAGAAATCACGAGAGCGAATAATTATGGAATTCACCTCAATTCCCCTCGCCTTTGTGGCGGGGGTGCTTAGTTTGTTGTCGCCTTGCGTATTGCCAATGGTACCAGCGGTGACCGCATCTTCCATGCGTGCCTCCAAAAGTGGCCTGTGGTTTTTAGCCGCCGGAATTGCTGTCGCATTCGCATTAGGGGGCAGTTTATTTACCTTCTTGTTGTTGAGTGCGGGTATTTCACCTCAACTACTTCGCACGGGCGCGGCATTCTTCATGCTCTTTCTCGCCGCAGTTCTGCTCATTCCCGCGTTAAATAGCTGGTTTTCCATGTTGATGGCCAAAGTAACTCCGAATGCTCCTCATGTAGACGGCAGTTCAAGTGCTTCTCAATTTATTGTAGGTTCAACACTTGGTTTGGTATGGCTGCCCTGTGTCGGCCCCACATTGGGGGCCGCTATCGCGCTGGCATCTGCGGGCGAAAGCATGATCTTCGCCTTCGTAGTCATGTTAAGCTTTGGGCTCGGCACTGCCCTACCACTACTAGGTATAGGCTATGCTGCAGGTAAAAAACTGAATGCCCTAAGAAGCTCTGGGAAAATAGGCCGCATACTTCTTGGGATATCCTTACTTGCTCTCGCGTTAATGATTTTTTCAGGGTTAGATCATGTTCTTGAACGCTGGGCCATTGAACACTTACCAGATTGGACGGTTTCCATCTAATGCAGCCTCACTAATTCCCCTTCGTCGGCTTTTGAAACCTCACAATTTGGTTTCGAAAGCCGGCAACTTTTTGAGTTGTTACCTGCCAATTCGCAAGCTCCGGTACCGCCTTTAAAAAATTATGCACTTGCTCACTTGAGTGCAAATGCGGCAGCCAATTAACGAGCAACCAACCGCCTGGTTTTACTTGTTTTGCGCACTCCCTTAACAAAGGCCGCCGTACTTTCGCATATACATCACAGAGTACTAAATCGAATGCGCTTTCCTGATCTATCGGATTTCCTTGCAACCACTCTAATGCGTCAGCGCACACAATTTGATGATGCACATGAGGGATTTTAGGAGCAAAAAATTCAAGATAGAGATCAATCACTGCCATCGACTTTTCAATAGAGTGCCATTTTTGCTTTGGGTAGAAGTGTGCTGCATGGGCAAGTGCACTGCCACCACCGAGACCAAGCTCGAGCACTCGTGCCTGTTCTGGAAGCATTGGCAGAATGCTTAAAAGCACCTGCTGATGCGGGAACATAATCAATTCTGGTCGGGGCATGTACTGAACACTTTGCACCGCACCGTTTAACACTAAAAGACGATATTCTTGATTCTGTAATACGACTAATCTAACCTCGCTATTCCCCCTCATAGCAAGAATGTTGGCGGAAGCGAGTAAATTTTCTAAGTCGGGTGCGGATAATAACTGGCTCACAGAAACATTCTCGACCGTAAAAGTATGAGGTCAGTGTAAGTGATTCCAAAAGGAAGACAATGACAAAAGTGTCGGTAATTATTCCCAGCAGCGAAGAAACCTTTACGCGTTACTATGATTTACGCTGGCGAGTATTGCGTAAACCCTTCAAACGCCCACCAGGTTCTGAAAAGGACGCCTACGACCAAGTTGGCGACCACCGTATGTTGGTGAATGAGAAAGGGGAAGCGATCGGCGTTGGTAGAATTCACTTTAATAGCCCAGAGGAAGCACAGATTCGCTTTATGGCAGTGGATCCTAAATATCAAGGAGAGGGCCATGGAGTGAGCTTAATTTATGCACTAGAGTTAGCTGCAAAGGAGCAAGGCGCTGAGCGTATCGTGATCAACTCTCGCGAGAATACGTTAGGCTTTTACATTCGCTGTGGTTACGAACTCAAAGAGGAAGCTGACACTGTTAAAAACCCTCAAGCTGAGCACCAACTCGTCAAAGCCTTAGACAAACCCGACTATATTGTTTACCGGCCCGCATGGTGCGAAGCGCTCCAAACGATTTGGCATCGCGAAATACCGATCACCGAAGCAATGGGTATACAAATCTATCAATACACTGGCAGAACTTTTGAAGTTCGTGCACCGCTAGCGCGCAATATTAATGTGCATCAAACCATGTTTGCAGGCAGCATTTACACGCTCGCTACACTTGCGGGCTGGGGCATGATTCAACTGCACCTGCAAGAAGAAGGACTCACGGGTGGCATCGTGTTGGCAGACGGACACATTGAATACAAAGCGCCTATCGACCAAGAACCTCGCGCCGTCGTTAGCTTGAGTGACATGGAAGGTAATTTCGGGGGGTTAAAACAAGGTAAAAACACCCACCTTACCCTTAATGTTGCGGTTTATGACGGCGATGATTTCGCCGCCATGTTTACCGGCAAATATGTGGTAAAAGCACCTCGCTAGAGCTCAATATGGCAAAGTTCGCTTAACTCACCACCACGAATTAATTGAGTGATTGCTTTGATGTCCGGCGAAAAGTAGCGGTCTTCATCATAAAAACCTACTTTTTCACGTATTTTCGCGTAAGTTGCCTCTATCGTCTCCGAACTTTTCAACGGTCTTCGGAAGTCTAAACCTTGTGATGTTCCAAGCAGTTCAACTGCCACAATTGCAGCCGTATTCTCGGCGATATCCTCGAGTCGTCTTGCCGCAAAAGTTGCCATCGAAACATGATCTTCTTGGTTTGCAGAAGTCGGCAAACTATCAACGGACGCTGGATGCGCAAGTGTTTTATTTTCCGAAGCAAGCGCCGCAGCTGTTACTTGAGCAAGCATAAAGCCAGAGTTTATACCGCCATTTTCAACTAAAAAAGGAGGCAAGTTACTCAAGTTCTTATCTACGAGCAACGCAATGCGGCGCTCCGACAATGCACCAATTTCACTACACGCGACGGCTAATGCATCTGCCACGAGCGCCACTGGCTCAGCATGGAAGTTTCCGCCTGAGAGAATATCGTTGTCGGCACTGAACACGAGCGGATTATCCGTCACACCATTCGCTTCTCTTTCCAAAATCATCGCCGCATACCGAATCTGGTCCCAAACAGCACCCATGACTTGCGGCTGGCACCTTAGTGAGTAAGGGTCTTGAACTTTTTCACAGTTTTTATGGGAATCGCCTACTTCACTGCCACCATCTAATATGCGGCGCAACTCGGTTGCAACGTCCATTTGCCCTAACTGCCCACGCACCGCATGAATGCGGCCATCGAAGGGTGTACGAGAGCCGAGCGCAGCTTCCACCGCCATCCCCCCCGCTAACAAACCAGCTCTGAATACATCTTCAATGGCAAAGAGTCCATGCAGCGCCAATGCGGTGGAGGCTTGCGTACCATTCAGCAAGGCAAGCCCTTCTTTAGGGGCCAGCGGCATAGGCTCTAAACCCAATTCAGCAAGTGCATCTCTCGATGGAATCACTTGCCCACGTAAGCGAATTTCACCTTCGCCAAGAATAGGTAAAACTAAATGAGCGAGTGGTGCTAAGTCACCACATGCTCCCACCGAGCCCTTTTCCGGCACGCACGGATATGCTTCGCTCTTAAGCAAGGTGAGTAAAAATTCAATCACCTCCGGACGCACACCCGAGTAACCCCGCGCCAGTGAATTTATCTTTAACACCAACATGAGGCGAACCACTGAATCGCTCATGAGTTCACCCACACCCGCGGCATGAGAAAGCACAATACGGCGCTGTAAATCTGCAAGTTGATCTTGCTTAATACGCGTATTTGCGAGCAAACCAAAGCCGGTGTTGATGCCGTAAACAACGCGGCCCTGCGCAAGCACATCTGCCACGGTCTTCGCGGCAGTTGCCACTTCGGCCCACGCGTTCTCTGGAATAGAGAGCTCAACAGGCTCACGACTTACTTTGCGGAGCTCTGCAAGCGTGAGTTGCCCTGGTTCAAAGGTAAGTACATGACTCATTTCTGTTCTCCCTGCCCTGTTTGCGTAATTGCAACCATAGGCAAATCAAGTCCATTTTCTTTAGCACTCTCAACGGCAATTTCGTAACCTGCGTCTGCATGGCGCATTACACCTGTGCCCGGATCGTTCCAAAGCACTCGGCGCAAACGTGCCTCCGCATCGTCGGTGCCGTCGGCGACAATAACGACCCCAGAATGCTGTGAGTAGCCCATCCCAACACCACCACCATGATGCAAACTAACCCAAGTAGCACCACCTGCAGTGTTGAGCAAGGCGTTTAATAACGGCCAATCCGAAACTGCATCTGAACCATCTAACATGGCTTCTGTTTCACGGTTCGGACTCGCCACACTGCCCGAGTCAAGGTGGTCTCGACCGATAACAATCGGTGCTTTTAACTCACCGTTACGCACCATTTCATTGAACGCTAAGCCGAGCCGCGCGCGGTCTTTCAAGCCCACCCAGCAGATTCGCGCCGGTAAACCCTGGAATGCAATGCGCTCTTTGGCCATGTCGAGCCAATTATGCAAATGCGCATCTTCAGGCATAAGTTCTTTCACTTTCTGATCAGTTTTGTAGATATCTTCTGGATCACCCGAGAGCGCAACCCAACGGAATGGCCCAATACCTTGGCAGAACAAAGGTCGAATATAAGCTGGAACAAATCCGGGGAAATCAAAAGCATTGGTTACGCCAACATCTTTTGCCATTTGGCGAATATTATTGCCGTAATCGAGTGTTGCTGCACCACGTTCATGCATTGTCAGCATTGCCCGTACTTGCACCGCCATACTCTCTTTGGCAGCAGAAACCACCGCTGCTTCGTCGTGCTGCCGCTGTTCCGCCGCTTGCGCCATAGTCCAACCGCTCGGCAAATAACCATTTAACGGGTCATGTGCGCTGGTTTGGTCGGTTACCACATCGGGCGTGATTCCTCGCTCAACAAGTTCCGAAAATACATCTGCGGCATTTGCCAACAGTCCAACTGAAACCGGTTTACCTGCTTTTTTTGCACGCTCAATTCGCGCCAAAGCGTCATCTAAACTTGTCGCTTTCTCATCGAGATAGCGTGTACGAATCCGAAAATCGATACGACTCTCATCGACCTCGCAAGCCAGCATACTGAAGCCTGCCATTGTTGCCGCAAGCGGCTGAGCGCCGCCCATGCCACCTAAGCCCCCCGTGAGTACCCACTTACCATTGGCGTCGCCATTAAAATGCTGCCGCGCAACCGCGCCAAAGGTCTCGTAAGTACCTTGCACAATGCCTTGTGAGCCAATATAGATCCAAGAGCCCGCCGTCATTTGTCCGTACATCATTAAACCAGCACGGTCTAACTCATTGAAATGTTCCCAAGTAGCCCACTGAGGAACCAAGTTCGAATTTGCAATGAGCACGCGTGGTGCGTCTTTGTGAGTAGGAAAAACACCAACCGGCTTGCCACTTTGCACTAGGAGAGTTTGATCATCCTCTAGCCGATCCAGTACTTCCACAATACGGTCATAACATTCCCAGTTTCTTGCCGCTCTACCAATTCCACCATAAACCACCAGGCCCTGGGGATGTTCGGCAACCTCCGTATCGAGATTGTTCATAAGCATTCTTTTCGCAGCTTCCGTTTGCCAGCTCTTCGCGGTGAACTCACTCCCACGTGCCGCTTTAATGTCGCGGGTGGTATCGAGACGCGTTGCTTTCATGTACTACTCTCCTTTCTGCTTTCGGGTGGCTCGGAAGGTCATGTGCCCCCCGAGCCGAAATCTTGAACCGGGGTGCGTTAATGTTGCTTGACTCACCACACCGTCACGACACCAAGTACGCCGATGAATTTGTAAACAAGGCTCTGGCTCACGTAACTCTAACCAATCCATGAGATGTGTATTTGGTGCCACCGCTTCAATTTGGTGGCTCGCTTCCGTTAACGGAGTCACTTCACACAAATACTCGTGCGGGGTATGTTCACGGAAGTCTTGAGCGCCATATTCAGGCACCAAACGGGGATTTACATAACGATCTTCCACCTGTACCGGTTGGCCGTTTTCATAATGAATTATCACGGAATGCCAAACTTCTGAGTCTATCGGCACATGTAGGAACGTTGCGAGTGACGGATACGCTGGCACCTTTTCCATTCGCACCACTTTGGCGGAATGCCTGTGTTGCCGCATGCGAATCTCGTCCGCAATGTTTCGAATGGTAAGAAGCGCTGATTGAGATTTTAGCGGTGCTACAAATGTTCCTGAGCCTCTTGCTCGGGTTACTAACCCCTCGTCACAAAGCTCCTGTAATGCTCGACGCGCTGTCATTCGGCTTACTTTGAATTGCGTTGAGAGCGCGTTTTCGGAACTCACCGGGTGATATTCCGGCCATTCGCCACTCTCAATTTTCTGATAAATGTGTTCTTTAATTTGTTCGTACTTGGCCATCCTGAAGTCCCCCACTTCATTCAACCCAATCCTTTGCGGTTTGTGCTAAACTGTTGTATATACATTAGCAAAGAAAAGCAGATTTGTCAGCTCGGAGTTCTCATGCTTAGCATTATTTCTCATGCCACTATTGCCACCATGCAACCCGCTCAAGGAGAAGGCCCATTGGGTATCATTGAGAACGGCGCTGTTGTGATTGCTAACGGATGCGTTGAGTGGGTCGGTGCAATGCAAGCGTTACCTGAGCGCTATAAAAATATTGAAGTGGAATTTCATGCGCAAGGACAACTTGTAACTCCTGGACTCATTGATTGTCACACGCATTTAGTTTGGGGCGGCGACCGTGCGAATGAATTTAAGCAACGCTTACATGGTGCGAGTTACGCAGACATTGCAGCCGCTGGCGGTGGTATTCGCGCAACAGTCAAAGCCACTCGAAACGCCACTGAGGAGCAGCTCTTTACGGAGACAAAGGTACGCGCCGAAACCTTGTTAGCTCAAGGGGTAACAACGCTGGAAATTAAATCGGGTTATGGCTTGAACTTAGAAAGTGAGCTGAAACAACTTCGTGTGGCGAGGCGAATTGGTGAAGCCTTACCGGTGCGAGTCATTTCCACCTTATTAGCCGCTCATGCGCTACCGCCTGAGTATGAAGGCAATAGTGACGGTTATATCGAACACGTTTGCGACACTATTATTCCCACCGTGGCAAAGGAGAAATTAGCCGATGCAGTCGATGTGTTTTGTGAGAACATTGGTTTTTCTCGTCCTCAAGCGGAACGCGTTTTTCAGGCAGCTACAGCGCATGGCTTACCCGTAAAAATTCATGCAGAACAGCTGAGCGATCAAGATGGCAGTGCACTCATGGCTAGCTATCAAGGCCTTTCAGCGGATCATTTAGAATATCTTTCAGAAAAAGGTGTCGCCGCCATGGCAGAAGCGGGAAGTGTTGCCGTGCTCTTGCCAGGTGCTTTTTATTTTCTGCGAGAAACAAAGTTACCTCCCATTGAGCTTTTGCGAAAGAATTCAGTTCCTATCGCCATTGCAACGGACGCGAATCCAGGCTCATCACCCATCATTAACTTGCCACTCATGATGCACATGGCCTGCACTCTCTTTAAACTAACACCCGAGGAAGCATGGTTGGGCGTGACTAAGCACGCAGCAATTGCACTCGGACTCAAGAACACCGGTTTGATAGAGCGGGGCGCTCGTGCTGATCTCGCGATTTGGGCTATGAAGGCACCCGAAATGATGTGTTACGAATTCGGCGTTAATCGTTTAGTTCAACGCTTCTTCGCCGGGCAGCCTGCGCATTCGGGCGCGTAACCAAGCGAGTACAAGTTCACTCAACAATTGCCCTGCATGATGCATTCCCGCTTTCGTACCTGCCGGATGACAGGCGGGAGCGGCCTCCGCAAGGTGCAAATACCGCACGCTAGGAAGTACGGCAAGGTCGGAAACATATCGAAACGCCTGATTTACCGAAACACCTGCAGTGTTGTAAGCACTCGCGGGTGCAAACTGAATGGCGTCGATATCCACCTCAACTCCTATCGGAACTTGCCAAGATACCGCTTTTGCAACCACATCGCGCATCGCGTCGACGAAATTCATGTCGTATAAATGATGAATACTGTGATAGCGGAAATTCGCGTCTGCAAAGTTACGCAGGCTTACCGCTGAGTTTTTCCCTTCATGCAAAGACACAACGTGGTAGTAGCTCAATGCTCCCTCGGTGTACGCATAACTGAAACCGTTTCCACTATGACGTCCTTCACGTGGTCTGAAATCGGCATGCGGGTCGAGGTTTACCGCGCCACAAGGTTGTTCCGTCACCTGATGCAACGCAGACAGCAGGGGATAGGCATTATTGTGTCCGCCACCAATGAGGATCACTTCAAAACCAGCTGCAAAAAGCGGTTTGAGAATAAATTCCACGCGGCTATCGAGCAATGCACAAAGCTCTCGCAGCCTCGCTAACTCGTGCGGCACCTGAGAATCCAGCGTCTCCGCTTCCGTTAGTAAGTCTGTGGTATCAACGTGGCCTATTAATAAAAGATCTTCAAACGGCAATGCATGGGTGTGTTGTAAATTTAAAAACTGTGACAAGAAGGCAGACCAACCCAGTTGTGCGCCTCCTTGCCCGAGGTTGGCTCGTGGGCCAATATCTTCTGGAACACCAAGTATCGCGACCCGTTTTCCGGATGCATAGGATGTTTGCAAGGCGTTTTCATAGGAATCGGCAGGCGCTAAAAGACTCACGGCCTGCCCCAGTTTAGTTTCACCCTCGCGCGATTTTACAAACACTTGAGGCTCAACAGGAACCACAAATTCAAATAAGTGCGCACTCACAACAACCTCTCTATTAGAGTGGTTTATTCGATATCTAGAGGCTCAGGAGATAAAATGACACCCGTGCTGTCTGCATAAATGTGATCGTCTGGCAAAAACGTAACACCACCGAAATTAACCGGGATATCCGCTTCACCCACACCTTCTGAGTTCGCACCCACGGGAATAGAGGCTATGGCCTGAATACCAATCTCAATGTCTTCTAAGGCATCAACGTCACGTACACAGCCGTAACAAATAATGCCTTCCCAATCATTTTCGAAGGCAAGATCGGCAACCGTTACGTCAACCAACGCACGGCGCAAAGAGCCACCACCGTCAATTAGAAGTACTTTACCTGCGCCGTTTTGCGCTAAAACATTCTCAATCACGCCTTTGTCTTCGTGGCATTTAACAGTCACGATCTGACCGCCAAACGAGCTTAGGCCACCGTAGTTCACAAACATGGGCTCAACCACGTCGACCGTATCGGCGTAGAGATCACACAACTCAGAGGTATTGTATTCCATGTTAGGCTCCTGATTTGGAATGGTTTCAGAGCACAGTATAACCCTGAACAGGTTTATTTACACCGCTTCGGTTGATTTTGTTAAGTAAAACTCGTTAAATCAAAAAGAGACATTATTCGAAGAGCGAGTTTAAACGAGCCATGCAATTCTCTACCGCAATTCTTGCCAGTGCAAGTTATACCGGACAAGCTCTACTCATGCTTGGATTCGCGCTCCTCCTCTTCTACTATTATCGCCAATACAAGCGAAGTTATCTGCGCTTCTGGTCCTATGCTTCTTTTTATTATGCACTTGGCTGCGGTGCAAACGTTGCTCGTTTACTTGCAACTGACACAAATACGGTGTCTTCCAATATTGCACATATCCTAAGCCATACTCACCTCGCAGCATTCTATTTAGCACTTTCCTTACTTCTGATAGGCGTTGCCGATGTTGCTAAAGGTAAATTACCGAAACGCCCTGTCCGATGGCTAATATATAGCTTAGCGGTAGCACTGAGTATCGTTCCATGGTTTATAAGTGAGCCCGCTCTCACGAGCGAAATTACCAGCGGAAATGACAGCCTCATGTTTTCGGTTACAGGTATTTCTTTAGTGATTGCCGGCGCAGTAATCTGGTATTTCTCTAATCATTCACTCGGACCAAAGCTCATCTCCTTTGCTTTCATGGGTCAAGGTACAAAGAATATTGGCGTTGTTTACATTCTAGCGAATGAACAGTTATTTAATTTCCACGAAATCACTTGGGCCATGCAGGGCTTTCTTAATTTTATTTTCCTATCGATTACCGCGCTTGGCGTGACCATTTGGCTACTAGAAACAGAACGTCACCATGCACTGAACGCCATGCAACAAGCCGATTTCTTGGGGCGCCACGACGCACTTACAAAACTTCCAAATCGAGAAGAGTTAATTACGAAACTACCGCTCTTTATTGATTCATGCCGCGCGAACGACCGACACCTCGCCATTGTGATGGTGGGCGTTGATCGCTTTAAAGCAATTAATGACACGTTAGGGATGCGCGGCGGAGATCGCGTACTTATTGAACTCAGTGAACGGCTGAAAACACTACCGCAACGACAACTTTTCCAGGCCAGAATCAGTGGCGATGTCTTTGTATTGATCTTTGACCATTTGAAACGACTTTCCATGATTGAGGATTTGTGTTGGAAAATTCACCAACAGCTCCAAGAGCCGATGCTCATTGATGGTCGCGAGGTTTCTGTTTCTTGCAGTTTGGGCATTGCGCGTTATCCACAACATGGTAGCCGAGCAGAAAACCTCTTGAGTAAAGCAAATATAGCGCTTGCTAATGCCAAGTTTGCAAACAACCCTGCGGTTATGAGTTATCAACGCGGTATGGATGAAAACTACATTCGCTTAGCCGATATGGAGCCCGAGCTTCGGCGTTCATTACAAAAAGATGAGCTTTTCATTCAGCTACAGCCCATTTATAAGGGGCGCAGACAAAATTTAACAGCATTTGAAGCACTGGTTCGTTGGCAACACCCCGAACGAGGCTTGTTGGGGCCTGGCGAGTTTCTTCCTTTTATGGAACAGCTCGGCATGATGACCGAGCTCGACGCATGGGTATTGGAGCGCTGCGCGAAACTCATTTATGAATGGCGCAAAGCCGGCGAACGGCCCGTTCCAATCGCAGTGAACTTGGGTGCTCGGCAGTTCCAGAGTAATCAACTCGCGCAGCACATGCGCAATTTGATGCAAAAATATGAACTCAAAGCGGCCGATCTCGAGCTCGAAATGACCGAAAACGTGGCGGTTACAGACATGACTACCGGTTCAAATGTGCTGAGTGAATTGCAAGCAATGGGAATTCGCGTGGCGATTGACGACTTTGGCACCGGCTATTCCTCGCTTGCCTATTTACGGCGCCTACCAATAGACCGAATAAAGATAGACCGAAGCTTTGTGAGTGAAATGCTAACAAGTGATGCGAATACCACCATTGTTCGTACACTCATTCAACTAAGCCATGGCTTGAAGAAACAGGTAATCGCCGAAGGGGTTGAAACACACGAACAACTTGCCACCTTGTTAGACATGGGTTGCGATGCAGCCCAAGGCTATCTGTTATCCCCGCCGGTAGACATTGCTCGCGCACTTGAACTACTGCGCGAGCATTGGCAGAACTGGGGTAAAGTACACTTCCAGCTCGTGAGCGACACCTAACCTAAACACGCTTTCTTATAAAATGAAGCGGCTCAGATCTTCGTCATCGGCAAGCTCATTGAGGTACTTATTCACATAGGCTTCATCTACTTCCACCGTGTCGCCATCACGCTCTGAGGCCTCAAACGAAATTTCTTCCATGAGTCGCTCTAGAACCGTGTGCAAACGACGCGCTCCGATATTCTCGGTTTTCTCATTCACTTGCCACGCAATCTCAGCGATGCGGCGAATTCCAGCTTCCGTAAACTGAATACTCACACCTTCAGTTGCCATGAGCGCACGGTATTGCTCTGTGAGTGACGCACTCGGCTCTGTAAGAATGCTCACAAAATCTTCAGTAGTGAGCGCTTTCAAATTCACGCGAATGGGGAGTCGACCTTGCAACTCAGGAATCAGATCTGAAGGTTTACTCATTTGAAACGCACCTGAGGCAATAAACAGAATATGGTCGGTTCTCACCATGCCATGTTTGGTGCTCACCGTGGTGCCCTCAACGAGTGGGAGCAGATCACGCTGAACGCCCTCGCGAGAAACATCCGGGCCACTCGTGTCGGCACGCTTACAAATCTTATCCACTTCGTCTAGAAACACGATGCCGTTCTGCTCGACAGATTCGACCGCCTTTTCCTTAATTTCTTCTGGGTTCAGGAGCTTAGCGGCTTCCTCTTCAACCAACTGCTTTAAAGCGTCTTTAATCTTCATTTTACGCTTTTTGGTTTTACCGCCCGACATATTCTGGAACATGCTTTGCAGCTGCGAAGTCATTTCTTCCATACCCGGTGGTGCCATAATTTCTACGCCCATTTGCCCGACTGACACGTCAATTTCAATTTCCTTGTCATCAAGCTTACCTTCACGGAGCTTTTTGCGGAATGCTTGTCGCGTTTGGCTTGCGTCTTCAGACTTTTGTTCGGTTTCGTCTTGGCTCGGCCAGCCTTTCTTTGCCGGTGGTAGTAGCACATCTAAAACACGATCTTCTGCCATGTCTTCGGCCCGGTGGCGAACACGCGCCATCTCCGTTTCCCGCATCAACTTAACGGCTGTGTCGGTTAAATCACGAATAATCGAGTCAACTTCTTTTCCGACATAACCTACTTCGGTGAACTTCGTCGCCTCTACTTTAATGAATGGGGCGTTAGCGAGCTTCGCAAGGCGTCTTGCGATCTCCGTTTTACCCACTCCCGTTGGACCAATCATCAGAATATTCTTGGGTGTAACTTCTTGGCGCAAATCTTCATTGAGCTGCATTCTGCGCCAGCGATTCCGCAGTGCAACAGCAACTGCACGTTTAGCGTCATTTTGCCCGATAATATGGCGATTGAGTTCGTCAACTATTTCACGTGGGGTCATGTTAGACATGCTTACTCCTTAGAGGGAACTGCATCAAGCACTTCAATCGTTTGAAAACGGTTTGTATACACACAAATATCGCCCGCAATGCTCAGGCTCTTCTCAACAATGTCGGGCGCTGCCAACTCGGTATTTTCGAGGAGCGCTCGCGCAGCGGCTTGAGCATATGGACCACCCGAGCCAATCGCAATCAAGTCATCTTCCGGCTGCACCACATCGCCATTACCCGTAATGATCAAGGAGGTAGTTTTGTCTGCCACGGCGAGCAATGCTTCTAGCTTTCGCAGCATGCGATCGGTACGCCAATCTTTGGCGAGTTCAACGGCCGCTTTCGTAAGATGCCCTTGATGCTGCTCTAGCTTGGCTTCAAAACGTTCAAAGAGGGTAAAAGCGTCGGCTGTGCCGCCTGCAAAGCCAGCAAGTACTTGATTTTTGTATAGCCGGCGAACTTTTTTCGCATTGCCTTTCATCACGGTATTACCGAGCGAAACTTGGCCGTCTCCGCCAATAGCAACTTTATCTCCACGGCGAACTGAAACTATCGTGGTCATTGTGACTAACTCCTACACTGAGGGGTGTTCATTGAGCGTTAGGAGAATAGATAAGGGCGCTATACTAGGAATTCAATGATTAATCGAACGTCCAGTTCCAAATTTGACAGCCATGCATGCCACCACGCTGGAGCTGGTGGTTCGTGCTCTGTGCAACACGTTGATTTTCAAATGGACCAAGTACCACGCGATACCACAAACCATTACTCCCCTCAGTTGCTCGAATTTGTGCTTCAAGGCCAATGAAAGCAATCTGCGCGCGCATGGCTTCTGCGTCACTTTCTGTCCGAAATGAGCCACACTGAATAACACGCGGAGCCGACTCTGCGCGCTCTGGCACCACCACTTCAACTTCCTTATTCTCGAGCTCTTCTATATAGCTCCACTCTTCCTTTGGCATTTCTGGCAGTGGGGTTTCTTCAATCGCCGTGCCTGAGGCCGGTACAGGCGCTGAATTGTCTTTTACTTTCAACCATACGAGCAGCGAAACGAAACCCACCAATAACAAGAGCGTGAGCACAACACGCCCGATAGATGGCCGCTCTACGTTATTTTTCTTGGCGCCTCCGCGCGGCTTCGCAGCGGGCGACTTTCTTTTTTTCGCCGCTGGTTTGCGCTTAGGAGGCTGTTTCTTCGCGTAGTCTACTGCCACTGTATCATTACATCCGCTCTAAAGTTTCGATGCCCAACAAGCCGAGCCCTGTTTCCAGGGTGCGTTGCGTCAATGCAGCCAGTTTCAAACGACTTTGTTTTAACGCTTCGTCATCGGCATTGAGAATAGGGCACGCTTCATAGAACGAAGAGAACGCACCTGCTAACTCAAACAAATAGCCACAAAGGAAGTGCGGCATACCTTTCGTACCCACACTTGCGATTGTTTCAGGGAAGCGCACTAGGACATTTGCTAATGCTTCATCTTGCTCGGTTGTGAGCTGAATTTCACCGGTCACAGTGTCAGCGGCAACTCCTGCTTTTTGAAAAATACTCTTCACGCGAGTATTCGCATACAACAGGTAAGGCGCTGTATTGCCCTCAAAACTCAACATGGTGTTCCAGTCAAACATATAGTCGCTTGTGCGGTTCTTCGACAGATCAGCATATTTAACCGAGGAAATTCCGACTACACGAGCAACATCGACTCGCTCTGCTGCGCTGAGCTCATTTTCCTTTTCACTAATGAGTTCTCGGGCTCGACGCTCGGCTTCATCGAGTAAGTCGGCAAGTTTAGTCACACCGCCGTCTCGACTTTTATAGGGTCGACCATCTTTACCAAGTACCATACCAAAGCCTAAGTGTTCGAGCTTAATTTCATCGGTTGCATATCCTGCTTTGCGAGACACAGTGAAAATTTGCTCAAAGTGCAGTGATTGGCGCGCATCTACCACGTAAATCACGCGGGTCGCCCCGAGCTCACCCACACGATAGCGTACCGCAGCAAGATCCGTGGTTGCGTACAAATAGCCGCCATCTTTCTTCTGTACAATCACGGGTAACGGCTCGTCGTCTTTGCCCTTGAATTCGTCAAGGAATACGCACTTTGCGCCTTGATCTTCGACCAATAAGCCCTTCGCAGTTAAATCTGCAACAACAGGGGCTAGATCATCGTTATAAGCGCTTTCAGCCATTACATCGGTCGCTGATAACTTCACTCCCAAACGATCATAAACTTCTTGGCAATGCGACAAAGAAGTGTCGATAAACTCTTGCCACAGTTGCTGGCAGTGTGAGTCACCCGATTGCAATTTCACGACTAAATTGCGTGCGCGGTCTGCAAAGCCTGCTTCGTCGTCGAAGCGCTTCTTTGCTGCCTTATAAAAAGTTTCCAAATCTGATAACTGCAATCTGGCTGCCGCTTGATCTCGCATCTCGTCTTCCATGTGCGCCAGCAGCATTCCGAATTGAGTACCCCAGTCGCCCACATGATTCTGACGAACCACTTTGTGACCCTGCAACTCCAAGACGCGCGCGACTGCGTCACCGATAATGGTCGAACGCAAATGACCCACGTGCATTTCTTTGGCAAGGTTAGGAGATGAGTAGTCGATCACGACTGTTTCAGGTTGCTCGGCTACGTCGACACCAAGTTTTTCGTCGCTCCAAGCACGCTCGAGCTGAGCGATCAATTGTGCGCGGTTTAGCGTGAAATTAATAAAACCCGGCCCTGCAATTTCGCATTTAGCAAGCCACGTATTCTCTGGAATTGCCGCAACGAGCGCTTCTGCTAACGCTCGAGGATTCTGCTTTGCGGGCTTCGCAAGCATGAGTGCGAGGTTCGTAGCGAAGTCACCATGACTCTTATCACGCGGGCGATCTAACTGAATGCGTGCCTCTAACTCCACAGGCAAAGTGCCATCAGTTTTTAATTGCGCAAGCGCCTGCGCGAGAAGGGATTCAATGTGTTCTTTCATGGCGAAAGCCAAACCTCAATTACATAATGATTCAAAATGGTCGCTTAGTTTAATCGTTCAGCGCTGCAAAAAAAACCGCTGATTCAAGCAAAATCTTGCGGATCGATATCAAGTGACCAACGTGCTTTTCGTGTTTCCGGTAATTTCTCGAAGTAAGGCAGTAAGTTGTGCAAACAATGGTGCAAAGGACCACGCTGTTGCGCGTGCACGATTAATTGAAACCGATACTTTCCAGCACGCCTTCCTAGGGGCGCTGGCACCGGCCCCATCACAGCTACGTCGGGGTAGGATTCGAAATGAGGCACCATAGCGCTTAATAATCCCTCGGCCGCCTGCTGCGAGGTTGCCTCAGCGCGGAGTAGCGCCATGGCTGAAAAGGGTGGTAAAAGTGCAACTTCTCGCTCTTCTATCGCGGCTTTTGCGAAATGCCCGTAGCCATTATTCACCAATTCTTGAATTAAGGTATGTTCAGGGTGATGAGTTTGTAGCACCACCGTGCCCGGCTTTTCTGCACGCCCCGCTCGCCCTGAGACTTGCACATACAGCTGCGCTAAGCGCTCGGGTGCGCGAAAATCAGAACTATAGAGTGCGCCGTCTACATCGAGTAACGCGACCAGTGTGACATTTGGGAAATGATGCCCTTTGGCAACCATTTGCGTACCGAGAAGAATTGGAAACTCACCTTTAGTGGCAGCATCTAGTGCAGTTTCTAATTGGCCCTTTCGACGGGTGCTATCGCGGTCGATCCGCAACACTGCATAACCTGGAAACTGTTTACCTAGCGCCTCTTCTAATTGCTCTGTTCCTAAGCCTTGTGAAATGAGCTGTGTACTTCCACAGTGCTGACACTGTCGTGGAACGCTGCGTTGTGAACCACAATGGTGGCATTGCAAGGTATGGCTTTGTTGGTGCAAAGTCATATTCGCTTCGCATCGATTACAGTCACTTACCCATCCACATTCATGGCAGAGCAGTGCACTGGCATAGCCACGGCGATTTAAGAACAAGAGCACTTGATTTCCCGCTTGTAAGTGCCGTGCCATTAACGTGAGTAATTGATCCGACATGCCTTGATGCATGCGCTGTTGCTTCAGGTCGATAACATGCTGCTTCGCAAGCTCAGCACCGCCGGCTCGGCGAGTTAGTTCCACATGATGGTAACGACCCGCTTTCACATTCGCCAAGCTTTCTAAAGAGGGGGTTGCGGAACCTAAAATAAGTCCAAACTGCTCTTGATGTGCACGTTTAACCGCCAAATCTCGCGCATTGTAACGAAAGCCATCTTGTTGCTTGAATGAGGTGTCATGCTCCTCATCAATAATCATGAGTCCAATTTTACGGCAAGGCGTAAAAATTGCGGAGCGTGTACCAATAATAATGGCAGCCTTCCCATCTTTTGCCTGCAACCATGAATTTAAGCGCTCACTATCCGTTAATTGAGAGTGGAGAACAACGATAGGCACATCGAAGCGGCGAGAAAAGCGCCGGATAGTTTGTGGTGTCAACCCAATTTCTGGCACCAATACCAAGACTTGTTCACCACGTTTGAGAACCGGCTCCATCGCCTGCAGGTAAACTTCAGTTTTACCACTGCCCGTGACCCCCTCGAGGAGCCATACCTTCGGCTCATGAGCGGCAATCGCTTTATTGATAGCTGCCACCACCACAGCTTGCTCCGTATTTAAACGCAGCGGCGCGTTCGCACCCTCGCAGAGCCAGTCGCCGGGCGCATTACTCAACGCCGTCGCCGCTACCCAGCCTTTGTCTAATAACGTTTTTACCGTGGCAGTCGGAATGTCTTGCGCGCGCACAGCAGCTGCCGTCATAGGTGCTTTTTGCAATGCCGCTAGGAGCTTTTGTTGCTGCGGCGCTCGCTTTAATTCATGTAAAGAAATGGCTTCACCCTCAGGGGTAAGAGAGTATTGCGTCGTCGTTTCATAGCGCGGCATTTGCCCCTGACGAACCAGTGCCGGTGCGGCGTGTTGGAGCACATCGCCTAGTGGATGGTGATAATATTTCGCAGCCCAATGTAACATTTCCCACAACGACTCGGGCCAGAGTGGTGTGTCATCAATCACGGCCTCTACCGTTTTGAGTAAAGCGCTATCGACTTCCGCGGTGTCTTTCACCGCCAACACAAAACCGATCAATTTTCGCTGCCCAAATGGCACATGCACACGCCCGCCCACAAGAGGTTCGGGAAGATGGCCTGGTAACACGTAATCGAAGGTTTGCCGAAGTGGAACAGGCAACGCAACGGAAACATATCTGTGATGACTGGCAGACAATGTCACAATGCTTACGATCCTTGCGAGAAATGCAGTTGAAATACCTGCCCTATGCTATCGATTTCTCGTTCAGAAAGGAATCGACAATGTATCAGCGATCCGCTTGATCGTTCATCTTAGCTAGGGTAAAATCCGCGCTCCAAATTGTAAGTGAACGGCAAATGAGCGTGTGTTCTGCCAATCTACAGAACAAATAGCAAGCTCAGGCGCCTAGATTATGAAACAACGTATGGTGTTCGCGGAGAGCGCGGATGGCGATACGGCCTGAAACTGAGGTTACCCATGAAAGAAGGTATTCATCCTAAGTACGAAGCAATCAAAGTAACTTGCTCGTGCGGTCACGTATTCGAAACTCGTTCAACGCGTTGTGAAGATTTACACATCGACGTATGTTCTGAGTGTCACCCGTTCTACACTGGTAAGCAGAAAGTACTGGATACTGGTGGACGTGTGGATCGCTTCAACAAGCGTTTCGGCTCACTTAAGAGCAAATAAGTACGAACCTGTACTAAGAAAAAACGCCGCGACCGCGGCGTTTTTTTGTACTTATAATTTATTAAGCTTTCGTGAGGCCAATCGACCAAGCGAACACTTCATCTTCAACCGTAAACGCCTGGTGCTCTCCCTCGGCGCCTCCTTTTTTAGCTGCCGTTAGGAATTTCTTCACTTGCGCTTCGGTTTTGGCTGCTTCTAACATGTCTTTCAAACGTAACTTATGCCCGAGCAACATATTATAATGGCCTGTTAAATCGCGGCCTGCTTGAATGGCTGCCTCTTGGCTCTGGGCATCGCGTAACACTCCGAAAACACGCTGCAATACGTCGGCAACCCAAACGCGATAATGTTCTTTTGTGAACTTCTCTTTGATTTGCTCAGCAACCCATTCCACAGTTTTGCCAATGGCCTGTGCTTCTTGTGTCGCTTGGAATGCTTTCATATCGAGCTTCGCAAGCCCTTGTGCAGCGAACCTCAGATACAAATCGGCTTGCATAAACAAAGGCGTTCTGCCAAGCGCATATTCGAGCACTTCAAAACCATCTTCTGTGGTTTTGTGTACTTGCGACTTCTTGTGATGCGTTAGAAGTGCAAAATGGCCTGAAGGCTTCAGAATGCGCAACACTTCGTTCAATGCTTGCTTCTCTTCAGCGTATTCGAACGCAAATTGGCTTACTACGAGGTCAACTGACTCGTCTTCAAAAGGCATCGTGGTTATATCGGTTTCAGAATGAAACTCTATCCCTTCGAAACGACCTTTCAATTCGGGCGACTCTTCCTCTAAACGCAAGGGTGAAATTTCAGCTGCATCGACACCGTGAATCTTCCAATCGGTCTTTTTCTGCTTTTTTAAATCATTAAATAAAACCGCTAATGCGCCATTACCGGTACCAATATCAACGATCACTGCGTTGTTCGGTAAATTCTCGGCCTTGGCTTCCCAGTAGGCTTTCACCTCTTTGTCGTAGCCTTTTGCGGCTTTGCCTTCGGCAAAACTGCTTAATGTGTTACTCACCTGCCAAAATTGCGTCCAATGTTTCATGGTTTACTTCCAATTCATTATGAGTTGATTAATACCCGCCGATCTTCGCCAGCTTGGGCAACTGCGAGAGGCTCACAATACCTGCCTGTGGGCAATCTCGCAAGCCTCAGCCTATGTTCTCTTTACAATTATTAAACAAGCGATTGGTAAGATGTGTTTTTTACTGGGAAAGCTTTACACTAGCTCCCCTGTTAAAGATATTCTTTGAACTTCTCAACTCATCGATTGCTAAGGAACTCAAATAACATGAGTGATTCGTCGAGCCACGACCCCAAAGCCGCATTTCGCCAGCAAGCTCTCGATTATCATGAATTTCCGAAACCGGGGAAAATTAGTGTAGAAATATCAACACCAGCCAACAGCGTGAAAGATCTTGCGCTTGCCTACAGCCCGGGGGTCGCTGAGCCCGTTCGAGCCATTGCAGAAAATGCTGACGACGTATATCGCTACACGGCCAAAGGTAATTTGGTAGCCGTGATCAGTAATGGTACTGCCATTCTCGGCTTAGGTAATTTGGGGCCGCTCGCTTCGAAACCTGTCATGGAAGGTAAAGCACTGCTGTTCAAACGCTTCGCAGGCCTCGACGCCATCGACATTGAAGTGACCCACCGCACAACGCAAGATTTCATCAATACGGTCGCTTCCATTGCCAACACATTCGGCGGCATTAATCTCGAAGACATCAAAGCACCTGAGTGTTTTGAAATAGAGAAAGCACTTATTGAGCGCTGCGATATCCCCGTTTTTCATGACGACCAACACGGCACAGCAATAGTGACTGCCGCGGGCTTACTCAATGCGCTAGAAATTCGTGGCAAAGCCATCGAGAAAGCACAGATCGTGTGCATGGGCGCAGGGGCTGCAGCCATTGCATGTATGGAGTTATTGATTAAATGTGGTGCACAACGCGAACACATTTACATGCTCGATTCGAAAGGTGTCATTCATACGCGCCGTTCAGATTTGAATGAATATAAACAACTCTTTGCAAACAATACCGACAAACGCACCCTACAAGAAGTGATTAACGGAGCCGACGTATTTGTCGGTGTTTCAGGCCCCGATTTGCTCTCTGCAGAAGACTTACAACTCATGGCCGAAAATCCAGTGGTGTTTGCATGTTCGAATCCAGATCCGGAGATTAAGCCCGAGCTTGCGCACGAAGCGCGCGACGACGTGATCGTGGCAACGGGTCGGTCGGATTATCCGAACCAAGTCAATAATGTTTTATGTTTCCCATTCATATTCCGTGGCGCACTCGACGTACGAGCGACAACGATCAATGATGAAATGAAGTTAGCCGCGGTAGAAGCCATTCGGAATTTAGCAAAGGAGCCTGTGCCTGCCGAAGTACTTAAGTCGGCGCAAGTTGATTCGCTTACTTTTGGCCCAGAATACATTATTCCTAAACCGATGGACCCTCGCTTGTGTAAGCGAGTCGCTAGAGCGGTCGCAAAAGCCGCCGTTGCTTCAGGTGTTGCCAGAATTGAAGTGCCAGACGACTACATGGCCGACTAGTCTTCGTCTGTGTCGTCAGCGAGCTCTTCTGGGAGCTCGTCTGGCCCAACATGAATCCCCTGCTCACTCAAAATGGCACGCACTTCAGCTGGTATTTTAAAAGGGTTGTCTTTTCTAAGATCTTCGTCCGTTGGCAGCGGCTGCCCAGTAAACGCGTGCAAGAATGCCTCGCACAATAATTCACTGTTCGTCGCATGGCGCAGATTGTTCACTTGTCTACGTGTTCTTTCGTCGGTAAGCACCTTCAACACACGCAGCGGAATGGAAACCGTCACCTTCTTTACCTGTTCACTTTTTTTACCGTGCTCCGCGTAAGGATAGATGTATTCACCGTTCCATTTCATTGTTTGCTAACCTTTCGTTATAAGTTATGTCGAAACGAATTATGCCTGAATTTAATTTATTTAGCCATCTAAACTTCTATTTGAAAAAAACTTTCGTTATGATGCAAGACTCTCATTCTCCAACAGGACCTAGGCGAATCAATGACACAAGAGCAAAGCCCTTCAGCAGTTAGTGCAGAACGAATTGAAAGTATTGCCAATGAAGTGCGTCTCCATAAATTTGGTGGCAGCAGCCTCGCCGACGCTTTTTGTTATCGTCGCGTCGCTCGTATTGTGACTGAACATGCAGGGAATTCCGATCTAGTGATCGTTTCTGCAGCCGGCGACACCACCAATCGAATTATCGCCATTTGGGACGCTCGCCAAGAGCAGCCTGAATATGCGGCTACTTTGCTCAATGCACTCAAACGATACCAACAGGGCCTGATTGACGAACTTCTTGCAGGTCGTCAGCTCGAAGCTACCCGCAAACTTTCAGATCAAGACTTTGCGCGCTGGGAGCGCTGGCTCATTGGCGAAGAACAAATTGAAAAAGCAGAGCTGTGTGCATATGGCGAGCTTTGGTCTGCAAGACTTTTAGCCGCATTACTGCAAAAACAAGGGACGCGGGCCGACTACATTGATGCGCGCACCTTTTTATCTGCAGACGATGCCGCCGAGCCAGTGATTCATACAGAATCCTCGCGTGAGGCTTTAATCGCTAGAATAGCTCCTTTCCCAGGCACACGTTTTATTGTGACTGGTTTTATTTGTAGTGAAGCAGGCACAGGTCGCACGCTCCTCCTTGGAAGGAACGGTAGTGATTATTCAGCTACCTTGATTGGAAGCCTCATTGATAGTCGCCAAACCACAATTTGGAAGGATGTTGCGGGTGTTTACAGCGCCGATCCACGAAAAGTAGAGCGCGTTGTTAGCCTGCCCACACTCGACTGGCAAGAAGCTGAGGAACTTGCTCGCTTAGGCAGCCCAGTATTACATCCAAGAACTTTCCAACCTGTGAACCGCGAGCGCATGGTGATTAGTGTGCGTTCTAGCTTGAAGGTTGAAAACCAACAAACACGCATTGGCCTTTATGAGTTTACTGAAGCACAAGGTAAAGTGCTCACCTCACTCCAAGATGTCACACTATTCAGTATTCCTGTGCGGGAAACCGCATTACTAAAAGCATTTGAAGGCACCCAACTCGAACCCCTTTTGAGCTGGACCGACAACGAAGCACAACACTTCGCCTTTCACCAAAATCATCTCGATTACGTGCGCAATTGGTTGTCTGCACAAGACGCCGACCACCACGCCCAAGAGGTAAGTGGTTACAGCATGGTGGCATTGGTTGGTGCCAGAATTAAAGAAACACGCCAGTTTGCGGTACTCAAGCGGGAGGTTGATGAGCAACAGTTGCGTCATTTTGCAGTGGCAGAAAACAACAACTCTGCGATCGCTATCTTGGGTCAAAAGCTCGATAATCGTTTACTAAACCGGTTACATAGTTTGTTGTTTAATTTCCGCCGTAGCATTGGCATTCTCGTGCTGGGTCGCGGCAATATTGGTAGCGAATGGTTACAGTTGTTCCGCCAACAACGCGACAACTTAAATGAAGCAGCCGATGTGAAAATTATGGGCGTCGCAAACTCCAAAAGGCTTTGGCTGGATTACAACGGTGTGGATTTGCAAGATTGGCAAGACAGCTTCGAGCGCTTAGCACGGCCTTATGTGTTAACGGAGCTTTTGCGCGAATTACCTAACGCACCTTGCGATGAATTGATTGTAATGGATCTGACCGACTCGAGTGCGGTCGCGCAGCAGTATCCGAGTTTGTTCGCGAACGGTATGCACATTATCAGTGCCAACAAGCGTGCCGGCTCCTCGCAAGAATCTCTGTATCGAGAGATTCGCACAATTCAACATGAGTACAAGCGCGAATGGCTCTACAACACCACCGTGGGTGCAGGCCTACCACTCAATTATGCGCTCAACGACTTGATGCGCTCGGGCGATCATATTCGCAGTATTTCTGGCATTTTCTCTGGCACCATGAGTTGGTTGTTTGAACATTACGACCATGGCAAAGCGAGCTTTAGTGAGCTGATTCGCCAAGCAAAGGCTGAAGGTTTCACTGAGCCAGATCCGCGAGAAGATTTGTCGTGCCACGACATAGTTAGAAAGCTCTTAATTGTCGCACGCGATATCGGTGCTTCGCTTGATTGGGGCGATGTTGAAATTCAGGGACTCGTACCTGAACACTTGAAAGACTTACCTCTTGAAGAGTTTATGGCTCGTTTAGATGAGCTTGATGCACCCATGGAGAAACTCTGGCAAGAAGCACGAGCAGAAAACAAGCTGCCACGGCTCATGGCGAGTTTCTCAGTGCGCGATGAGCGGAGTCATGCCAAAGTGGGTATCGAATTCATCGACAACACCGACATGCTGACCAACTTGATACCTGGCGAGAACATTTTCGTCATCTTCAGTGATTGGTATCACGAAATGCCTTTGGTGATCAGTGGCCCTGGCGCAGGCAAGAAAGTGACTGCTGGCGGCGTACAATCTGATCTCCACCAGCTGTTAGGGAAACTTATTCAACAACAGCTTGTGATTTAACACCACAAGCTAGAATAAACCCTCTTCGACATCTTCGAAAATGAGCGGTGAGGAGCGGTCGCCTTCGCTAAACTCGGTTGGCGCCGTGCCCTGCTTAAAATACTCGAACAGACTCGTATGGTCACTCTGGTTTGACAACTTCCCTGTTCGAGTATCAACACGCGCTGAAACAATTCCTTCAGGAAGAGGCTGAGCGCCGCTTTCTACGAGTGGCAATGCCGTTCTCATATATTCAACCCAAGCCGGAAGCGCAGTGGTACCGCCCGACTCTGAAGCCACGATAGGTTGCCGTTGCCGACCCAGATTTGGATTCAGTGTTGTGCGACCGAGTTCGGCATCAAGATTATCAAACCCAACCCAAACAACACCCACGTGCCCACGCACAAAGCCTGCAAACCATGCGTCTTTTACATCGTTTGTGGTACCCGTCTTACCCGACATATTTCGATTTCTGAATACTTGAGCCCGCCATGCGGTACCATTCCAGCCCGTGTTATGTTGCCACGAACCACCACCCCAAATGGATGATTGCATAGCATTCGACACTAAATAGGCCGTTTGCGCGCTCAGAACTCGCGGTGCTAGCTTCACATCTGCGAGTGCCAATAATTCCTCTGGAATTTCTACCTGAGCCGCGTCTTCATTGTCGCGCTCCGCCTGCTCTGCCTCTAATTCTGCGACCGTTGCTTGCGCTTCCTCACACTCTGAACAACCGATGGCCGGCTCTGTTTTGAAAATGAGTTCACCCTCAGTACTTTCGATTTTGTCAATAAAGTAGGGCTCAACTAAGAAACCGCCGTTAGCAAATACGGCAAAGGCACGAGACATCTCCAGCGGTGTAAAACTCGCTGAACCGAGCGCAATGGTCTCGTTGCGCGCTAAATCATTCGCTGCAAAGCCAAACCGAGGCAAATAATCCGCAACAGTGTCGACCCCCATAGCCCGAACTAAACGCACTGACACCACGTTCTTAGAGCGCGCGAGTGCTTCACGCAAACGAATCGGGCCATCATATTGCTCAGGAGAGTTACGCGGGCGCCATGCTGAGCCGGCGCTCGGATTCCATTGTGTAATAGGGGCGTCATTGACCAAGGTTGATAAGGTGAAACCTTGATCTAAAGCCGCCGAATAGATAAAGGGCTTAATGGTAGAGCCTACCTGACGCTTTGCTTGGGTCGCGCGGTTGTATTGACTTACATTGAAGCTATACCCCCCCACAATCGCTTGAATTGCGCCGTCTCTGGGATTCATTGAAACAACCGAGGAACTAGGCCCCGGCAGTTGAGCTAAACGCAATTCATCGTTTACTTCACGCACCCAGATTTGATCACCTGAAGTCAGTATCTCGGCAGCGGTTTGCGGTGCGGGTCCTTGGCGATCGTGATCAAGAAAAGGCCGTGCCCAGTCCATCGCTTCCCACGGTAAGGTGACGATTTCTCCCGTTCGAAGCATGACTTCTGCGGTCTGCTCTTGCACACTCAACACGACCGCTGCAATAAGCCGCCCATAACGAGGTTGACGCTCCAAATGCAAACGAATCACGTCGTGTGGCCAGGGTTGTCCGTTGTTGGCTAGAATTGCTTCTAACATCGGCGCGGTTATTGGCCCGCCGACGCTCAGGTTGCTCACCTCGCGAGTACTGTAACCCCAGAGCTTGCTGACTGCCCCACGGTAACCGTGGCGCTCGTCGTAACCGTGTAAATTCTCGCGCAGCGCCGCTTCCGCTGCCTGCTGCATTTCTGAATTAATTGTGGTGTACACACGCATACCGCTGTTGTACGCCACGTCTTCACCGAAGCGTTCGACCATATCTCTACGCACCATTTCAGCCACATATGGCGCGCTAAATTCAACTTCTGGCACGTGATAACGCGCGGTAACAGGGGCATTGTACGCTTCTTCGTATTCCGCTTCGGTAATGTACCCCATGTCCAACATACGGTCCAAAACAATGCGTCTGCGCTGTACAGAACGCTCTGGATTTGAAATCGGGTTTAACGCAGAAGGCGCTTGGAACAAACCAGCAATGGTTGCAAGTTCTGCAAGTGTCAGTTCATCGAGTGTCCGGCCGTAATAAACTTCCGCCGCCGCAGCTACACCAAACGAGCGGTGCCCTAATCCAGGCTTATTCATGTACAGCGCCAAGATTTCTTCTTTACTCAACAGTCGTTCAATGTGCAGTGCAATAAAGGTTTCTTTAATTTTACGCATCAGCACTCTGTCGCGAGTCAAAAAGAAGTTTCTCGCCACCTGCATCGTAATTGTACTGGCTCCTTCTCGTGCGGAACCCGTGGTAATCAAAACGCGCACCGCACGAAGCACTCCAATCGGGTCAACGCCTAAGTGGTCATAGAAACGCGAATCTTCCGTGGCGAGCACGGCATCAATTAAATCTTGAGGCAAATCATCATAGGTAACCGGAATGCGGCGTTTCTCGCCAAACTGAGCAATCAGTTTGCCGTCCTCGCTGAACACCTGCATCGGTGTTTGGAACGTCACGTCACGCAGTGTTTCTACACTGGGGAGCTCCGGTTTCACATAAAAATACAAACCAATCACCGCGCATAAGCCGATGAAGCCCATTGTGAACATGGAGATAAAAAGAAATTTAAAAAACTTCAGCACAAATAAGAGTCCGAGATCGCCTAGCAAACTAAACCGCATTATATGTAGTTTCTGAACTAAATTTAACCGTTAAAGCTTATCGTTCTGTTAATTGAGGTTAAATAATGAGGTTTTCTAATTGGGAATTAGGAACAAAACAGTGGTTTGTCCTCGTTGAGGCTTATTGGCTCACTGCTATTTGTGTAAGCCGTAGGCCCCAAAAAAAGAGAGAGGGCGGGCAATTCAAGCTATCTATCGACTCGTTTTGCCAGCGCCCTGTACTCACACACACTTCTGAGAGTCTGCTCCATTTCATAAGTTCCCTGAAACTGAAAAAATGGACGTTATTGCTCCCTACCGACCAACTTTTTCTCGATTCGATAACACTCCCACAAGGTTTCCGCGTCTCTCCACAATGGCCAGTTGATTGGTTTCACGCAAAGAACATGTCTCCCGAAGACTGGCAGTGGGACATAAAAGAGGAAATCGAGTCGAAACAATGTGCGAAAATTGCCAGACTGCATCGAGCAGAGCTTCTTCGCTTGCTCGCGCCATTACAGGCAGCTCGATTGGCGCCCATGAACATTGCGAGTGCTACCCAACCTTTCACACCGGAAGAGCTTCCAGACGCTGAGTGCAGCGACTCGTTCGTAGTACAGCACCTTACTTCGCTCTACCTTGCAATTCACGGAACACGTTTCTATTTTGCCAAGAGCACTTTCAATTTAAAACGAACACCGCTTGAAAGAGCGAGCCGACGTCGTTTTCGAGGCGGACTCACTGCCGCAGTAATAATCAGCACATGTTGCTCCCTGTGGATCTATCACCATGATTCGACTCCAACACCTCAGCACGCTCCTATGCTAGCGAACATCGAGATCGAGAAGCCGAATGAAACCACGGAGGCGGTATCGGTCAATAACACGATTGCATTGGATAAAAATGAGCACACTAATCCCTGCCCAAAATTCGATCAACAAAGCATTACTATCAATGCCATTTACCGCGAATCGGCAACTTCAATCCAAGAAGCACTTACATTTATTGTGATAACTACTCAGCAACAAATGAAAAAACTCTATCTGCATGACCTTATCTCTTCCGAGTGGCAACTCACTGAAATACAGAGTGAGCGCATCGTATGGAGCCATACGGCGTCTCAATGCAGCGTTGAACAGGAGATGAGTAGTTGATGAAAAGTGCCTAAAAGGCTTAATTGGTTGCTATGGTGCGGTGAAATTGCGATAATCCCGTGTCTTTTTTCACAGGTACAGGGGTGGATAGACACTCATCTTTTAGTGTTAATGCGATAAAAAACGAAGTGACGTAAGCAACTTATGGCTGATAAGCGTAATATTTTTTTAGTAGGGCCAATGGGTGCTGGCAAAAGCACGATTGGTCGGCAACTTGCAAAATCCCTCCATTTAGAATTCTTTGACTCTGATACCGAAATTGAACGTCGCACCGGCGCCGATATCAGTTGGGTTTTTGAGCTTGAAGGAGAAGAGGGTTTTCGTGTACGTGAAGAGAAAGTGATCAGCGACTTAACTGAAAACGTCGGCATAGTGCTCGCCACAGGTGGCGGCTCTATTGTTAGCAAGGAAAATAGAAATAAACTGTCGGCACGCGGCATTGTGGTCTACCTAAAAACCACCATCGATAAGCAGGTCGCTCGCACAGAACGAGACAAACGCAGACCCCTTTTGGCAAATGCAGACGATCCTCGGGCAGTATTAGAATCATTGGCGGACGAACGCGAACCGCTGTATGAAGAAATTGCAGATATCGTCATTCAAACCGACGAACAAAGTGCCAAAATTGTCGCAAATGAGATAATCGAGAAGCTAGGCTTCTAGCTTTTTGGTAAGAGGCTTCCCCATGCAGCAGGTGAATGTAGCGCTTCAAGAACGCAGTTATCCAATTCTCATTGGGGCACAACTACTTGAACAGTTGAATTCCATGCTGGCACACCTCAAGCCGAAACAACGCGTGTTTGTTATTTCTAACACAACGGTGGCTCCTCTTTATTACGAAAAGCTCCAGCAGGCGCTCGGGGAACGTATTGCGGGCACATTCTTCATGCCCGATGGTGAAGCGCATAAATCACTCGCCACGTTTCAAGAAGCCATGAACGAGGTAATCGCCGCAAACCTACATCGAGATAGCGTCATTATCGCACTCGGTGGTGGCGTAGTGGGCGATCTTGCTGGTTTTGTTGCTGCCACACTGCACCGTGGTGTGAACTTTATTCAAATTCCTACCACACTGCTCGCCCAAGTCGATTCTTCGGTGGGTGGTAAAACGGCGGTGAATCATCCGTTAGGTAAAAACCTGATTGGCGCTTTTCATCAGCCGTCGCAGGTGATTATAGATATTTCAACGCTCCAGACCTTGCCCGACAGAGAGCTTCGCGCCGGGATCGCAGAGGTTATTAAATACGGGGTGATTTACGATGCGCAGTTCTTCGCGTGGTTAGAGAGCAACATGCAAGCTTTACTCGCGCGGGAAGAACAGGCTCTGATATACGCAATCCAGCGCAGTTGTGAAATAAAGGCAGAAATTGTCGCTCAAGATGAACGTGAACAAGGCCTGCGCGCCCTGCTTAATTTCGGCCATACGTTCGGGCATGTCATCGAGAACGCTTTAGGCTATGGGCAATGGTTACATGGTGAAGCTGTTGCAACTGGCATGGTAATTGCTTCGCACCTAGCAGCAGCAATGCAGTGGTGTGAAGTGTCAGAATATCGTCGAATACGAGATTTAATTGCTAACGCGGGGCTCCCCACAGAAGCTCCCGCACTCAGCCAAGACACATGGTCGAGCGGTTTATTCCGCGATAAGAAAGTGAAAAATAACGTGGTTCGTTTTATTTTGCCTACTGGAATCGGAAGCGCGAAAGTAACCCAAGAAATACTTTCTGAAACCCTCATTCACACCAGCATTGCAAGTGCAACCGCTGGCGATTCTACCGGCGGTGCTTAGTCAACAACGTTGAACAAGTGAACGCTGGGGAAGAACATGCAAAATGCGGTGACAGAAGCGGTACCTTTAGCCATTCCGGTTAACGTAGTAGCGAGCCAACGAAAAGTATTGGAACAGTTACACTATCTCACTACTTTTCGAAACCAGATGGTGATTCTTGCTGGCCCTCAAGGCGCAGGCAAGTCAACCTTATTAGAAGTGTTTCTCGAGCAAGCGTCAGACTACGCCAACCTTGCCTACCTCAATACACCTCAGAAGCTTCAAGTTGAACAAATTCGGCAACGCTTGCTGCAACAGATTACCTCGGTCATGCGCATGCCCGCTGACGCATCATTGAGCAAAACGATTCGCCGCGCACTCCCGAGCGAGCCGCAACACCTTATGATTGTGGTTGACGATGCCGAGCAACTTCCGCCCGTGATTCTTGATGAGTTACAAGAACTGGTGTTGCACAGTCGCTTTACTGCCGGCCGCCATCGTATCAGTGTGATTGTGAGTGGCAGTATGGAATGGGCTGCACGCCAGAAAAAGCGACTGCCTAGCAACCAAACCGACGCACCGGAAATTATCACTATTCCTGAATTCACCGATGCCGAGGCATTACAGTTTGCAAAACAACTTTTGACAGGCCACGAAAAAGGCAAAGCATTAGCTGCCGACACCTACAGAGTTCAGGCGGCGCTTGGTACCTCACTTAGTTACCCAGGAACCATTCGAGACTGCTTACAAGCGCTTGTGGCTCCTATTCCAACCACCCGCTACCACATTGAAGACGACAGCGCGCCTGTAATGCCTTCTAAAGCAAAACGAAAGGCCGTTCGCACTCAGGCTCGACCTCAAGGACAGCGACCACTCAAGATCATACTTTTAGGGGCCATTTTTATGACCCTAATCACATCGGCATGGATGTATCGGGGAGAACTTGAAACTTTACTCGCAAATGCAACTACCGATATGCCGGAGCGTTTTGCCACCGAAACAACGGAAAGCGGGACGGAGAGTCGTACTGAGAGTGCCTCGGAAACGGCGATTGAAGAAACCGCAACGCCTATCGAATTCACCAGGCAGTTTGAGCCAACAGACTTTCTAAATCCAGTGTTAGAGCAAGGCGAATCACAACTCACGATGAGTTACGAAGAAGCACTGCCGCGGCTCACTGAAGCAGCACGCGCATACGTTCAGAAAGGTGACCTACAAATAGGCTTATATCGGTTTGAGGACAATTCAGTTCCTGCAGAAAATATTGAAATAGTTTCAGAAGCAGTGCCTGAAACATCTACTGCAGCAGTTTCCCAGATATCAGAAGTGAGAGAAGCACCGGCAATCAACCAATGGCTTGAAGCGCATGACAATGCATTAGTTGTGAACCAAAGTGCCGACCGGGTGACGTTGCAACTTGCAGCCTTTAGCAGTGAGTCTGCAACGCAGACATTTCTCTCGCAGCAAGCGAACCGAGATAATCTTATGGTGTATCACACGCTCCGAAACGGCGGTGACTGGTTTGTTGTGATCACGGGAAATTACGCCTCCATAGCTGAGGCCCGAGTGGCAATTAATAATTTACCCACAAATCAGCAAGCTCTCTCTCCGTGGGCAAAGCCTTATGAGTGGATTCACCAAGAGCTTGCCGTGGTGGATTTAATCAAAGCGAGTAATTAAGTTACTCGCTTTGGCTATATGGCTTTTTAATGTAGATGTCGAAGCGATGCTTCTTCGTGGTAATTTGCGTTGAAGGTGTTTGCCCCGATAAAAAAGGTGCCGTTGCGGGGCGCTTCACCACAACTCGGTGAGTCGCAATACTGAGTGCTGCTGGCAACAGCAAATCAGCATCGTCATCTGGGCCCACGAGCGCCTGTAACATTTGCATGTCTTTCTTCACCGCAGCTGTTTTCCCGCGCTCCGGAAACATGGGATCGAGATAAATCGCAGCCGTTGGCTGTTCCGCGTATTGCCCTTCAACCCAAGACGAAAGGTTTTCTGTGAGACTTCCTCGAGGCAACACACGCACGCGCTCTTGTACCCAAGCGCCAATTTTCTCATGTTGCGAGGCTTGCATAACGGCTTGTTCGAGTAACGCATGTACCAGCGGGTTTCGCTCTAATAAATCGACTTTGCAACCGGCATGTGCCAGCATCATGCCATCTCGGCCCAAGCCTGCGGTCGCGTCTAGAATATAAGGGCGATGCCCTTTCGCGATTCCTAATGCGCGCACTACGGCTTCTTGTTTACCGCCGCCTTGCTGTTGGCGCCACGCCTGCTTGCCTTCGGTAAAACTTAAAGTGAGAGGCTTCACTTCAGGCCTCGCTTGCCAAACGAGTTGTAAACCATCGAGTGTGAGCTCGAGATAAAAGGGCGTTTCGGCGGTTAATTCCGAAGACATATGGTATTGCGCAGCTAACTGAGCAGCGCCAGCAGAAAGCTCTGGCACCGCGGTGACCAACACCGGTTTAAAACCTGTTGACATCAGGGAGTCCACTCCATGTTTTGATGTGGAATGTCGTCTTCGAGATAAGTTTCACTGACCGAGATAAAGCCAAGCGATTGATAAAAATTAAGTAAATAGGTTTGTGCGCCGAGTGCTATAACCGCGTTTGGCGCCGCTTGCTGAATATACTGCATACAATATTCCATGAGTGACCGCCCGAGCTGTTGCCCTCGTGCAAATGGCGCCACCACAACACGCCCAATGCGTGCCTGTGAGTAAGTGTCGTTTGGGCAGCGAATACGTGCGTATGCTGCTAGTTTATTGTGTTGCCAGCCCAATACATGTAGCCACTCACGATCTGTCCCATCAATATCTGGGTAAGGGCAGGTTTGCTCCACGATGAACACGTCTTGACGCAATTTAAAGACTTCATAGAGCTCTTGTGCAGTCAGCTCAGAAAAAGGCTTCACTTCCCAGTTGGTATTGTGTTCACTCATTACCCTTGCCCTACCTGACGCTGCAATGGCACCACATTCTCAGCATGAGCACCGAATAGCTGTGGTGAAAACAACGCAATGAGTTCCCCCACCTTATTTCGGTTCGCACCATTTTGGCTAATGTATCGGTTTACTTGGAGTGCTGTAATTTGTGCATCTCGATAAAGCCACCTGCCTTGCTCTGTGTCGTGGTTTGAGATCACCACCGGGATATTTCTATTTTTTGCAGCCTGAACTGCCTTTTTCGCAAGTAACTGCTGATCATCCAAACCGAACCCATGCATTGCATAAGCGGTAAAGTTCGCTGTCGGGCTCAGGGGTAAATAAGGCGGATCGCAGTAAATGACATGCCCTTCACGCGCCCGCCGAAAGCTCTGATGAAATGGCTCGCAAGTAAATGTGGCGCGCCTCGCCTTCAAAGCAAAGTATTCTAGCTCTGCCTCAGGGAAATATGGCTTTTTGTATTGCCCGAAAGGCACATTAAAGCCGCCTTTGCTGTTGTAGCGACACAACCCGTTATACCCATGCCGGTTCAAGTATAAAAAGAGAAGCGAACGCTCATACACATCGAGACTTGCATTAAACTGCTCGCGCAGTGCGTAATAGGCATCTTTATCGTTGTTGCGCGCTACAAATAGGGTTTTAGCGTCTTCAATAAAGGTTTTGGGCTTCAGTTTAAGTGTTTGGTACAAGCCGATGAGGTCGGGATTAATGTCGTTCAGCAAGTAGCGTTCATAATCGGTATTGAGAAAAACTGAAGCTGCGCCGACAAACGGTTCTATTAATTTTTCACCTGCGGGCAAGACACGCTTGATATCGCCGACCAGTGCATACTTCCCGCCTGCCCATTTTAAAAACGCGCGCTGTTTTTTCATAGTACCGTCTGCGTATTGGTTTTCTTCGATTGTAACCTGAATTCGAACGAAAGGTTAAGGTTGGTTGCATGTAAAGCTTCAGGTAGACTTAGCCGAAGCTCGCTAACAATGATAATCACAAAGGCATTGCGCTTATGAAATCTTTTAAAGTACCTCATACACTAACCTTGCTGTTTAGCATGATGATTGTGGCGATGATTGCCACTTGGATTGTGCCGCAAGGGTTCTTCGACACCGCACTCACCGAATCAGGTCGAGAAGTTGTCATTCCAAACACCTATACCCAAGTAGACGAACGAAGCTTACTTACGCCATGGCAATTATTAACAGCCGTGCCGCGGGCATTTGCAGCAGCACAAGACATTATATTCTTCGTCTTTATTGTGGGTGGCGTACTGGCCATCGCACGACGCACAGGAACTGTAGACGCGCTGATTGGCCGGTTACTTGAGCGCAACCGCGAAACGCCTGAACGTCTTATTTTCATGGTAATTTTCTTCTTTGCACTGGCCTCGGGTGCTATTGGTACGGCAGGTGAGTACATTCCGTTTGTGCTTATTCTCGTGGCTTTGTGTAAGGCAATGCGCCTCGATGCGATGACTGCAGTGGGCATGACTGTCGCAGGTTATGGTGTCGGTTACGGTGTTTCGGCATTTAACCCGTTCACCGTATTGATCGCACAAGGCATTGCAGAAATTCCACCCTATTCAGGGTTATGGCTGCGCTTAGCGTTGATTGTTCCTTTTGTGCTTATCGCATTCCACCATGTTTGGTCTTATGCGAAAAAAGTTCGAGAAAACCCTGAAAGCTCCCTAGTTGCAGATTTACCATGTCCACTGAAAGGCGAAGCGCAAACTGAATATCCGCAATTCAATAGTCGCCATCGACTCATTTTAGGCACCTTTCTCGGCACCATCGCAATTGCCATTTGGGGAATTTCACAGTACGGCTGGTATTTGTATGAACTAGGTGCCTGCTTTGTGGGGTGGGGACTACTCATTACCTTGCTAGGCCGCTTGAAGTTCGACGAGGCAGCAGAGAGCTTTATTGAAGGCGTGAAAGACCTAACGACAACTGCTGTACTCATTGGTATTGCACGCGGTATTGCACTAATTCTCGAAGACGGGCAAATTCTACACTCGATCGTTCATGGCTTGTCATTACCACTTAGCCAAGTGCCAGCGGCAATCTCTGCGGTTGGTATGTTAGTAATTCAAACCATTCTGAATCTCTTCGTACCTTCTGGCTCGGGCCAAGCCTTTGTTACCATGCCGCTCATGGCTCCGCTGAGTGATTTAGTGGGCGTTCCTCGACAAGTGGCTGTTCTCGCCTACCAATTCGGCGATGGCTTCTCCAACATGATCGTGCCCACCAATGCGGTACTCATGGGTATTATCGGTATTGCAGGTGTGCCTTACGACCGTTGGTTTAGATTCTGCTTACCACTCATGGGGAAAATTCTTCTGATGTGTGCCGTGGTGCTGGTTCTCGCAGTTTTCTTCGGTTATGGGCTCGACGTTCAACCCTAACCAATAGACAAAAATGGAGGCCGCGGCCTCCATTTTTTATCTTACAATCAACTAACAGTTATTGGCCTAACAACTCCGCAATAGAGCCAAACGGGGATTCCGCCGCAGAGTTTCGGTCGAAAATGACCTGACATGCTGAGCCACTCTGGGGGCCGCAAGGGCGCATACGGCGCATACGAGTTCCAGTATTTCGAAACACGTTACTTCTCAAATTCTGTTGAATTGAGGCCAATTGATCTTCAAACGACTCATATTGCCCTGTCACCGTAATCACTTCCATGTTGTCGTATTCACGCAACTGACTTAAAACTTCATCTTTGGTCTGTGCAACTTCTTCAACCTCTGGTACTGGCGCCTCTTCTGCAGCCTCAATTTCACGGACAATGCGATTTAAACGGCTCCGAGCATCTTTATAAGGAACCAGCGCTAAGTCTCGGTAAATCAACCCCGCGGTCACGATGTCTTGCTCATAGAATTGACCCTCTTCAATGAGCCGCGCCAGTAAGTACGCAGCCTCTGGTAAATCTCGTTCGTTCGCCTCTTCTAACAATTCAAGCGCCTCAGGTATATCTCGGTTATCACGCATTAAATTCACAGCGCGATCATACATAGCAATCGGTAGCCCGCCATCGATAGCACGATCGATAAACATTTCCGCACGTTCGAGATCTTGCTCCACAACTTTACCCTCGCGACGCCAAGTGGCTTTTACATAAGCAGCCATGGCTGAGCGGTTCCGTAGCGCCTCTTTTATCCAGAAGTTCGCCTTCTCATCGTTTTGTTCAACCCCTTCGCCATTAGCATATGCCACGGCAAGCAGCACCATAGACTCCACATGACCTCGATTCGCATAACGCTCAAAGCCCTCAATTACATTCCCGCACTCATCACTCGAACAAGTCGAATTGTCGGCTTCTGCAACAGTGCAGAAACTCGTGAGAGTAAGGGCGAGAATTATTGCCTTCACAGTTTTTAAATTTGCTATCATTGCCTTTTCCTTTTGCTTTGCTGAGCGAAACTGCATTTTGAACCCAAATCCGAACCACTTTGACGTTCTCATTATCGGCGCCGGCGCCGCTGGGCTGATGTGCGCAATCGAGGCCGGCAAACGCGGTAAACGTGTGCTTGTGCTCGATCACGCCAAGCAAGCGGGCAAAAAAATTCTTATTTCAGGTGGTGGGCGCTGTAATTTCACAAACCTCTATGCCAGCCCTGAAAACTATCTTTCTGCCAATCCACATTTTTGCAAATCAGCGCTCAGCCGCTACACCCAATGGGACTTCATTGCCTTAGTGGATAAACATCACATTCCGTGGCACGAAAAAACACTGGGGCAACTCTTTTGCGACGACAGCGCTAAAGATGTTGTGAATATGTTACTCACCGAGTGTAGTAGTGCAGGTGCAGTTGTACAATTGAGAACCAACATCCTCAGCATTGCTTTTCGTAACGAATTGTTTCACGTAGAAACATCTCAAGGCGAAATAAAAGCCCAAAAGTTGGTCGTTGCAGCAGGTGGTTTATCGATGCCAAAGCTTTGTGCAACGCCGCTTGGCTTTCAACTTGCTGAACAATTTGGGCACTCAATCAAGCCTGTGCGAGCAGGTTTGGTGCCATTTACACTTCATGACGAAGACAAATCTCAATTTGCAGAATTGTCAGGGTTGTCTGTTGATGTAATTGCTGAAAATAAACGCACTGGATTTAAAGAAGCCATGCTATTCACACACCGAGGGCTTAGTGGCCCCTCCATGTTACAAATTTCCTCCTATTGGTTTCCCGGGGAAGCCATCGACATTAATTTGTTACCCGAAGTAGACGTACTTGCCGAACTCTCTCAAGCCAAACGCGAACGCCCGAAGCAAAGCTTGCATACGCTTATACAACAATGGTTTCCGAAACGCCTTGCACAAACTTTGTGTACACGACATGCATGGCCGAACAAAAACCTCGCTGATTGCAGTCAGGCATTACTCAACGAGATCGGATCGACACTATCGAAATGGCAAATAAAGCCAAATGGAACTGAAGGATACCGAACCGCAGAAGTCACGCTAGGTGGCGTAAACGTAGACGAAGTTAGCTCAAAAACAATGGAGAGTAAGTTACAACCCGGACTCTATTTTATCGGGGAAGTACTCGACGTAACCGGTTGGCTCGGTGGCTACAACTTCCAATGGGCATGGAGCTCCGGCTGGGTCGCGGGGCAGTCGGTTTAATTAATATTGTGGAAAATGCGTTGGTGGTAGAGGCCGATGGTCGCGGATATTGCAGCGCATTTCAATCATGCGTGGCTTTGTACCAAAAGAACACGCCAAAAAAGATAAACATACCTATCAGTATGGCTAAACCTGTAAAAGAGAAAAACCACACTGGATCGCTGAAGAATTTGCTGACTACGTTCATATTGCACTCCTTAATTTTGCATTCCATAAACGTAGTTTATGCCCAAAGTTACACCGGTTTTCTGACCTAGATCAAATTCAGTCACGTTTGATGTTCAAAACCTTGTCAGAATTGCTTGGCTGCATATGACCTAACATATCCACCGGATCATTCGAATAAAACCGCCCGACAACTGGATCATAGTATCGTGCCTGCATATAACTTAGGCCGGTGTCATCGTCCCGAATGTGTCCTGTGTAACCGACTTGGTTTGCATTGGCGGCGATGCCTTGTATTTCTTCACCGAATGGTGTGTATTGCTCGCGCCATTGCACCACGCCGCTGCTGTTTGTGCCGCTTTGCGCACTGCCCAAGATATCAGGGTGTAGGTACGTCGTCACGCCATTGGTGATGCGCGCTAACGTACCATTGGGGCCGCTGATATAATCGGTTTCCTTGCCGCTTGTCACTTCATCGATGTGAACCAGCGTACCGCTCATGTCAGACGCTTAATCGAGGTACCACATAATTCCAATCACCAAATTCAGTGTTTTCACCAAATGCATAGAAATACCCAGCCGAAAGTTGTCGCGTCAGCTCAACCGGCAAGTCCGAGTTACCTAGCAAAGAAATGTCTGTATGTTGAAAAGAAAGGGAGCCTAAGTGCGGGTCAATTGAATCTCCTAGAAGGGTATTTGAATAAGCGGCTAAGCGCATTTCAACGCCCGTTCGCTTATCCCACTCAATTGCCCCTGTGAGTTCAACCGGAGTTGCTCCGCCTCCAGGCCCTGGCCTTACCTGCTCAAAACTACTAAAAGAGGTTCCAAGACAAGCAAAAGAGAACAGTAAAACAGAAAGCGAAGCTATCCGTGGCATAAAACGTCCTTGATGGGGTAAACTGTTGTTATGTCGCAACTTTACAAATTAAAAACAATGTTGCAACAATGAATTTGCAGTAGGATTCGTTTTACACACGAAGACTTTGAAAGAGGGCGTTTGATACGAACTTCAAACTGATAGTTAGAACCAAGTACTCATCAGCATAGCGATTCCAGCGAGCATTAGCAGCACATAAATGACGGTGCGGAACTGTTGATCAGACACACGATCGTGAAGTTTGCTGCCAACCCAGAGCGCCAGCCAAAGCACAGGGATGTACGCGAGGATAATGGGTAGCATCGGCTGGATTTTTTGCTGGGTTAGGAGTATTACGGTGTAACTTACGTTGAGGCCAAACCAAACACTCACTAACGTGGCTCTGAATTCCGCTTTTGGAATACCTTTGGTGTTCAGTGCATACACCAACAATGGGCCGCCTGAGGCAAACAAACCATGAGTGATGCCCGCGAGAAATGTCCAGAGCGGTTGCCACCAACGAGGTTTGGGCGTGATGGCTAAACCACGATACATTTTATAAAGCTCTCGCCCTGCAAACCAAAGAATGAGTACCGCAAAGATCGCTTTGAGCGTGTCACCTTTCAACACATTCACGAGTAAGATTCCGAGTACCATGCCCGATCCCATCGCGGGTAATATGGTCCTAAAAAGGAGCCTGAAATTAATGTGTCGATAGTGTTTAATGAGTAAGGTACTTGTCATGACAATACTCAACGGAACTAAAATGGTGACCAACGTAGGAATTGGGAAGAGCGTGCTGCCCAATGCTAAAGCAATAACAATGCTCCCAAAGCCTGTCATCGACTCACTCGTAAACGCAATCCAAATGAACACGCCGAGCAACACCCACGGCAGTACAGCGTCAATCGCCACGCACAATATCCTCGTTAAACTTTTTCCAGGTAATTTTTCGATAGCATTGCGGAAACAAATGCCACACGTAATAACCTAAGCGCGCAATAAACTGCGTTCCCCAAACTCGAGATTTTCCTTTGTTCACAGCGCGAATGATACGTTCTGCCATGTCGTTTGGCGCTTGAATGCGACCCACAGTCGAACGTTCGGTTTGTGCGTATAAACCATCACTTCCAAGCGCATGTTTCGTAATGTCGGTGTGCAAGAAACTTGGGTAACACATGAGTAAACGAATACCTCTGCGCAGCAGCTCAGGCCGCCATGTTTCCATAAATTGGCTCACGGCAGCTTTCGATGCACAATAGGCCGCACGCCCCGGTAATGGCAGCCAGCCCGCCATGCTTCCTACCACAACCACCGTGCCTTGGCCCTCTTGTAATTGCGTTAAAAGACCTTTTGTTAGCTGCACTGGCGCTCGCCAATTCAATGCCATCACCTTATCAAACACGTCCATACTGGTGCGGTTTGTAGCACTTCGGTGCGTAATACCGGCGTTATTCACTAATAAATGAACCGGAACACTGGCAAGGCTAAAGCCCGATAACCAGCTCATCACATCTGCGCTATCGGTGAGATCCACTTCATAAGTCTCAACCTTGGGTGCCAACTTCTCCAATGTTTTTTTTGCTTTATGCAATTTTACCACGTCGATATCGAGCAAGATTAAATTCCATTCAGCTTCAGCCAATTGCTCTGCAATAGCAAATCCTAGCCCTTGCGCGGCTCCTGTTATAACGGCGTTTTTAGTCATGATCATTGTGCCTGTGTTGCAAATAATATTCGAAGACTTCACGGCTCGATTTTTGCGGTTGAAACCCAAACTCACTCTTGAGTTTCGCGTTATCAAGTACCGGCCTGAACTGCAGGAATAGTAGATGATTTGCTCCCGCCTGGCTCAAACCGAGCTTATTACAAAACCACAAACCCCACCGCAATAGCTTTGCAGGAATACTCAACACGGGTTTATTCATGATGGTTGCGAGTTCGGACACAGAAAGGGCACCGTCGCCTGCAACGTTAAAAGCACCCGTGATGTTTTCGGTTACGCCCTTTACTAGAATATCTACGACATCTTGATCCCAAATGAACACAAATGGGGAGTCGTAACCAAGAACTTTTAACACAAAACGCTTGTTGAAAAGCCTGGTTATCATGTTGTTCGTATTTGCACCGAGTATGGTTCCTGGGCGTAGAATAAGTTGCTGTAACCGAGGGTGTTGCTGTTGGTAAGTGGCTAATAACGCTTCGACTAAACGCTTGTGTTTGCTATATGAAAACGCATCATTACCGCGCAACGCATCCGTTTCCCGCAACCACTCCGGGTTATCGGCATGATAACCGTATGCAGCACCGCTGCTCGTAACCGTAAGGTGGCGAACATTTGCCTGTAAACAGCAATCGAGTACATTACGGGTGCCGTTCACATCGATATCATACTCAAGTGCTTCGTTCTTACCTGGGCTGACTACCGACGCCAAATGCACCACATGCGTGACCGCAAATTCTTGTAAATGCTGAACAAGCTCTGCGCTTCGAATGTCTAGAGTGCGAATTTCGAAACCGTGAGCATCTGAACTTTGAGCCGTTAAATCGACACCTAACACGGGAATACCGAGTGCAACTAAACGCTTACCGAGTTGAGAGCCAATGTATCCCGCCGCCCCTGTAATGAGTACACGCATTAACTCACTCCAACTTCGTGGCCGCGCGAGGTCGTTGGGAGCGGACGTTTTGCCCAAAATATTGAGAGCGAAATACCACTCACTAAATGCCAAATACCCCAGAAGGCGGCGATGAGAATGGCGGCACCTTGGCTCGACATAAAGGTAAACAAGATCACCAAGCCTAGCCCCGAATTTTGAATACCCACCTCTAGTGTAACCGCGCGCACGTCGGCTGGTGATTGCTTGGTGAGCTTCGCAATTCCAAACCCCAAGCTCAGCGCAATCGCATTGTGTAGAACAACATAGCCAGCGAAAGCGGCGTAATGCTCAAGGAATAGTGAGAAATTGGCTTGAAAAGCGAGCGCAACGAAGAGCAGAAATATACCCAAGGCTACCCAGCGAAACGGGGTTTCAATGCGGGGCAATAAGCTTGGGAAGCGCTTGCCTACATACATACCGAGTAACAGTGGAATACCTAATACCAAAAACACCAAGCCAAGCACTTGCAATGGATCAATCGAGAAGGTGCGCACGAGCTCCGCGGTGGGTGCGTATTGATTCGCATAAAACAAGAAATTGAGTGGGGTCATGACAAGTGCCGCAGCACTCGACACCGCGGTCATCGATACCGATGTGGCCACATTGCCACGAGCTAAAAACGTCATAATGTTGGAGAAGCTGCCGCCTGGGCATGCCGAAACCAGCATCATGCCGAGCGCGAGCCCCGGTTCTGGCTGAAGCCATACAATAAGGCCAAAGGTGGCAGCGGGTAGCAACAGAAACTGAGTAAAAAGCCCGGAAATAGGTGCCTTGGGCGATTTTAAAATATTCCTAAAATCCTCTACTTTGAGCCCAAGCGAAACACCAAACATCATAAATGCCATGGTGACGTTTAGAATCACCAAACTAGTTGGATTAAATTGAATGGTGACCTGATCAAGCATGCGGCACCGACGAATTCGGCTTCACGTGTTGCTCCAATGTCTTAATATGCGATTCTAGCAGGTTCAAATAGGTTTCCTTATGAACGTAATACGACATGCGATCAAGCTGTAAGTACTTCATGCCGCCGGTGAGATCGGTATTATTGGCTTGAATTTTCTGATTGAGCCCTGTTGGTAAGCCCTGCTCGCTGTCTTTTGCACGCAGGTAAAGTGCAATTAACTTGGCTTGGTCCGCACGCCCTTGCCAGCCTAAACCTGTGGCTTCAACCATACCGAGCATACAAACATTCGGCTCATGTGGGTTAATTGCATTCAAATAAAGCCGCGGCGAAGCGCCTTGCCAATTCAAGTGCTCCTTCTCAATAAATGGAAACTTCAATTTGTAGCCCGTCGCGAACACGATTTTGTCGAACTCCGCCTTGGTACCGTCGCTAAAATGCACCCAACGGTCGTCGGTATTTTCTATTGCGCGGTACGCGGTAATGTCACCGTGCCCCAAATGGTGCAAGATGAGGGAGTTCATGACCGGGTGCGACTCATAAAGCTTATAATCGGGCTCAGGTAAACCATATTGGCTCGGCTTCCCAACTAAAGAGCGCACAATTAAGCCGTCGACCCATTGCTTCAATTTTCTTGGCAGTTTTATCTTACCACCTAATGTATCAATCGCTTTGCCGAGTACGAATTTAGGGAGAAAGTAATAGCCTCTGCGAACACTCAAGCCAACCGCTTTCGCATGGTGCACTGCATCAACCGCAATGTCGCAGGCACTATTGCCGCAGCCCACGATTAACACGCGTTGACCTTGAAACGAAGTAGGTGACTTATATGCAGCTGAATGAATGACCTCTCCCGAAAAATGGCCAGGTACATTAGGAGTGTTCGGGTAATGTAATGTGCCGGTGGCAATCAATACCCCACGCGCATCAAAAACTTGAGGCTCTCCGCCTGCTTCAGGTTGCCACGTCACTTGCCAATGAGTTTCATTGATCTTCTCAACGGAGAGAACGCGAGCGCCGTATTGATAATGTTCGTTAATAGAAAAATGCGCTGCGTAGGCTTGGAAATACCGACCCACCTCACGATGGCTTGGGTACGTTGCCACAGAATCTGACATTGGGAATTCTTTGAGCTCGGTCATTGTTTTGGAGCTAATTAAGTGCGCACTTTCATACATGGTGCTGTGCGGATTCTCGATGTCCCAAAGCCCACCTGGGCCAGAGTGCAGCTCAAAGCCTTGAAATGGAATGCCGTAGCGAAGTAATTCACGCGCCATAACGAGTCCCATCGGGCCTGCACCAATGACTGCGTATGGCAAATTCGACGCTTCTTGCACATGCCGGCTACTCACATGAGACATTGCCAGACTCCTTTTTAGGTATTTAAACGACTCATTGTGAAGAATTTAAGTGATTTATTCGTAAAATTCACGGTTCTTCTGTGCAATAATCGTTAATATGAGCCACTTAATGTCACGTATTATCTAAAAATCCGAAAGTGGAGCGAATTAAACGAAGGGCTATTTATGTCGAGTGTATCCTTTAGTTATCAACGCGCTGTTTTACTAGCGGCTCATCAAGCTCATATTTTACAGAGCGACGAAACAACTTGGCGCCAGCGATTTGAAAGGCCGAATGTGCGAGTTAGCATCACCGAACAAGACACGCTCTGGGCCCAACTCAGCAACTCGCCTAATGTACATCAATTTCTTCCTACGCTTGCGGTGACTATCGAACCTTCCGAGTTAGATATGCTTGGCTATGCGGCTGCGAGCGCGCAAACCCTGGGCGAAGCGATTAGCTTGATTCAACGCTATTATCCGCTCGTGGGCGATGGCGGCGACTTATTTGTAATGCATACGGGGAATCTACTTGCTCTCGAATACTTTCCACGCTACCAAGTGGCTAAACAACTGCGAGTGGAGTCGGTGCTCACTTGTATTTTAGCGCTAGCAAAAAGGCTTACCGGTGGCAGGTTATCGGGTGTTCAAGTGGGTTATTATGATACGTCTAGTAAGCCTTTTTTACAGTTACTCAAAGACTTTACGGCAGAGCCTACTGTCGCCTGCAGCACACCCTGCATTCGTTTCCCAAAAGAAGCGCTAACCCTCCCAATTGTCTCAGCGAACGCTCGATTACTCGCCATGTTAACCCAAGAGTTAGAGCAACAAATGCGGATGTTGAGAGGCGTTTCGCTTGAGCAAAAACTGAGCGATTGGCTTAGTGAAGAGCCGCAACTTACACGACAAGAAGTGGCGACTCGCATGCGTATTTCCGAACGTACATTGGTGCGTAAACTCAAAGTGCTCGGGGCTTCATTTCAACAAATACGTGACTTGGCGCGCCAGCAACTTGCACGCAAATATTTACAACGAAACTTACAACTCGAGGAAATTGCAACGCACCTTGGCTACGCTGATGCGAGCGCATTCATAAAAGCTTACAAAAGATGGTTTGGCGGAACGCCGAGAAAAGCCCGATAATTAATTGCACACGTCCTTGTGCGCGATCGGTATTGAAAGTGTTCTTGTTCTGTATTGCCCTTTCAATACAGCGGTGACCCACTGAGAACTACCTTGTTCGTCCATTTTCAACACAACGAACGAGAACGTTACGAATAATAGCATAACAGTTAGTGCGATCAACCTAGCCGATGTTACAAAATATTAATAATTTGTAACTTATTGTAAAAATGCACGAATTTCTTCAGCCTTAGTCCCTATTGAGATAATCCCATCAAGGTGTCCCCAAGGTCCGTTTATTTCTTCATATGCAGTTGGCTTATTTTGGCTGTTTAAAATGTTATAAACTCGTTGCGCTAAATAGGGCTGCAGTAACAAGTCGTTCGTAGCCGGTAGAAACAATGTTTTCGCTTCCACTTGCGCTAATCCAGACTCTAAGTTCTCACCATGGCCTGCCAAAAAGAGCTGGTTTGCGCGCACTAAATACAAAATATGATTCGCGTCTGCGTATGTTGCCCGTTGTGTTGCCATGGTTCTTAGCGAATCTACCACCGAAAAGTTGGCGTGAATATCGTCTAGCGGTGCCAACTCTCTTGCTGAACTCTGCGCGTGAATTTGATTAAAGATAAGTGGATGCTGTGCTTGTAAAGTGATCGCCATAAGCGCTTGTATAACGCCCTCTTGTGGTTTCTCACTTGCGTAATAATCGCCCCCGTTCCAATTGGGATCGAGTTGGATTGGGTTTGCCCATTGCTGCAGCGTCGCAATCGTCCAGGGATCGATTTCACCCATGCCAATCACAGACAGCATACGTTCAACTTTGTCCGGATAGGCAATAGACCACTCAAGTGCTTGTAGTGAGCCCATCGACGCGCCAACCACCGCATGTAATTTGTCGATACCGAGGTTGTCGAGTAGTAACTTCTGCACATTCACAAAATCACGAATCGTTACCACGGGAAAATCTAGGCCATAAGGTTTGCCGGTTTCGGGGTTAATGGAAGCAGGCCCTGTGGTTACTACATTTGGGTCGTAAGGCGATTGATTCACCAGTGTATCGGAGCTAATCACATAGTATTTATTCGTGTCGATCGCCTTTCCGGGGCCAATAATTGCGTCCCAATACCCTGGCATGGGGTCACTTTCCTGATATCGACCTGCAGCATGACTCGTGCCTGAAAAGAAATGAGTGATGAGAATGACATTGTCTTTCTCTTCATTGAGCTCACCGTAGGCTTCCCAACCGACTCGAACTTCAGGAATGGTTTCTCCGCCAAAAGTGACAAAGTCCTCACTAATAAACACTTGCTTTTCAACCAACGGGAGCGTTTGCTCTTGGCCTTGAGCAGCGCTAAACACAAAGCACAAGGCAATCGCGATGAGGTAACCAACATATCCTTTCATGTTCTACTCCTGTTCTTTTTGTTCTACTAAGTAATTGAAATACTGATCGCGAAGCTCTTTTTTCAGAACTTTGCCAGTGCCAGTATGCGGCAATGTGTCTACCAATATCATTGCGTCGGGCATCCACCACTTCGCTATTTTGCCGGAGAGGTGTGCCATCATGTCTGCGCTTGTGAGCGACGCACCTTGATTAACGACCACCAGTAAAAGAGGGCGCTCGTCCCATTTCTCGTGCTTCACACCAATTACGCAGCATTCATTCACCGCCGGGTGTTGGCTGGCGATACTTTCAATTTCAAGAGAGCTAATCCACTCCCCTCCGCTTTTAATGACGTCTTTGGTGCGATCGACTACCTTCATATGGCCTTCATCGTCGATCACCGCAATATCACCCGTCGCAAGCCAGCCGTCTGGGAACGAGCTTAAATCGTCATTTTTAAAATACTGAGAGCAAATCCAAGGGCCGCGTACGCGCAGTTCCCCCGAATGCTCACCGTCGTGAGGAAGGGGTTTATTCTCAGCGTCGAAGATCTCCATTTCTATGCCAAAGCATGCCTTACCAGCGGTCGTCTGACGCTGCCATCTCGCCGCATTTTTTTGCAATAGAAGCGAAGGTGAGGGCGGCAAAGATGTCACGAGCGGCCCCGTTTCAGTCATACCCCAAATAGGCTGCCAATAAATTCCGTAGGCTTCATCGTACGTTTTAACGAGCCCCATGGGCGATGCGGCCCCACCCACGCAAACACGGGCTAGAGGCGTTTTTTTCATCCCTTGTTGCTGTAAATGATTGTGGAGCGTGAGCCAGATGGTCGGCACACCTAACCCTACATTGACACGTTCACTATGAATTAACTCCCACATGGACGCACCGTCCATACCGTGACCTGGGAAAACCAGTTTGGCGCCCGCAAGCGGCGCCGCATACGGCGCTCCCCAGGCACTCACATGGTACATTGCCACCATCGGCAGTAACACCGTGTCTTCCCTAAGATCAAGTAACGCCGGGCTAGCCGCGGCTTGTGCATGTAACACGGTTGCTCTATGAGAGTAGAGTACCCCTTTCGGGTTGCCTGTGGTTCCTGAGGTGTAACAAAGAGAGGCGGCTTCATTTTCATTGAATCGCGGCCACTCTATCTCGGCTGAAGCGCTCCCAAGCAAGTCTTCATAGCAATACACCGGCGAGAGGGTTGTCTTCGGCATCTCCTCTCGAGCACACAAAATAATATAACCCTTAATTGATTTGAGCTGCGGTGCACTATGTTCTAATTGCTCAACAAAGCCGGGATCGACAAATACATATTGATCTTCGGCATGGTTGATTACATATTCAATTTGTTCACTGAAAAGGCGTGGATTTACCGTATGAAGCACTGCGCCGAGGCCTGCTATGCCGTAATAAAGCTCCATATGTCGATGCGTATTCCAAGCCATGGAGGCAATGAACATTCCGGGCGTAACGCCGAGTTTTTTCAACGCATTACCCAATTGCTGAACACGCTCCCACGTTTTTCGATAGGTGGTTCGATGTATCTCTCCCGTGTGCAAACGTGACACAATTTCCTGATGCGGAAAGCGCTGGCTTGCATAAGCTAACAAGTCAATCACCAACATGGGTGTTGGCATCATATTGCCGGGTTGGACGAGTGCATTGGTAACCTGTTTCATGTACAACCCAACTCCTAGAAGAAATTAAACAATGTGATTGCAATCGCTAAGCCAATCGTCGGCACCACCACGGTCACGGCACCAACAGCCCAGTAAGCATCGCTATGTGTTTCGTTACAAATCGCGCGTATGGTGGTTACTACATAGCCATTGTGTGGCAAGGAATCGAGGGCACCTGATGAAATTGAAACGACACGATGCAGCTCTTCAGGACTCACCCCTTGATCAAGGTAGTGAGGACCCACTTCTGGCAATGCGATAGCTTGGCCTCCCGATGCAGAGCCCGTTAAGCCCGCGATTACACTTACCGCAATAGCTGCACCAACCAATTCATTACCAGGAATAGAGGTCATTGCCGCCACCGCACTGTCAAATGCGGGGGTGACTCGAGCGACGCTTCCGAAGCCGACTACCGCTGCGGTGTTACCAATGGCAATAAGCGCACCTGTAGTGGCCTGGGCAAGCGCCTCTTGCATATCATGGAAAAATTTCCAATTAATCGCCATCAGAGCTAATACGCCACCCGCAAGCGCAACAATAAGTGCCATTTTTCCAAGGCTGTCATGGTAGATAAAAGAGAGAGTTAACACGACTACAAGTGGCAGGAAGCCTGTAATTGGATGCGGCAACGCGCGATCTAATAACACTGGATCCCCTTGTCTTGCAGCAAATGATTCGCCTTTGTTCACCGCATTAGTGATCATGCGGGTGAGCCACCAGTACCCGATAATAAACATAACAACCGCAACAAAGAGTGAGACTTCCCAAGCGGCGTATGGAGATGTGCCAAGATATTCAATCGGAATCCAGTTTTGAATCTCAGGAGAGCCTGCCGAAGTCATCGTAAAGGTTACTGAGCCAAAAGCGAGAGCTGCAGGAATGAAACGCCGGGGCAAGTTCGCGTCTTTAAATAAACTGAGTGCCATCGGGTAAACCGAGAAGGCCACCACGAATACGCTCACGCCACCGTAGGTTAAAATAGCGCATGCTAACACCACCGCCAGCACCGCCTGCTTCTTGCCCAGCTTGGAAATAATTAGATCCGCGACACTGTCGGCAGCACCCGTGTCTTCCATGAATTTGCCAAAAATCGAGCCGAGTAAGAACATGAAGAACCAAGAGGCGACAAAACTCGAGAAGCCATTCATGTAACTTTCAACGTAATTGATATCACCGACAAAAATCGGAACGTTGGCTGTGACTGCAACTAATAATGCACACAAGGGTGCACTAATAAATAAATTCCAGCCCCGTAATGTAAGTATGATAAGCAGCACCAAACCACCTACCAAGCCAAGCATACTTAACATGAAAACCTCTCTTGTTATTGTGTTCGCGAGTGGCGATCAGAAACCGAGACTCGCTTTTCTTTGTGTTCCGTATTCTCGTCCAGTATGAAAAACATACCCATAGTACTATGGTACAGGTCACAAATTATTCACTTTAGGCTAAGGTTTGCTCGCACAACAAAAAAATTAGGGGAAATCTCCACATGAAAACAACAGCATTTAAACGGTCACTTTGTGCGTTAGCAGTCACCGCTGCCATGGCGAGCATGGCCAGCACCGCATGGGCGCAAGAAAGTGAAAGTGAAGAAGAAGCACAAGAAGAGCGAGTTCTCGAACGAATAGAAGTCACCGCCCGTCGAACGGTTGAAAGCATTCAAGAAGTTCCCGTTGCCGTCACATCGGTGAGCGATGCCGACCTGACAGAGCGAGGGATTTCTACCATTCTCGAGGTCGCTCAGTTCTCACCGAATACTACGTTGCAGCAAAGCCGAGGCACCAACTCGACCATTACTGCGTTCATTCGCGGTGTGGGTCAGGAAGATCCATTGTGGGGTTATGAACCTGGCGTTGGTATTTATATTGACGACGTTTATGTAGCGCGTCCGCAAGGGGCTGTGCTTGATATTTTGAACGTAGAGCGCGTGGAAGTACTGCGTGGTCCGCAGGGCACACTTTACGGTAAGAATACCATCGGTGGCGCTGTTAAATATGTAACAAAGCGAATGACCGGCGAGCGTGAGTTCTCATTGCGCGGTACGGTAGGTAGCTATGGTCAGCAAGACATTCGATTAACCGGTGAAATGCCACTGATCGACAACACGCTCTATTTTGGTTTCGGTTATGCAAACCTCACGCGTGACGGTTATGGCGAGTTCCTCACGAGCGACTTACCGAACCAAGACTTGGAAAACTACAACAAAGACGTGCAAGCAATGCGTGCAACACTTGAGTGGTATCCACAAGACAACGTATTTGTGCGCTTTCAATACGATCAAACCGATGATGAATCGAACTCAAAGGGCGGCTATCGTCTTCTTCCAAGCTTACTGACTGACGCGCCAGTGCCCGACAGTATTTACGACTCTTATACGAGCTTACCAACTTCGACCAAAGTTGAAACGGAAGGGATGAGTCTCACAGTAGATTGGGAGGTAAGTGATACGACGACGTTCCGTTCAATCACCGCACAGCGTGAAAATTACTCACCTGTGAATATCGATTTTGACAACACGTCACTCAGAATTTTTGATGTGCCTGCCATTTATGAAGATGAATGGTTCACGCAAGAATTCCAATTGAACTATCGGACCGACAACCTCAGTCTTGTGTCTGGCATTTATTACTATGACGCAGAGTCTTGTGGGGTTTTCGATGCGATCTTAGAAGAGCTCGGAAAATCATTATCAGCTCCAGGCCTCACGCGTGAAGTTGCGGGCTGCTCGGACAGCACAAGCCAAGCGGTTTATGCGCAAGGAACTTACTACCTTGACGATAAATGGTCTATGACTGCTGGTTTGCGTTACACCAAAGATGAAAAGGACGCATTGGTTCGTAACGGTCTAATTTTCGATACCGTTTATCCTGAGTCGGGCTGGATTCCCGGTTATGTTCGCGACCCTGCGATCGGTACTCCCGTTGTGCTCGACGACAGCAAAACTTGGAATAAAGTCACCCCAAGATTGGGTGTGGAATATCGTTACAGTAGTGACACGATGTTCTATGCAAGTTTCGGCCAAGGCTTTAAATCTGGAACCTTCAACCCACGGGCAGAAACGGCAGAGCCTGCTGCGAACCCCGAAGATGTTTACTCGTATGAAGTGGGCGTGAAAAGCGACGTGACCTCACGTTTACGTGTAAATGCCACCGCATTTATGCTCGACCACCAAGACCGTCAATATGTTTCTGTGATTCCAGATCCAAACGATGCGACCGTGCTCAATCAGCGCTTAGCAAACGTGGGCGAGTCTGAGGCGACCGGTTTAGAACTCGAGTTCACTTGGTTAGCCAACAATAACCTGTCAATTTACGGTAACTTGGGCTTAATCGACGCAGACTTCAGCAACGTTATTAGCTTCGATGCGCAAGGTAACCAAATTGATATTACTGATCAGTTCGTGATTACCAATACACCTGAAACCACGGCAAACCTTGGTTTTAGCTATGAAATGCCACTCGCTAATGGTGATTTAGTTTTCAATGGTAACTACAGCTACCGTAGTGACTATGGGTTAACTGAGTTAGGAAACGTACTCACTCAAGACGCTTATGGCTTAGTGAATTTAGGTGTGAACTGGTATAGCGCCAGCGGCACTTGGCATGTAGGCCTGCATGGTAAGAACTTAACCGACGAAGAGTTTCTCGTAGGTAACTATGCGTTCTTGTCTCCAGATCCAAATAATCCGGGGGAATTCCTACCCGGATTAGGCGGCGATACCACCTTGATCGGATACTACGGCGAACCTCGCACAGTATCTCTTACGGTTGGCTATCGTTTCTAAGTAGTAGAAAGGCCATTCTCTGGTGATCTGATTGCCACCGCGCCTTTCGGCCGGTGGCTTTTTTCTGCCAGTAAGGTTGTTCTTTTCAATGTGTTCAGTTACAACACAGGTATCATTTTTCTATGCAACAACACGAGACTATGGCCAGAGCCATTATTGCAGACGACCATCCGCTTTTTCGTGCTGCCTTAAAGCAAGCGTTAATAGAAACACTCGGCAGCGATGTGCTAGAGGCCGAGAGCTTCACGAGTTTGCAAGCTTTGTTATTGCAAGAGCGGCAAATAGAACTACTTCTGCTCGATTTAAATATGCCGGGCAACCAAGGGCTGACGGGTTTAACCACCGTGCGTAACGCCTATCCTGACATACTCGTGATGATCGTTTCTGCAAATGAAAACCCCGCGGTGATACGCAAAGCGATGGCGTTCGGTGCGAGTGCTTATGTACCAAAGTCGGCGCCGTTACCACTGCTCAAGGAGGCTGTTGAGGCGGTATTGAGGGGAGATAATTGGCTACCACCGCACCTGCAGGCAACCCCAGTAGCCGAGCCCGATGCCGCAAGCGAAGACTTTGCTGCAAAGCTTGAGCAACTGACACCGCAACAATTCAAAGTGCTGGCTTGTATTGCCGATGGGTTGTTGAATAAGCAGATTGCGTGGGAACTGAATGTACAAGAAACAACGATCAAACAGCATGTGTCTGCCATTTTACGCAAGTTGCATGTGATTAATCGTACTCAAGCCGGTGTTATTTTCCGTGAAATGCTGCGCGCAGAGTCCGATGAAGAAGCGGTGAACTTAGACGCCTAACCGTTTAATTAATCTTTTCAGCGCGGCTTGTTTCACTGGTTTGGGTAAGAACAGAGCCCGCGCCCTTACGACTTCCTCTCGCACCGACTCGTTCGGATCTGCGGTGTTAACAATTGCAGGAATCGCACGCTCAAATTTATCGCGAATCGCTTCAATGACCTCAACCCCCACGCGCCCCTCATCGAGATGATAATCAATCAACATCAGGTCGGGCGCATTTACTAGGGAGAGCGCTTCAGCCAAGTTATGACCGGCCGTTACTTCTGCCCCCCAATCTCTCAATAGCGAGGCTAAGGCGGTTCTCACAGCTTGGTCGTTGTCTACCACGAGAACTCGCTTTCCTCTCAACAACGCGCCGGCTTCCGTACTCAATGCAGGCATCACACTCACGGCTTGCTTTTGCCAACCGGTCACAGGAAGCATGACCGAAAAGCAGGTGCCTTTACCCACCTCTGATTGCAGCGACAGAGGAGTTTCTAAGAGTCGACACATACGTTCGACAATCGCTAAACCCAGCCCCAAACCAGGATTCTGCTCTTGTTGTTCGAGCTGATGAAATTCATCAAAAATCGCCGATTGTTGTTCTGCCGGAATGCCACGCCCGGTATCACACACCATCAATTCAATGCCATCGCCACGGCGCCTTGCACCCAACACTACTCGCCCTTGATAAGTGTACCGAATAGCATTCGAGATCAAATTTTGCAGCACGCGCCGTAACAGTTTGCGGTCTGTTTTTACCACCGCAGAAACCGGATGCACTCGAAGTGTGAGTCCTTTCTCTTTCGCCAACACTTGAAAACTATCGATCAGCGGTTGAATCACTTCCTGTAGCGGCACCTCTCTAATTTCTGGGCGCAGCGTTCCAGAATCGAGCTTTGTCATTTCCAGTAACATGGTGAGCAGTTCTTCAGCATTCTCTAGCGAGCGCTGAATTTGCCGAGCAAGTTGCAAAGACTCCCCAGTGCTTCTCTTCTCTAACATTTCACAAAACAGCGTGGCAGCATTAAAAGGCTGCATTAAGTCGTGGCTTGCTGCCGCAAAAAAGCGTGACTTACTGGAATGCGCTTGCTCTGCAGCTTGTTTCGCTTGGGACAACTGCTGCGTACGCTCTTGCACCCGCGCTTCGAGCTCACTATTAATGCGCTGTAATTCTTGTTGTGCTTCAACAAGTGGGGTGACATCTGTGTACGTGGTCACAAAGCCACCGTCTGGCATGGGGCTACCTTGTAACTCAATCACCTTGCCGTCCGTTTGGCTCCGTTGATAGCGATAACTGCTTCCTGAACGCAAATAGTTAAGCCGCTTTTCTACTTCCTCTTCAATGTCGAAAGATGGTCTTCCAAATAACCCGCGCTCCGCGTTATAGCGAAGTATCTCAACCACCGGCATGCCTGCCTGAATAAAGCCTTCCGGATAAGAAAATATCTCCAGATAACGACGATTCCACGCAACCAACCTCAATTCGCTATCGATCACGCTAATGCCTTGTGGAATATTCTCAACTGAAGCTTGCAAGAGTTCGCGGTTAAAACGATACAGCTCGGAAGCCTCAGATGCCCAGTTCACCACCTCATCCACACTGACTTGCGACTGTTTAGCGAGTGCATCGATTACTAAACGGCTTGCCGCTCCACCAATCGCACCGGCCATTTCTCGTTCAATACGGGTAAGAATGGAATGTGGCACCACACCATCGCTCGGTGCGGCACCTACTGCAATACCTAAGCGTTGATCTAGCCGATTCGCATCGCCCGGTTCGATGAACCGCGCGAGCACGGTACGTAAACGGCCCCAAGTCACCTCTTGACGGTATCCCGCCCCTTGATCACTTTGCGACTGAATGAATCGTCCAGCCGCTGCTTGCTCCTTTTGTGTCCGTGGAAGTCCCCACGACACCATCACATAAAGCAATGTGTTCACAAAAAGTGCCACCATGATCCAATGACTCATTTGAATGTCATTCATCAAGAGTGTGAGATCGGAGCCAGCTCGGAATGACGGTAGTAGCAAACCATAGACCCAAAGCACAGTGCCTGCTGAGAGCCCTGCAATAACGCCCCAACGGTGGCCTCTCCGCCAGACAATTCCGCCAATTAAACCAGGCGCCAACTGCGCTAATAACGCCATCGCAATTAACCCATTACTCACCAGCGGCACACCGTTTTGGGTTGCTAAATGATACAAGTAGGCAAGGGCGATAATGATCACCATGGTTAAACGGCGAATCGTTAATACGCGATGCGGTGTGAGTGCGAGCGCTGCATCTTTATGAGCGCGAGCTTTCAGCCAAAAAGGGGTAATAACGTCGTTTGAGATCATGATACTCAACGCCAATGTCGCCATAATGACCATACTAATGGCAGCAGATAGGCCACCGATAAATGCAATCAAACTGATGTCGGGACGTTCCGCAAGCACCGGTAAGGCCAACATAAATGTGTCTTGTGCACGGAATTCAGGGACCAATAATCCGCCGGCCAATGCGATGGGCAAAATAAAGAAATTAATCGCGAATAAGTAGAGCGGAAAGCCCCAACGAGCAGTTTTTAGTTCTTCAGGGTGTGTATTCTCCACGAAATTTACGTGAAATTGACGAGGAAGCACAAACATAGAGAGCGCGCCGAGTAACATGTGGACTAAGAATACATAACCACCGCCCGGTTTTCCTGCCAATATCTCTTTTGTTACCGAAGCCTGTGCAGCCTGAATAAAGAGATCGCCAACACCGTCGAACAAAACATAACAGCTAAAGAAACCCACTACTGCAAATGCCAGGAGTTTCACTACCGACTCGAACGCAACTACATCCATAAGCCCTGAATGTTTCTCTGCCAAACTTAAACGCCGCGCACCAAAAAGAATAGAGAATCCGACCATGGCAACGGCAACGCCTGCAGACACATCATTAAACCAGGGAATACGGGTTGCATCGACCCCGGTAACGGCAGAGAAGCTCGCCGTGACCGCCCGCAATTGCAACGCAATGTATGGAACGAGGGCGACTAACGCAATAATCGCTACAAATGCACTAATGCCGTGAGATCGAGCATATCGCGCGCCCATTAAGTCGGCGATAGACGTGAGGTTGTGTTCTCTTACAATGTTTAATGTGCGCATAAGTAGTGCGTGCGCGAACAAGAACACGATAATGGCGCCTACATAGGTGGGGGCAAATGCCCAGCCATAATGGGCAGCTTGAGTGACCGTGCCATAGAATGCCCACGTTGTGCAGTGGACACCAAGTGCTAATGTATAACGCCACGGGCGTGGCCCCTCGACGCGTTTCTTCTCACCGCGTGAGGCAATCAGGAAAAGCACAAGCAAATATGCAAGCGCCGTGATTAACACTAAAGATACAGGTAACATAAGGCCCTATGTTAAGCATGGAATATCTGAAACAGCAATGACTCAATGCCAACAAAATCAGTTGTTTTGCCCAGTTTGTAAGAGTGCGCAAGTGCGGCTCATGGCCACGGATCCACAAGTCGCGTTAAAGCACCGGGAGTACTGGCAATGCTCTGAGTGTGCGTTAGTTTTCGTAGCACCTCAGTTTCTCCTTGATAAGGCCAAGGAAAAGGCGATCTATGAACTACATGAAAATAGCCCAGAAGATGAAGGCTATCGCCATTTCTTGAGGCCCGCACTTGCCGTGGTAAAAAGACACCTGCCGCCCCGTGCCGTTGGGCTTGATTTTGGCTCTGGCCCCGGCCCAACGCTCTCTTTGATGTTGCAAGAAGCTGGTTTTGCTTGCGATATTTTTGACCCTTTCTTCGCGCCCCATTCTGAAGTTTGGCAAAAGCAGTACGATTTCATTACGAGCACCGAAGTCTTCGAGCATCTCGAACGTCCGACAGAAGTCATGGGCGCACTTTTAAACACGCTCAAATCCAATGGTTATCTCATTGTCATGACGACCCTTTGGCGCCAGCAGCGAAATTTCCTCGACTGGAGTTACAAGAACGATCCCACCCACATTGTGTTTTACCGAGAAGAGACTTTCCAGTGGCTTGCAAAGCATTTCTCGCTGGCGCTTGAGTCTATTCAAGGCAATGTAGTTGTAATGAGAAAAACTTCAGAGAGCTAGGCAACGAACCTTAAAATGCGCTAACCTGAAAGCTTCTACTTAAAATAACCATAATAAGGCTCAACATGTTAGATCTCAGTGCATATTACGGCAGCTTACTTTGGCTTGGTATTTTATTGGTTATGGTCATGGTGCAATGGCTTGTCGCAAGCTATGCAAAAGCCAAAATGCCCGGAGCCATTCCCGGTGTAATTCCTGCCGATTTAGGCCACCATAATTTTGTGTTTCGCGCCTGGCGCACGCATCAAAATACCGTAGAGAACCTCGGCACCATGCTCGGCGGTGCAATTTTCGCTATTCTAGCCGGTGCAAGCCCAGTTTGGGTGAACGTTATGCTGACCATTATGGTATTAGGGCGTTTGTTACATATGGTGCTCTACTACGGAATCGCCACTGAGAAGAATCCGAGTCCTCGGAGCTGGTTTTTCATGCTCGCTTGGTTCGCGAATTTCGCACTCATTATTATGGGCTTAGTTGCGCTTTTAACCGCCGCTTAAGGCAAGGAACGTTGTGAAAACTGTGATTCAACACATTCTGCGCGGGCTAGCAGTAGTGCTTCCCGCCATTATCACATTGGCTGTGATCGTATGGTTTGTGACCAGCATAGAAGGTTGGATCTCCCCCTTCCTTGAACCCCTTCTCGCGAATTGGTATGTGCCTGGCATGGGTATTGCCGGATTTCTCATTATTTGTTTTATCGTAGGGATTAGCGCCGAATATAAAGGGATTGGTTGGTTTTGGCGACTGCCCGGAAAGCTACTACTGAAAATACCCGGGGCCAGCCAAATCTACGGCATGATTCAAGAGGTATTCGAGGTCATGTCCGGCAAAAATTTCGCCGACGAATCCGTAGTTCTCGTTAAACTCCCACAAAGTGAAGTTGAACTCATTGGCATTGTGACAAAGAAAGGCGGTATAAAGAATGACCGTATGGGTTCACTCATGACGGAAGAGCAAATTGCAGTGTTCCTCCCAATGGCCTATAACGTGGGCGGGTACACCATTATTGTGCCGAAACGCTGTACTAAAAATATTGACATGAAACCTGCAGAAGCGCTGCAGCTCGTTTTAACCGGTGGTTTAGGAAAAGGAGCCGCAGCAAAAGATTAACTCAAACATGGACGGAGAACGCCATGAAAAAGCATCTCTTGCTGGGGTTACTAGCCGTAACTTCCATCTCAACTACTGCAGCTGCTATCGCTGCAACAAACAATAATCCAGAACACTACTATCGATTCCCCGGGCTTCAAGATTCACAGCTAGTTTTTACAGCTGAAGGTGATTTGTGGTTACAAAACCTCAATTCAGAATCACAGCCCGTGCGACTAACAACCTCTGCTGCCGAGGAAACCGAGGGGCAATTATCTCCGAGTGGTGAGTGGGTCGCCTTTGTTGCCAATTATGAGGGTGCTTCCGAGGTTTATGTAATGCCCGTTACTGGCGGAACCCCGAAACGCATTACTTTCGAGCAAGGTAGACTGCGGTTACAAGGCTGGACACCAAACGGTAACGTTCTGTTCGCAACCGACCATGTGATGGGACCAGCAAACCAATGGGTATTGAAATCTGTAAATCCAAGCACGCTTGCCACTCAAACTTTTCCAGTAACCGATGCAATTCAAGGAACGCTCGACAGTAACGAAGAGACATTATTCTTTGTGCGCTTTGGGCTACAAACAACCGGCGACAACGCACGTGTTTATCGCGGCGGTGCGATGGGGGAGCTTTGGCGTTTCGATGTTGGCTCTGAAAATGAAGCTAAGCAGCTAATTCCCGAGCATGAAGGTTCCATTGAAGACCCGTTCTACGCCAACAACCGTGTTTATTTCACCTCGGATGCGAGCGGTACTCGTAATTTATGGTCAGTGAATGTACAAGGTGAGGATTTAACACAACATACTGAATTTGATAGTTGGCAAATTTGGGATCTCTCGGTATCTGGTGACTATGCAGTAGTGCAGCAGGGAGCCGATTTGCTAGCTATCCATCTTGCGAGTGGTTCACAGGAATCTATTGCTGTGAATCTCACAAGTGATTTTCGAGAGCGACAAGAACGTTGGTTAGAGAACCCTCTTAATTACACACAGCACATAAGCTTTACAGGCCATGACGATACTTCAAAAGAGCGCGTTGTGTTTACCGCACGAAGCCAAATTGCGGTGGCTACAACCCCTCCGCAACGATTGATTGAGATTGACACACCCGCAGGGAGCCGCTCTCGCGAGGCCGTCATAAGCCCTGATGGACGCTGGATATATGCAATTAACGATAGCTCAGGCGAGAATGAGATTTGGCGCTTTGCCGCAGACGGTACGGATCAAGGGGAGAGGTTAACCAACAATGGCGATACTTTCCGTTGGGGATTATTCATTTCTCCGAATGGTGACTATCTTGCTCACGACGATAAACATGGCAATTTATACATCATGAATATCGAAGATCGGGAGTCGACCTTGGTTGCAGAGAATCTTGCCGGGCATTGGAATGTTGGTGATGTGTCCTGGTCGACCGATAGCACCAAAGTTGCCTTCACGCAAAGCCATGTAGACGCAGAGCGTTCGCAAATCGTATTGTACTCGCTAGACGATGAGCGTAGCGAAGTACTTACTTCGGATCGCTATGAATCTTACGCACCGACTTTTAGTAGTGACGGAAACTGGCTTTATTTTCTCTCTGATCGCCACTTCAATGCTACCCCGGGAAGCCCATGGGGTGACCGTAATATGGGACCTGTTTTCGACCGTCGCACACGAATTTATGGCATTGCACTCAAGCGCCAAGCCTGTTTTCCTTTCGCAGAGCCGACGGAAGTCGAACATTGCAATAATGACGAAGCAACTAGTGAGCGTGATCGCTTCTTAAATGCAAAGGCAATTGATTGGGATGGGTTAGCAGAGCGGTTATGGCATGTGCCCGTTGAACCGGATAATTATTTTGGACTGAGTGCGAGTGACGACCGGCTCTACGTTATGAGCCGTGCAATTTCTGGTGGTTCTGGCACACTTCATCAAATCGCCTTTAAAAATACCGACATAAAGCGCGAAGTATTTGCAGCCAATGTCACCGGTTATGAGCTTTCTTTGAATCGTAAACGGCTCTATTTTAGCCAGCCTGGTGATCACAATCACTTTGTCGTGGCTGCCGGAACCAGTGCGCCCAATGACTTGAGTCAGGCACGCTTAAATACCTCACAATGGCAACTCGCGTTCTCACCACAGGAAGAGTGGCGACAAATGTTCAATGATGCTTGGTTGATGCATCGCGATTTTCTCTTCGACGCCAATATGCGCGGAGTCGACTGGCAAGCCATGCGAGAGAAGTATCAACCGCTCGTGAATCGCCTTACAGATCGTCACGAACTTGACGACTTGTTAGCTCAATTACTCAGTGAATTGAGTGTCCTGCATAGCCAGGTGCGGGGTGGTGAGTATCCAGAGCGAGAAGAAACTCCGAACGCGGCAACTTTAGGCGCGTCGTTGGCGTTGCGCGACAATGGTGTTTTTATCGAGCATATTTACCGTACCGATCCAGAGCTTCCTGAAGCAGCCGCGCCATTAGCAGCGCCCGGCGTTCGCGCAAGCGCCGGCGACCAGATATTGCGAGTTAATGGCGAGCGCGTTGAAACGATAGCGGATTTAACACATGCGCTAAGAGGCCAAGCGGGTCGCCAAGTTCGTCTCGACTTAAAACGTGGACGGAACGAATGGGCCACAGTCGTTAAACCTGTCTCCACATGGCAAGATCATCGTTTACGTTACCAAGATTGGGTTGCCAGAACTCGCGATGCGGTTGAACAAGAGAGTGAAGGGCGTTTTGGTTATATCCACCTCTATTCAATGACCGCAGGTGACATTGAAGCCTTTGCTCGCGACTTCTATACCAATGTAAACAAAGAGGGTCTTATTATCGATGTGCGACGAAATCGCGGTGGGAATATTGATAGTTGGATTATTGAGAAACTGTTACGCAGAGCTTGGATGTTCTGGCAGGCAGCAAGCGGCTCGCCTTTCACGAACATGCAGCAGACATTCCGTGGACAACTCGTCGTTCTCACGGATCAACTCACCTACTCAGATGGCGAAACATTCTCTGCAGGCGTGAAAAGTCTTGGATTAGGGCCACTCATTGGTACCCGTACAACGGGCGCGGGTGTATGGCTGACGGGTCGCAATACGCTGGCAGATCGCGGTGTTGCACGAGTTGCCGAGACAGCACAACACGCAATGGACGGCACCTGGGTGGTTGAGGGCTTCGGTGTTGAGCCTGATATCGAAATAGATAACCTTCCGTATGCAACCTTTAATGGTGCTGATGCTCAGCTTCAACGCGCGATAGAGGAGTTACGTGTACGCTTAGAGCAAACACCATACCCTGAGTTAAACCCTGGAGATTTATCGACGCCATATGGGGCGGACCCAGTGAACCGGTAAGTTTAGATACTTTCCCAGCGCAAATAAAAACGGCTCCCAAAAGGAGCCGTTTTCTTTATTGCTTTTCAGCTTGTTACCCGTTCATTAGAACTCGTAACGAACACCGATTTTAGCTGTCCAAGTTGAGCCACGAGCGTTATAGCGCGTTGCTGAACGTGGAGTCTCATCGAAGCCACCAAATGGACGGCTATAGATATACTGGCCAGTAGTTGGGTCGATACCCACATCAACTAGACGCACACCCGTGTCAGCAAAACTGACGGTATGGCGTTGGTTATCACCGAACATCGCGAGTACGTTGCGAATATCGAAGTAAACCGCACCTTTTTGGTCACCAAACAAACCAGGGATTTCTTGCTCAAAGCGGAAATCTAGGTTGGTGTTCCATGGACCATTGTTACCTTCGTTACGCACTGCATAACCACCCGCAAACTGCGTTAAGTTTGCTGCTTGTAAGTAACCTGCAAACTCGTCGTACGTGAGGTCGCCAGAGTAGATTACATTCGGATCGTCTGCGCCAGTTGGGATGTATGGTAGGTAGTTTGTAGAAGACCACAAATTATTACCAGACGCGTCACCAAAGCCACGGAAGCGGAATGTACTGAGCGCATAGCTGTACGGACGACCTGATGTACGATCCCAGAAGAAGCTAAACTTAGACTCATAACCAGAGAAGAACTCAGTTGTGTAGTTTAAGGTTGCCATGAAGCGATGCTCAATTTCATACGACGCACGTCCAACTTCAGGCGCTTGCTTGTCGACAGCAGTTTGGAAGTTGTAGTTTGAGTGCGCAGTTGAAGAGCCACCAGAGGTGATATCTTGAACATCTTGGTTCGTGTAGCTGAAGCGGAAATTCAAGCCGTTATCCCACGCATTACCAATGGTAAAGGTAGAGATTAAGCTGTCACCGCCAGATACGTTCGTTAACAGGATATCGTAACGGTTGGTGTTGAAACCGCCAATCTCTGTTGGACGCTCACCCTCTAATGGATCCCAGCTCACGTACAATGGACGTCCGCCCGCTGAAGTCACTTGGTTACCTGCATCGTCAAGTAAAGGCGCTTTCGCTAAGTTTACCCAGCCCACTTCACGATTTTTCTCGGCGTAAATGAACTCAGCAGAAGCGAACCAACCTTCACCCAAGAATGCTAAATCAAGACCGTCATAATCAACCGCGAAGCTGTAACGCGTCTCGTAAGGCATTTTGAAGTTAGGATCGATAGGCGTCGTGTTACCATCACCTGCAGCCAAACTATCTCTCATAGATTGAGGAACATTTGCGATATCTGCATTCGCCACGTCAAACAAATCGTCTGCTGCAACAATAGTTACACCATCGTTGGTGTATGCATTTGAAATCCAAACATTTGGGCGACCACCAGAGAATTGCCCTACGCCACCACGTAAAGTGATTTGGTCATTCAATGTGTAATTGAAGCTGAAGCGTGGAAGCAATAAATCCAAGCCATCCATGTTGTTGGTGTTTTCAAAGCCATAACGTGCTACGAAATTATCGTTCAGCGCTGGACGGTCGTCTGAATTGAAACGCTCATAACGTAAACCAAAGTTTAACGTAAGGTCCCAAGTTACGTCCCACGTGTCTTGCAAGTATAACGCCGTGTTACCGTAGCTAAATGAGGCAGCTCCGTCATCAGAATTGTTTGTGAACGCGTTTTGATACTGAATAACAGCGGCTTCACGGTTCTCGAAAGACTCCAAGCTATCAAACTCGAACACACCGAGAGAGTTTTGTACGAATACGTTGAACACGTCGATTTCTTGCATTTCAAGACCGAACTGCAAGTGATGCGTGTCTAACAAATATTCACCATGGAATTGGAAATCAGTGGTCGTAGTTTCAAGACGGTTCGCATGACGTGAACGGTCTGGACCGATATTGATTTCACCTTCACCACCGGCTGGGTTTTCTTCATCAGTAAACTGAACGGTTACCTGACCGAAGTTACGGCCAAGCGCCGGATCTTGCCCGGTGGTAACGTCTTTTACAGATGCTTTGAACTCAGTGCTGAAATTGTTCGTCCAGTTTGAGTACACTTGTAAAGCATAGTTGTCCATTAACTGTGAACGGATGTACCAAGTTGAGTTCAAGTTCAAGTTGGTATTACCACCAGTCGTGGTGTTGTTCGCAGCTTCGTCTTCCGCACGCTGGTATGTGAATGACGCACGGTGATCATCGTTAATGTTCAAGTCGAATTTCAGAAGCATTTTTTCATCTTTCTGATCCGGCTGAACGTTCCAATCACCTGCTTCTACACCATAAACATCACGCGCGATACGCTGAACTTCAGCAATGACTGAAGGATCGATATCTTTTTGAGTGACAGCAGCAGATCCAAGCGGACCTTGAGCAATTGAAGTTGGCTCTTCATAAGTTTCGTAGTTCGCAAAGAAGAACAAACGATCACGAAGAATTGGACCACCCACACTGAAACCTTTTGTTTCTTCTTTAAAGTCTAGTGTCGGCGCGTTCCCGTCTGGAGTATAACGGCTAGGATCTGGGTCACCTGCTAAGTCATCGCTTGCATATTCATAGAACACAGAACCGAAGAAGTCGTTGCCACCAGAACGTGTTACGGCGTTAATGACCGCGCCCGTAAAGCCGCTGTAACGCGCATTAAACGGAACTGATTGAATTGAAACCTGCTCGATAGCGTCGATCGAGATAGGTGAACGGTTCGTTGGATAACCACCAGAGTTCAAACCGAAGTCATCGTTCTGGCCAATCCCGTCAACGGTGATGCTGTTGTAACGTGGATTGTTACCTGCAACTGAGAGTGAGCGGCTGTTGTCACCTAAGTCAGTCGCTAATGGGTTTTGACGTACGACGTCTTTCAAGTCACGGTCAAATGCCGGTACACGGCGAATTTCTTCTTCACCCCAAGTGCTCGATGAGCCAGCTTGTAACGAAGTGAAGTTAATTGCGCGACCCGTTACTTGAATACGCTCGAAATTCTCTTCTCGAGTTTCAAGTTGTGCGTTCAAGCGATATGCGTCGCCCAATTGGAGGAAGATGTCTTCTAGCGTTTGGCCTTCGTATGTGTCACTTTCGATGATCACTCGGTAAGGACCACCAACGCGCAAACCAGAAGCAGAAAAAATACCGCTGCTGTTCGTCGTTGCTGTAGTGCGCGTACCCGAAGGAACGTGCTCAATGATGATGCGCGTATCAGCGACTACTTGTCCTGCGGGACCTACAATTTGACCGCGCATAGACGAAGAAGTTTCCGCCATAGCTGCACCAGAGATCCCCAAAGTAAGCGCGACTGCCGTTGCAATACGGGTCAGTTTCGTCTTATTCATGCCATGTACCTGCATAGTTGTGTGTGAGATTTAACTGCTTCAGAGTTCGTTGTTTATGAATGATTACCACCGAATATCATTCACGAACTAAAACGCACATATTCTATGACAATTTTTAAACACTTTCATGTTCTTTTTATGACAGCTCTATGCGCTTCACGAACTCATCGACAAGAATTCGAGCATTAGGCTAAATATAGAACGTGACAAGAATATGACAACTACGAATTTCTATTTAAAAATTTGTCACATTTAAGTGTGCAAGAATCACATCGATGAAAGCTTGACCATAGCGAGCAAATTTCACTTGCCCCACGCCAGAAACCATCATCATTTCAAATTCACTCGTAGGTAATAGCAACGCCATTTCTTGTAATGTGGTGTCACTGAACACTTGAAAGGCTTTTAACTCTTGCTCGTCGGCGATTGCCTTTCTAAGCGCTTTCAGTTTTCTAAATAAGGGTTTGTCATGATGGCCACGATCTTCAACCAGCTCTGTGCGCTTCATCATGTCGATCCGCGGCTCTGCGAGCGTCAGTGCAACTTCACCTCTAAGCACAGGCCGTGCCGCTTCGGTGAGACGTAGTGCACTATGAAAACGGATATCTTGCACCAGCAATCCGCGATGCACGAGCTGGCGAATGACCGAAATCCAATACTCACTCTCCTTGTCTTTCCCAATTGCAAACGTAGACACTTCGTGATGCCCGTGCTGCTTTACCTTTTGATTCTGACTACCACGCAGCACATCGACAATATGCTGAACGCCGAATTGTTGCCCGGTTCGATATACGCAACTCAACGCTTTTTGCGCGTCTTCTGTGCCGTCGTATTGCTTGGGCGGATTGAGGCATAAGTCACAATTCCCGCAGGTTTGCTCGCGATATTCACTAAAATAATTCAAGAGCACTAATCGACGACAGGTCTGCGCTTCAGCCAGATGCTTCATCGCATTAAACTTTTGCTTCTCCACAATGAGCTGCGGCGTTTCATCGTGTTCATTCAATATCTTCCAAATCCAACTCGCATCTTTCGGATCGTAAAATAATACTGCCTCTGAGGCAGCACCGTCGCGCCCAGCCCTGCCGGTTTCTTGATAATAGGCTTCAATGCTTCGAGGGATATCGTAATGCACAACAAAACGCACATTGGGTTTATTAATACCCATACCGAAAGCAACGGTTGCAACCACCACATCAATGTCGTCACTCATAAACTTTGTGAGGGCACGATGCCGCACTTCATGGCCTAAGCCAGCATGATAAGCCGCTGCTTTAACACCTTCGCGCATCAGCCGCTCAGCCAACTCCTCAGTGCGCTTACGACTGCCGCAATAAACAATGCCCGAGGTGCCTCGCTGCGTTTTTACATAGTCTACCAGCTGCTGTTGGCCTCTAAACTTTTCCTGTACCACGTAGCGGATATTGGGCCGATCGAATGAGCCTTGTACCACGGTGGGATCTTGTAACTGTAAGCGCGCAGCGATATCGTCTCTCGTTACATCGTCTGCTGTTGCTGTGAGTGCGAGAAAAGGGACCCGTGCAAACCACTGTCGCAGAATTCCGAGCTGCCCATACTCAGGGCGAAAATCATGACCCCATTGCGAGATACAGTGTGCTTCGTCGACCGCGATAAGGGAAACACGAACCGCTTGCAGACGCTCTAAAAAATGCTGTTGCAATACTCTTTCTGGCGCTAAGTAAAGTAGCTTTACTTCACCTGCCTGTATTGCCTTCAACGTGTTGAGAACGTCAACGGACTGCTTGCCCGAATGAATCGCCGCTGCTGGAATTCCAAAGGTATTAAGGGCAGCAACCTGGTCGTCCATTAACGAGACGAGGGGGGAAATGACAATCGTGAGGCCATCTAACAATAAGGCTGGAAGTTGATAGCAAAGAGATTTCCCGCCTCCAGTCGGCAGCAGCACCTGCGTATCCCGCCCTGCGAGGACACTCTCTATAATTTCTTGCTGCCCGAAGCGAAACTCTTTGTAGCCAAAAACGCGCGCCAGCAAAGCTCGTGCCTGCTCGATTGCAGGTGCCTCTAATTCCTCTGGCTCCAAATGCTCTTGTGCGCTCATTGGCTGCATGAATGCGATGCCTTTCGTTGACTTAAAATGGGTTGCTCACTATTGTAAGCACCCTGGCCACGAATAACCATGCGCATATGTCAAACTCAGCTTTAATCGCACAAATTTCACACTACATGAATTCTCAGATTCCATTCCAGCAACTGCTCGGTTTGGAAATTACACATTTCGCCGCGGACCAATCAGAAGTTCGTTTTCGTTGGAAGGATGAACTCATCGGGAATGCCCCAAAACGCATACTTCATGGCGGCGTTACCGCAACGGCGCTCGATACTGCGGGCGGCACCGTGGTGCTTGCGAGTGTGATTGAACGTTTGGCAGAGAACACGCCGACAGAGGAGGTTATTGCGCGTATGGCCAAGTGCGGCACGATTGATTTACGCGTTGATTATCTTCGTCCTGGTCGCGGTGAGGAGTTCATTTGCACAGCAACCATTATTCGCTCCGGCAATAAAGTTGCAGTGGCACGTATGGAAATGCATAACGAACACGGGGAGCTCATCGCGTTCGGCACCGGCACATATATTGTAGGTTAACCCAACAGGCTACCGAATGACTCAAGATTTAGCGGCTCGCACACGAGAAGGCGTATTTTTCGCCATTGCTGCCTACACTATTTGGGGTATTGCCCCCGTTTATTTTAAAGCCGTTGCGCACGTACCTGCCATGGAAATTCTTGCACATCGTGTGTTTTGGGCTTTTGCGTTGGTGCTTATACTCATTGTTGCAACGAAACGAATTGCGCGGGTAAAGGCCGTATTGAAATCCCCTAAACTACTCATGGTACTTGGACTAGCAACCTTTTTTATTGCTTTTAACTGGTTTCTCTTTATTTGGGCCGTGGCGAATAACTACATGCTCGATGCAAGCCTTGGGTATTTCATTAATCCGCTACTCAATGTAGCGATTGGCATGATATTTTTTGCCGAACGGCTGCGTAAGTTGCAGCTTATTGCGGTCGGGCTTGCCGTGATCGGTGTCGCTGTCCAAATAATCACCTTTGGCTCTGTTCCGTGGATTGCACTTGCGTTAGCAGGCTCATTCGCCACTTATGGCGCTTTGCGTAAGAAAATTCCGGTGGACTCACTGACTGGGCTCTGGCTTGAAGTGACTATTTTGCTACCCGTCATGTTATTTTACTTCAGCATGTTTGCGCAGAGTGACGCGAGTAATCTGATGCTCAATACGTGGCAATTAAATTTGCTCTTGATGATGGCTGGCGTGATCACGACAGTCCCACTGCTTTGCTTTACCGCAGCGACGCAACGTTTGCGTTACTCAACCATGGGATTCTTTCAGTACATAGGCCCAAGCCTCATGTTTATTTTGGCTACCGTTTTTTATGGGGAATCACTCACGCTCGATAAACTCATTACGTTCGCTGTTATCTGGAGTGCCTTGGTGATTTACTCCATCGACGCAGTAAGCACCCACAGACAGACACGCAAGGCAGCAAAAGCACTGAAGGCAACTACTCGAGCGGAGTCAGTTTAGCATACGCTACCACCAGCCATTTGCTGCCGACGTCGTGGAAATTTACTTGAATTCGACTTTGCGGGCCTGAGCCCTCGTAGTTAAGCACCGTGCCTTCACCGAACTTGCTATGCAGTACGCGTTGCCCTAAACGAAAACCCGTTTCCACAAAACTTTCATGCGAGGCTCCGGTATGAAAACGCCCTCGCTGTGAAGATGGCATTTCTACTCTCGTTTGCACTCGAACTTCATCAATACCCTCGGGCGGCAATTCAGCTAGGAAACGACTCGGCCGATGGTAATTTACTTGTCCATATAAGCGTCGACTTTCCGCATAAGTAAGTACCAACTTTTCCATTGCTCGGGTAATGCCAACATAACAAAGCCTGCGCTCTTCCTCTAAACGTCCAGACTCCGCTGTTGATTGTTGCGAAGGGAAGGTGCCTTCTTCCATTCCTGTCATAAATACCAATTTGAATTCGAGGCCCTTCGCACTATGCAACGTCATCAGCTGCACGGCATCTTGGTGAGCTTCAGCTTGTTCCTCACCGGCCTCTAATGCAGCATGCGCAAGAAACTCAGCTAACGGCGTCATGCCCTCCTCTCCGGTGGGGACAAAGGTTTCTGTCGCACTCACGAGTTCTTTGAGGTTATCGACCCGTGTCTCTGCCTTATCGCTCTTTTCAGCCTGATACATTGCCAGCAAACCGCTTCCATGAAGCATTGTATCGGTTTGGCTAGAAAGGGATTTGTCACGCGTTTGCTCATCGAGCAATTCGATAAGCTCAATAAAAGAGGAAAGAGATGACTTGGCCCGCCCCGTAAGTAAAGACTCACTTATCATGTGCTTTGCAGCATTCCAGAGTGGCTTTTGAAGGCTTCTGGCGGCTTCACGTAATAACCCCAATGTACGCTCTCCGACTCCACGCGTTGGCGTATTTACCACGCGTTCAAAAGCTGCATCGTCATTACGATTTGAAATTAACCGCAAGTACCCTAGGGCATCTTTTATTTCCTGACGGTCGAAGAAGCGCAAGCCGCCATAGATGCGATAGGGTAAACGTGCATACAAAAGACCTTCCTCTAACACACGAGATTGCGCGTTATTCCGGTAAAGAATCGCGACATCACTCAACGCGCCGCCTTGATCTTGCCATTGCGCAATTCGCGATACGATGTAGCGAGCCTCCTCTTGCTCATTAAACGCCGCATAGAGAGAAATGGGCGCCCCCTCATGATCATCGGTCCACAACTCTTTTCCTAATCGACCCGCATTGTTGGCAATCACCGCGTTTGCAGCATTCAATATGGTGCTGGTGGAGCGGTAGTTCTGTTCGAGCCGAATGGTGTCTGCCGCAGGAAAGTCGCGCAAAAAATGCTGCAAGTTCTCGACTTGAGCGCCGCGCCAGCCATAGATAGATTGATCGTCGTCACCCACAATCGTCACATAATTCTGAGCACCCGCGAGCAATTGCACCCATGCATATTGAATTTGGTTCGTATCTTGAAACTCGTCCACTAGTACGTGCCGAAAGCGACGTTGATAATGCTCTCTCACATATTTATTGTCGCGTAACAATTCATGAGCACGCAGCAGAAGTTCTGCGAAATCAACGAGCCCAGCTCGGTCACAGGCTTCTTGGTATGCGGTGTAAATCTCTTTATGTGTTTTCTCGGCAATATCAAAAGCATCAATATGAGCTGGGCGTAGGCCTTCATCCTTTTTCGCGTTGATATACCAAGACGCTTGTTTCGCAGGCCACTGCTTCTCGTCTAGGTTCAGTGCCTTAATAGTGCGTTTGAGTAAGCGAATTTGATCGTCACTGTCGAGAATTTGAAAGTTTTGCGGCAAACCTGCGTCTTGATAATGAGCTCGCAGAAGTCGATGTGCTAAACCATGAAATGTGCCAATCCACATTTTTCGCACGTCTCGCCCCAATAACTTCTCTACTCGGGCACGCATTTCTGCAGCCGCCTTGTTCGTAAAAGTCACGGCCATGATCGACATGGGAGAGTATTGCATTACCTGAATCAGCCACGCAATGCGGTGCACCAACACGCGTGTTTTTCCACTTCCCGCGCCAGCTAAAACCAACATATGGCGCTCATCTGCGCTCACTGCATCTCGTTGTCGATCGTTGAGGCCATCCAGCAAGTGAGAAACGTCCATTGGGCGCACCTTGGGTCGTGTTTAAATGAAGGAAGTCTACTTACGTTTCACTGTACATGCAACCAGTGTTTCGGGTGTCATTAGAGTAAATCGCGAAGCGCTGTGACCTCTCGTATTGAGAGATGCGGTAACCAAGCCGTTTGGAGTCGATGGCCGCTGGGAACATACCAAGCCGCTTGTGCTCCAAATTCAAGCGCACCATGCACATCACTAATAGGGTGGTCACCCACATGTAACAGTTGATTCGGGTGCGTTAAACCGAGTCGTTGATAAGCCGCCCGAAACATATCGGGGTAGGGCTTTCCGCGTAACCCATTGCCAGGGTGAAACGCCGCCACAAAATAGTCGCCGAGGCCAATACGGTGAATATCTGCATTGCCATTACTCACTGCAACTAATGGGTACTTTGCCGCTAAATCAGCCAATAACTGATGTATTTCAGGGGCAATCTCAACTTGATTCCGAGCCACAAGAAATTCATCCATTGCCGCTTGCGCTGCCACCTTTACGTCATCGACTCCGAATCGCGACATCCCTTGCTCTAAAGTCGCAAGGCGAAGTGCGGTCATGTCGCTCGCCAGCACGGGGTCGGAGGCTGCGACTTGATCTCTTAGCTGACGCCAAGCCGCGCGATCAAAGCTCGCTGTTTGTGGCCATTCTTTCGCAATAAAATCGGCCACATGTTGCTCAGCTCGCTGCATTACGGGAATGTTCTCGTAAAGCGTGTCGTCTAAATCAAAACTAATGGCATGAATAGGTTCAATACGTCGGTGATATTGCACTGCAGGTTACCTTTTCTTTGCACGAGGGTGAGCGTCGTCATAAACCTTAGAGAGGTGCTCGAAGTCAACTTGTGTATAAATTTGCGTTGTGCTCAAATTGGCATGCCCAAGTAATTCTTGGACAGCGCGTAAATCACGACTCGACTCCAATACATGAGTGGCAAAACTGTGCCGTAATTTGTGCGGATGTACGTTGTCTGGAATACCCTGTAGTTGCGCCCAATGCCGAAGCCGCTGCTGTATACTGCGCGCACTCAAGCGCTTTTGTTGTTTACTGAGGAATAGCGCATCTTGCCCAGCGGCACCGGGCCATTCTGAGCGGCACTTTAACCAAGCTTGGATCGCCTCATACGCGATACGCCCCACTGGAACGACGCGTGTTTTACTGCCCTTACCCACCACGCGCAATTCTTGATCTCGATGGATGTCACTTAAATTCAAACTTGCAAGTTCTGAGAGCCGCAGGCCACTCCCATAAAACAATTCAAAAATAGCACGATCTCGCACTGCAAGAGGATCACTCGCAGGAATATCAAGTAACCGCATCATACTGTCGACATCAAGGTTTCGAGGTAAGCGTTTGCCTGCTTTCGGCGCCCGCACTTGCTTTGCAGGATTACTTTTGAGTTGCCCAAGCCGAAGCAAATCTTCGCAAAAGGAGCGCAAGGCCGATAACCGTTGCTGGATAGAGGAAACACCTGTTCCCTCTCGTCGCCACAAAAGAACTAGGCGCTCCACTTGTGCAGCCGTTAATTCAGACCAATCGCCAAGCCCTTGTGCTTGGAGTTGCTCACAAATGAGGGTTAATTGGCGTCGATAACTAGACACGCTATGCGCTGCGTACCCTCGCACCTGCTCTAGGTAGTCGAGATATGTATTCACAGCGTGCGCCAGCATTATGCGTCCTGAGACGAAATTAAGCGGGGCAAAATTACGCTTAACAGAGCCTGTAATTGAGTGATGAGCAGATAATCCATGTCTGGATCGAAATGCGCGGGATCTTTACTGCCGAAAGCAAGCATGCCAAGCTCCTGCTCTTTTCCAAGCAAAATAAGCGCAACCGACTCCACCTGCTCATCACGAAAGAGTAGCTTTTGCTCTTCATTGGAAATACGCCCTAAATAAACATGCTTTTTCTCGAAACGCTTACTTAATAGTTGCTTGTGGGTGTCGGAGCTAAATGTATATTGCTCAGGTAATGCGACCGGGCTGTCGAAAAACTTCAAACTGAGCTCCGGCAACGCTAACTGCTCTTGAAAGGTTTTCTTCAGGCTTTGCAGCACATCTTCTAAAGTTTCACAATTCAACAGCTCAACATATAACGCGCTGTAACCGCGAAAAATTTGTTCATTTCTACGTGCGTTGCCCATGAGCTGAGTAATTTCTTCCTGCAACGCATTAATTTGCTCTCGCAGAATACGTTGCTGACGCTCAACTAACGAAACAGACCCCGCCTGCTGATGGCGCATATTCATCCGCACAAGCAAATTAGGATGACGATCGAAGAAATCAGGGTTTTGCTCTAAATAATCGGTGACGAGTTCCTCGTCGACGCTACTCTCGGTCAACTCTAATGCTGCTGATTTATGCTCATTCATAATAATAATTGTCCGTCATAAACATGTTCTGCAGGGCCACGCATCCAAACTACTTCACCCGGTTCCCACTCTATCACGAGGTATCCACCGGGCAACTGAATTGTTGCAGGCGAAATTAATTTCTCTTGTAATATACCCCAAACGGCCGCGGCACAAGCCCCCGTGCCGCACGCTTGAGTTTCTCCTACCCCACGCTCAAATACACGCAAACGTGCTTCATTCGCGTTCATTACTTCCAAAAACCCGACATTTGCGCCCTCGGGGAACCTTTCATGCTGCGTCAGTAAACGACCAATTTCATCTACGCTAGCGGTGTCCACATTGTCGACGAGCATGACACAATGCGGATTACCCATACTCAACGCTCCGCATAAGAAAGTTTGCTCCTCTGCGCGCAAAATATAGGTAATTTCTTCTTTATTTGCCTTAAAGGGAACCTCTTGCGGCGCCAGCTTAGGTCTCCCCATATTTACGCTCACAGAACCGTCTTGCTCGAGCTTCACTTTAATATTGCCGCCCTTTGTAGAAACGACTATTTCACTCTTATTTGTAAGGCCCTTCATGCGTACAAAGCGACCAAAACAACGTGCTCCATTTCCGCATTGCTCAACTTCATTACCATCGGCATTGAAAATTCGATAATGAAAATCAACGTCGGGATCATATGGAGGTTCGACCATCAGTAATTGGTCAAAACCGACACCTCTGTTGCGATCGGCCAAGTGCCGAATTTGCTCGGGGCTGATATATACATTTTGCGTGAGGGCATCCACCACCATAAAGTCGTTACCCAAACCATGCATTTTAGAAAAGTACAATTGCATGCGAATTGTTAGCTCCGTCGCTCACTGCTTCTCCCGAAATAGTTTTAAGGAAGCAGTGATTCTGTTTTCCATAAATCTTCACGCGTTTCTCGCGCCCGAATAAGGTATGAGGTTTCACCATCGACCATCACTTCTGGAGGCCTTGGCCGCGAGTTATAATTTGAACTCATGACAAAACCATAAGCGCCCGCATTGTGCACCGCGAGAACGTCGCCCGGTTTTGCTAGGATTTCTCTATCTTGTCCTAAAAAGTCACCTGTTTCACACACCGGCCCCACAATATCACCATGAACCACGGGCGCCTGAGCAGGCGCAACATTCTCAATTCGGTGCCAAGCTTGGTAGAGCGATGGTCGCAACAAGTCATTCATACCCGCGTCGACTATAATAAAATGCTTCTTCGCACTTGCTTTAATCGAGGTTACTTGAGTTAGCAGGATGCCCGCATTGGCAACAATAGCTCTCCCCGGCTCTAGGAAAAGTGCGAGGTTAGGGTAAGCCTTGAGTTTCTCTAACATGCCTTGTAAATAGTCGCCAACCGGCGGCGGTGTCTCATTCTCGTAGCGCACACCGAGCCCACCTCCCATATCAAGATGATGTACTTCAATACCCACTGCTTTTAGTTCTTCTACTAGCGCAAGCATTCGGTCCATCGCATCGAGAAATGGCTTCAGCTCGGTAAGCTGCGAGCCAATGTGGCAGTCTACCCCAGTAATCTCTAGTCCCGTTAAATCGGCAGCGTATTGATACGTTGCCACCGCTTCAGCCATAGGAATACCAAATTTGTTTTTTTCCAAACCTGTCGCTATGTATGGATGTGTTTTCGCGTCCACGTCTGGATTCACGCGCAACGAAATAGGGGCAACCTTTCCCATTGAGGTCGCGATTCGACTTATTTGTTCGAGCTCAGCTTTACTTTCCACATTGAACTGCCCTACGCCTAGCGTCAGTGCTTCTCGAATCTCACTGTCACTCTTCGCAACGCCAGAAAATACAATTCGAGAGGCTTGCCCTCCTGCTTTGATGACACGTGCAATTTCACCACCTGAAACCACATCGAAACCAGCACCTAATTTTGCGAGCACTTGTAACACGGCAAGATTACTGTTGGCCTTCACCGCAAAATGCGCACGATGAGGGGCCGGCAAATGCTCGGTGAATGCACGCCAATTGCGCTCTATCACTGCGCGTGAATAAACGTAAAGCGGCGTGCCATATTTTGCGCTGAGCTGCAATGTTGGCACTTGTTCAGCAAACAACTGTTCTTGCTGGAAATAAAAGCCTGACATGAGTTTCCTAATCTGTTTTATAACGAGTCTCGGCCGGCTCTGCCGGCGCATTCGTAGGCGCCGGTTCGGGTAAATATAGAGGCCCTTTTTGACCACACCCGAACAGCCCTATGGTGAATGCAATTACGAAGATCGCTCTGCTCGTGCGTTTTATCATAAGTCACGTTACACTAGGCGTTAAAAGAGCTTTATAATCGCATTCATAGCGAAGTTTGTCACCTGCTCTGCGCATTTTGGCGCGTGCAAACCCGTGTGAGTATCTCGGATCATTTACGTGAGGTCTGTTATGAAAATCAGTCTTTCTCGTTTCATACTTTTCACCACAATGGCGTGGTGCCTAGTCAACACTCCAGCCCATGCTCAAGATGGCATTTGGGATCGGGATCACATTGCCCGAGGCATTCTTACTTCGGGAATCGAAGACAGAGAGCCAGTCGACGACCTCGGCACCGAAACTGTACACCCTGGGAACGCGGAGTGGCGTGTTTATTTTTTCACGCAAGTATTGCAACAGAACGATATGGAAATTGCTCACCTTTGGTTTCATGGTGGAGAACTCGTTGCAGAAGTAGCACTCCCCATTGGTAGCGAGAACTGGCGCACCTACTCTTCAAAGGTTATTCGTCCTCAAGACAGCGGCGACTGGCGAGTGTTAGTGGTGAATAGTGAGCAAGAAATGCTCTTAGAGTATAATTTTTACGTGGCAGGAAGCGAATGACCCCAACTAAAACGATTCGTATTGCAACGCGCAAAAGCGCACTCGCTCTGTGGCAAGCAGAACATATCAAAAGGGAACTCGAGCGATTACATACGGGCTTGCAAGTAGAGCTCGTGCCGATGAGCACGCGGGGAGATGTGATTCTAGACACGCCGCTCGCTAAAATTGGTGGTAAAGGCCTGTTTGTAAAAGAGTTAGAGGCCGCTATGCTCGAAGGGCGTGCCGACATTGCAGTGCATTCAATGAAAGATGTACCGGTCGATTTCCCTGCGGGTTTAGAGCTCCATACCATCTGCAAGCGAGAAGATCCTCGAGACGCCTTTGTTTCAAACCATTATAAAGCACTCGCAGATTTGCCGGCTGGCTCGATTGTTGGCACTTGCAGCTTACGTAGGCGCTGCCAAATCGCCGCAAGGTATCCTGAACTTGAAATTCGAGATCTCAGAGGAAACGTGCAAACTCGTTTACGCAAGCTCGACGAAGGTGAGTTCGACGCGATTGTGTTAGCTGCTTCAGGCTTAAAACGCCTCGAGCTGCATGACCGAATCACGTCGTTTTTAGAGGTAGAGGATTCGTTACCCGCCAATGGACAAGGCGCTTTGGGTATTGAATGCCGCAGTGATGATGCGCTCGTTAAACAGTTGCTGGCCCCATTGAGCGATCCCGAATCAACCGCCTGTGTACTTGCAGAACGGGCGATGAATAGAACCTTACAAGGCGGCTGCCAAGTGCCAATCGGCGCATTCGCTCATTTAGAAGGCGAAGAGCTCTGGTTACGCGGGTTAGTAGGCAACCCAAATGGCGCTGAAATTGTACGAGCCGAACTGAGAGGCTCAGTGCAGGACGCAGAACAAATTGGTGTGGAAGTTGCGAACGCATTGCTCGCACAAGGAGCTGGTGACATTCTCGACGCCGTTTATCGAGCAGGAGCATAATCATGAGCCAAGGTGTGTTACTGGTTCGAGCTGAATCAGAAAACCAACCACTCGCTCTCATGCTTGGAGAGCGAGGTTTCAATGTGTTTTCTCACAGCTTGGTCGACATTGAGGCGGTTCCACACGACGAAAATGAGTTGAACGAGCTCGCGTCGGCTCATTGGCATGGCATTATTGTAGTAAGTCCAAACGCGACGCGATTCTTTCAAAGAGCACTGAAAGCTCATACGCTTACTTGGCCTCGCGCACAGAAACACTATTTCACGGTTGGCCCAGGTACAGCAAAAGCCTTGCAGGCCGAAATAAAAGAGGCCATTACTTGGCCTGCGGCGAATTATGACAGTGAAGCACTTTTAGCCTTGTCAGATTTACAACAAGTACAAGATGAAAAATGGCTCATCATTACGGGGAAGAACGGCAGAAGACAAGTTGAGTCTACGCTACGTGAGCGTGGTGCAAAAGTTTCAGTGATTGAAATTTATCAACGTGTGCCGAAATCAACAGCGGATGCTTTACTAACATCTGATACAACCACGCAAGTTCAACGAGTGGTGGTAACGAGCCGAGAGCAAGCGCAACTTTTATGTTCTATGCTCAACGATGAAGGCTTGAGCGAGTGGGCGAGAAACTGCCACTGGGTGGTTCCGAGCGATCGAGTGGCGCAAGTTCTTGAAGCATGCGACATTGCAACATCACAGATTCATTTCGCCGCAAGCGCCATGCCTGAAGATTTGGTCGCTGCATTGACGAGAATTAAGTCGACTATGAAAACAGAAGAAAACAAACCCGCACCCGACGCAGAGCCTTTAAATAAGCGTGAATTCAAAGAGCCGAAGTCAAAGTCGGGACGCGCATGGGCCGTACTCATGTTCGTTCTTCTCACCCTATGTGTTGTAACACTTGCCTTCGGAGGCTGGTGGCTTTGGCAGCAACAAGACGCGATTCAAGCAAAAAATAATGAAGAAATTGCGCAAGTACGGGCGACTTTAAATGCGGCACAGCAAAGGGACGCCGAATTTGAGCGCCGGTTGCAGGCTCGCCTAGAAAATAGAATGCTTGAGGAAGTTGAGCAGGCCGAAACCGAGCAACAAACTCAGTTCAGTAGTTTACGGGAGCGCCAAGAAGCACAAACAGCCCGCATTAGAGAGCAAATGGCGCAACAAGATCGTGAACTTGCGCGGCTCAGCCAGCGTTTGCGTGAAACCGAAGCACGTAATTCGCATCAGTGGCTTGCACATGAGGCCTATGAGCGTGTCACTTCTGCCACTCAGCGATTAGCCATTGACGGCTCACCTGCGGCTGCATTGCAACTCCTTCAGCAGGCTGAAGAACTACTGAGTGAACAACCAGAACGATTCCAAACAATTCGTATGCAATTGCAGTCTGATATCTCTTTCATAGCGAGCCTACCCGAGCTCGATCTGTCAGGAACGATTGTGACTTTGCAAAGCTTGCAACAGCAGATTCCAACGTTGTCGATTCGATCGACCGATACTTCGGGCGATGAGGAGCAAGGAGCCGAGGTTAGCACCGAGGCGAGCGATTGGCGCGATAACCTGAGCAAGGTTTGGGAAGCGTTTAGTCGAGATTTGATCCGGATTCAGAAAACGGCGGATCTTCCACTTCGACTCGATCAAGAACAGCGTCTGAGCTTAAATAGCCGTTTAGAAATGCAACTGCAACTCGCACAACAAGCCGTCATTCGCGCTGATCAAGAGCTTTTCACGATTGCTCTCACCGAAAGTTATCGGTTAATCAATGAGTTTTTCGACACGCAACAGGCCGACGTTCAGAATGTGCTACGAATTCTGTCATCTCTACAAGAAGTCTCTATTCGTACGAACTATCCCACCTCATTGATATCGAGAGCGATGCTGCGAGAATATATCAGCGCATTAGAAACCGCTCCCATTAGAACTGAGGAGTAAGCAGTGCGCAAAAGCTTCCTACTCATTGTTATTTTGCTGCTCGGACTTCTGATTGCCCCCGTATGGAGTGGCCATACCGGCTATCTTTTAATTGAAGCCTTTGGTTACACCATAGAGACCAGTGTCGTGGTTGCGAGCGTATGTCTAGTGCTTCTTTGGGCAGCTATTTTGCTGGTTTGGACCTTAATTACCAGATTATTTGCAGGCCAATTGTGGACGCGTCGTTGGTTGCAAGGTAGACGTGAGAAACGAGCCGTTACCCAGCTCCGTTTAGCACTCAATGCATGGTTCAACCGGGACTATAAAGCCGCCGCAGAATTAGCAGATCAAAGCAAACTCGATCATCCCGACCCGCAGCTCGCATTTGCTTTAGCGGCGGCTGCTTATGGAGAAAGTGGGAACCTCGATGCGCAGCGCCGAATGCTCACAGAAGCAAGAATTGCCGGCTTTGATGATGAAAACCTAGAAATTCTGCAGCTGCTAAACACGCAAGATGCAGAAGAGGCACTAACTTTAGCGCGCACACTCACGACTCGTAAGAAGCTGAACCCCGCACTCTGGCGCGCGATTGCCGAACAACTCACACGCTTTGCTCATTGGAATACGTTGCGCGATTTACTGCCGAGAATTGAAGCGAGCCATGCACTTTTAGAGAGCCGGCTCCACAAAATTAAGCGGCTTTGTTACCAAGCTTATTTCAAACATACCTCCGACAGTGAGAAACTGTTGGAGCTTTGGAAACGGCTCGATCGCAAAGCCCGACGCAACGCCGCGATTCGAATTGCTTATGTTGAAGTTCTAGTGAGTAAAGGCCTGTATCAAATAGCTTCGAAAGTAACGAGCAAAGGGCTGGCGAGAAATTGCTTAAATCTTCATGAGGTACTTCTCCTCTCACCGGAACAGTGGGCACACGACGAGTCGTTGCACGACTGGGCGGCGAGCGCATTGAAACAACACCCTAAGAATCCCGATATTTTGCAACTTTATGCCGCCACAAGGTTCATACAGAAAGAATATGGGCTAGCGGAAAAAGCATTACGTGAAGCACTGGCGGCACGCCCAGAACAGTCGAGCTTTCGACTACTTGGAGAAACGTTGCTGGCTGCCAACCAGCCACAAGGTGCCTTGGAAGCATTCCGAAAAGCCAGCGGCACACGTTAAGTTGAGGCATCATGCGCAATGGGCCGCATCGAAAGAAAAATTACTGGACCTTGTTGCTCACAATTGGCGTGTTGTGGGCACCCTTTTCTATTGCTCAAGAAGCAACACAAGAAGCCTCTAATTCAACGCGTTTAGAAGTTCAAATTGAAGGAGTTGAAGGTAATGTTCTCACGAACGTGAGACGTTTACTGAGCCTTTATGCCTATCATGAGCAGTCGGCACCCGGCGCGAGTCGGGTACGATACCTTCATCGCCAAGCAGAAAGAGAAATTCGCAGCGCACTCTCCCCGTTTGGATATTACCGTTATGAGCTAAACAGTACACTTACCGAAAACGACACGGGGTGGCTCGCTCGCTATCAAATACAACTCAACGAGCGCATTCCAGTCCGCGCAATAGATATTCAAATTCTTGGCAGCGGGAGCGAAGATCCGCTCTTTGCGAATGTTGCACAGAGCCTTCCCGTTCAAATAGAACAACCGTTACTCCATACAAATTATGAAGCTGCAAAAAACCAGTTACGACAACTTGCGTCGGAACACGGTTATTACGAGGCGAGTTATGCGCGTAGTGAACTCAGAATAAATCTCGATAGTTACGAAGCGCAGGTTATTTTGCATTTGCAAACCGGACCACGTTTTCGATATGGCGAAGTAAAAATTAGCGAGGGGCATCTTGATCGGGACGTCATGCGACGCTTTATACCTTTTCAAGAGGGGGATTTTATTGAAGCCGACGAACTGCTGGAATTGCAGCTCGGGCTTTCGGATAGCGATTACTTTAGTCGTGTAGAAGTGCAGCCAAATTGGTCGCAGGCAACTGAAGAAAGAAGGGTTCCTATAGGTATAGATTACGAACCAAACCTTCGTACTTATTATCAGTTTGGTATTGGCTACGGCACAGATACGGGACCCCGCTTGAGTTTCGAACAGAATAGACGTTGGGTTAATACACGGGGACATCGTTTGAATGCACAACTTCAAGCCTCTGAAAATCGCTCAAGTATAGGTAGCGCCTACATTATACCCGGACGTAAACCCCAGACTGACCAGTATGTAGTGCGTACTTTATGGACCGACGAAAATACCGACAATACCGAATTTGAGCGCATCACTTTGGGTGTGAGTTGGCAGCGCCAGCTTGCAAGAACACAACGAATATTTGCGATCGATTGGCAAGACGAGAGAGATACCTTAGACGGGCTTATTCGTAAAACCCAATATTTAATTCCAAGTGCACAATGGACGCGCGTTCATACTGATAATCGCTTGGATGTAGAGGAAGGTTTTCGTACCTCTTTAACATTACGTGGCGCAACTGAAGCCATTTTGTCCGATTCTGATTTCCTACAGATCATTGTCGGCGCCAAATGGGTAACTCCTCTGGCCGATAAAACGCGTTTTCTTTTTCAGACCGAACTTGGTAGCTCCGCTACATCAGACTTTGATCAAGTACCTACGTCATTGCGGTTTTATACTGGCGGAGATCGAACGGTACGCGGATATGCCTACCGTTCTATAGGCCCAGTAAATGATTTGGGGGAGGTAGAAGGGGGACGGCACCTGATTATGTCGAGTGTCGAGATTGATTACGAATATCGGGCACAATGGCGTGTCGCTGCCTTTATCGACGCGGGCAATGCATTCAATGATTTGGGTGAGCCGCTTAAATTCGGTGTTGGTTTGGGTTTACGCTGGCAAACACCCATTGGTCCTATTCGCATCGACTTGGCGTCAGGCCTAAGTGACCCAGGTGATTCAATTCGCCTTCACCTAACGATAGGTCCCGATTTATGAGCCTGATGGTTAGAGTGCTACGTTACCTATTTTACTTATTCGCTTTACTCACTGCGCTACTGCTGGTGCTGCTTGGCACTGAGTTCGGCAGCAAAATGACATTGAGCATGACAAATGTCGTCATGAAAGAGCGACTCCATATCGAACGAATTGATGGTGTACTGCTTCGTGATTTTGAGCTGAGCGGCATCGTGTTTAGTAGATCAGCGCAAAGCATTACTGTGGAGCAAATGCGAATTCGTTGGCGACCTTGGCAACTGCTCAAGCGCGAACTACAAATTCGTGCGTTAGAGTTAAGTCATCTCCAAATTGAAATGACGACACAAGATCAGAGTGACGGACAGGCTGGCTTTGACTTTGATACCTATAAATTACCCGGACGATTGCGCTTAGATCGTTTCTATTTGCAGCATGCCAGTATCAATATTAATGAGTCGAAATTAGTCCTTGATGAGGTCAATGCACGCGCCCGGTGGGAGCAAGACGAAATTCGCCTGAGCCACCTATTCATTAATCACGAGCGCGGAACCGCTCGGCTCGTTGGGAGGCTCAATTCAAGCGCTTCCTATTCACTCTCAGCACAACTTCATGTGGAGACTTTCCATGAAGACATTGGCTCGGTGATTGCCGATCTTGAGATCAGCGGTGATTTACTTGAAACATTGCAATTCAACGCGAGAACGAGCGGTCAGGTTGCATTACAAGCACAAGGGCAGTTCTCCAATATAGTTACTGGCCAACCTCAGTGGCAAGTCGAATCGACTGTACGGGCCCACGAACTCGAATTTTTTGCTCCTTATACCGACTCCATTGCACTCCAGTTTAAAGGTGAAGGTGGACTAGATTTCGCATACGGAGAACTTTTAGTTTCTTCAGTTCTGGACGACTACGGACTCGTCACTTTCGAAACTAAAGGGCGTTTTGAAGAAACACAAGCACAACTTGAATCACTCGAATTACTCGCGAGTGAGCTTGGACTCGAGTTTAATTTGGTTGGCACTGGCGATGTGAGTTCCGATCGTGTCCGCGCCGAGATGAATGGTGATTTAAATTATCAACAACTCCCCGTCATCGATATCGCAATCGATTGGGACGGAACGCCCACTGCGGTTGAAGATTTAGAAATGACGCTGCTAAGCGAGCTTGGCTCTTTGGTACTGAATGGCAGCGCTGACTGGGCGGAACAATTGACTTGGGATCTGCGCTTAAAGACCCAAGATCTCGATCTCCAAAAACTCGTGACACCGCTCCAGAGTTACCTTACGAGTCTTCCTGAACAATGGGGAAGTGCACTCTCAATCTCAGGCGATTTAACAACCAAAGGTACTTTAGGTACTAATCGTAATACTTCGTTTACCGTGAATAGTGAATCGCTAACACTACGCTCAGGGGCTCGCGAAATCGAGACCCTTATTGCGCTGTCGTATGCAGATAATGAACTAGAAGTGAGAGAAGTGAGTGCTCGAGCGGCGCAGAGCCGAATCGATTTATTCGGCACCATTAGAAATGAACAACTCAATCTTTCAAGTGAAATTTACAGTGCGGATCTCTCTGAGTTTCACTCAGATTTACAAGGGCGCCTCAATCTTGATTTGGATCTAATGGGCCCTCTCAGTGCACCTGCAATAGAAATTGAAGCACAGGGTGACTATTTAGCTTGGGAAAACTACGCCATTGCTACATTACGCACCGACTTAAAGCTTGATATGAGTTGGCAACAACTGCCCGTAGGTACTTTAGAAGCGTTAAGCGTTTCGGGTTTAGAATCCTCGATTGCTCCGAACGAGACGGATATGCAACCATTCAACATCAACCTCATGAGTGAACAAAGCGAACGCTTCGAGCTCTCTTTCTCCCTAGCCAATGATCGTATCGAATTTACCTCCCACTTAGCAGGTGAAGGGAATGCAATGTCTTTCAACGGAGAGATACAGGAGTTTCTCGTTAAACATCCCGATGTAGGAATTTGGCAAGCTGAGATCGCAAGTGTTCAGTGGGACAATCTAAGTAAAGCAGAACGAAGCATCCGCTTTAATGATTTTTGTTTAGTTCGAAATACACGTGAAACCTCAATTTGTGGCGCGCTCACATGGTCTCAACTCGACAAATTTGCCGAACTAGACATGCGTAACGTGAACCTCAATACCGTGACTCCATGGCTTCCTGAAACTGTTCGCGCCGACGGTTACTTTAGTGTATATGGGCGGTACCGTGAACAAGCGGGCGCCCGCGAGTACGAAGTACGCAGTGACATTAGCGACGTGCGTATGAGTTTACCGGAACAAGACGTAACACTTTGGTTTGACGCTAGGGAGGTGCTCACTCTTGCCGGAGATTCAAACGCACTCACGGGCCAATTTGAACTCACAGCAGATGATGTGCAAGGTAATGTGGCAGCTGAATTTACAATTGATAGTCCCTTTCAGGAACCGATGCTCAGTAGCAGTGTAGGTCTCCGTTTTGCGGATTTACAGATTGTGAGTATTGTGGCGCCGCAACTGCAGAATGTAAGTGGCGAACTTTTGGGGCAGTTTGAACTTGCAGGCGCCCTGCGACAGCCACGCATGAACGGCTTTATCGAATTGACCGAAGGCATTGCAGAAGTACCTTCAGCAGGTATTCGATTGGAAGCATTGAACGCGAGAATCCAAGCACCTGAAAACCCAGAAAGCTCATTTGTTATGCAGGCAAATGCGCGCTCTGGCGGTGGAACGCTCGATATTTCAGGAGACTACGTTTTCAGTAGCCACACCGCTAATTTCAACATTGAGGGAGATAACTTTGAAGCGATGAATACGCGGGATTTGCGTCTCAAAATAAGCCCCGAGCTTGCATTAGAAGTTGCCCCACAGAGTCTAAAATTGCGCGGCCGTGTTTTTATACCCGAGGCGCGCGTTTCTCCTCCTGAATTCGACACCGTTGTACGAAGTTCAGCAGACACCGTTGTAGTGAGAAATGAGGACACCGTTTGGCAAAACACTCAGCAAAGCCCTTACGATATTGATATTGAAGTGAACCTTGGTGATCAATTCAATGTAGCAGCCTATGGCTTTGAGGGGCGTCTTAATGGCGGCCTTCGTATTATTGAACAACCCAACCAGCAAACGACCGCGGTCGGAAATATTAACGTGGCGGCTGGACAATATGAGCTTTACGGACAACAGCTCACGGTAGAGAGAGGAACACTCGTGTATAGCGGTGGCGTGATTTCAAATCCCGGGCTCGATTTACGCGTAAGTCGTCAATTTGAGTTGGAGCAAGTCAATGTGGGGGCCCGTGTGGGCGGTACCCTGAGAGCTCCTCGTTTAACCCTATTCTCAACGCCCACTATGCAAGACGCTGAAATACTCTCTTACTTGGTACTTGGACGCGGTTTCTCTGAGGAAAGCACAGAAGATCAGAATCTGTTCCTACAAGCAAGTTTGGCATTGGGAATGCAGGGTGGGAATATTCTTGGCGAACGTTTGAGTGATACGCTAGGTGTTGACGAAATCGTTTTAGACGGTGGAGACACGCTCGAGAGTACTGCGCTATACATTGGCAAACAACTTTCACCAAGACTCTATGTGCGCTATGGGGTTGGCTTGGTCGAGCCAGTGAGCACATTCTTTATTCGTTACCGATTAAACGATTATTTAAACTTTGAAACGCAAACCGGCACCCTAGGTTCAGGTGCCGATTTGTTTTATACCATTGAACGGTAGTTTAGCCTGGATTTGCCACACCGATCACGCCGCAAAGAAGGCGAGCACCGGCATTCCCTGTAGGTTGAGAGCTCATATCATCTTGCTGAGCATGAACTACCACCGCACGACCTAAAATCGAGTTTTCACCACTCATGGTCAGGTGTGGATCGATTGCTTCGTGATGCGCCATGCCATTCTCGTCAGCACGGACATTCCCAAGGTCGCCTACATGACGCTCGTCATATGCGGGCCCGCCATGGGGCATTTGCGCAGGGTTAAAATGACCACCCGCAGAAGTTCCGTCGGCCGCACTGCAATCGCCGTACTCGTGGACATGAAAACCATGCTCACTGCCACCCGGTAGTCCTTCAATATGAGCCATGATGTCCATACCATCGTCGGCCCGCTGAAACACCACATAACCTTGCATACCTTCATTCCCGTCCGTAGGGTGAAGGTAAGCGATAGCCTTTTCTGGCCCTTCATAGGTTACGTCTGAATCCATATTGTGTGCACCACCGCATGCGGTCAGTGCACTCAATAATACTGCGCTTGTTAGTACTTTAATTTTCATGAAGCTGCTCCTTATCGTTTGACTCGAGCCGCACGAAACCAAACTATACGCGGCTAATCGCGATAGGCTGCTGACGAACTCGAGCGCGTTGTAATTTCTTTAACACATCTGCAGGCATACCTTTAGGTAATTGCACCGTGGTGTGTTGATCAAATAATTTGATTTCACCAATATAACGCGAATCCAAGTTAGCTTCATTCGCAATTGCACCCACGACGTCACCGGGACGGGCACCGTGGTTTTTACCCACTGCTATGCGATACGTTTCAAACTCTACGTTCAGATCACGACGTGGCTTACGCTTCACGTCACGACCGCGCACATCACCGCCTTTACGGTCAAAGCTCTTGCCGCCGCGATCTCGCCCACCACGCTCTTTACTGAAGCGCTCATTTTTATCGAATTTCGGAGCTGGCTTGTCTTTTACGATCAATGGGCGCTGCTTCTGATATTCGTACAGTAGCGCTGCCGCCAGAGTTTCAATACTCTGCTCTGAACTCTCAGCGAGCTGATTCAATAGCGAAGTCATACTTTCCATGTCTTGCTTTTCAATGACTTGAGTAAGTACTTGCTCACACTGCGCTAAACGATGCTTGGTTAAATCGCGTCCACGCGGGATCTCGATTAACTCAATCTTGCCATTTGTGGCTTTCTCGTAACGCGAAAGCAAGTACATTTCACGGGCACGCACAAATGAAATCGACTCACCAGAACGACCGGCACGACCCGTACGACCAATGCGGTGTACATACGACTCTGCGTCTTGCGGCAAATCATAGTTGATAACGTGTGACACACCTTGAACATCTAAGCCACGCGCTACAACATCGGTTGCCACAAGAATGCGGATTTTACCCGCTTTCAATTCTGACACGGTCGCTTCACGTTGTTCTTGGTTCATATCACCATTCAAACCTGCTGCTGCAAAGCCTTTGTCACGTAAGAAGCTCGCTAAGGTAAGCGTGTCTTGGCGTGTACGCACGAAAATGAGTGCAAGGTCGTAGCCACAAGTTTCAAGAATACGCTCTAAGCCGTCATTCTTGTCGAGGCCCTGCACCTTCCATGCTTTTTGCGTGATATTCGCTTTGTTCGCTTGGGTAGATTCAATTTTTACATGCACCGGATCGCGCAAAAAGCGATTCGCTATTTTACGAATTTGTGCAGGCATCGTTGCCGAGAATAAGCAACGTTGTGCTGTTTCAGGCACTTGCTCCATGATCCACTCGATGTCTTCCAAGAAGCCCATATTGAGCATTTCGTCGGCTTCATCGAGCACAGCAACACGAATTTCTTGGGTGCTCATAGAGCCCTTGCGCAGGTGGTCCATTAACCGACCCGGCGTGCCCACAACCACATGCGCACCGCGCTTGAGGTTCTTGATTTGAGGACCATATGCTGCACCGCCGTACACGGTTGCAACTGTAAGACCACGCATATATTTGGCCATCGCTTCGAGTTGCTCAGCAACCTGAATCGCAAGTTCACGCGTAGGTGCAACCACAAGCATTTGCGTCGCATTCATTTTGATATCGATGTGGCTTAAGCCAGGCAAACCGAAAGCAGCTGTTTTACCAGTACCGGTTTGTGCTTCACCTAACACGTCTTTGCGCGTAAGTAATGCAGGGATCGCTTGCTCCTGAATTGGCGTTGGCTTATCAAAGCCCATTTCAGAGATAGCACGAAGAATTGGCTCTGGTAATTCCAAAGCAGAAAATGTATTAAATTCAGACATATTTGTCCCACTTACAATAACCGCATTGTGCGGAAATAAATTCAATCAGACTCGGTAAGCGGGTGCACGAAAGAGATCGTTCACTCAACGACGAAACCAAGGCTGGGCATCGGCACTTTAAAAGTGCGCTGACAACTGCCCCTAAAACCCTGTTTCTCAGATGAGCGACGTAGAAATGTCACTATTAAAGCTCTCAGGCAATTCATGCCTGCAAGATAGGGGACCACTGTCATATATTCCTGCGAGCAAGCGAATTTTCACTCTCAAGCTCAACAGGGCGCGAATTCTAACACGCTAATTTAAGAATTGTTGTTGTTTGTTTGTTGGTTTTTCACTCAAACAAGACGACTTCTTCAACTTGTACGTTTACAACACCACCGTTAGACACGTTCATTCTCGGAATCTCAATTTCTTCTAGAGGAAATTCATAGTTCCCAACAGGTAAATTGGCCCCTGAACGCTCGACACGATTTGTGTAAATGACGATCTGTCTCGGCCCATCTTGCTTTGAGGGCAGAATCAGTGTTGCGCCTCGTAGCTCACCTTGGTAATTCTCACTCTCAAAGTTAAGCTGCATGACCATCGGCAGAAAAATTCCTCTCGTTATTGGGATCTCTACTCTCGACATAGAGGTCGTCGTTAACTTTTGTGGATTACCTGCAGAGTCTGCAGACGGGAAGGTCAACGTAACCTGCCAACGATACCGGCTTACCCACTCGTTTGCTTCGGCAGCTGAGCTATCATCAAACTCAATGCTTTTCGCTGCCTCATACAAATCTTGAAATTCCTTTGAAGTAAAAAATTCTTCAGCAACGCGCTCCATTTCAGCGGGTGACATCGCCACTTGATCTGAGAAGATATCCAGCACATTCTCACCTGCCTTAATTCTGTTCTGCCAATCAGGTATATCAAGTTGATCGGCGAGCTCCGCTAATGCGGCTCCCGTGTGGTAAACACGTTTATTGACCAAACGTGCTGCAAAATTCTCGTCTGCTTCCTCGAAATTCATTTTCAAACCATGACTAATTGAAGGCACACCCACCACTGGAATACCAAGTATTTCTGCGGCCTCGCGCCCCACCCATTCAGCAGTTCCCTCGGTCGTTTCGATCGCTTTCTCTTGACGAACAAATTCTGTAGGGAGTCTAGCCATACGCCAGTGGCGAACGGACATATATGCTGTGAGCAATTGGAATTTTAGCTCGTTCGTGGGCGCTCCTAATGCTTGATCGAGCAGCGCTCTCTCAATTCGTAACAATGCTATCAAGCGTGCCAGCTCAAAATCGCCGATATCTAAGGCCGAAAGTGTACTTACACTCTCGTTTTCGAAATCGGTTCGCTGATAACCATGAAAATCTTCATGAACTAGGAAAGTTAGCATTTGGTGGGGAGGATCGAGTGCGCGGGTAACCGATGCCGTCACCAACGGGCTAAATTGGCGATTGACATAAATCCAACCAGTTAAGTCTTCATAGCGCGCATCGCTTAACCAGACGCCGTTTTCTAACTGGCTAAACCCACTATCTGGAGCGTTCTCTGAAACTAAATGTAAGGCTCCACGTGAATCCAGGTAACCTAAATAACGCTCTGATAGCTCGTAGCCATCCCAGATATCATTTAATCGGTCATAATTCTGATTAATTTGACCGAGAGACTTCTGATGTGTTGTTAATTGGCAGCCAGCAAGCACAGATATTATGAGTATGAAAAGACACGCTTTTTTCATGAAAGGTAGACACTCAATAAACCCAAAAAGTTAGCGTATCAGATTTTGATCGTGGTTGGTAATCGTTCGAAAAGTAAGGTTTATTCGCCCCGCTTGCACACGCTTACGTTGAGGTAACTGATGCTCCCAGAGTTGCTGAGAGTCGCCCTTCATCACAAGTAAGCTGCCGTGCTCCAGGGGAATATCAATGCGCTCTTTGGTCTGCATGTGGCGCAGCTGGAAATCTCTCGTAGCGCCGAGGGAAACACTTAATATGACAGGCTTACGCCCCAACTCGGGCTCATTGTCTCGGTGCCAGCCCATTTTATCCCCGCCATCGCGATACCAATTCGCCAACATGGCATTGGGGTTAAATCCCATGAGCTCCAAGATCGCTTTGAGTTCCAAGAGAGCGGGGGTCCAAGACTCCGCTTTCAAATACTTACCCGAGTATTTATAACCGACATCGGGATCGCCATGAAACGCTTGTAACCTAGGTATTTTGTGCCACTTCCCAAAGATAAATACATCCCCTTGATGCCATGCTAGCTCTTCTTGCAGAGACTCGAATAATCTTGAGGCAGAATCGCTACTTAGCCAATTAGGAATGTATTCAATATCTTCGTTCATTATACCTTTACGCGACCTTAAACTGCTGCACCCGTCGTTTTAGCTCTTGCGCTAAACTTGAGAGCTTATTACTTGCAGAAGCACATTCATTCGCTCCCGTAACCACTTGTGCAATACTATCAGAAAGCCCGTTCACACTCTGTGTCACTTCATTACCAACTGTCGATTGCTCCTCCGTTGCCGAGGATATTTGCACATTCACTTCGACCACAGCTTCCACAGCATTTGTCACTTCAGTAAATGCGGTACGCGTTGTACGTGAAAGATCGACACTCTCCGTGGCTTGATTTGACGAAGCTTCCATCGCCTCGACTGCTTCTTTTGCGCCTCTACGTAAGCGCTCAGTCGTCGACTGAATGGTTTTGGTCGACTGCTTAGTATTTTGGGCGAGCGTTCTCACTTCATCTGCAACGACCGCAAAGCCTCGGCCTTGCTCACCCGCACGTGCCGCCTCAATTGCTGCGTTCAGCGCCAACAGATTGGTTTGTTCCGCAATGCCTTGAATCACTTCCATCACTTTGGAGATTTCTTCAGTACGCTCATCTAACACTTTTAGACAACGTTCCGAAGCGCCCAGAATTGTGTCGCTAAGCATCTCCATAGACTTCATATTCTCGCCCACTTTACCACTACCGATTTTCGCTTGCCGATCAGCATCTTCGGTTGACTGCAACGCCGACTGTGTGCTATTCGCTACTTCTTCAATAGCCGCTGCCATTTCTGTAATTGCAGTCGCTATTTGTCTGGTTTGCTCTTCCTGCTCTTTCGCGATGTTAGAGACCTCTTCGCTAACCGAACTCAACTGTTCAGACGATGCCGCCAACTGGTCGGTAGCGTCTCTGACTGAAAAAAAGATACCTTGAAAGTTTTCTAATAATGCATTGAATCGATACGCTAAGAGCGATATTTCGTTATTACCGACGACCGGCGCACGTAACTTCAAGTCATTCTGCTTCACGACTTGCGTCATTACTTCACCAATATCGTCAATCGTCTTTTGCACAGACCTAAATACAACGAGTGCAATGCCCAAAGAGAGAGTTAAGGCCACTACTGAGCCAATAATGAACACAATTTGATCGAATCGATAGTCACTTTCTGCTTGGTTAAAAGATTCAAGCGCCTCGTCATCTTGCAACTCAATAAGCTCACGAACTCCGTCTGCAAATGGTGTAAAACCCTCTGTCAACTGGCCGTCAAAATCGGCTCCTCGCATGGCCCTTAACTGACCATTTTCGGCTTGTTCAAGCATGAGATCACGAAGGCTCGTGAGAGCCTCTATATCATCGGACAAAGAGTTTACTAAGCTGCGTTCACTTGCCGTAAGATCGCTACCTACAAAGCTATTCCACTCTCGGCTCGCATTGGTCTCTGCTCTAGAGAGTACGTCTCGAAGTTCCGTTAGACTAATTGACTCGTTTCGATACTGATTTAGTGCCTCAACAGTGCGTATTGCATATGAGTCTTGAACAATTTGGAGGCCTCGAATGTTACCCAAATCATTATAGATTTCCGCAGAGGCGTTGTTGAGCCTGCGCATATCACCCAATGCAAGTACTACAATCGCTAACATGAATAATAAAGGCAGGCCGACCAGAACAATCATCCGAGTCTTGACTGTGTACTTATCTAGCATACGAGTCACCTATCTTTTTTAGAATGTAATCTTAAGTATAGGCAACAGATACAGATTTGGGGTCAGATTAAATTGGGGTCAGATCAAAAAGTGATCTGACCCCGAAGGCTTTAAACGAAAAAACCCCAGCCTTTCGGGCTGGGGTTTCTTTCGTATAAAAGCCTGGCGGTGTCCTACTCTCACATGGGGAAGCCCCACACTACCATCGGCGCTGACATGTTTCACTTCTGAGTTCGGAATGGATTCAGGTGGTTCCACGTCGCTATGGCCGCCAGACATATTCTGTATAATTCGAACACGCTGATAACAAACAAAATCT